>ENA-ORCR01000308-ORCR01000308.1-marine-metagenome-genome-assembly--contig:-NODE-308-length-35421-cov-3.637845_pt1 | contig 35421 bp, 36 predicted proteins | sample MGYA00237782_ERZ508514 | MGnify/ENA primary metagenome ERZ508514 (study PRJEB26185, sample SAMN06268960) | marine metagenome | isolation source: Eden Landing Ponds, San Francisco, CA, USA | place...
ATCACGCACCGCGGCCTGGGCCGACGACTGGATCCGCAACCCCGAGAAGGGGTACGCAGTCATGCTGGTGTTTTTGGCCGGCGTCCTGCTGACGACGACGCTGTTCCCGCTGTACTGGCTGTTCGCGGTCGCCATGGCGGAGCCGGGACAGACGGACATCCCGCTGGTCCCGACGGAGGTCGACCTCTCGGCGTTCGTCGTCATCTTCCAGCGAGTGCCCTTCGCCCGCTTCATGTTCAACAGCCTCTTCTACGCGGCCACGGTGACGGCGTTCGTCCTGCTGGTCGGCAGCCTCGCGGGGTACGCCTTCGGCCGCCTGGAGTTCCGCGGCAAGACGCCGCTTCTGTTCTCGCTGCTGGTGTTGAGCTTCTTCCCGCCGGCGACGCTGTTCCTCCCGCTGTTCCGGGCGTTCAACCAGCAGGTCGCGATCCTCGGTCTGTTCACGCTCCCGGTGGAGATCTACCAGACGCCGGCGGCCGTCGTCGCGCCGCTCAGCGCCTTCACGATGCCGCTTGCGATCTTCATCCTGACGACGTTCTACGCCCAGATACCCGACGGGCTGGAGGACGCCGCCAGGGTCGAGGGGACGACCCGCTTCGGCGCGCTGTTCAGGGTCATCATGCCGCTGTCGGCGCCGGGGGTCGCGACCGCCGGTATCCTGACGTTCATCACGACCTACGTCGAGTTCTTCTTCTCCTTCCTGATGACTGGCGACCGGGCCTCCGAGTGGGCACCGATCGTCAACGGCGTCCTCGCCTTCCAGACGCGCTACACCACGCGGTACGACCTCCAGGCAGCGGCGAGCCTCGTCGCGATCGTTCCGGTCGCCATCCTCGTCGTCGTCGCACAGGAGAAGATCATCAGCGGCCTCACGCAGGGCGCACTCAAGGAGTGACCGATCATGGCACGAGTTCAACTCAACAACGTCACGAAGCAGTTCGACGACGTAACGGCAGTCAACAACATGAACCTCGACCTCAAGGACGGGGAGTTCATCACCCTCGTCGGCCCGTCGGGCTGTGGGAAGTCCACGACGCTGGAGACGGTCGCGGGCCTCACGAAACCCACCTCGGGCGAGATCCTGATCGGCGACCGCGAGGTGACCGACCTCCCGCCGAAGGACCGGGGCATCGCGATGGTCTTCCAGAACATCGCGCTCTTCCCGCACATGGACGTCTACGACAACATCTCCTTCGGCCTCCGTCTGCGGAACTTCGAGAAGGAGGAGATCGACAAGCGCGTTGAGGAGGCCGCGCGGTTCGTCGAACTCGAAGGAATGCTCGACCGGATGCCCGACGAGATGTCCGGCGGACAGCGCCAGCGCGTCGCCATCGCCCGCTCCATCGTCCGCGAACCGGACGTCTTCCTCATGGACGAGCCACTGGCGAATCTCGACGCGAAGCTCCGCGTGAACATGCGGACGGAACTCCAGCGGCTCCACAAGCAACTGGCGACCACGATCATCTACGTCACGCACAACCAGGCCGAGGCCATGACGCTCTCGGATCGGATCGCCGTCCTCAATCACGGCGAACTCCAGCAGATCGCCGCACCCCTGGAGTGTTACAACCAGCCGGCCAACCGCTTCGTCGCCGGGTTCATCGGCTCGCCGTCGATGAACTTCATCCAGGCGACGGTCGGTGACGGCCGGCTCGAGGCCGAAGGGTACGCGGTGTCGTTCGACACGGCGGTCGTGGATGGGCTCGGCCAGGGCGACCGGGTCGAGATGGGTATCCGGCCGGAAGACATCTACCTCACGGAGAACAGCCACGAGGCGAAAGACCCGAGCGAGACGGTCAGTGTCGAGACGGACGTGCTCGAACCGATGGGCGACCAGATATTCGTCTACCTGAAGCCGATGACCGCTCCCGGAGACGGGGGCGGGATGGGCGACGCCGAGCAGCGCGAGGGACTCCTGATGAGCGTCGACCCCGACACCGACATCGACGAGGACCAGTCCGCCGAGGTCGTCATCGACCGCGGGCAACTCCACCTGTTCGACATGGAGACTGGCGACGCGCTCTCCCACGGCGTCGTTCGTGAGGCTGCCCGGACCAGCGAAAGCAGCGAGGACAGCGCCCAGGTCGACTGACGCCGCCGTGTGGTCGGTCTTTCCGCTCCCGTCCCCGACGACGTTTCTCGCGGGTCACCCTCTCACTCCAGGTCGGACTCCACCTTCCGCTCGGTCACCGCAGGGCTCGCAGCTGGGCGACCGAGTGGTCCCCGCGGCCGTCGTGATGCCACCGAGTCCGCTGCCCCTCCCATGGTCGGCTACGTCACGAAGACGGTGTTCGCCCCGATTCCGGAGCCTCTGGCGGACGCCGCTGGAACGCAACCTACGACGTGCCCTGGTGCGCTCGTCGACCGCAGCGTCCCGGTATCGGCACGGTTGCTCGCAACTGCTACCGTGGCGACGGTGGTCGGGACCGCTACCGTAGCGACGGTGGTCGCGACTCAGGTCGTGTCTGTGGTCACGGTCCTGACGTGCACGAGGGCCCCCGACGAACGAGACGGCCGGCGCAAGTGCGCCCCTGGTCGCTTCAGTCGCCGTCCCCGGACCCGGACTGGTCGACGTACCCGCCCCGGCCGTCCTGCGGACCACTCGCTGTCGACCCGGGTTCGTCGGGTGCGAGCGGCGGCAGGGACGCCTCGGCGGTGGGGAGGTGCCAGGCGTCAAGGGTCCCGCGGACGAACGTCCGGTCGCCGTCGAGGCCGAGGCGCAGCGTGGGTCCGAGCGTCCCACCGAATCGGCGGTGTTGCTCTGACTCGGGGAGGTCGCCGATGAGGTCGATCGATTCTCCGGCGAAATCGTAGAAATTGAAGAAACTCTGGACGAGCAGCCCTTCCTCGTGGGGCAACACCATGAACGAATACGACTGGAACGGAGCGTTCTCGGGATTCGTGACGACGAGCCCTGAGTCGTTGAGCGGTCGATAGGGCCCGCCGAGGGAGTCGGCGACGAAGCCGTAGAGGCCATCGAAGCCGTCGATTCCGGGCGCGAACGTGTGGTCGTGACTGGAGACGAAGAGGTAGTAGCGCCCGTCGCGAGCGACCACGTGGGGGCGTTCGAGTTCCTGGTTGACGCAGACCCCGTCAAGAATCGGCGGCCGAAGGTCCCACTCCATCGGATCGCCCGTTTCGGAGACGGCGATGCCGACGCAGCCATTGTAGCCCTGCTGGGCGTCGTCGCCGCCACAGGCGTCGCTGCCTTCGGGGACCGGGACGTTCGCCTCGAAGAGCAGGCACGTCTCGCCGGTCTGGGGGTCTTCGTAGAACCAGGGGTCCCGGAAGGTGTAGATCATCTCCCGGGACTGTGCTTCCGTCTCGTACCAGTCACCGTCGGGCCGGAGCAGGATTTCGTGGTCCCACCCTCCCTCGAAGGAGACGCCGTCGTCGATCGCCAGCGTGGCGCCGGAGGCCCCGGCGATCCGCTGACTGTAGCGCAACTCGTCGGCTTCGGTTTCTCCCGCGGCCGTGTAGAAGAGGTAGACGTCGCCGTCGTCGTACAGTGCCGACCCGGCCCACTGGCGCTGGCCGAACGCCGCGCTCTGGGCGAAGACGCGGCCACCGCTGTGCCAGTTGCGGCCGTCGCGCGAGTAGAAATACCGGATCGTCGCGACGTCGTGGCGCGTCCCCGGGAGCAGGTCTGCCGGGGCCGTCAGGGAAAACGCGACCTGCCACCCGTCCACCGTGGCGACCTGCCCGTGTCGGTCGCGCAAGAGCCAGGTGTCCCAGACGTGCACCTCGTCGTTTGGGACCCGCTGGGGCGGGTAGACGATGGGTGCGACCGTGTCCGGGCGCCGCTGGATCGCCGCTGCGTGCTCGCGTGTCCACCGCGACCACGAACTCCCCTCGCCCGGCGCCGACTCGTCACTCGAGAAACGTTCGACCATGTGATGGGATCGGCCTAGTACCTTATAAAAAAGTATCGTCTCGTGCGTTGGCCGTCACCGATACCCCTCTGTCGGAGGTCGCCATCGTGCACAAATGTTAATTCGGATCTGAGTTAAAATTTCGAAGTTCTTATTACAGCGCGGTTCGTAGGCTGAGTTACAATGAGCGAAACCGTTCTCATCGCAGTGAGCAACACCGACGAACGACGGCTAGACAGACTCGCGGGGGCGGCATCGGACGCCGTCGACGCGGACGGACGCGTCGTCGTCCTGCACGTCTTCGGCGCCGAGCGCTACGACGAACTGACCGAGCAACTCAACCTTCCGAGCGAGGGCGAGGCCGCCCCCGACGACCTGGCGCGACGCCACGGCGTCGCCAGCGGCATCACGGAGCGCCTGGCAGACGACGAGGTCGAGGTCTCCGTGCGCGGTGCCGTCGGCGACGAGGCCGAAGCCATCCTTGAACTCGCCGAGTCGGTCGGCGCGGACCAGATTGTCATCGGTGGCCGCCGGCGCTCCCCGAGCGGGAAGGCCATCTTCGGGTCGACGGCACAGACCGTCCTCCTCGAAGCGGACTGCCCGGTGACGTTCGTGAAGGCCCACGCCAAAACGACGGCCTGATCGGCGGCCTTCGACCGTCCGGGCTCGGCGAGACGCGATTCGACGGGCAAGTCAGCGCCCTGTCCGGCGATCGGATCCAGGGTTTTAAGGGTTTCTACAGTCACGCTCACGTATGAACCGCGACGGACAGCTTCCGGTATCGCTCGGCGAATCGCCGGAGCTGGACGCCTTCGCACGGCGACGCAGGACGTTCACGGCCGACCCGTATCGCCCGGACTATCACTTCGTCCCGCCAGGTGGCTTGCTGCACGACCCCAACGGTGCGCTGTCCTGGAACGGCCGCTATCACCTGTTCTACCAGTTCTGGCCGCCAGACGTGTCGACCGACCGGACGTGGGACGAGGCGATGCACTGGGGCCACGCGGTCAGCGAGGACCTGGTCCACTGGCAGGACCTCCCCATCGCACTCTCGCCGGCTGACGGCCCAGAGGCGGGCTGTTTCAGCGGGCAGGCCCTCGTCGAGGACAATCGCGTCGTCCTGTCGTACTTCGGTACCGAAGCGGGCATCTCCATCGCGACTGCCGAGGACGAGTATCTCACCGACGTCACGAAGGCCGACGGTAACCCGGTGATTCCGCTCGACGACGAGGCGCCATACGAGGTGTTCGACCCCTGTCTCTGGCGGGCGAACGGCAGTTACTACGCACTCTCCGGGTGGAAACGCGACGGCCGGACGACCGAATTCTGCTTCGAATCCCAGGACCTGACGGACTGGACCTACCGCGGCCCGCTCCTCGAAGACGGGTATCACACGAGCCCCGGGGAAGACGGGGCCGTCCCGAACTTCTTCGAACTCGACGGCTCGCACGTCCTGCTCTTTTTCAGCCACAGTCACGGGCCCCAGTACTACGTGGGCGACTACGACGGCGACGCAAGCTTCGACATCCGCTCGCACGGCCGGTTGAACCACGGCCCGACCGACCACAGCAACCTCCACGCCCCGTCAGTTCTCCACGCCGACGACGGCCGACGCATCGCCGTCTTCAATGTCGTCGAGGGACGCCACCACTGGAGCGAGCGGCCCGACGACGGCTGGGCCGGCGTGATGAGTCTCCCGCGTCGCCTCTCGCTGGACGGCGATGCCCTCTGCCTCGAACCCGTGAACGAACTCACCGCGCTCCGCACGAATCATCGATACATCGAGGGCCACACGGTCCCGGCGAACGAGGAGTGGGTGGTTCCGGACATCGGCGGCGCGAGCATCGAACTCGATGCACGTATCGACGTGGCCGATGCCGAGGCGCTCGAACTCTCGGTCCTGCGCTCGCCCGACGGGAGCGAGGCGACGACGGTAGCCTACTGGGCTGGCGCGGGGTCGCTCGGCATCGACCCCCAGCGCTCCAGTGAGAACCACGAAGCGAAGGGTCGACCGCCGGAAGTCGCCCCGTTCGAACTCGACGACGACGAACCGCTCGACCTGCGGGTGTTCGTCGACAAGAGCATCGTCGAGGTGTTCGCCAACGGCAGACAGACCCTCACGACGCGGGTGTACCCGGACCGCTCCGACAGCATCGGCGTGTCGCTGACTGCCCGTCGAGGCCGGGCCCACCTGGAGGGGATGGACGTGTGGGACATGCAGTCTATCTGGACCGGAAGCGGTCCCTGACGCGGCTGGAAGCGATGGCCCAGCGCCCCACTCAGCGGACAGCCTCCAGGTCGGGCAACGGTGCCATGCCCCCGTCGCGCAAGGTCGACGCCGCGGCGACGGCGTTCCCCCGTTCGAGGACGGATTCGAGGTCGGCGGCCCCCCCAGCGAGCGCATCGACGACCCCCGCGGTAAAGGCGTCACCGGCTCCCGTCGTGTCTACGGCGTCCACCGCGAACCCGTCGTGGCGCGCCCTCTGAACGGACCAGGGGGCAGACTCGGCGGCGTGGGCCCGCGCGCCGCCCTCGCCGAAGGTCAGAAAGACAGTGTGTGGGCCGGCCTCGTGGAGGCGCTCGGCGACGGGTCCCAGGTCTGCCGGGTCGCCGTCGAATCCGGCCGGTCGGAGGTCAGGAAGCGAGGCCTTGACGACGTCCACGGATGGCAGGAATCGACGGACCTGTCGCTCGAAGTCGGCGTCGGTCCACAGTTCCGGCCGTGCGTTGAGGTCGAAGACGACTGCGCAGTCGCGTGCCCTCGCTCGCTCGGCCAGGTCGTGCATGGCCTCGCGGGCAGGCGAACTCGCGAGCAGGACGCTCCCGACGACGACCCACTCGACGGCCGCCAGCGTCTCGTCCGGGACGCGGCCCGGCTGGAATCGCGTATCTGCGGTCCCCTCACGGTAGAACGTGAACCGTGGCCCGGCTTCTGGGTCACCGCTGACGAACGCGAGCGTCGTCTTCGCGTCTGGGTCCCGTTCGACGAATCGGTCTGGGAGCCCCCTCTCGGCGAGCGTCTCGACGAGGAAGTCGCCGAACGGGTCGGCACCGACGCGCGTCCAGAACCAGGGCGTCCGGTCTAGCTGAGCCAGCCTCGTGGCGACGTTCGCGGGTGCGCCCCCCGGCCGTCTCGTGAACGCTTCGGTGGCCGAGAGCGCGGTGTCAGTCCCCGGAAGGAAGTCGATCAGCGTCTCTCCGGCGACCAGGACGGACCTCTCCATACACCTGCGTATCCCACGGACCGACAAAAGTCCGTAGGTTCACAGCTACTCCTGCCAGTGCGTTTTGCCACCTCTCGACGGCAGCCTCCACTGGCCGCGACCGGTGCGTCAAGCCGGATCGAACCGGGCTCGTGGACAGCCACGGCGACTGGTTGAATATATCAGAACAATGTACTTTACGGCTATACATTTGAATATTTATATTTTGTTGTAGGTGCCTGGCGTAAATTGCCCATCTCTGAGGAAAGGCAGTATTTCGTCCTCAAGCGCTCCGATGGCCGGGAAAACGGGATGCGATTCGAGGACGAAGCAGTGCCGGCCTAGAACTATGTGTCCCTGTCGCAAGGGGTCTCGTACTGACTACGTAGAAGTGACATACCGGCATATTTGGAACTGGGTGGCGAACGGGTGAGTGGTCGACGGTCGAATGTATGATGGAATGATATGTATGATGGAATGTTGTTAGTTCGTTGCCGATAGCCCTCAGTCTTCGACAGTGTGGACTGAGAGATACCCGGGCGGAACCCGTTCCGTGGTGTATGTCGCTCGGCCGCGGCGGGTGAGTTGGTGCCCGTCCTCGCTCATGGCGGCGGCGTCGACTTCGAAGACGAGTGGGTCCCCAGCGTGGCGCGCGCCGACACGGGTGGCCGCTTGCACTGTGTCCGAGAGGTGGACCAGTTGTCGCGACATCGGGACCAGTCCGTCCGCGAGAATGGACTCGCGATTCCGCGGCGCGGTGCCGTGATAGAGCGTCTCCGGGACGGGGGTGCCGCCGGCTTCCAGACGCACTGGAACCGAGTGGCCGTAGGCCGCACGCACCCGGTCACAGTCGGCGTCGTCCACGCGGGCTGACTCGCCGCCCACGTCGGTTCCCAGGTCGCCGCCCGTGCGCTCGAAGCGGCCGTTCGGGTCGGTCGCGACGACGGCCGCGACGTGGGCGCGGGTGGCCCAGTCGTACTGCTCCACCGCCGCGTCGACGAGCGCGTCGAATGCCGTCCAGCCGGCGTCGTTGAGCGTCAGCCCGGCGTCCTGGGGAAAGTGTCTCAGCGCACCCGAGAGGTACGTCGAGAGGCGTCTCCGGCGCTCTGAGCCCAGCACGACCGTTCCATCCCCGTCGCAGACGGGACAGGCCGCTCTGTCGAAGAACCCGTGCTCTCCGCAGCGGCTGAGTGCTCTCATGCCATGTCAGTAGTCGAGTTCGCGGGAAAACGGTTCCGTGGACACGAGTGCGGGGTGGCGCGGTGACGAGAGTTCGTGCGGCGCGGTGGCACGACTCGAAGCGCCTCGCGACCGCACGCCTTTTCACCCCGATCGTGGTAGATTGCGCCGCTATGGGCTTCGGGAGCTACGACGAATCCGAACAGGAGAACCAGAGCGGAGACGCCGACTACGACGAGGACGACGCCGTCAACGTCCACGAGCACGACCACGAGGGTGAGGTCACCGTCGAGGGCGCGGACTCGGCCGACGAACTCCTCGACCGCCTGCAGGACATGAAGTAACGACGGCCGGTCACGCCGGGGAGCGCACCAGGACCGCGATGGGACGGGCCCCTCGCCTCGTGCGCCGGGAGGCTCGTTCAGTTCGCCCCGGGGCCGGTTCAGTTCGCCGGCCACTGCTATGTCCGGGCCCCGTTCGATCAGTGTGCTGGGGTGTACGTGTCCGACAGTACGTTCAACACGAGGACGCCAGCGACGACCAGCGCCATCCCGAGAGCCGCCGCTCCGTCGATCGATTCTCCGAACGCCAGCACGCCAACGAGCGCCGTCGCGACGATTCCGACGCCGGCCCACGTCGCGTAGACCAACCCCACGGGGAGCGATTCGAGCGTTAGCCCGAGGAGATAGAAGGAACCGACGTAGCCGGCGACCACCACGACGCTCGGGAGGAGGTGGCTGAATCCGTCACTGGCGTTCAGTGCAGTCGTTCCGGTCACCTCTGCGGCGATGGCGAGTGCGAGAGTCAGGTATGGACGCATGGGAGGGTGGACGCCGGCGGTCGGAAAGTCGCTTGTCGAATCCGCCGACACTTCCTGTTCGTTCCCGAATACTTTTGACAGACCGCTCCCCACGGCGGATCATGTCGGACCTGGGGGAACTGGGACTGTCGAGCTACGAAGAGCAGGCCTACCGATCACTACTCTCGCTCGGTGCGGCGACGGCACAGGAGATTTCTGACGTGAGCGGCGTTCCGATGGGGCGGATTTACGACGTCCTCAACGGCCTCGACGCACGAGACGTGATCCGGAGCCAGTCCACCGAACCGACGACATACACCGCGGTGGATCCGGAAGTCGCAGTCGATAGGCTGCTCGGTGAACGGCGACGCGAACTCGCCGCGCAGTTCGAGCGCTACGAACGGATCGCGGCCGACGTCGGCCCGGAACTGGCAACCGCGACGCCGGCCGAGAGTCGGTTCTGGACGGCGCCACTGGGAAGTGATGTAGCGGTCTCGCTGGAGCGTGACCTGTTTTCGACCGCGGATGCGAGCGTCCGGTCGGCGCTCAGTCGACCGTACGCCGACGCGCCCTGGGAGCGGTACGAACCCGAGATCCAACCCTTCTACGACGCACTCGACGACGGGGTGACCGTCCGACTGCTCGGCCACGCGTCGATACTGGACGGCGTGGGAGCAGCGGCGCTCACCTCAACGCTCGACACACCCGCAAACGTCTCGGTCCGGCTCACGGACACCCTCTGTAACACGTTCGACGTCGTCGACGAAGACGAGGTCTGTTTCCACGTTCCAAACCCGCTCGACAGCGGCGAACGCCTGGGCGTGATCCACCTCCGCGACGATTCGATCGCCGAACGATTGACCGACGTGTTCGACCGGACCTGGGAGGCGGCAACCCCGCTCGCGACTGCCCTCGACGACGCTGATATCGACCAGGTCGCGGACCAGCAGGACTGACTGGCGCGAACCGAACTCGTGGCAGCTTGGATGGCGCCTCGGCCGAATCCCCGCCCCAGTCGGATCGTCGGCTCGGTACCCACATGCTCATGGTACTGGCTAGCATAGCGCTAGCAACGATGTCGGTCCACGACACGGTCGACCTCTCGGGCGGTCGCAAACGCGTCTACCGCTTCATCGAGCGTCACGCTCCCGTCGAACCCTCGGACGTCGCCGAGGCGGTGGGGGTCGACCCGGAATCATTCCAGCATCACCTCGCCATCCTCAGGCGCGACGACTTCGTCGAAACGGACACCGAGGGGCGCCTCCGCCCCCAGATCCAGCACGGCGAGGCCGAGGAGTTCTCTGAGGCGGGCGTCTCCTACGAGATTCGGCCGGCCCGGCCATCGGATCTGTCGGGCGTGCTCGGGGTCATCCGCGAGGTGACCGGCCAGCGGCGGTACATCTCCGCCGAGACTATCGCCGAAGAACTCAGTTACGAGGAGACGCTCGAACGGCGGACGCCCACGGAGTGTCGCGTGGTCTTCGTCGCCGACGTGGCGGACGAAGTCGTCGGCTGGGCCCACGTCGAGGAACACCAGCAACCGACGCTCCGGGGGACCGCGGAGTGTACGCTCGGCGTCCTCGAAGGCTATCGTCGCCACGGCATCGGGAGTCACCTCCTCCAGCGCAGTGTCGAGTGGGCTGCCAGTCGGGGCTGTCGAAAGGTGTACAACAGCCTCCCTGCCTCCAACGGACCCGCTATCGACTTCCTCGAACGCAACGGCTGGGACATCGAGGCCATCCGCGAGGACCACTACGAAATCGGCGGGTTCCTCGTCGACGAAGTGATGCTGGCCAATCGACTGGACGAGTAGGCCGGTCCCCCTCCCGCTCGTGATTCAGCGGCCGTCAGTCGTCCCACTCGTCGCTCGACCAGGCAGTTTCGTCTGCGTCGTCCGCGGTCGCACCGGCCCGTGGCAGCACGCGCGAGAGGACGACGTACTCCGTCATCGCGAGGGTGACGGCGGCGGCGACCGAGAGAAGCGGGTCTTCGAGGACGAACATGAGTGCCAGGACGACGACGCCGCTGCCCGCCAGCGCGTACCCCGCCGCGCCCGGGTGGAACCTTCGCGCCAGGTTCTGGTGGACGTCGCGGTCGTACGTCTCGTCGGCCAGCCGTATCTGGTAGGGGACCGTGTAGAAGATACCGACGCCGGAGAGGCCGCCGACGAGCACGCCCACCGCGATCCGGTCGAAGAGGAGGACTGTCGTGTACGCGAACACACCGAACGTGAGGAGGGCGGCGCCCCCACCCACCACGCCGGGGGAGATGGCACTATCATCTACCGTCGTCTCTGCCATGTGAACGCACTCACACCGCTGTCACCTAAACGATAGGGGACGCGGCCACGCGTCACCCCGTCCGGAAGGAGTAATCCAGCGTCGGCGCGGAGTGGGTGAGACTTCCCATCGAGATGACGTCGACCCCCGTCGCGGCGTACTCGGGGACGTCCTCGACGGTGATGCCGCCCGAGGCCTCGGCGAGCACCTCGTGATCGAGGTTCGCAGCGGCCGCATCGAGCTCTTCGACCGCTTCTGCAGTCGTCTCGGGGTCCATGTTGTCCAGCAGGACGATGTCTGCACCCGCCTCGGCGGCCCGCGGTGCTTCGGCCACCGTCTCGACTTCGACCTCGATTTTCGTGGTGAAGGAGGCCCGCTCGCGGAAGTGCTCGACCGCGCTCTTCAGCCCCATCTCGGCGACGTGGTTGTCCTTGACCATCACCATGTGCGAGAGGTCGAGGCGATGGGTGTCGCCGCCGCCGGCGACGACCGCCCGCTTCTCGATTCCGCGGAGGCCAGGCGTGGTCTTTCGGGTGCCGGCGATGCGCACGTCGTCGCTCTCCGTCCGTCCAGCAGCGACCGCGTCCGCCGTCTTCGTCGCGATGCCCGAGGCGTGCCCGGTGATGTTGACGGCGACGCGCTCGCCGCGGAGGACCGCCTGAGCGGGCCCGTCGACTTCGAGGACGGTGTCACCGGCCTCGATGCGGTCGCCGGCGTCTACGCTGTCGGTCACGTCGACGTCGAGATACGCGAAGACGGCGCGTGCCGCCTCGATTCCGGCGACGACGCCCCCCTCCTTCGCGACGAGGCGGCCCGTCGTCTGGCCGGGCACCTGGTTCGTTACGTCGTGGTGGCCCACGTCCTCTCGAAGCCACTGTTCGATCGTGGAATCGGGAATCATTGCGAGTCGACCCCACTCAGTCGGCCTGCGAGGTCGCAGTGTCCTCGACGAGGTTGTGCGTGCCGACGGACTCCTCGTTCTCGGCGGCGGCCCGCGTCACGAGCAGGGCCGTCACGGAGGCGTGGCGGAGTTCGTACAGCGACCGCGAGGTGCGCGTGCGGACGTAGGCGTCGACCTCGCCCTTGAGTCGGCGGAGCACGGCCTGTGCGCGCCCCAGGTCGTCGGGATGACGCCGCAGGCCGACGTACTCGTCCATCACGCGGCGCAGGCGGATGAACTTCTCACTGGCGAAGTTGTCCGGGAGCGCGGGGTCCCGGTCCAGGAGTTCCGGGGCTTCGACGACGTACCGGTCCTGGCTCGCGGCTTCGCCGCTCGCGCCGTCCGCGGTCTCGCGTGGCTCGACCGCTCCCGCGGCGTCCTCGCCAGCGCGAAGGCCCCAGACTAGCCCTTCCAGCAGGGAGGTCGAGGCCAGGCGGTTCGCGCCGTGGACGCCCGTCCGGGAGCACTCACCGACGGCGTAGAGACGGTCGAGTGAGGCCCGGCCGCGCGTATCGACGTCGACGCCGCCACAGAGGAAGTGCTCGGCCGGGCCGACGGGTATTCCGTTCTCCCAGTCGACGCCGCGGTCTTCGCACTTCTCGGCCAGATCCGGGAACTCCTCGGCGAACTCCAGGGGGGAGACGTCGAGGGTGACCTCGCCGGTTGCGTCGCGTTCCTTCTGGACCGCCCGAGCCACCACGTCACGGGGGCCGAGTTCGGCGTCCTCGTGGTAGTCGGGCATGAACCGCTCGCCTTCGCCGTTCCGGAGGTACGCGCCCTCGCCGCGGACGGCCTCGCTGACGAGGAAGGGGTCGTCGGTATCGCCGTCAGCCCCCACAAAGGCCGTCGGGTGGAACTGGATGTACTCCATGTCCTCCACGTCTGCGCCCGCGAGCGCGGCCATCGCGATGCCGTCGCCGGTCGAGCCGTGGGGGTTCGTCGAGCGCGGGTAGAGGTCGCCGATACCGCCCGTCGCGAGCACTGTCGCGCCCGCGAACGTCGGCGTCACCTCGCCGTCGTGCTCCAGCAGCGCTCCGTTGACTCGGCCCTCGTGGCTGACGAGTTCGAGCGCTGCGGTGTCGTCGCGAATGGTCACGCCGTCGTGGTCGTCGATGTAGTTCAGGAACGGGACGTGGATGTGTTTGCCCGTCGAGGCGTCGACGTGGAGGATTCGCGGCTCATCGTGGGCGGCCTCGCGGGTGAAGTCGAACTCGTCGGGGTCGCCGTTCGTATCGAAGTCGACGCCCAGCGTTTCGACCAGGACGTCCCTGACCGCGTCGTTGGCCTCGTCGACGAGCACGTCGACCGCATTGGGGTCAGCGGTGTCGGCGCTGGCGGCGAGGATGTCCTCCTTGAACTGCCCGGGGTCGTCGCGGGAGACGGCGATACCGCCCTGGGCCCACCACGACGAGGAGCCCTCGGGGCGGGTGGCCTTCGTCGCGACGGTCACGTCGGCACCCTCGCGGGCCGCGCCGAGTGCGGCCGCAAGCCCGGCGATGCCGGACCCGACGACGAGGACGTCCGTCGTGCGGTACTCGTCGTAGTCTTCGAGTTCTGTGGTCTCGGCGGCCGGCTCAGTGGCCGTCTCGTCGGCTTCGGACTCGCTGTCACTCATGCTCAGATCTCCAGCATCCGGTCGAGGGCGACCTGTGCGAGTTCTTTTTCCTCCGGTGCGACCTCGATAACGTTGCGCTCGCGGCCCTCGACGAGTTCTTCGAGCACCCACGTCAGGTAGTTGGGATCGATCTGGCGCATCGCGTTACAGTCCATGCAGGCGTCGCCACAGAGGGGCAGCACCTCTACCTCTGGGTGCCAGCGGTCGAGGTGCTTGGCGAGGTGGATTTCGGTGCCGATGGCCCAGGTATCGCCGGGGTCGGCCTCCTCGACGACCTCACAGATGGTCGAGGTGGACCCGACCACGTCGGCGGCTTCGACCACTTCGCGGCGGCACTCGGGGTGGACGACGACGTTCGCGTCCGGGCGGCGCTCGCGCAGGTCTTCGATGTGCGAGGCGCGGAAGCGCTCGTGGACCTGGCAGTAGCCGTCCCAGAGGATGATGTCGTTGTCCACGACCTCTGCGGCGTCCTTGCCTTCGGGGTCCCACGGGTCCCACTCGGCGATTTCGTCTTCCATGCCGAGTCGATAGGCGGTGTTCTCTCCCAGGTGCTTGTCGGGGAGGAACAGCACCTTGTCGCCCTTCTCGAAGGCGTACTCGAAGGCCCTGTGGGCGTTCGAGGAGGTGCAGACGAGGCCGCCCTGCTCCGCGCAGAAGGCCTTCAGATCCGCGTAGGAGTTCATGTAGGTGATCGGGATGATGTTCTCGTCCGGGGCGGCAGCCGTAATCTCGGCCCAGGCCGCGTCGACCTGGAGCGCCTCGGCCATCCCGGCCATCGGACAGGAAGCCTCCATGCTCGGGAGGATCACCGACTGGTCGTCGTCGGTGATGATGTCGGCGGATTCGGCCATGAACGTCACGCCGCCGAAGATGACGTAGTCGGCGTCGGCGTTCGCGGCCTCCTTCGATAGCTGGTAGGAGTCGCCGATGAAGTCGGCGTGCTCCACGATTTCGCGGCGCTGATAGTTGTGGCCGAGGATGACCACGTCGTCGCCGAGTTCGGCCAGCGCGGCCTCGATGCGTTCGGTCCGCTCGGCCTCGTCGAGTTCGCGGTAGGCCGGCGGCAACTGTTCCAGGTTGTCGTATTTGAAGAGACTGAGGTCAGTCTCGAACTGGGCTGTTTCCATTTCCGGCACGAGTGGTCACTTGGGTTATCTCTTCTATGGACCACCGTATTGAAAAAGTTTTGTCTTCAATACCTCCGACCGGTGGCTCAATCGCGAGAGTAGCTCCATTCGACCACAGATCGGGGACGATACTGGCGTTTGTTGGATATTGTTGTATGGTAGCGCATCACACGCACTCGCCGGCCCTGCACGAGATTCCGGGTGTGCGTCCTCGCGACTCGCCCAATGCAGAACGATGAGTGGCGCTACTTCGGGCCGACTCACGTGGTCGGTCCCCGCGTCGATTCAGACTATCTGTTCGCCGTCGTCGTCGTAGACTTCGATGGCGTCGACCGGGCACGCACGCGCGGCGAATTTGGCGTCGAGTTCGGCGCCGGCTGGCACCTCGCGGACGAAGATATCTTCGTCGCGCTCCTCGCTGTCGACGAGCACTGCTTTCCCGGCGTCGCTGTCGCGCTCGAAGGCGTCCCACTCGGCGACACACTGGAACATCCCGATACAGGTGTCCCGGTCGTACTCGATTCGCATACCCCACGATTGTCAGCCGACGGGCATAGTGATGGCGGGACGCGGTCGGACCGAACAGTCGTCTCGGCCACACAACGTTCATGTATGGGGGCGCCGGACCGCGAACGATGGACGAGGAGTCAGTCTCCGTACTCGGGGCCGAGCGCGCGGTCGCCGACGCCGTCCCCGACGAGCAGGTCGTCTCTGCCTCGCGCGTCGACGCGGGGACCAACGCCGTCTACCGCGTCGAGACGATCGAGAACGCGTATTTCGTCAAGTTCAACACGTTCTCGGGGGCCGAGATTTTCGCTGCGGAGGTCGAAGTCAATCGATTGTTCGCAGACGCCGACCTGCCGGTTCCGCGCGTCTACGACGCCGTGTTCGATCCGCCGGAGGGGCCTGCGTACGCTGTCGTGGAGGCGCTCCCCGGTGAGTCGCCCGAGCAAGTGACGCCCGCGCTCGCCCGCGAGATGGGTGAGACGCTCCGCGCGTTCGCCACGATACCACCCATCGACGGGTACGGGCGCTTAGAGCGGGACGCGACCCGGTCGCCGCCGCTCGTGACGCGCCAGGACACCTGGCCGGAGTACCTTCGCTGGTACGCCGACGTCCAGCTATCGAAGCCGGCGGAGGCGCTGGCCGAACTCGTCCCGGACGTGTGGTCGGTCATCGAGGAGACGCTCCCGGGCGTTCCGCGTGAGCCAGACCCGGCGCTCGTCTTCGACGACTTCCGGCCGCCGAACCTCCACGTCGATTCCGGCGGCGCTATCGTGGGCGTGTTCGACCTCGAACGGACGGCCGTCGGCGACCTGCGGCAAGCCCTCGTGAATACCGGGTATCTCTTGACTCGACACCCGACAACAGATCACCCCGAACGCGTTCGCGGTGCGCTCTCGGCGGGATTCGGGACTGATGTCGAGGGGGATCTCCGGGACTGTTATCGGGCCCTCGCCGTCGCACGCGAGATCCGGGCCTTCGACGTCTGGTGGGACGACGCCGTCGCCGCCGACCGGGCCGATGAGGTTCGCGTGTTCGTCGACGAATTAGTTGCCTGAGACGGCCCCACTCTCGATTCGCCCGGAATCTACGACTGGGCCGGGCCACCGCCAGCACTGCTCGCGCCATCCGAACCGGCGCCCGCGGCCGGCGTCTCCGCGCCACCGCCGGGCGTCACCGTCCGAACTGCATCGCCGATACCGTCCATCGTTCCGCCGACTGTCGACCCGATTGTGTCGAGCAGGCCGCTGACGAAGTTGGGAACCTGCTCCGGGAGGCCACCAGGCGGGCCGACGAGCGCGGCCGCGGTCGACAGGTCGTGCAGTGCCATCGCGAGGGTCGGGATTGATTCGAACATTGCACTCGGCTGGTGGCCCCCGACGATGATAAGGGGGGCAAGTCGAGAAGCCGAATTTTGCTCGATTAAGCCGAATTAGTTGATCTGGGGCGGGATTTGGGCGAATCGTGATTGGTCCCCTCGCGGTATCGAGGCACGTCTACGAACACCGTCGTCAGTGCAAAGTGGCCGCCGTAAACTTGATTGCTCGACTGGCGGTAGCATGACACGTGCGCGGACCCCTGGCGGTTGCCTCGGTAGCTGCCCTGGCGAGAGCCGCCGGTCGCGTCGTGAGCCGATGGTGTGGGCCGAGACGAGACGAGCGCCCCCGACCTCCGCGCGGTGGACGAGTATCGGCACCGTGGCTCGCAGGTCGACGCGACGCTCCCGGTTCGATACTGCAGTAGACCGGTCAGGATCCAAGGAACACTCAGAGATGCACGACACCCCTACCATTCTGGTGCCGATCCGTATCCTCGAAGGTGAATCGATTCCGGAAGGCGTTCCGGAACTCCTCGCGAACGCACACGTCGTCCTGCTGGGCTATCACGTCGTGCCGGACCAGACTGCGACAGACCAGGCGCGAACACAGTTCGAAGACCAGGCCGTCCGCCGTCTCGACGATTTCACGTCGATGCTCGAGGAGGCGGGTGCGACGGTCGATTCGAAACTCGTGTTCACCCACGACGGACAGGACACTATCGACAGGACGAGCGAGGAACACGACTGCCTCGCAGTGCTGATCCCGAACGCGACGAAGCCACCCGAAACCGTCCTCGTCGCCGTCCGCGGAATCGTCGGCGCCGATCGGTTCGTTCGCGTACTCTCGGGGCTGTTCGCGAGCACTGACGTCGGCATCACGCTCTACCATCTCGCCGCTGCAGACGAAACCGACGCGGACGTGGAGACGCTGCTCGACGCCGTTCGCACTCGTCTCGTCGAGCAGGGCGTCGACGCCGATTCGATAGCGACCGAGGTCGCTCGCGGCGACGAACCGCTGGATCTCATCGCCGAAGCCGGGTCCGACTACGACGCCATCGTCATGGGTGAGTCCGACCCGTCAGTGACGACGCTCCTGTTCGGGATGCGTGCCGAACAGGTCGCAAAGCAGTTTCTCGGTCCGGTGCTCGTCATCCAGCACGAACCCACGGAGGAAGCGGAGTCCGAGACCGAGTGAGGCCTCAGCCACCGCTGCATAAGCCTGCCGGCCTATCGCCTGTGGCCCGCGCAGGGGCCGAGAACTCAGGCCGGTCCCGACAGTTTAAATCAGGGAGCGCACTACCCTGCCAGTAATGGACGTCGCGGACATCCCGGGGGTGCCCGACTGGTTGCCCGAGCATCTGCACGCCGACGGCATCGAGTCGCTGTACCCACCACAGGCCGAGGCCGTCGAGGCCGGGGTCACCGAAGGCGAGAATCTCGTCGCCAGCGTGCCGACGGCCAGCGGCAAGACGCTCGTCGCCACGCTCGCCATGCTCGCCTCGCACGAACGCGGTGGAAAGGCACTCTATATCGTTCCCCTGCGCGCGCTCGCGAGCGAGAAGCGCGAGGAGTTCGAACAGTTCGAACAGTACGGCCTCGAGGTGGGCGTCTCGACCGGCAACTACGAGTCCGAGGGTGGCTGGCTCGCGACGAAAGACATCGTCGTGGCCACGAGCGAGAAGGTCGACTCGCTGGTCAGGAACGACGCGCCCTGGTTGGACGATCTGACGTGTGTGGTCTCCGACGAGGTCCACCTCGTCGACGACCCGAATCGCGGCCCGACGCTGGAGGTGACGCTCGCGAAACTCCGACAGCTGAATCCCGACCTGCAGACCGTCGCGCTCTCGGCGACTATCGGCAACGCCGAGGCGCTGGCCGAGTGGCTCGACGCCGCCCTCGTGGATTCGGACTGGCGACCCATCGACCTGAAAAAGGGGGTCCACTACGGGCAGGCGCTCCACCTCGAAGACGGCTCCCAGCGCGAACTCCCGGTCAGGAACTCGGAGAAGCCCACGGCTGCCATCGTCCGCGACACGCTCGAAGACGAGGGGTCGACGCTGGTGTTCGTCAACTCGCGGCGCAACGCCGAGGCGGCGGCCGGGCGCCTCGGCTCGACGGTCGAACCCCATCTCACGCCCGACGAGCGACAGCAATTGCGGGGTATCGCCGACGACATCCGGGACGTGAGCGACACGGACACGAGCGACGACCTGGCCGACGCCGTCGAGAGCGGCGCGGCCTTTCACCACGCCGGGCTCGCCAGCGAGCACCGCTCGCTCGTGGAAGACGCCTTCCGGGACCGGCTGGTGAAGGTGGTTTCGGCCACGCCGACGCTCGCAGCGGGGGTCAACACCCCCTCACGCCGGGTCGTGGTTCGCGACTGGCGGCGCTACGACGGGACGGCGGGCGGGATGCAACCCCTCTCGGTGCTCGAAGTCCACCAGATGATGGGCCGGGCGGGTCGGCCCGGACTCGACCCCTACGGCGAGGCGCTCCTGATCGCAAATAGCCACGACGAACTCGACGAACTGTTCGAGCGCTACGTCTGGGCGGACCCCGAGAACATCGATTCGAAACTGGCGGCCGAACCGGCGCTCCGGACGCACATCCTCGCGACCGTCGCCTCTGGCTTCGCAAACTCCCGCGAAGGCCTGCTGGAGTTCCTCGAAGAGACGCTCCACGCCAGTCAGAACGCCGACCAGTACCAGCTAGAGCGGGTCATGGACGACATGATCGAGTACCTCGAATTGAATGAGTTCATGGACCACGAAGCGGACGGGACGCTCACCGCTACCTCACTCGGTCACACCGTCTCGCGACTCTATCTGGACCCGATGAGCGCTGCGGAGATAATCGACGGCCTGCGTGCCTGGAAGCGCTCGGGCGGCCAGACCACTTCGAGGGCCGACCGACCGCCCGCGGACACTGCTGCCGACGCGCCCGCGGACGCCGCGCCCGACGGCCAGCCGCCGGGATTCACGACCGCGAGCGAACTGACCGAGGGCGACGATGGGGGCAGCGACGACGACGAGGAAGTCCCTGACCCGACGGCGATGGGCCTGTATCACCTCGTCGCACGCACGCCGGACATGTACGAACTCTACCTGCGCTCGGGTGACGAGGAGGAGTACCAGATGCAGGCCTTCGAGCGAGAAGAGGAGTTCCTCGGGTCGATGCCCAGCGAGTTCGATCCGGCGTTCGAGGACTGGCTCTCCGCGCTCAAGACCGCTCGACTCCTCGAAGACTGGGCCAGCGAGGTGGACGAAGACGAGATTACTGACACGTACGGCGTCGGCCCGGGCGACGTGCGCGGGAAGGTCGAAACGACGCAGTGGCTGCTCGGTGCCGCCGAATCGCTGGCCGGTGAGCTGGGACTCGGACTCGCGCCGGCCATCCGTGAGGCGCGGGTTCGCGCAGAACACGGCGTCCGCGAGGAATTGACGGACCTCGCCGGGGTTCGCGGCGTCGGCCGCAAGCGCGCGCGGCGGCTCTACCAGGCCGGTATCGAGGACCGCGCGGATCTGCGCGATGCCGAGAAGTCGGTCGTGCTCGGGGCACTCCGGGGTCGCGAACGGACCGCCGAGACGATTCTGGAGAACGCCGGCCACCGCAACCCCGGGATGGCGGACGTCGATCCGGATGCAAATGCGCGTCCGGACGAGGATGACCTCGACGACGCGGGCGTGAGCGAACCGGACGACGAAGAAGACCAGTCGAGCCTCGGTGACTTCTGATGTGTCGGAGGGACTGGTGATGGAACTCGTCGAAGGTATCGCGTCTGTCGACGACCTAGACGCCTTCGTCGCTCGCCTGGGAGAGATCGGTGACGACCACGGCGTCACAGTCCAGGCGTTCGACGCCAGGTACGTCGTCGACCGCGAGCACCTCGAACGAGCACTGGCGCTCGCCGACCGCGCCATCGAACGCGGGGAAAACGTCGCGCGAGACCGTAGCGTCGAGATTCTCCTCTACGTGGCGGGCACGCGCCAGATTGACCGTGCACTTCGGTTGGGAGTGAGCGAGGGCGAGTGCCCGGCCGTCGTCCTCGTCGACGGCGACGACGACGCGACCGAATCCGCGGCCGCGGCGGCCCTTCGCGACGTCGAGGGCCCAGCGCGGATCGATCCCGCGGAGACGCTGGGTGCGTTCGACCCCGACCTGGTTCGTGAGGTGTTCGACGTCAGTGACGCGGAACTCGCCGCCGTGGACGGGACCCTCGCCGACGTGGTCCACGAGCGCGTCGCCCTGCTCGACGTCGAGAAGTGAGTGCGAGGGCGGCGAGCCCCCATCCCGTGTGGGCTTGCAGTTCCCGGGGGTCGGGAACGGCCGTCACCAGTATATGTCCATGCGTCGAAGCTATTCGTATGTACGAGGACATCCTCGTTCCGACGGACGGGAGCGCCGGCGCGAGCACCGCACTCGAGGAAGCGATCGATCTGGCGGCGGCGTTCGATGCGACCGTCCATTCGCTGTACGTGGTCGACGTGGCCTCGGTCGGACCGGAGACGGGCGCGGTGGACCTCGTCGAATCCTTCGAGCAGATGGGCGAGGACGTCACGGCGGCGGCGGCGACGCGCGTCCGTGACGCTGGCGTCGACGCCACTGCCCACGTCACGACCGGGAGTCCCCACCGTTCGATCCTCGAGTACGCTGACGAGCACGGGGCCGACCTGATCATCATGGGAACGCACGGACGGACCGGACTCGAGCGGTATCTGCTCGGGAGCGTCACCGAGAAAGTCGTCCGGACGGCTGACGTGCCCGTGTTGACGGTCCGGGCAGCGGAGTCGGCGGCGGAATCCGCGGACGACCAGACCGCCGAGGCGGAGTAACACTCAGGAGACTGTGTGACCAACTACCACCTATGAGATTCGTAGTAGCCATCGACGGGTCCGCCGAGAGTGACCGTGCCCTGAAACATGCGCTCGAGATGGCACGTGCGGCAGACGCGAGTCTCACTGCGGCACACTCGGTCGACCCGGACGTCTACGACGTGGGCGGCACGGAACCGCCGGACGACCAGGCGGAGTTCGAGGACAGACTCATCGTCGAGAGCGTCAGCGACGCCGAACGCCGGGGTGACCGACTCATCGACGAGGCCGTCGAGCAAGCGGGCGACGCTGGCGTCGACATCGACGGCGAACTCCTGTACGGTGACCCGGTCGAAACCATTCCGGACTTCGCGACGGCGGAGGGCTACGACGGCGTCTTCGTCGGCCACCGCGGCCTCTCGGACGAACACGAGCGCGTCCTCGGGAGCGTCGCGAAAGGAATCGTCGAGCGGTCGTCGCTCCCGGTCACTGTCGTCCGCTGAGGGTCGGACGAGCGATTCCCGTCGTTCATCGTGAGTCTCCGTCGCCGTCAACCTCCGATTCCGTCTCCGTCGTTGTCAGTCTCCGTCGTTGTCAGTCTCCGTCGTTGTCAGTCTCCGTCGTTGTCAGTCTCCGTCGTTGTCAGTCTCCGATTCAGTCTCCGACGTCGTCAGGCTCCGTCGAGCAGCGGCCGTGCTCGTCGATTTCGCCGCGAACGAGCCGCGTTGAGGAGATACGTTCGCCGTCCGCCGCGCGGACGAACGGGACGACGATTCCGCGGACCGGATCCAGCCCCTGCTGGACGCGATTGTCGTTGATATCCGCCAGTTCGTGTGCGGTCTCGGGTGAGACGACCAGTGCATCGATCGACGGATCCGTCGACGCGATGCCGTGTTCGTCGTGTAACTTCTCGATCGACACGTCACGGCCCCACTTGTCGAGTTCGTCGAGTTCCTCGCGGACGCGCGCCCGTCTGTCGTCGAAATCCGGGACGGGTCGCTCGCGCTTGCCGCGGGCGAACGAGTCGCTGGTCAGCGCGACGAGCACGCCCTCGTCACCGCGTTCGAGCGCTTCTCTGAACAGCGCACGGTGTCCGTCGTGGATCGGCCCGAAGGTACCGGCAACTGCGACGTACATACTCGGTTCTGGACGGCCTCCGAGAAGTGTGTCCCGGCTCACCGTGCAACAGGCAACATTCCACGGGTGATGCTAGCAGATCTCGACTCGACTCCCCAGTTGTCGGGCGGGTTCCTCACAGGGACCGGTCAGTGTTGAATGACCATTCCGGGGGTGACGACCGAGGCCGCCATCGCCTCGAGTTCGGTGCGGACGCGGCCGGGACACCGTCGAGCGACGAACACCGTGTCCGCGTCGATTTCACCGGCGTAGTCGGATAAGACCTCGTTCGGACGGCCGTGCACGCACTCGGTGATGACTGTAATGCCACGGCGTCGCCCCGTGCCAGCCACCGTCGTGAGCAGGTCGTAGGCCGCGTCCTCGGCGTCGTCGACGAAGATTTCGGCACTGCTCAGTGCGGGTTCCCCGTACCGGCCGGTGTCGACGACGTACAGTGCATGCACCGCCGCGCCAGTCCGCTCCGCGAGGTCGAACGCGTGGTCGACGACGCGTTCCGTCTCCGGTGAGAGTCCCTCACTCGCATCGCGCTCGGCGAGCGAGAGTAAGATCGTGTCTGTCATTGGGTATAGGGGAAGGGAGACGGATCGCGCCTAAATAGGTACGAGACGGTTCGTGCGTTCCCGGCCGGTAATCGGCGACACACGTCGGGGGTAAGCTTAACCTGCGAACTCGGCTAGGTCCGATATGGCGACGCTCGAGGACCCGGTCACCATCGGCGGGGTCACCGTCCCGAACCGGCTCTACCGGGCCCCGTTGCTCGAATGCGCCGGCAACGGCCCGGACGCGGTGGAGACGTTCGTCTCGGAACTCGAACCGACGGCCGCTTCCGGTGTGGGGCTGATCTTCCAGGGCGCCAGCATCGTCACTGCCGAGAGCGGGTGTGCGGCGCCGAACATGACCCGCTTTCACGACCCCGAGTTCGTCGCGCGCTGTGCGCGCCTCACCGACGCGGTCCACGACCACGGCGGTCGGATCTTCGTCCAGTTGGCCCACGGTGGCCTCCGGAGCATGGCCGTCTGGCACGCCGAACACCGCGCTCGTGAACCCGACCACGAAGAACTCGCCGTCTCCCGGCCACCGTGGCAGTTGCGCACGCTCGACCGCGTGGGACTCATCGATCTGGAACCACACGTCATGACCACCGACGAGGTGTACGACCTCGCCGAACAGTTCGGGCGCGCCGCGGGCTACGCCGCGGACGCTGGCTACGACGGCATCCACCTCTCCGGTGCGAACATGGGCATCGTCCAGCAGTTTCTCTCGCCCTTCTACAACCGTCGAGACGACGAGTTCGGGACGGAGCCAGGGGAGCCTGCCGGCTCCGGCGGCGTCAGATTTCTCCAGGCAGTCCACGATGCCGTCCGCGAACACGCGGGGGACGTCCCGCTCGCGACGAAGGTGCCCGCAGAGACCGCCGCGCCACGGTTCGTCCGCCGCCGTCTCTCCCGGGCGGACGCCGTCGGCATCTGCGAGCGCGTGACGGCGGTGGGCTACGACGCGGTGGTTCCCGTCGAGGTATCGACGTTCTGGGACATGAGCGTCGTCCGCGGTGCGTATCCCGACCGCGCGTGGGCGGCCGAGGACATGCAAGGCGGGTACGCCGAGGCGTTCGGCGGCCCCTGGCGCGCGAGGGCGGTGGCGGCCCTGAACCGCCTACAGAGTCGCAGATTTCCGCGAGAACCGGGTTGGAACGCCGACCTCTGTGGGCGAGTGCGAGAGCGGGTCGACGTGCCGGTGCTCTGTGAGGGCGGGGTTCGCGAGCGCGAGACCTGTGACCGCCTGCTCTCAGACAGCGGAGGGGGGCCTGCCTGTGACCTGGTCGGGATGGGCAGACCGTTCTACGCAGAGCCCAGACTCGGCGCGCGACTGCTACCGGGGGCAGGACCGAGCGAGGGTCGAGACGCCGCAGCGCTCTGTGCGAGTTGCAACAATTGCACCGTCCCGCAGGTGACCGGCGCTCCGGGCCGATGCCGGACACCTGCCGTCGTGCGCGAGCGGGGACGACTCGACTCTCAGGGTGTCTACGAGCGTCCCGGCTCCGGCGCTGGGGAGTGATCGCCGGCCTCAGTGCCGGGGCGTGGTCGTGATACGAACCGAACGTGAGTCCAGAGCGGGTACTGCGGGCACGGAAAACTCAAATTGACTGGGTGTTGACCAGTCGAGAGATTGGCGGACGTCTGGCGAGGAGAGACGAGCGGGTTCCATCGCCGCTGGCGGGAGTGGGACGCTGACCGGGGTTCCGACAGTGTATCGGTCAGACGGCGTCGGGGAGTTCGTCGACGAGGACGACGGCTTCACCGTCGATGATCGTGTTCCCGTCGTCGACGACGCGGGTCGTGAGCCGGTACTGGTCGTCGCCGAGGTCTTCGACTATCTCGCAGACGGCGGTGAGTCGGTCGCCCAGTCGGACCGGGTTGTGGAACTCCAGGTCCTGCGAGAGGTAGATCGTCAGACCTGGGAGGCGGGCCAGTCCCGCGCTGATCAGGCCACCGACGAGCGTGCCGTGGGCGATACGGCCCTTGAAGCGGGTCGTGCTCGCGAACTCGTCGTCGAGGTGGAGCGGGTTGGTGTCGCCGCTCGCCGCGGCGAACGCCTTCACGTCCTGGTCAGAAATGGTCTTCGTGAACTCCACCCGATCACCGACACCCAGTCGGCCCCGGTCCGTCTCCGTCAGTTCGACGTGCCATTCGGGGAGATCCTCGTCGGCCTCGATCCGGTCTACTGTCTCTACGCCGTCTTCCTCGGCGGAGGGGGAGACGCCGAACGCAGCAAACGCCGCCCGGTTGGCTGCGACTACGCTGTTGAACATGTGTGAGGACGTTTCCGTCCACGTGTCCAGCAGCGCGTTTCGGTGCGGTTCAGAACTCATCGATACACCGAAATTGGGTTTGGGGCTATTAAAACGTAGTGGTGCATATGTTAACGGAAGGGTCCGTGACGCCGTCTCTCCGTACTCTCTCCCGGATACGCGTCCCTTACTTCCGGCAGGGCTCGCGGCGATGGAACGCTCCCGTGGCCGCGATCCGTGTCCAGATGCCCCCGCACAGGTAAGCCGGGACTAGGAGAAGTGAAAGTACTTCTCATCCTTCGCGCACGCGACCCCCGGCGGATCTCCGGACCTGACAGCGACAGCCCGGACCCGTTTCGCTCCCTCCCACGCGAGACCGTTGACCGGGCGGTGCCCGCACTCGGTCGAGCGCGGTGGCACCGAACTGGGCCGATCGTCGACGCTGATCCATTGAATACCATCTGTTGGTATCAGGTGGTTTTGTGCGCAACTCTTATGTATTTGAGGGGTGTATATACAGTTGACCGATGACCGACGAGAACGACGGTCCGACGTGGCCGCCGATGTTCAGCGGAATGCAGGAGATGAGTGAGCAGGCGATGGAGACTCAACAGGAGTTCCTCAGTCAGATGATGCAAGCAGGCGCGGGCGGGCTGGACATGAACCAGCTCGGTGCGATGAGCCAGACGGCGACGTTCAAGACCCGCGTCCAATCCGGCGGCCGAATCTCTATTCCCGACGCAGAGCGCGAGGCGCTCGACATCGAAGAGGGGGACATCGTTCAGACCGTCGTCATCCCGGTCAAGCGGAATCGAGAGTGATACACATGGCATACACGACCCCAATCACGACGGCGTTCGAGATGCAACGCGCGACGATCGAGCAGAGCCAGAAGGCCCTGGAGCAGACCATCGACTTCCAGCAGACGGTCAACGAGGCCGTCGTCGACAGTTTCGACAGCCAGGAGTCGGCCCAGCGCCGCGGCGTCGAGCTGTCCCAGACGATGCTCCACAGTTACCTGGACGTCGTCGAGTCCTCGGTGCCCGGCACGGCCGGCACCGTCGACGAGGTCCGCGCGGCCCTCGACGAGCAGTACGACTTCCTGCTCGAGAACCACGCGGAGGTCTTCGAGACGGTCGCTGCCGAGTACGAGGAAGGCGTCGACGCCTACGACGAGCTGACCGCCGACTACGTCGAGGCGCTCGACGAGCAGGTCGCGATGCTCACCGAGGCCCACGAGGAACTCGAGTCCCAGTCGGTCGACGTGGCCGAGCAGTGGGGCGAGCAGATGGAGACGCTCCAGGACCAGGTCGAGGACCTGCAGGACCAGGTCACCGACGTCCAGGAGCAGGCCGCGGCAGCCGTCGACGCGTAGACAACACGGTTTTTTCTTTCAGCACACGGGAGGAACATTCATGAGCAACACCAACGAGATGCAGGAGCAGTGGACAGAGATGGTCGAGGAGATGAACGACGCGGTCGCAGACTCCCTCGAGCAGAACATGAAAGCACAGGCCGCGTTCGTCGAATCGTGGGCCGAGGCCGTCGAGGACTCGGTGCCCGAGGAAGACGTCATGGCCGAGGGCATGCAGGGCTACAACCGCGCCTACGAGGTCTGGATGGACGCCGCAGAGCAGATGTTCGAGCGGACCACCGACGCAGCCCAGGGCGAAGACGTCGCCCCCGCGGAGTTCCGCGACATCTGGCTGCAGTCGGCCAACGAGGCGTTCAAGGAGGTCATGTCGACGAGCGCCTTCGCCGCCGCGAACGGCCAGCTGGTCGAGCGCATGATGGAGATGCGCCGCGAGGCCGACGACGTGAGCCAGGAGACCATCTCACAGCTGGGCTTCCCGACGCGCGACGACATGGACGAGGTCGGCGAGCGACTCGTCGAACTCGAGCGTCGCCAGCAAGACGTCGAAGCCAAACTCGACCAGATCATCGACCACCTGGAGGAGTAAGCCATGGCAAGCGAACGCGGTAACCCGTTCAACCCACTGTCGCTCGCGCTGGACGCCCAGCGGAGCGCGCTGGAGACCATGACGCAGGCGACGGAGACCAACGTGGACATCCCCGAGGCCGTGGAGACCCTCGAGAGCGTCGAAGTGGGCACCACGCCCAGTGAGGTCGTCTACACGGAGAACAAACTGGAACTCCTCCACTACAAGCCCGAGGAGGCCGGGATCGAACCCGAGGAGACCCACGACGTGCCGATCCTCATCGTGTACGCGCTGATCAACAAGCCGTACATCCTCGACCTCCAGAAAGAGCGCTCGGTCGTCCGACGCCTGCTCGAAGCGGGTCACGACGTCTACCTCATCGACTGGAACGAGCCCTCGCGGATGGACCAGCACCTCACGCTCGACGACTACGTCAACCGCTACATCGAGAACTGCGTCGACGAGGTCAGCGAGCGTTCGGGGAAAGACAAGATCAACATTCTGGGGTACTGCATGGGCGGCACGATGTCGGCCATGTACGCCGCGCTCCACCCCGAGAAGGTCAACGCCCTCGGCCTCATGGCCGCGGGCCTCTGTTTCGACGGGACCGGCGGCGTCCTCGAACAGTGGGGTTCGGACGAGTACTACGACCCCGAGGAGATCACCGACACGTTCGGGAACGTCCCCGCGGAGTTCCTCGACGTCGGGTTCGCGCTGATGGACCCCGTCGACAACTACGTCTCCAAGTACATCCGCTTTTACGAAAACCTGGAGAACGAGGACTTCGTCGAGAACTTCGGTCGGATGGAGCGCTGGCTCTCCGAGGGCATCGACGTCGCCGGCGAGGCCTACGACCAGTTCCTCACCGATCTGTACCAGGACAACAAGCTCTATCACAACGAGATGGAACTGGACGGGCAACACGTCGACATCGGGAACATCGACATGCCCGTGCTCCAGATCATGGGCGAGTACGACCACCTCATCCCGGCCGACGCCTCGAAACCGTTCAACGAAGTCGTCGGCTCCGAGGACGTGACCACCATCGAGTTCTCGACCGGTCACATCGGGCTCTCGGTGTCCTCGTCCTCGCACGCCGAGGTCTGGCCGGAAGTCTGTGAGTGGTACGCCGACCGCTCGGCCGACCTCGAAGGTGAGGCGGCCGCGGACTCGACTTCGGCTTCGACCACCGACGAGAGCGACGACGTGGTCGACGCCACGGTCGACGCGACCGACGCCGAGTCGGCCGACGCGGACGACACCGACGCCGCGGACGTCGACACGATCGACGGCATCGGCCCGACCTACGCCGACCGACTCCACGAGGCCGACGTCGAGACGGTCGACGACCTCGCGGCCAGCGACCAGGAAACGGTCGCGGACATTACTGGTGCGCCCGTCTCTCGCGTCGAAGACTGGTTCGCCCAGATCGAGTAGCCACTCGAACGATCACTCTCGATTCCATTCCGTTTTGCCCCCAGAACTACTGCAAGTTTGACAGCCGCGCCGCCGCGAACGGGACGATCATCTCGCGGGCGGTCGGCCCACCATGCATTCCGATTTTCGGGAGTATTTTCTCTGCACTGGGCCAGGTGAGTTTCAGGTCCGGGTGCGTACAGACGAGGTCGCCGCAGCGGCGCTCGAACGTCTCGCCTGTCTCCGGACCGAACACGCCGCGCTCGCGGACTTGTTCGCGCGACAGGACGAGGGCCCCGCGGGATTCGAGCGCCCGGCGCGCCCGCTCGCACTCGCCGTCACGGATCGCGAGGTGCAGCAACCGATAGTCGCCCCACGGCTGGATCGGCTCACCGGTCGCGTCGCGAGCGAGTGAGTCGGCCACGCCGTCGACGGACAGCAGGTCCAGACACCCCTCGGGTCCGGGTTCGAAGTCGACCAGGCCGTGGTCCGCGGTGAGGATGAGGAGCGTCTCGGCGGCCGTCTCGGCGGCGAGGTCGTCGTACAACGTCTCCGAGAGGATTCGCGTGAGCCGAGCGAGCGCGTGGTGGTAGGCCCCCGAATCGGTCCCGTAGTCGTGACTGGCCGAATCGAGGTCCGGTGCGTAGAGGTAGGTGTACGACCGTCCCCCGACGCCCTCCAGTCGCTCCCGGAGCGCAGTCGTGCCGTCGACGAACGACTCGTAGGGGATCTGGCTCGCGCCGTCGAACGTCGCCGCGGCGTACTCGCTGCCCAGGGTTTCGGCCGGTTGGACGACGGCCGGGTCCACGCCCGCCGCGGCCAGGTCGGGGTAGATCGGATCGGCGGCGACGACCTCGTCGGCCGGGACTGGTGGCCGTCTGGCGGCCGCTCTGGCGCTGGCTTCGCCGTCGGCTCGCACCTGATGTGGGAACACTTCGACGGTGGTCTCGTGGTCGGGCAGTCGCACGTCCCAGCCGAAGACGCCGTGGTCCGCTGGCGTGGCGGCGGTGTGCACCGTCGTAATCGCAGACGCGGTCGAACACGGCGCGACCGACGTGAGCGGCGTGACGACTGCGCGGTCGTCGAGGCGTGCGAGCAATCGATGGTCGCCCTTGTCCCGGTGGAATCGGCGCCAGCCCAGGCCGTCGAGCAGCACGACGACGACGTGTGACACGTCGGTACCGACTCCGGCCAGCGCGTCGTCCGGCAGGGTCGGCCCGACGTCGACCCCGAACAGGTCACCGACGGTGCCCGGGACGTTTGCAAAGCAGAACCCCTCGTAGTCGGGAACCACCAGCCCGTCGGTCGTCTGCCGGTCGCGGAGGGCGGCGGCCGCGTCCTCGATGGGAAACACTACCTAGTTACTCAGATTTTGAGTAAATAAGCTTTCTCCCGGTGGTGTCGATTTTTTGTCTCCGGACGCGCACCCACGACCATGCGAATCAGCGTCATCGGTGGGAGTACGGTCACGGACGAGGCGGCGGAGACGGCCGAAACCCTGGGCCGAGCACTCGCCGAGCGCGGTCATACCGTGGTCTGCGGGGGCCTCGGCGGCGTGATGGAAGCAGTGTGTCGCGGTGCGAGCCAGGCGGACGGGCACACTATCGGCATTCTCCCTACCGAGCGCCGCGCGGACGCGAACGAGTACGTGGACACGGCCATCGCGACCGGGATGGGCAACGCCCGGAACGTCCTCGTGGTGATGAACGGCGACGCAGTCGTCGCGGTAGACGGCGGCACGGGGACGCTCTCTGAACTCGGCCACGCACTCGATTTCGGAAAGCCGGTCGCGGGGCTCGAGACCCACGAAGTCGACGGCGTCGAGGGGATCGACCACGTCGAAACACCGGCCGAGGCCGTCGATTCGGTGGAACGGCGCGTCTGAGCGACCGCGGGTCAGCGACGGACGCCCGGTGGTAGCTCACATCTCGTCGAACGTCGCGAGCACGTCCTCACAGGCGTTGGGGGTGCCTTCGGCCCGCGCTTCGAGTTGGGGGTAGATCGCCAGGTCGCGCCGGAGCCGGTCGAGTTCGACCGCGTCGTCGTAGCCAGTCAGGTCGCGGTCGGCGTACTCGAACCACCCGGCGAGCGACGAGAGGACCGTCCGTGCCAGGAGTTCGTCCGGGCTCTCGGCGAGGGCCGCCTCGATGGCGGTGACGGCGCGCTCCCGGAGGTCGCGGACGTCCTCGGCTGACTCGACGGTCGGGTAGTCGCCGCCCTCGACCCGTTCGCGCAGCGATTCGAAGCCGTGGACGGTCGCCAGCGCGTTCGCCTGTCCGACGACCGCCGCGGCCGGTCCGGCGGTGTCGCGGAACGCGAACTCCTCGGGGAGGTCGTCGTACAGCTCCGCGAGCGCGATGCGGAGGACCGGACTCTCGCGGTCGGCATCGACCTCGTCGGTTTCGGGCATGACGGCGCTCGTCCGTTCGTCGATGGTCGCCGCGAGCGAGTCGCGAGCGTCCACGATCGTCTCGCGGACCGACGAGGGGGCAGAGAGCGAGCCGACGAACTGTTCGTGGACGTGGCGCGCGTCGGCGAGCGATGCACGCGCCTCCTCCACATCGGCGGCGCGGTCGCCAACCTCGAGCGCGGTGGCGCGTTCGTCGTCCCGACCGCGCTCCCCGGCCGCGTCTCGCTCGGCCTCCTCGAGCCACTCGTCGACGACCCCGTGGACGACGACCGCCCGGACGGGCTCGGCGCCGACGTACTCGCGCTCCTCCCGGAACCCCCCGAGGTCGTCGCGGACCGACAGCCGGGCGTTCTGCACGTCATCGAGCGTGAGGTCGTTCTGCGTGTACGCCCACGTGGCCGCGACGGACCGGGCCGGGCCGCGGGCGTGCGCGAGCATGTCCAGGCGCTCGCGCGTCCCCGTCGTCTCGACCGCCTCGGCGAGGTGTTCGCGGGCGTGCTCGGCGTGGTGGTGGACCTGCTCGCGCATCGCGCCGTTCGGGAGGTCCTCGGCGGACAGCGGTAGCGGCGCAGCCGCGAGCAGCGAATGGGCGCGCTCGCGCGACGCTGCGACGTGGGTCTGCTGCACGTCGACGGGGAGCGGTTCGGTCACCCGCGGTCGCTCGCCGTCGATGTACCGTTCGAGGTCGCGGCCGTCGATGGTCACCGAGTCCGAGCCCAGCAGGTTCGGCACCCCACAGCCGGCCAGCAGCGCCGCGCCGCCGACGGCGAGCGCCCCCCGCCGGGTGACCCTGGGGCCTGCCGCCCCCGCTGTCCCGGTCGAATCGGGATCGCTTCCACCCGGCTCCCCGGGGTCGTGGTCGTCGTCGGTCATCGGTCGCCCCCGTTTGTCGCGGACCGTTCCGGCGTGTCACTGCCCGTGGCGGACCCCTGAGGTTTGTCGGTGGGCGGGGGGCCGCCCGCCTCGTCGGTTGCGTCCGCGCTCGTCGTGGCGACCATCGCGCCGGAGTCGCCCGCCCCGGGCGGGCGACGACCGCCGCAGCCGTCGCCGTGGACGCCGCTGGAACTGCCCGAGAACTCGTCTGGGTCGAGCGCGGCGTCGAACCGGATGAGCGTGACCCGGCTCACCCGCACGCCGGCCTCACAGCGGGCGTCGTATGGCCGGATGACGCGGCCGTACTGGGTGTCGACTTTGTCGCCCTCCCAGCCGGCGGCACACAGCTCGAGCCGGTAACACTCTTCGACCGGCCAGCGGTCCACGTAGACCGTCTGGGTCTCGAAGTCGGTCGCGTCGAGGAACTCGCGGACCGCCTCGGGGGAGGCCGAGAGGTCCGAGTCGGCGAGCCGGTCCCTGTCGACCGTCACCGTCTCGGCGACGGCGCGACTGGCGATGAGTCCGCCGTGGCGGCGGTCGCTCTCGGGGACCGTCCCGCCGTCGGACGGGACCGCTTCGGCGTCGCGCGCGAACGAGAGGACCGACCGCGGGCGTTGTCTCGCGGTCGACCGGAGGGCGATGTGCTCGGGTACGGTGGCGCCGCGGTCGTTCGGCTCACGCGCTGGCGGTGTCGCCGTGCGTTGTTCGTCGGCGTCGGGGTCCGGCCCGGCGCCGATGTCGCTGCAGCCGGCAAGGGCGCCGAGGAGCCCGACGGCTCCCTGGAGGGCGCGACGTCGCGTGGTGGGGGACATTCGTCGTGTCGGGGCGTGCGGGTCTGCGCGGTAAATACTTCCTGGCTCGTTGATGGGTCGCGTCTCGAACTCGGACACCACCACAGATGGGTCGGGAGATTCAAACCACCCTCTGCCCTATCGGGGGCCAATGGGAAACGCAGACTTACGTGATCTGGCGGTGCTGGAGGAGGTGCCGTTCGACGACCTGGGCGGGTCGGTCGTCGCCGTCGACGCCCACAACTGGCTCTACCGGTACCTGACGACGACGGTCCGGTGGACCAACGACGACATCTACACGACCGCCGACGGCGAGGAAGTCGCAAATTTGGTCGGCGTCGTCCAGGGCCTCCCGAAGTTCTTCGAACACGACATCACGCCCGTCTTCGTCTTCGACGGGTCGGTGGTCGATCTGAAAGACGACGAAGTCGAATCACGCCGCGAGGACCGCGAGAAACGTGAGGAACAACTCGAAACCGCTCGGGAGGAAGGCGACGCACTGGCGGTCGCCCGCCTGGAATCCCAGACCCAGCGACTTACCGACACTATCCTCGAAACCACGCGCAAATCCCTCGAACTGCTTGACGTGCCGGTCATCGAGGCCCCCGCCGAGGGCGAGGCCCAGGCCGCCCACATGGCGCGAGAAGGGGCCGTCGACTACGTCGGGACCGAGGACTACGACGCCCTCCTGCTGGGCGCGCCGCTGACCCTCCGGCAGTTGACGAGCAAGGGCGACCCCGAGTTGATGGACTTCGAGGCGACGCTGGAGAAACACGACCTCTCCTGGGAGCAACTCGTCGACGCCGCAATTCTCATGGGGACGGACTTCAACGAGGGCATCTCCGGCATCGGCCCGAAGACCGCAGTCAAGGCCATCCGCGAGCACGGCGACATCTGGGGCGTCTTCGAGGACCGGGACGTCTACGTCGACAACGCCGACCGCATCCGCGACCTGTTCCTGAACCCCGCCGTCACCGACGAATACTCCTTCGACCGAGAGATCGAACCGGACATGGACGCCGCCCGCGCGTACATCTGCGACGAGTGGGAGGTCGACCCGGAGGAGGTCGAACGCGGCTTCGAACGCATCGAGCAGTCCGTCGTCCAGACCGGCCTCGACGACTGGACCTGAGTGCGCGGGCGGTCCGCCCGCCGTTCTGGCCCTGCTTACCCCGGACAGTCTCCCGTCCACTGTTCGTCCTCGGGGATCACGGGGACGTCGACCGAGGCGTCCGACCCGTAGTCGCTGAAGCGCATCGTCACTGTGGCGGTCGCCGTGTTGCTGCCCTGGGACACGTCGAACTGGATACGCGTCTGGCGCAGTCGGTCCGTCTTCTCGTCGAGCCAGACTCGCACTCGCGCGTTTTCGACGTTGGGACCACCGAAGAGCGACCGCGACCGCCGCTCCTGGTACTGCGTGATCGCCGCTCCCGACGGTTCGCCGACGAGTAGCGTCGTCTCTCGGCCGTCGACGGTCCTGGTTCCGTTGTAGTACAGCGACCCCGACTCGAGCAGGGAGAGCTGTCGGACGGCTGGTGTCATCGTCGCCCAGTCGTCGGTCTCGACCGTCTCTACCGCCCACCGGTCGAACGGCCCGCCGCACTCCCGATAGCGCGTTCGGTTGTGCAGGTACGACTCGGAGACCTCGCCGTCGCGCTCGGCGAACCCGTGGATTCGCCGGTTGTCGGCGTCGACGGTGCCGTTCATTCGAACGTCGACCCGTTCGGTCCGGCCGTCGACGGTCGCGACGACGGAAATCTCCCCGTCGAACCGATAGGACTCGGTGTCGTCCATCGCGTCCCGCGCGTCAGCGAGCGCGGACTCGGCGCGCTCGTCTCGGGTGTGGTCCGGTCCGAGCACGGAACACCCGGCGAGGAGGACGCAGACGGCTATCGCGAGGTGGAGGGCTGGGCGGCGCATGCCCGGGCGGTCGATGGCCGGCGGGAAGTGTCTTGGGTCGGTCGCGAGTCCGACCGCCAACCGGGCTTCGGTGGGTTTTACGCCTCTCCCTGCGACCCTCCGGGTATGTCAGACGACGACTATCGAACGGAGGAGGACAGCCTCGGCGAGATGCAGGTCCCGGCCGACGCCTACTGGGGCGCCCAGACCCAGCGCGCCATCCAGAACTTCCCCATCAGCGAAGAAACGTTCGGCCGACGGTTCGTCCGCGCGCTCGGCATCGTCAAGAAGTCGGCCGCGCTCGCCAACGAGGACCTGGGCCTCGTCGAAGCGGACAAGGTCGAAGCCATCGTCGAAGCCGCCGACGAGGTCATCGCGGGCGAACACGACGACCAGTTCCCCGTCGACGTGTTCCAGACCGGATCTGGCACCTCCTCGAACATGAACGCCAACGAGGTCATCTCCAATCGCGCCACCGAAATCTACGGCGGGGAGATCGGCACTCGCGAGATCCACCCGA
>ENA-ORCR01000309-ORCR01000309.1-marine-metagenome-genome-assembly--contig:-NODE-309-length-35246-cov-4.517700_pt1 | contig 35246 bp, 35 predicted proteins | sample MGYA00237782_ERZ508514 | MGnify/ENA primary metagenome ERZ508514 (study PRJEB26185, sample SAMN06268960) | marine metagenome | isolation source: Eden Landing Ponds, San Francisco, CA, USA | place...
TGCTGAATAGAATCGCCAGACTCCGTTGACCCGGCCACCCGGCAGTTCGTACCCCAGCCACGGGTCGCTCTTGAAGAGGACCAGCCCGAGGTCTCCATTCGGATACCTGGCGTAGTAGCCGCCGATGTGGAGCGTGTACTCGGTGACGGTCGTCGAATCGGTGACCGTAACGTTCTCCGTGAGATTCGTCGACTCCCTGGACCACTGGGTGCAGTTGCCCGCCATGGTGTAATTGCTACACCACTCGAACGTTCGTTTGAGAGTGACCGAGACGTTGCTCTCGACAGTGAGCGTGTGCTCAGTCCCGGGATCGTCGCCAAGGTCGTACTGCAAAATGGGCGTGTGGGGTTCCGAACTCGTCGTCTCTTGATCGTCGTCGACGAGTAACTTCGTCGCCGAGACGGTGTGATTCTCTAGCTGCCACGTGACACGCGAAAACGGGAGTTCGACGTCCTCGGGGAGTGCGACTCGATGATCCCCCGTCGCGAGCACGTTGCCCTCCGTCGCGACGTATCGAGTCGTTCGGGTGTCCGTGATCCGCGCAGTCGTCGCCGGCTGGACGGTGAAGATTTCTACGTAGGCATCGCGGACGAACCGCCCCTGTTCGAACGTTGCGCCAGTGGGCGCTATCGACGTGTCCTGCCCGGAGTCAGGGAAGTCCTGATGAGTCTCCCGATTCCACGCGGCGACCTCGGCCGGTGGCCGATTGAACGAGACGTCCGTCGAGGCAGCGAGTTCTGCCCGGGCAGAGTCTCTGGTGGTCCAGTTGTGGACAGTGTTTGCGTCGAGACCGTCGGGATCACCGGACCAGAGTGCCCGGTCGCTGTCGAGGTGATGCGTTTCGTTCGGTGGCCTGAACGCTGGCCCCTCGGCGACTCGGGCCACCGACTGCACCGCGAACAGCGACGTCACAACCGCAACGGCGAGGAGGGTCACCCCTACCCCCAGCGAGCGGATCAGAAGCTGCAACTCGAACCACCTGCGACGACGCTCGTGAGGACGAATTGCAGGATCGTCGTGCCCAGTGGCGCGACGATGACGCCCCAGATGACGCCCTGTGCCCGCATCGACTTCAGCAACTTCTTCGAATCAGCCCGTCTGATAGCGGGCAACGCCACGGTGGCGCCAAGCGCGATGACGCCACCGATGAGCGGTCCGCCGAACTGAAGCAGCGTGAAGAGGTTCCGGATCGTGTCCGCCATCGCGGACTCACAGAACTGGTCACCTACGGATTGCGCGCTGGCAGGTTCCACTGCCAGCATTCCCAGGAAACAGAGGACGAGCCCCAGTTTTCCGGTGGGTGCCCAGTTGATGCGACGTAGTTGTGTGACCTGTTCCCCCAGATCTATCGATGTACCAGATCGTCTCATGGTTCCAACGTTGCCACTCCCCGTCCACCCCTCCCCCCGGAGGGCCGGTCCCGGCGAGTAACATGTTGGCGTAGTGACCTCACCCAATATATAGTTTATTTTCCATTGATACTACACACGGATGATGATTATATATTGACTGGTAGGAAGTGCGAATGGTCTTTCAGAACTAACGAATCATCGTCCGGATGGTCGAAACGGAGTCAAATTTGGCACACTCAAAGACTTCGATGGGTGCGAGGCGTTACTCGGGCAGGTCCCTGCGGCCAGTCAGAACACACTCGAAACAAGGGAACTCTTCGCGACAGGCCTCGCAGTCCGGTACGTCTGCATTCTCCGTGTCGTCTGGAGTGCCATCCGGTGACTCCCGCGGGGAGGGTGGCGCGGACATTGTCGACTCAGGAAGGCCGCCGTCTGCAGCGACTACCTGCGCCTCTGCCGTCGCTGCATCCAGGAGTGGTCGTCGGATCGCTACCGCAACGCGGTGTTTGCAAGCGCCATCGTAGCACTCGTCGGCCGGACAGGTACACGCCGATGGGAGGTCGTCTTCGATGTTGACGAGATACTCGTGCTTACCCGGTTCCGCGTGACTGCAGTTCCTGACGACGACGCCGTCGGTTGCAAGCGAAAATTCGAAGGCCTCGTACTGGGCGCGCTTTGCGACGCTGCTCGTGACGTCGAGTTTCTCGAGCGGATGCATGAATCTCTGGGACGCTCTTTCGGGTGCGCCCCGCCCCTCGCGGGCGCGAACAAAAACGGCGTGCGGTGCGTGCCTATCCAATCTCGTAGGTCGCGATGCCAGTCCGTCCGCAGGCCGGACAGGAGGTCGTAACACGCTCGACTGAAGTACCACAGTGTCGACACTCGTGGATGATCTCGGCCGATTCATTGTTACTCGGAATTCGCGCCTGGAGCCAACCCAGTCTCATCGAGACCACCCCGCTCGCTCGGCCTCGATCGTGTCACGGTGGTCGCGAACGGTCGCCGGCGTCACGTCGGCCGCTGCAGAGAGGTCCTGTTGGGTGCAGTCGACACCATGGTCTCGACAGGCGACAGCGAGACAGCCAGCCGCAAATCCCGCCGGATGGACGCCCACGCTCTCCTTTGCCGCCCATGCTCGCTCCGCGATTCGTCGCGCATGACCCTCCGTGTCCGGGGGAACCTCAACTGTCGAGGCGAGTGTGGGGATGAACTCTCGCGGTCGCTGGGGCGGTGCTGGGAGTCCGAATTCGTCGTTCAGAACGGTGTAGGCGTTGGTGATGCGGTCCCGGGGAACCTGCGCTACGGAAGCGACCTCACCAAGGGTTCGGGTCGCGTTCGTGCATCGACAGACCGCGTAGACCGCAGCCGTTGCAAAGGCTTCAATCGACCGACCACGGAGCAGATCCTCGTTCTGTGCCGACCGGAAGAGCGCGCTTGCCTGCTCCCGGTCGTCGTGGTCCAGGTCGAGTGCCCCGACGAGTCGGGCGATCTCCGTACAGGCGTGGCCGAGATTGCGTTCCGCCTTCGATTGCCACTTCGCACGGGAATGTTCGCGACGTAACCGGCCGAGTTGTCTGCGCTTCTGGTCTGAGAGTGTGTTGCCCTTGCCGTCGAATTTGAACCCGATCTCCGTCGAAAGGCCACGGTCGTGTCGGGCTTCTGTGAGCGGCGCCCCAGTTCGCTCTCTGTTGGTCTCGTCGTCTTCGAAGGTGCGTGGCCCGCGTCGGTCGACGCGACACGCTTCGACGACCAGACCGCAGTCAGTGCAGGTGGTCTCGCCAGCGTCGGTTGCGAGTCGGCCGCCGCATTCGGGGCAGGCGTCCGCCGCAATGGTTCGTCCACTATCCTCGTCGAACTCAATCTCGTAGGGTTCTGTCGTAGCCATCGAAGCTCAGCGCGAGGCTCTGTTTGTGCCCCCCGCACCCCTCAGGGGGTGACAAAACGACCGTTGCGAGACTGTGGAGCCGTTAAGATCTGCACAGACTCAGCTGTCCAAGTGAGCGATGAGTTCCGTTGCTGTTTGGCTGATCCGCTGTAATCGGTAACGGACGACGTCGGCATCGTCCGCCTTCCAGGCAGCGAGGTAGAACGCCGAGCCGCTCATGTCGAGGCCACAGTGTCTGCCGACGATGTACGCGACTGCTTCGGCCTCAACCTCCCGTTTCGAGCGCTCGAGTTCGTCCAGGCCATCGAAGTGAAGCAGTGCGTGAGCGTACTCGTGGATGAGCGTCCCTGCGAGCGCTGCTCGATTCTCGCGGTCACGGACTTCGATACTGAGGTCTGATTCACTATCGCCTGACTGTGTGCAGATGCCCTCAGTGTTTCCACGGTTCCATTGGTCGGAAGGGAGTACGTCGACCGATACGTCGAGGTCCTCCGCAACATCGACGAGTTCAGGAACGAGTTCGTGGGCATCGCCCCTCGCCGCCGTGTCGAGTTCTGGAAGCGGTTCACCCTCGGTCTGGGAAACGTCGAACACGGGCGCGGGCTTGAAGCCGACCAGGCCCTCCGACCATTCGTTTGGAGGGGTTTCGTCGTACTCACACCCGATCTTCTCGTGGTAGCTCGGGGCGTTCTCGCACTCGGGACACCGTGTCATGATGATCGGTGCCCAGATCCAGATCGCCGATTCGCCTTCCTGGACGTGCCGGTCGAAATCCTGTTGCCAAGTTCGGTACCCGGCGACCTTCGTCGCCTCGGGACATTGCCGTTTGATCAACAGCGTGTTTCGGTAGGAGTAGTCGTGAAAGCGACTTTGGACGTCAAGCCACTCCTGGAACTCGTCGCTACCCTGTGCCTCGTCGACGGCTGCGACGAGGTCGTCGATCCATTCGTCTATCGTGCTGTGCATCTCCTCGCGTCGTGTGTCAGTCTCCTCGAAGGAGACCGACGAGTCACTGGTCGTATTCATTTTGGTCACCGAATCCAGGTGAGGAAGGCGCGTTTGTGGGGAACGCGCCCCCACCCCTCAGGGCGAGATAAAATAACCCGTATCGGCACACCCATCGTAGAATTGATATGTCCAGAGTGGATTGACTCGGGCCAGAGATGGGTCAGGACAGGCGACTCCTCGCGGTATCAGTCCTCACCGGCATTTGCACGTCGATGACTGGGTCTCTGATACTGGCATACATGGGTGGGCCAGACAGCACTGTATCGTCTCTTCTCTCGACAGTTGGAGGGTTGAATCTCCAGATTCTACTCGTCCAGATCTCTGTCGCATCAGTTGTCGTGTACTCGGCGCTCAAGCTCTGGGATGCCATCGAACAGCCGAACAAATTCATCTTGAACGAACTGGTGGAACCTGAGGGACCGTTTGCTCCGGAGCCGCCGGACGAAATATACTGGCGCGGATATGTCTTTACAGGGGACGACGGGCAAGCGTGGCCGGTGGAATTCGGTATCGGCAATGAAATGCCTGGCACCTTCGCGTACGTCTACAATCCACTCTGCTGGGATTGTGGCTCCCGAGTAGAACTGGAACAAGTATCTCGATTGTTCGGTCTCTGGACGACTTACTCGTGGAACTGCCCCGAATGTGGGGATTCGTACTTCGCAGAGAAACCGATAGTCGAAAAGAAACGAGTAGTTGCCGAACTATGCGAATCGGAACTTACGAAGTCGTTGGCTCGCGGCAATCTGGATAACATTGAAGAGTCCAACTGGATGACGACAGAAGATTGGTCGCCACCACGTCTCTGGAACAAGGGGAAGTGGTGGATGAACGACGTCGAGTACGACGAGATACAGAATATTCAATGACGGGAGGACGTGAGCCAGGATGGGGCGCAGAAACGGCGTGTGGTTAGTTTAGTAGGAGTAGTGGGAACAGTTGACTTCTGACTGGAGCTGGCATATTATAGCGATGCAGTCGTAGAAATTCGATCTTCCATCAAGTCGAGAAATGCAGGGTCGTACTCCTCGTCGACGTGGTCGATATTCCAGAGACCAAATCGTCGAATCGCAGGGACCGGAGAATGCATCCCGAGCCAGTCTCCATCCCGCATGTCTAGAGGCTCTGTCTGGTAGTTGCTCACGAGGGCAATCGCGTTACGTTCGATATACGCCCTGTCGCTATCCGGTCCAGGCTCATCGTCGACGTCGAGCCAGAGGAATGGGAGGCCACCGATATACTCCGAGACACGGCGTTCGAGCCCTGTCTCTTTGAGTCGGATTTCTCGGTCGGCGCTACTCCCCTCTCCCCACTCCGGGTAGATATCGTGGAGGTCGTCTCGTTCGCGTATTGCCTCCCCGACTCGCTTCCGAAAGACCGACCCTCGATGGTTCCCGCTACCGGCGAACGTCCCGCTGTTGATGCCGCGGTGTGTCCTCAGCCGATCCCAGAGTGAGGTCCCACTGCCGCTCGAGACGTCGTGGGTCCCGATTCTAGTGAGACGCAGCTACTCGTTTGACCGCGTCTCGATGGGGGAGAAAAAGAAGTAGACTCCGCGGTCCGGCCAGTCCATGTAGCCGCCACAATCGCGGAGGTAATGCATGCCACCAACAGCTCGTTCGAGTTCGGCCAAGAGATCATAGAATTGATCAAGGGGACCATCACGATCCATGAATACTCCCTGGGAGCTCCGTTCAAAAAGACACTTTGATTATCTTAAATTCGGGTCTGCTTGTTTTTATTAGTCAATATGGTGTACCTCTGGCGGTCTATTCGGATACGGGGCAGGGACGTATGGAGAGTTTAAAGGGAGTGTTTACTAAGATTTTTTACCACTGTGAATTATTAGATGCTAACGTAATGCCATGCACAAGTACTATAGCCCGTAAACATCTGAGCTGGTAACTCATGTCGGTATCAAGCAGCAATATCTGGAACTTCGATATCTTCGATTTCTTCGTAGGGGTTGTCTCTGGATTAGTTACCTGGCTTGTTATTTACACGCTTAATCCAGAATTTGTGCTATCTCTGTTCCCGAATATTGATGTGTTGATATTGGTATTTTTCGGTATTATAATCAGCTATATTTTGGGTAGGATTGTTGAGCAGATCGCCCGTTCTTTAGAAGGTGAGATACTGGGGAAGCAGAAACCGTTTGACCATGAAATGGTTGAAACACGTAATTCAAAGCATGGTGAGGTTCATGAGAAATTTCTCAAGGGCAGCCAGAAGTTCTTTGGGTTAGATATCAACTGGGATGATGAGATAAAACGAGTTCAAGGTACCAACGATTTATTCATGTGTCTCCGGTCATATCTGACTACTAACAATATCAGCACCAGGGTTGAGCGTTTCCAGGTGTCATATCTCCTCTTCCGGAATTTGTATTTTTCTTTTCTTCTGGGCACTATACTCCACCTTGCAAAGCTACTGTTATATTTTGATTCTAATGGTGTTTCACTTGATGTCCCCGTTCAATATCCAGTTTCTATCTTCGGTTTTCTTGCATTATCTTACATATCGTACGGACAGAGGGTACGGTATCATCAGAGAATGGTTAAAGTCATGATTTATAGCTTCTATTCAGAAGAGCTAAGAAATTGTGAGCGACTTGACGATACTTGCCAACAATCAGAGGCGTAAATTAGAATTCGCGTTGAACTTTGTCCATCTTGCACTTCACGCAGAGGTCGTCAGAGACGCAGGCTATGTTTTCGTATGGGCACTCGTGGGCCTCAACATTGACTGAGAGGCTTCGTTTCTGGTTCTTCCATTCCACTACCCAGTCCTCGATATCAACTTCGTCTGAGTTGAATACGACTTCTCCGTCCCTGTCCTCGATTTTTGTGGCCACAGCTGTCTCTTCCTTCTGCCTCACAGTTCGAATTGCTTCTTTGTAGGATGAGCAGCGGAACTTCTCATTTGTTTTCTTGTCGTTCAGTACATGAACGGTGATGCTGCCGTCGTATTCTTCTGAAGGCTCCAACCCACGAGTCATTGATTCAGGTGTGGATACAACGAAATATCTACTCAATAAAAAACCATAGGCTGAACCATTCACACCCCGGTCAAATTACTATTTTTATCAGGCAAGTTTACATTTTCAGCCATGGCGACAGTGTAAGCCCAAATCAATTGTAGCAGCCAGAGGAACAACTTGAGGAGGAAGACAACATCACGTCTTAAGGCTAAGGGACCAATCGTTCCCCAAATTCGTTTTAAAAAAAGTCCGTTTTAATTTCATTAAGTTTGGTCTTCATTTGAGGATAGATGTGTTCTATCTTCTGATAGATCGGAACGAGGTGTGAGAATTGGTGAGTGGGGAATGAAGGGCCTTGTTTAGACGCTCGAGAACCCACGCTTCAGCACCTCTTGCCATAGTATCGTCTTCCTAGTAGCTCACGCTAAATGTCTAACTTACTAGGAAGTGTAGTGGGAAGAGCAGTTTGTGTCCAGCAAACTAGCCCGCTTCACTAGTCGCGTTGTTTCCCTCGCCCAAAAAGCCGTCGTCGGAAATCCAAAACCGCCCGTTCAGAAGGGTTTCGGCGGCTACGCAGACTGGGTGATCGTGTCGATTCACGGCCTCAAAACGTATCTCGATTTGCCGTATCGACGGCTTTTGGACATCATGCACGAAATGCCTCGGATTGCTCGAATTCTCGGTCTAGAGGTATCTCATCCCCTCGACTTCACCACCGTTTGTGCGCGTATGCAAGAGTTGAAGATGCCGCTTTGGCGCGACTTTCTCCGATTGTCGGCGCAGCTGCACGACACCGGCGAAATTCAGGCGATCGACGCAACCGGCATGGATCGCATCGCAGCGAGCCAGCACTACGCAAAACGGACCAATTAGACGTTCAAAGCCATCAAAATGACCGCGCTGATAGACTGCAAGACTGGTGTAATCCTATATATACATTGTTCGATGAAACAACCACACGATTCGCAAGTCGCGTGGCAGTTACTTACACGGAACCTAGAGAAACTGAGTATTTTGACCGGTGACAAAGGATACGATTGGGAGCTTCTTCGCCACAAACTTCGATCTGAGGGTGTAAAACCAGTGATCAAGTACCGCGAATTCGGCTGGCACGGCGTCGCAAACAATGTTTTGCTCGATGACACAACATACCATCAACGTTCGAATATCGAAACGACGTTTTTCGCGCTTCGCAGAAAATACGGCGAGATCGTTCGAGCGCGAAGCTGGTACGTGCAATTCCGTGAACTCGTGCTCAAATGTGCCGTCAGAAACGTCGAACTAGTTCTCAGTGACTCAAACCCATGAATTTGGGCGTCTAAACAAGGCCGCTTTACTTCAATATCACAAGTAAGTGATGCGCATCAATTAGTGAGTAACTGCCTTCTTTACGGCACCTTTATCGATGGAATCCAAATCAAAGGCCATAATGTCTGGATTGCGCGATACCCGACTCTATCTTATTATCGTCTTGGTTCTATTGGCTGGCTGTGTCAGTCCAGTCCCCATTGGTGACACGCCTGCAGATGCGGTAGACCCGACACCGTCAGCGACCCAGTTCACGGCGACGGTGAGTATCACCTTCCACTTGACCGCGTTCAGGTTCCATTTGAAGAGAAACCAGTGGATCCGATAGAGTAGTCCGTCGGTCAGTCCTCCCATTGCTTACCACAAAGAACGATACACCCCGACGTAAAATAGAAGGTAACCAGACAGTATGCCGCCATCTAACAACAGGAACTCCGTCAATTATGATGAAGATACAGGAAGATTCGAGTTCGGACCAGAGCTGAAGGCCAACATCAAGGAGAAGCTCAGCGACCTCCCCGAGGAAGCGCATGACCGCCTGTTAGATCTTGTCCGTCTTGAGCCTACCAGTAACTCCAAGCTGAAGCATCAGTGGGACATGGCGTCGGGCAGCGAGGTTCACCAGTATCTAGAGTCACAGCTGAAGCCGTACTATTACAGAAACGACGACAGCTACATATGCGTGACAAAGGAGGCGAAAGATTTTGTCCGTGAAAATAGTGGTCTGAACCAGTACGTGACAGAGGATTCGGGCAACTCCGAGGATGTGTCGGAGAACATTCGCAACCGGGACCTGTTGATGGACCTGGTTTCGGTAGCACAGAGTATCAGCCATCTGCCGAACGAGAGAGAAATCGAGACTCATTCTAACTATTCCCCTGACCGGTTCCGTGATGAGTTCGGAAGCTTGTTCGAGGCCTGCCAGGAGGCAGGTATCGTTCCGGACTCGGTTAGGAAGGACGACTACAAAGCGGCATCAGAGGCGAAGAAAGAGCAAGAGGAGGAATCAGAAGCTGAAGAAGAGGAGTCGGATTCTGAACCGAGCGGGCCTTCGGAAGCAGAACTGATTGAGGAACTGCAGTGGGTTGACGAGGAGGTAGAGGGGTTCCCATATCCGGCAGATATGAACGAGTCAGGTGCCTTCACCGCCCATGACTATCAGGAGGCATTTGGGTCTTGGGATGATGCACTTGATGTGGCCGGTATCGACAAAGAGGAGCAGCTGCTGGAGGATATGCAAGTAGTAGCTGAGGAGGTCGGTGAGGATATGACCGCTCTCGAAATGAATGAGTACGGACGCTACAGTTCCACGATGGCGGCCCGGTACTTCGGAGGCTGGACTGAAGCTAAGGGACGGTTTCAGGAGTGGCGCAGTGAGCAGGAAGAAGAGGAGGACGATTCAGCTGAGGAGTTCGATAATATGGTCAACGACCGGCTTGACGATATCTTGGGATAGATCTCTTACTGGTCGACGAGAACGTCCTCTAAACGGCCTTCCCACTTCTGGTCAGCTTCGTCTATGAAAGCGAGGATGTCAAACTCGTCTTTCAAACTGATGTCCTGGTCGATTGCTTCTACGCCTGCATCGGCGTACTGCAGTGCGAGCTCCCAGAGATCACTGTCATCGGGATCTTCATCGCTGTGTTCCAGTTCTATGAGTTTATAGATGAACTCGATGCCCTGACGGTATTCATTATCGGAGGAGCCGCCGACCCGGTTCACCTGGATGAAGTCTTGAGAGTAGCTGCCTTCGGACTCCATACGGGGGTCGTCTCTAAGAAAACCGAGGACCAGGCCAGCAGCGAACAGTTCGTAGTTTGTGTCGAACGGGTAGTCGTTCTCGTCGTTTACTTCGACGTTGTCGTCTTTACGGGCTGTCCGCAGGACCATCTTCCGGTAGATATCGAACCGGGCCGTTTTGAGCCGTCTGGAAGTGGTAGTGCTCATTTGGCCAGCACCCGTTTGAGCTCGGTTTCTGATTCAATACTGGTGACCTCAGAGGACTCAGGGTCACCTTCCCGCTGGTGAATCTCCAGGTGGCTGGAAATGTTGTCTCCCATTTGCTTGATATCCTCTTCATCGAGTTCTCCGGGCTGGTAGAGAATGACCACCTGGTCACGGAAGTTGGGGAAGTAGTCGATCAGGTTCTCTTTGTGTTCTGGGTCGAGCCTGCCGATTGGCGTGTCGATGACAACAGGGGCTTCTCGGGCTGTGAACTTGTTCAGTCCAGCGATGAAGGAGTAGGCGATGATCTGGCGAGCGCCTTTGCTGGGGTTCTGCTCTTCGATATCACGGTTGCCGGAGATGGTCTTGACGTCGAGTTCGTAGTCCTCGCTGATGGTTAGACCTTCGTAGACATCGTTCTTGTTGGTGAGCTCTTCGAAGATCTTGGAGGCGTGTTTCTCGACGCTTTCACGCTGGGTTTCGACGTACCTGTTCCGGATTTCCTCCCAGGCATCAGCGCACTCGTCGGAAAGCTTCATCAGGGTGCGGTAGCGCTGTTCCTCTTCGTCCGCTGCTTCCATCGAGTTGACTGTCTGCTCCAGTTCTCGCTTCTCTTCCTCGAGGTCGCTGATATCGTCTTCCAGGGTATCGATTGTACTCCTCAATCCGCCAATATCTTCACCGAGTTCCTCCTTCGTGTCCCGCAGAGATTCGGCTTCTTCAGCTGTGACAGTCGCTTCCTCGATCTCTCCTTCCAGGGTTTCCTTTTCGTCTTCAAGGTCACTGATATCCTGTTCCAGGCCTTCAATATCCTCCTGGATAGAGACGTACTCGCTCTTGGCCTGGCTGACGTTCAGATTCTCAGGGTAGTCCCCGGCTGTAAGGCATTCAAGGTGGTCTGAGGCGAATCCTTGGAGTTCCGAGACGGTACTCATCTCGTCGTTCCGAAGCTTTACGAGAGTGTCCTCTAAGGTTTCTTCGGCGTCTTCATCGAGTTCGGCTCCGCAGAGGCAGTTATCCCGGTCGAGAAGGTACTCGATGGTGTCCTCCATTCCGGAGACGATGGAAACGTCGTAGTTGTCGATGGCTTGTTTTGCGCCGATACCTATCATCAACGGTCCGAGTCGGGAGTGGAGTTCGCGGCGTTCTCCACGCTTATCATCCAGCCTATCCTCCAGACCGTCATCCTGACCGCTTCCCTCGATTTCCTCTTTGATCTCGTTGACACGGTCCTGTTTATCGGCTACACCAGAGGCTTTAGCAAGATCGTCTTCGATTTGGCGTCGACGTTTCTTCTTCTTCTGGAGTTCTGTTTCGGCAGAGTCCTTCTCAGTCTTCTTTGCCTGGATATCGCTTTGGACAGTGCTGATATCTTCTGAAAGGTCTTGCAGTTCATCGACGTCCGCTGCTTTGTCCTTCCATTCATCCTGGTAGTGGTCTTTTCCCTCGTCCCGGAGGTCGCTGATTGCGTTTTGAATCTCCCGGATCCCCAGAACTGTTTCGATTGCTTCCCGCACATCGGCTTCCGAGTCGTTGTAGGATCCGGCGTATCGGTCGAGTTCTTCGCCGTCGAAGAAGAAGAAATCTGAGGCGCTTTCCGGAAGGATTCCGTTGATGAACCGGTTGTACTTCTTGGCTGGGTCTTCGTTCGGGGCCTGGTCGATTACACTTTCTTTGCCTTCACTGACGCTGGGTTTTCTAACGGTGACGTGGCAGGACTCCCAGTCACGCTCGTCCGGATCGTCGACCTGATTGAACTCGATAACCCTCTCGATTTCGTAGACATTCTGGTTATGGGTAAATTCGAGAGTTACACTGGCTTCGCCCAGTCCCTCCACGGCGGCTTTCCGATTGATTGCTTGCCGGCGTTTCTCTGATTTCTCTGCGTTTCCGCCCTCAAATCCGTAGAGGCAGAAACGCATGGCAGTAAAAAACGCAGTCTTCCCTCGGTCGTTTTTCCCGCCCATAAGGATGAGAGGAGAGTCACTGCTGGTTTGGAGGTCGACAGGTACCTCCTTGTAGAAAGGCATGAAGTTCTTGATAACCGCTTTTTGAACCTTCATGAGGTTAGTCCATACTCCATCCGTTATCGACGTAGTTCTCCAGGATCTGTCTTAGTTCCGATGGAAGCCCTGCCCTCCGGTCCATCGTCACCATTTCCTTCTCGAGGACGTAGATTTCTTTCAGTAAATCCTCTGGGATATTCCGCTCATCAGCCTGTTCAGCGATTAGTTTCTCAATCTCAGGGTCGATTTCCTCTTCTTCGGTACTCATATTAGTGCTAGATGCCCCAGTCCGTATGGTTCAAGCTGTTCTCGAAGTTCCTGCCTGATTTCTTCTTGGTTGTCGGCAGAGTCCATTAGAACTCGACTTCGGTGGAGTTCCTTTTTGACAAATTCCCTGGCCGTGTTGTTACCTTGCTCTGCAATGAGGCCAGGCAACGTGATCATGTCATAGACCGATGCCTTCGCTTTATCTTCACTTTTTCGAAGAACACGTCCCCGTCGCTGAATGAATTGTCTCTCATTGCTTGAACTGGCGATGATGATAGCTGTTGGGCAATCGGGTACGTCTACCCCTTCATCCAGACAGTTGATAGCCAGCAGGTAGTCTACCATCCCGTTGTTGAACTGGTAGAAGGCACTGGCCTTCTTGTCTTCGTCCATATCGGAGACGAACACTGCGTAGGAGTCTTCTCCCTTCTTCCGGTTCAGCTGGTCTTTGATTTGGTCAACCTGCTGATTGTCCTCGCAGAAGATGATGGCAGGAGTCGGGTGATATGTTTCGAGGAATCGGCCGAATCGGTGAGGCTTGTTCTCTGCCTTCTTCAGAATCCTGGCCCTGTCTCGGGAGAGTCTTTCCTGTTTCTCTCTAAGCTTTTGAACCGACTTGCTCGGGTTCTCGCTGTTGAGTTCGCTGGTGACTTGACCGATTCGCTGACTGTAGCTTTTGTAGTTCTCGTATTCTTCCTCGTTGAGTTCGCAGATGATGGGGTAGTAGTCGTAGTTGGACAGGTAGTTGTTCTCGATGGCTTCGGAGGTTTCGAACCGGAAGATGATATCGTCGAAGTAGTTCATAATCTTCCGGTTGCCAGTGTCGTCGAACCTGCGCTCAGGCGTTGCGGATAGTCCGATACGGCGGCCAGCGTCTATTTCGAAGAGCTGGCTGAAGGTGTCGGCCCCGTATCGGTGGACTTCGTCAGCGACTATCTGAAGCCGGTTGGGAGGGACTCCTCGGAGGAAGCTTCGGAATGCGTCTCCGACCGCTGTATGGATGGTTGTTAGGATGAACTGCTTCGGTCTGTCGTGGATCACATCCGTGCTTTCGGTCCGGTACGGATTGACGAGGCCCAGCATCTCTTGCCGCCAATCTGTTTCTCCGCTGCAAACCAGGATTTCAGCATCTTCGATTAGCTCCTCGACGTCCTCTTTCCACTGGTTGAGCAAAGTGGTGGTTGGGACAACAACGAGGGTAACTCTGTTATCGGCGTCGAGATTTGCAGCTGCGATGGCAGATCGTGTCTTCCCGGTGCCGGTAGCCAATGCGAAGATACCGTGATAGTCGTTTGCGATCCACTCGTCTATGGATTCTTCCTGGTGTTCCCAGAGCGGGATATCCTCTTCTTCGCTTTCTTCAGTGTCCTCCTTGTTGAACATCTCCAAGTCGGGACGGCCATCGACGGTTTCGGGGCTGTGTTCTTTCAGGCCGGATTCTACTGCGTCAGGTAGTTCTTTGACGGTTACCCGGGATTCCTCGTTTTTCCAGAGGTTGTTGAAGGATTCCTGTTTCTCGGAGGTCCGCATATCGAGGCCGGGCCACCAGTTGGTGTAGACGTCGAAGGATTCGAAGTTGTCCGTCCAGGCTAACTCGGTCTCGTTGATGGAGCCGAAGAAGGCCACCTGGTTTCCGTGGTCGTCTGAGAAGACTCCGAGTTTTTCGTGGTAGTGGCTGAACGGGTTGAGCTCGTCCGCATCGGTCATGTAGGCGATACGGATTTCCAGCATCTCTTCTTCGAGCATCCAGGCGAGGCATTTGAAGCGGTCCCGCTTCAGGTAGTCCTCGAATTGTTCGGTGGAGAGTTCTCGATTGAGCGCGTTCTCTATGACTTCTTCTTCGTCGAGGTCTGAATCTGGGTCTGAAGCTTGTTCCAGTACTTCGATGTCTTCGGGCTTGAGACGGGGGCTGACGATCAGCCGCATTTTGCCGTCGTTCAGAACCAGTTTGGAGATTCCCTGGGCGGCGAGGACCAGTGATTTGCTGTCGAAGTAGCCAGCTGCCCGGTCGTACTGGTTCGCGTTTTTAAGGCAGGGGATGTAGAAGTCGTTCAGGATGTCGTCGTTACCTGAGCGGTAGCTGTTTTGGAGGGGGAGGGTTCTGAGGCCTTGTTTTTCTTCGTCCTCGGTTTGCTCAGATGTTGTTCCATCAGCCATTCTTGGATGTTTGGAGGAATGTTTGTCAGCTTATTTGTAGCTTCCGCAGGCGCGAGACGCTCTGAATTACCTGATCCGTGGCGTACTCGATTTGTTCTTGGGTATTGTCTTTCCCAAGGCCGAACCGGACGGCGGAGTGCCAGCTTTCTTCGTCGCCGCCCAGGGCCTGAAGTACGTGCGAGGCTTCGACCTTGCCTGTGGTGCAGGCGGATCCTGCTGAGACAGCTATCTCTGGTTGCAGGTTCTGAACCAAGGCTTTGTTTTCGACCCCGAGGAAGCTGACGTTCAGATTGTTGGGTATCCGCTTCTCTGGGGGGCCGTTGAGGACAACGTCGTCGAGTTCATCTTGGAAGCGATCCCACATGTAGGAGGTGAGTTCGTCGACGTAGTCGCGGCGTTTCTCCATCTCCTGGTTAGCCAGCTGCACTGCCTTTCCGAGTCCAACGATTGAGGGTACGTTGAGGGTGCCAGAGCGCCAGCCTCGTTCGTGGCCGCCTCCGTGGATCAATGGGTCGAGTTTGACCTTCGGGTTTCGTCGACGGACGTAGAGAGCTCCGATGCCTTTCGGCCCGTAGATCTTGTGGGCGGAGATCGACATCAGGTCTATCCCCATTTCTTCGACGTCGATGGGGAGATAGCCGACTGCTTGGACTGCATCTGTGTGGAAGAAGACCCCGTTGTCTTTGGCGATTTCCCCGATTTCTTTGAGAGGTGCGATGGTTCCGATCTCGTTGTTGGCGGCCATTATCGAGATCAGGAGGGTGTCGTCTCGAATGGCGTCCTCAATATCGTCGGGGTTGATCAGTCCGTTTTCGTCGACGGGCAGGTAGGTCACGTCGAAGCCGCGTTCTTCAAGCGCTTCACAGGCTTCGAGAACGGCTTCGTGTTCGGTTTCCCCGGTGATGATGTGGCTGCCTTTGTCTTTCCTCTCAGCGTAGTCAGCGACACCCTTGACGGCTAAGTTGTCGGACTCGGTTGCACCACTGGTGAAGATGATCTCTTCCTTGCGGCAGTTGAAAACCTCAGATACCTGTTGCCGGGCTTGTTCCACGCCTTCCTTCGCTTTGGCTCCGTAGACGTGGTCGTCGCTTGCTGGGTTCCCAAAATTCTCCGTGAGGTAAGGGGTCATCTCTTCGGCTACTCGTTCATCTACCGGTGTGGTGGCGTGATGATCGAGGTAGACGGCATCCTCAAGGCTGGGCGTCATGGTAGCTCACTGTCCGGTTCGACGTCAGTCTCTTCTTTCAAGCTGTTGGGGATCAGGGCCTGGAAGTCACTTAGATCGCGGATGTTCCCGTGAACCCTGATTACTCCCCGATTTAGGTGTGCGACAAACTCATCGTAAAGATCCTCTTCCGGGTCTTTGCCCTCTTGGATCAGCCGTTCTTTCAGTAGTGCCATGTAGAGGGCATCGTGTTCCCCGAGCAGGGTATACCGGTTGAACGTCTGGCCATCGTTGTCGTATTCTTCAGGGGTTGGCGGCCGTGGTTCATTCAGGGAGTAGCACAGGCCGATCCTGCAGAGGTAGTTCGGTGTCAGTCCAGTATCCCCCTTGGTCATTCGTAGCCGGTTCGTGGCGTCTGTCCCGATCTGTATTCGGTTGAACTCTTTGCTCATTGCGTAACCTCCAGATCGATTTCCTCTCCTTCGTCAGGGCTTGACCAGAAGTAGCCGCGAGAGACTGACGTGTAGCCTTCCTCCTGGTTGTAGTCAAGTTGGTAGGCCTGAGTAACGTCGTCGTCCAGCTGGTCGTAGTATTCGTCGTCGATTTCGGTGTCAGTGGAGAAGACCAGGACTTGGTGTGCTGCTTCCGGGAAGAAGTTCTCTACCAGGTTTTCCCGGTGGGCTTTGTCGAGACGTCCAAGCGGTGTGTCGACGATGAACGGGAGGGGCCTGCCTGAGATCTCGGCGAGTGCCCAAAGCAGAGCAGTTGCAAAGATCTGACGTTCCCCGGCGGAGAGTTCGGACTGAGGTTTGTGGTTCCCGTGCTTAGTTTTAACCTGGATGTTGAGAGCGTCTTCGTCGACCTCGATTCCTTCGTAGAAGTCGCTCTTGTTCGAGAGAGCGAGGTACCGCTCGGTAAGTGCATCCTCGAGATTGCGGAGTTTCTCCTTTGCCAGATCTTCGCGGTATTCGCTCAGTACGTCCTGCACATCGGAGGCCAGTTCCGCCCGCTCTGAGACGGTTTCTTTGTCGTCTTTCCGGTCCAGCTTGTTATCAATCTGGTTTCCGAGCCGCGAGGTCCGGGTGTCGAGTTTGCTCAGTTCTTCCTCAATATCCTCAACATCGGACTTGAGAGACTCCTTTTCCTCAATCAGCTCGTTCAGGTCTTCGATGAGCGGTGAGATATCTTCTTCTTCCGGGGCACGGCCGAGTTGTTCTTCGATATCCTGCAGTTCACGTACCATACTCTCCAGTTCGCTGGATTTGCCACCGAGGGTTTCAGGTACTTCATTCAGTGCTTTATCGACGACACCGTACATCTCTCGACGTTGTGCTTCGGAGAACTGGTGAAGAAGCTGAGTGTCCTCATCCTCAACTTGAAATCTTTTCCGGATTTCTGACTGAAGCCGAGTCTTGATTTCTTCGGCTTGATCCTCGGGGACATCTAGATCGCTGAATACTTCGCCGTTCAGGGCGTCATTGAGTTCGCTATCAAGTCGTTCTCTAGCAGCAGCGGTTTCCTGCTTCTCGCTTTCATCTTTCAGCCGGTTGACGACGCTCTTGCAGAGATCAGGTGCAAGTGCGAATGGGTATGCGTCGGTGACGATCTCCCGGATATCTTCTTCGACGTTCTCAATTTTCGCGTTGAGTTCGGCTCGGCGTTCTTTGAGGTCTTCGCGTTTGTCGGCGTAGGCACCACCCTCTTGAGCGATATCGGCTTCTTTGTTGTCGATCTCGGATTCGAGTTCAGCAAGCCGCTCTTCTTTATCGCTTTTCTCGTCCTTGAGCTCTTGTTCCCGGTTCTCCAGTTCTTTTTTCTCTTCCCGGAGTTCGTTGATTTCCTCTGTGATGCCTTCGAGACCGCTTTCATCCAGTTTTCGGGAGCGGTAGATGGAGAGGTCTGCGTCAAGTCGGTCGACGAGGTCAAGGCCGAGCAGTGAGAACAGAGAGTCTTCGAAGCTTTCGTCGTCTTCGATTGCGGTGGCGAGTTCTTGGACTTTCTCTCCGTCAAAGAAGAACAGCTGTGAGACTCCGGGCGGGATCAACTCTTTCAGGAAGTCTTCCCACTGATCTTTGTCTAGGTCGGAGGGGAGTTTCCCGTTCCGACGTACTTCGAGGTTCTCGACGATGCTTTTCCCACGGTCACGCCAAGATCGTTCTACGCTGTAGTGGTCCACCTCGCCCATGTAGGCGTACTCAAATTCGAGGCGGATCGAGGCTTCGTCAGCAGTTCGGTCAGCGTACTCGTGGAGCTTTCCTCTGATGTGCTCCTTGTAATCTGCTTCGCTGACTCGTCGTCCCAACGCGCTTCGTCCGTGAAGACAGATTTGAATGCCTCGGAACAGCGTGGTTTTCCCGGCTCCGTTTGATCCGCCGAACAGGATAATGGGAGAGTCCTGGGAGGTGGTTAGCGTAAACTCGTTCCTTCCGCGATATGGCCCGAAATCATTGATGACCAATTTTGTTAGTTTCATTGATTAGATTCAGGTCTGCGATTCTGGCGTGTACTGCCACTTTTCGACGTTCTCTTCGCCTTCGATATCAGCTACGATCTCTTCCATCGGCCGCCAGTCCTCTCGCATGACCTTGTCAATCTCGTTGTAGATAGAGGCCCGCCGCTTCATACCGTGGTGCTGAAGTTCGGTGTCCAGTAGGCGCTGAACAAGTTCTGGGGGAACTTCGTGCTTGTCAGCGATTTCCTTGAGCAGTTTGGCTTCGGTTTCTCCGAAGGCACCGTAGTCGTCCTGTACCCAGCCGATGTCCTCCCCCATGACTTCTCTGTAAACCTTGGGGACGGAGTCTTCCCAGTCCGCTCTTTCTTCTCTCCAGATACGGCGAATTTCTCGTAATTCCTCGTCCCGGATGAGATCCATTTCCTCTTCGTCCGGGATCTGCTCATTCACCTTCTTCTGGGTTTTTAGCAGCTTTCTCAGCAGGTCTTTGCAGAACTCGAACTTATGGGCTCGGGGGATGATCCCGTTGTCGCCGTTGGTCTTGGTTTTGACGTAGCCGTGTTGGCGGCCTTTGACCTGTCTGTATTTGGGTTTCTCTTCCGGGTCTTGAGTGGCTTTCAGGAAGTCACGGAACTCGAGAAGGGGTTCCATCCACTCGTCACCTTCGTCGATCATGTTCTGCATCGCCTTGTCTTCGGACACGACGGTGCAGGTCCAGCAACCGAACCGGCTGTTACCGCAGGAAGGTGTCTTCGTGTCAATGACCATCGGGCATTCGTCGTCCGCTTCCTGGTAGAGTGCTGCGAGATCCCGGTTTTCCTTCCCCCAGGGACATTCGACTTGGAGGAGGTAGGACCAGACGTCGTCGACGATCCAGTCTTCAATGGGTGTGTAGACGAATGCGTTGGCGAATTTGTTGTGGCGGGAGAGAATACTGCCGTCGATGCTGTGCAGGTCCATGACCTGCTCTCTTGTGGCGCTTTCTGCTTTCCGAACGCCGAGGACGACGATTACTTCGCCGTGTTCAGAGACTTTGTTCTCAATGAAGTGGTCAGCAGGGTTGATTTTCAGGCGTTCAGTACACCAGCGGAAGTTCTGGTTGGGTGCTGGGTAGCCGCGTCCGATGAGGTTGACCCAAAAGGAGTCGTCGACTTTCGGAGTGACTTTGTGGGCTTCGAACGGGAGATCTTCTTTCTCTGAGTATTCGTTGATATTTTCCAGAGTACTGGTAATATGGTTTACAATCTTAGGAGTTTCGACGAGAGTGTCAGAGGAAATGACGTGGATAGGTTTGGTTTGCTGGTCATCTGGAAGTTCCTTGATAGCGTACCAGATGAGCTGGAGGGCGGTGGTTGAGTCCTTACCGCCGCTGTAGCCGATTACCCAGGGACGCTCGTCTGCGAGATAGGCTTCTCGAATCTCTTCATAGATATCCTCGAGAGAGCGACTGTCGAATACGGATTCTCCTTTCTCCTGACCCGTATTTGAAACTTCGAGATTGTCAGTACTCATTACTTAGACTCTTATTTAAGGTTGCTTTGTGGAAGGTACTTGTATCTACCGTTGCCACCACCTGTTCCGCTATGATCCACTGGTTTCCCATCGTAGGTTCTCCTTTCTGAGGTCTGCTTTTTCGAGGCGGGTAGCTTCTTTCTCGATCGACTTCCTGACTGATATCTTGTCTTTCATTAGGTGAACTTCGCAGTTTCCACGATGCTGGTTTGCTACTTAGTTCCATCATATGTCTAACATATTCGCCTGCTCGTCTTGGACGACGAAGTATTTCATTGGTTCATCAGCTATCTTCAGTTGGTAGAACATATTATCCAGTATCTGTCTCACCTTCTGGACCTCACCTTCAGGTACTTCGAACCTGAATTCATTAGAATTATAGTATTCTTGGAGCTGCTGGAAGAGATCATCTTTGTCGAAGTACTGTTTGAACAGGTACGTCTGACCGAACTCAAATGCAGTGACCTCTTCCAGTTCAACATCGAAGGTGGGCATTGCTGGGTCCGTGGCTGTCGTCTTCTCTATCTTGAACGTGAACTCTCTAATAGCTCAGCTAAACGAAGTGAAAGTGAAACTCCAAGAAAGCAGTACGGCTGATCAGCTGTAACTTGGGAAGAGTACTTCGAAATATGCGTATGAAAGAGTTGACGCTAGATTTAAGCGTTACCTGTTTCTCGATGCTATCCAATGCCACATCTCGATTCAGGCATCGTGACGACTCCAGATGAGGACACCACGATTTGGCGATACATGGACTTTCCCAAGTTCATGTGGACGCTACAAAACTCCAAGATGTATTTTCACCGGGCCGACTTGTTCGAGGATCCATTCGAAGGGACCGTGCCTGCCTATGTGAAAAGAATAAGAGAGGAAGAATACGAAAAACGTCATGAGGAGGACGAGGATTTTCCGGAAGACATGGATGAGATCCATGCTGAGCTTAGTAGAACCCTGCGACAGTTCACCTTCCTGAGTTGCTGGCACATAAACGAGCGAGAGTCTGCCGCCATGTGGGAGTTATACGGAGAATCCGGGAAGGCGATAGCACTCAAAACCACGATCGGTGGACTCATCAACGCATTTGATGCCCATCCTGACCACGATATCCACATTGGTAAGGTCGATTACGATATCTACAAAGGCGGCGAAGAGGAAGCCCAAGAAGCACCAGAAGCCTTCCTGCTAACCGAGGGTGCCAACTCTATGGCACCATTCTTTAGAAAGCGAGAGAGCTTCAGCCATGAGCGTGAAGTCCGTGCAGTCATCCAAATCCCACCCGTTCTAAGCGACGATGAGCAATTCCCCTATCTGGATTACAACATGGTCATCGGCGGCGATGAGCGGAAAGAGAAAATCAAAATCTATGCTGGAGATGAACAACGGACCGTGGACACTACTGAAGACCCGAAGACTACAGGTATCAACGTCTCTGTCCATCTTGACCGGCTTATTGACAAGGTTCACATAGCGCCTTATGCTGCTGATTGGTTTGCTGACACCGTTGAACAAGCCGTAGAAGAATGCGAGGATATCGAAGTCGATGACGACGTAGATATTACCGAACGATCCAACCTAGATGCGAATCCTCTGTTTTGAAGGTTAGCTTTCCCACGTGATGTCGCCAACGTCTGCGTCCTGTTCTTCTTGGACATTTTCAATTGCTGTCTGGATACGGTCCTCCCACAAGTCATCCATTTCCTCAAGGAGCTCGACGAGTTCAATCCGTTCTTCGCGGTCTCGATGTCGATACAGGTGGTTGACACCCCAATCCGAATAGCGGATGAGCTTATTCCAGACCTCGTGTTCATCATCGAACTCATCTCCGTTCTCCGCAGCTACGAGTGAGAAGATCACCTGTATACAGGAGCCGTGCTCCGAGCCCTCGATTCTCGAGAAGTGGACCAGCTCTCGGCTTCCCGTGGTCTCGTGTTCCTGGTCCCGGGTGTAGCCAATTACCAACCCAGCTGTGAAGAGTTCATATCCATCTTCAAATGGGATGTCGAGTTCATCCACTTCCTCCTCCTGATTGTCTTCTGTCTCAGTCTCGCTGTCGTCTTCCTCGCCCTCTTCGTCCGATTCCTGATCGCTTCCCGCCCAGGTTTCGACCAACTCTTGGTAGCGGTTGAACCGGTTCGTCCGGAGAACGGGAGTGATGTTATCGATATCCAGAACGTCGTCAGTCATCGGTCATCACCTCCCTCATCGGCGGGGTCATAGCATTCGATATCAGAGGTTTCTGGGTTGTCACCCTGGCAGATACGGTAATGATCCGAGACGGCGTCTCTTATGATTTCAAGGTCTTCGTCAACGATTTCGCTTGGCTGGTAGAGAATGACGACCTGATCTTGGAAGTCGGGCAGGTATTCCAACAAGTTCTGTCGGTGGACCTGGTCTAAGCGAGCAACCGGTGTGTCGATAATGACTGGAGCATCCCGGGCAGTGTATTTGTTAAGGCCGGCGATAAATGAATACGCGATGATCTGCCGGGCACCGGTGCTTGGATCCTGATCTTCGAATCGGCGCTTACCCGAGGTTGTTTCTATCTGTAATTGGTAGCTCTCGCTGATTTCCAAACCGGAGTAGACGTCAGGCTTGTTCGTAAGCTGGAGAAAGACGCTCTCGGCATGGCCCTGAACAGCAAGGCGTCGGCTTTTGACATAGTCTTCTCGGATATCTTTCCATGCCTGATGAGATGACCGAGCAAGGCCGCGAAGTCCGCGATAGCGTTCTACGTCGTCTGCTACGCCTTCGACCTCGTCGATCTGCTTTTCGATTTCCTCCCGGTCTTCGATAGTCTGATTGATATCATCCCGAATGTTCTCGAGGCGGGCCTCCAACCGGCCGATCTCCTGATTGATCTCGTCTCGTTCCTGACGGAGGACTTCTAACTCATCTTCACCGACGCCAACAGAATCGATGATAGACTGCAGACGTTCTTGCTCGTCACGGAGATCTGATCTCCGCCGCATTAATTCGTCGATATCCTCACTGAGACTGGAGAAATAATCTTTTCTATCGTCTACCTCACTGCTATCGACCGTGTCAAGATGATTATCAATAGCGTCACGGAGACGGATCATTTTTTGAGCCGACTCATCCGTGAGCTGACGCAGATATCCCCGAAGATGTTTCCTGTGCTTTTCTTTCAACGGCCGCGTACAGATACAAGTCGTAGACTCCAGAATCTTCTGAACAACTCCAGTCTCACCACTATCTAAATCGACCTCTATCTGCGGTCGAGCATATTCAGCACCAGAAACAGCAGCTAACGGCCCTAACTGCCGAACAATGTCCTGGTGTTCTGACCGCTTCTCCTCAATCTGGTCATTCAATCCGCCGTCCGCTTCGAGCTCCTCGTCGAGATCAACAATCTGCTGTCGTTTGTCTTCGACCTCGCCAGCTTCCGCAATCTGGTCTTTGACCCACTCCAGTTCATCCTCCTGGTCCTTGATACTCGCTCTAATTGAGTCCCGTTTTGACCGCTCGTCTTCTAACCCCTCCTCTATGTCTTCAAGTTCGTCTCGTAGCTCATTGAGTTCCTCAAGGTCAGACTCTGCTTCCTTCCACTTATCATCATAGTAGTCAACACCGTAGGTCCACAAATCGTCGATCGCCTTCTGAATCTCTCGAATACCCAGGACAGACTCAATGGCAGCTTTGACCTTCTCGTCATCCTCCCCGAACGACTGAGCATAATCCTCAAGCTTCTCCCCATCGAAGAAGAAGTACTGCGAGGCATTTTCCGGTAATAAGTCTCCGATAAATTCGTTGTAGCGAGAGGCCGTTGCGTGCGGTTCAACGACATAAGATTCAACATCATAATCCTCGTCAAGAAGGGCTACCGTTGCCCTCGGATCGTCTTTCGCTTCACGCTTACCCGCATCGTCAACCTCCTCAAATTCAAAGCCGCGTTCGATTCTGTACCGACGTCCTTCGTGGCGGAAGGTGACGCTGACCCGTGTTTGACCGTCTCCTTGAACAGATGCCTGCCGATTGATACAGCTATCTCGTATTTCCCGGTTTTCAAATCCGTACAGGCAGAAGGTAATTGCACGGAGGAACGCTGTTTTCCCTCGATCGTTCTTAGCCCGAATCAGGGTTATCGGGGAGTCCTCTGCCGTATTGAACGAGATAGGGACGGTATCGTGAAAAGGTCGGAAGTTCTCGATTTCCGCCTGTTCAAGCATCATCGTTGAGATAATCCTCCAGTGTATTGCGGAGCGCTGATGGCAGCCCTTCCCGGCGCTCCATGGTAATTTTCTCTTGTTCTATCCGGTAGATTTCCTGGAGAAGTTCTTCCGGAACGTCGTGCTTTTCTGCATACTCCGCTATGAGGTCGCTGATTTCCTCTGCTAATTCGCCCTCACTACTCACGGAGTGATCACTTTGCGGGAGATGGTCCCCCCTCCATTATGATTCTTGCCCAGTGCTGACAGAAACAGTGAGGAGAATATTACGTCCCAATCGGCGATCATGCGAATCCCGACTGGGTACAGGCAGTCGAGTTACAGCCGCAATGGCATCACTGTTGGGCGACTTCCGGAAGACAAGGTGGACCCGAACGTTGACCTTGGCGTTGGACCGCTCGAGTGGAGCGACTGGGACGACCCGACCGGAAAGCGATGAACCATGCTGAACTGGGCTGCTGGAGAATCGCTTGACGACGCTGGGCAGTAGATCCCGACCCAACCAGGTGTCTAGCGGATCTGGCGCCCATCAGACCCGATACCACTCGATTATCTCGGTGAGTCGAAATCAATAGGTGGCTGGCCGTATCGACATCGTCGCAACCGCGATGAGAATCTGCGGTTCAGCTATGCACTGCTTGCAGGAGAGTTCGTAGCTGCTCACAAACGAGTACGACCCTGACCGAACTGAATCACGCCACACCGAAACGCAGGACCGATTCCACCGATTGTCTAGTCGTCCGCCCTCGGACGATGAGTAACGATTCATCGGTTCCTCTGGCGTAGAACTGGCATTGACCAAGACAAGTAGAGGGATCTCTCTTGCTTCCCCATTCGAGCCTCTGGAATATTTCTCAGACAGGTTGTGGCTGCGCGCGCAGGTACGAGCACGGAGCGGAGGGTGGGGAGGCGGGGCCGGGTTGGTCCGGCACGAATCAAATACGAGAGGAGTCAGAGACGTCTATTCAGCCCACCACCGCCTGCGATCAGGGAACTCAATGGTGCTCCAGCCAGTGACAGCCACCGACACGCGGCCCTCGTACCAGCTCTTCTCCACCTCGCGCAGTCGCACTGTCTGTCCTTCTTCGACCCACGGCTTCCCGCTCTTTTCCCAAACTGTGAACTTCGTCCGTCCTGAGTCGTCCGCGATCAACCCGACTTGCTGAATCGACGGATTATCCGACTCCCACAGCGTTCTCACCGTTCCCTCAATATCGACCGTCGACCGTGGCACATCCTCCAGCGTCCCAATCGGAACTGGCACCCCAGGTGAGGCGTGCAACTCTTCCTTGACCAGCAACGCCGCGTTCAGCATGTCCACGCCTTCGGCTACCTTCTTTGCGAGCCGATACGCCGCCCCGGCTCTGGAACGTCCATCGAGGTCTTGGACGATCTGTGCTGCACGCTTGTTCACTTCCGCGAGTTGCGCCTGGCTCAGCTTGGTCCGTGGATCCGCTGGCCGCTCTTCCTGAGCGTACCGCGTCTGTGACCCGACGACCTCGCGCGTCCGCTCCTCTCGATCCGAGGACTGCCGCCAATCCATCCGCCGGCGTGTACTTCGAATCTCGCCCTCCCGCGCTCTGAAGCGCTCCTCGGCTTCCAGGGTCATGCCTTCTGGCCTAACGTCCGGGTGGTTCGTATCGACCTTGCCCTGTATCTCCTGGTCGACCGACCGCCGCAGTTCCGGCTCCTCGTCGACCGCTGCGTCGGGCTCTTGTTCGTACTTCTGTGCGTCCGAAACTTTACTACCGAATCGCGTTTCACTAGACATTGGAATCTACCAAGGTTCCTGAAGGCGCTCACGCGCCGCTCACCGCGATGCTACTACATCGCGGTTTTCCGACGACGACGACCGACAGACACGTCTGCGCGTCTCGCTCGCGCCTTCGTGAGCGCCCTACGGGCGCGAGCGAGACGCGCTGTCAAAGTCTCGACAACCAGCACCGCGCGACCGACCCGGCCGGAGCGAGCGGCCAGCGGGATATGCCCGCTCGTGTCCGGCCCGGACTGCGGGTCCGTGTCCAGGGCGACTGTCGCCGAGAACGCGCGCCGCTACGTGGCGCGCGACAGCGCAGGCGGCACCAAGCGCTGGAACGCGAAAGCCCGCGAGGGGCGCAACCGACGGGGATACCCGCTGGCGCGAGGGCACATGCATTTTAGCCCGGAACGGGCGCGGGCGGTGCGGAGAGCGCCCGCAGGCCCGGAATGGTCGGTCGCGAGCGAAGCGGAGGGCGGTACGCGGCGCGCGGGGCGGGCCATCTGGAGCCACCTAGCCATCCGACAGTATCGATTGAGGACCCAACAACCACCCTGGCGGACTGAAAGGGCGAGGTGCGCTCGCGTTCACGTGGTCGCCTGCGCGGGCAACTATCCGCGCGAGTGTGGTGTGGCTGTCCGAGCGCGGATATCCCGGGCAGCGACCGCGAGCGCGCCGAGGGCTTTCTACAGGTGCGTTCTGCAATTTCCAGTCCACCACCACCCAAGTCCTTATACCAGAGACCAACAGATCACAGACCCATGAAGACAGAGCCAGGGACCGACGACGACCTCGCGACCCTGGCCGCGGAACTCGAGACGGAGAATATCACCTTCGTCGACGCACTCAACGACGAGATCGCAGACCTCGTCGAGAACACCGACCACCTCCAGTACGATTACATCCTCGGGGACATCTCCGACTACGGCGTCTCCTCGAACGGCCACGGCCACTTCGACCTGGTCCACGAGGATGTCTCGCTTCACTGCGTGGTCTTCGCCAACCGACTCGACCGCGTCGCAGATGATATCGAGGACGGCACGCACGTCGCGGTCAAGGGCGACCTCTCCTACTACGAGGACGAATCGCAGGTCTCGGTCATCGTCAGGCAAATCGTCCCGGTCGGCGAGGGCACCTACCAGCAGATCTACCAGGAGAACAAACAGGCACTCGCCGAGGCAGGGTACCTCACCCCCGAAGCGAAACAGCCCCTCCCCGAGTTCCCTACTCGAATCGGTATCGCGACGAGCGCCGAGAGCGACGCCAGAGAAGACGCGGTGACGGGCATCCACGACCGTCACCCGGACGTCGACATCGTCGTCCAAGGTACGACCGTCCAGGGAGACAATGCCATGCTCGAACTGATGGACGCGATCAGCACGCTCGACGACGACGCCACCGTCGACGTGATCGTCTGCACCCGTGGAGGCGGTGCCGACAAACACCTCCGGGTGTTCAACGAGACGCCGCTGTGCAGGGTGATCCACGAGACGACCACACCTATCGTGAGCGCGATCGGCCACGAGAACGACCGCACCCTCGCCGACGAAGTGGCCGACCGGCGCGTCATGACGCCGACGGAGGTCGGCCAGATCGTCCCGCGGAAAGACGACCTCCAGAGCGACGTCGACGAACTCTCCGAGGCCCTCGACGACGCCTACACTCAGGCAGTCCAGGCTAAACTCGATACGTTCGGCGACCAACTGGACAGCGCCTACGACCGCCACGTTTCCGACGAACTCACAGTCCTATCCAATCGTCTCGACCACGCCTACGAGACGCTCGAACAGCAGAAATCACACGAACGAGAGAAAGCAGCAGCCGTCGAGTCACAGCGACAGACGACGCGCCGACAGCGCGTTCTCATCGCCGTCTTACTCGTCCTGTTGTTGCTCACCCTCGCCCTCCTCCTGATCACACTATGACCGACGACACGTCCACTCCGACCGATGAATCGATCGCTGTGAAGACCGACCGCATCGAGGATATTATCGCACAGCTGGAAGACGGTGAAGTTTCGCTCGAACGAGCGAAGGAGTTGCGCGATGAAGGGGAATCACTGCTCGAAGACCTCGAATCGGATCTCGATATCGGTGACCCAGAGATCGTCGAAACGTCCTAAAATATGGTCTTTGTCGCCATCGCAGTCCCCTGTTGCTACCGAAAGAGAACGTAGCACTCTCAGTTCGCAGCGGTGGCCTGATTGATGGCGCTTACACCATCGCACTTATTTTGATGGCGCAGCTACCATCAATCGATGATGGACGTCGACGGTGACGTCGAGATCGTTCGGATCCGAGTGCTAGAACCACCACGGCGTCCACGACCGCCACAGCGGCTCGGAGTTGGAGGAAATCGAGTTTCCGGGCATGGAAGCACTGTTCCGACGATTCATCCGTGTACTTCCCGACCACATATTCCCTTGAACCATGACCACGAACACGCTTCACATCACGGTCGAACCGACGGCGGCGTTCTTCGAGGCGGCGCTGGAAGACGTTCGTCAGATCGAGACGGACGAGGACGTGGACGACGAGTACGTCCTCAGCCTCCCTGACGAGGAGGCTCTCGAACGTGTACTGAGTGCGAAGAACCTCGAACTCGTCCGGTCGATAGCCACCGAGGAGCCCGAGAGCGTCCGCGACCTCGCTCGCCTCGTCGACCGCGACATCAAGAACGTCTCGACGGCGCTGAACCGGCTGGAAGCGATCGGCCTGGTCGAACTCGAAGACAGTGGGCGGGCGAAGCAGCCGAGGGTCTGGTACGACCACGTCGAGATCGATATTCAGGTGACACCGGACGATGCCGACGATTCTGACGCCGCCCTCGCGTAGCGCGGTCTGAGGACGGCTATTACGAGATGGCAGTTCGCGTCACATTCCCCTGGTGTGCTCACTGAGGAGTATATACAGGCACATCACTCTCTACAAGGTCGATTACGCGAATGGAGCTACTTCCGACCGACCCATCGAACGGGGCCGGACGCTCGTCGCCGCCCCGGCGACGGTGAGATGAGCGAAGTGATGCGAACGTCGAAAGAGCGTCCTCTCTCGGACCAAGCACCGACCAGGGTGCGACGAGTTCCGGTGATAAGAGCGTGCGTCCCCGTTCGGCCTCACAAGACACCGATCCATAACGTTCAATAACAAAACACGACAGAGATACAGATGATGACGTTGCGAGGATGGAGTGACCGACGAGTGTACAGGCAGCCGATGACAGATGGCGAGTGAACACCAGTCGACGAATGATGAGCAGCGGTATCGCCCACGACGACCACTGCCGGTCTCTGTAGACGACCCAAGGACCCAACCAATAGAGGACGAATCACCTTACCCCCAACCACGCCAGTACGTGGAAATTCGACCGACGGACAGACCATTATCCCCACAGGCCGTCACGCAGGCGATGGAACAGCTCCACTCGACATTAGAACGAGCCACACAGACGGGACTTCGTGACAAACTCCGCGGCGAGACCAACCAGCCGAGCGTCGAGTGGCTGCTCGTCTCCGATGGCAACGCCGACACCTCCATTCGCTATCTCGTGGGGATCACGGACGAGGACCGTCACGACGAACTCGAACGCATCCTGCGAACCGCAGTCCCGAACACCTACGAACTCCGGACGGTCGCGTGGAACCCGAAAGACCTCACCCAACTCGCCCAGACCACGACCACAGCGGACCTGTACGAATCGACCGACACGAATTCGAACAAACACCCGGAGACACCACAACTCGCGGGTATCGAGTACCTGGGGAAGGCCCACTGGCGTCGCGACTGGCAGACGCGGCTGACGCCCTTCAGTGAACTCGCGGGTGATAGCCATACAGACCACGACCAGACCCACCGCCTTCCACTGACGACGCTCGTCGAGACGTTACAGGACGCTGACGCGCCGGTCCTCTACCAAGTACTCTGCCGACCACATCGTGACATCGGACCGGACGTCGAAGAGTACGAACACGAACTCGAAACGGGCACTGCGACGCTCTTTGGCAAACTCCAGGAGGCCCTGTTCCCACGACCGGTCGAGGAAGAACGCACCTACGACCCACCGGCCAGCCACCAGGACCGACTCGACGCACTCGCCGACCGGTCCATCCACCGGACGTTCCAAGTGACTGCCCGCGCTGTCGTTTTGCCCGACCAAACGGGCCAGCCACCGACCGACATCGCCGAGAGCCTCGCCTCCGCACTCAGCCCGCTCGACGGCTCATTCAATCACGTCAAGGGCGACGTCCGGGTCGACGATCCAGACGAGGCTGCAGGCCCGGGCACCGACTGCTTCGAACACCTCTGTAATCGCGACCACGACCCGATCGAATACGAGTCCACGTGGAATCGTATCCGCCGACGGTTCACAAGCCCAGGACTTGTCGCGACCCCGGAGGAACTCCCAGGACTCTGCCTACTGGACGGGAGCGCACTAACACCAACAGGGCAACGAGCCATCGGCATCCGCCACCGCGAACGCACCGGCGTCGCGCTCCCACCGCCGAGCAAACTCGCTCGCTACCACGGCGAGGGGATGGCACTCGTCCAGCCGCTCACGAGCGACCGCCAGCCCGTCGACCAGCCGCTGGTCCTCCCCCCGGATCACCAGCCGCGCCACCAGGTGATCGTCGGCGACACCGGCTCCGGCAAGTCCGTCCTCACCATCGGCGCGATGCTCTCGAATCTCGACGCCACAGACGGGCCAGACATTCTCTTCGACTACAAGGGCGGGGGTACTGCACAGGAGTATCTGCAGGCCCACTACAAAACGCAGGGCGACCTGGAGGACGTCTACTACTTCGACCTCACGAGCGTCCTCCCGGCGTTCTCGTTTTTCGACATCGAACCGCTCCTCGACGCGGGCCTCCCTCGTGAGGAAGCCCGCTCCAGGAAGACCGGTCACTACGAGGAGATTCTCAGAGGTGCCATGCCGGCTGGCCAGTACGACGACGCCACCGAGTCACCGCGCGTCATCCGGAACCACCTCCGCGCCCTCTACGACCCGGTCCACGGCGCGAACGCCTTCGCCCACTCGAAACTCTACGACGCCCTCCAGCGCACGCAGGGAACGGAGTCGCCACCACCGGTTTCGGAGGACACCTTCGAGACGTACTTCACGGGATTGCTCGACCGTGACCGCGAGGTCTTCACCAAGATCATGGGCGGAGCCATCTCGCGCGTCGAAACCATCGCGACCGACGCCCGCCTCGCCCCATTGTTCAATCACGTCCCGGAGGACGACGACGCGAGCTTCGACTTCGCCGACGTTGTCGACGAGGATTGCGTCGTGATCTTCGACTTCGGCGGGATGGAAACCCGCATCAAGCGCACGCTCACGCTCGTCCTGCTCTCGAATCTCTGGACGGCCCTCAAAGCCCGCGAGGAACGAACGCCGAGTGGTCAGGACAATCCGCAGGTCAACCTCTACCTGGAAGAGGCAAAGGACGTTGCCGATACGGAGCTCGTCGACACGCTACTCAGCCAGGGCCGTAGCTTCGACCTGTCCGTGACGCTCGGCGTCCAGTTCCTCGAACAGCTCGATTCGCCCGACCCATCGAACAACACCTACCGAGAAGCGCTCAACGAGACGGCAACGTTCGTCGTCGGCAACGTCGCCGTGGACCGCCACCTCCCCGAGGTCCTCGCCACGGGGGATATGTCGCCTCAGGATGTGAAACGGCGTCTCGGCGCGCTCGGCCGCGGCGAGTGGCTCGTCAGACTTGGAGCGGGCTTCGGGGACGACCCGGTCCGGCCCCTTCTCGGCGAATCGCTATCAGCACCACCGGGCCACCCCGCCAGCGACGACGGACTCGTCGGCAGGGAACGTCATCGATTCGAGGACGCTGCCGCCGACGTCATCGACCGCACGATCGAACAGGCGGGTATCGAACTCGGGGAACCGAGCACGGTCGACCACGAAACGGACGAATCCGATCCCGACGACTTCCCGCGTATCGACAGCCTCCTACCCTACACGAAACGCCTCCCCGAGTGCACAACCTACGACGAGGACGCTCATGCAATCCGCTGTGGCGGCTGTGACAACCGCTACAACCCGAGCGCACACGGACTGATGGAAGCCATCGAGTGCTGTCACGACATGCGCGGCGTCGACCCCGACGACTTTCCCATCTGCGAGTTGGAACTCTTGCTCTCCCCCGAGGAGGTCGCTGCCGCCGACTATGCACCCAGAGAGCTGTGCTTCCTCAAGGCCGTCTACAATGCTCAGCAGAACCGCTACGACCGTCCCGAATACGACATCGCCAGGGACTCGATGCTCCGGATCCAGGAATACGCAGGCCTCGACACCGAGGATGTCGAGGCGCTCATCCAGGATGGCTTGCTTACCAAGGACACCGACCGTCCGTATCGGCTCTACTCGGTCACACCCGATGGCCGGGATCTGATCGGGGAATCCCACAGCCACGGGGTCGCCTTCGGCCATGGGAAGGGCGACCTCGACGAGTCCTCCGAGCACGTGCTCGGTGTCGAGGTGAGCGACCGCTGGGCGACTCGCGAGTTCGCGAAGGATCCCGACTCCGACGTGGTGACCATTCGCCCCTATTACGACCTGAAGGAGGGCTCCATCAACGCCGACGCCTTCTTCGGTGGCGATGAGGCTGTGGAGGAAGCTGCAAACGACTTCGAGCGCCACCGCCTGGATCTGGTTGGCCTCGACGAGGACGGCGATATCGTCCTGACGATCGAGGTCGAACGCATCAACCACGACACCAGAAGGGCCGTCCCCGACGACTACGACAAGATGGCCGCCTGCGACCCCGACCACGCGATCTGGGTCGCGATGTCACACACAGATGCCCACGAGATCCTTGCGGCACTCAATGACCCGCTCGAGGGCAAACCACGGATCAAGAAGACCTACTCCGAGGGGACGCCCACCCAATCAGTGCGAGTTGACCAACCTGGCTTCACGGATATCCACACCGTGGCGCAGTTACGGGACGAGATCATTGACGAGTAGCTGAGTAGACATCAGTGTACGAGGGTGAGAAATTTTGGGGAGACGTTCGAAAGTTGGTCAGGGGATCCACACTTCCCTCAATCCGTTGTTCACACCAACATCTGTCGAGAATACGATGGGAGATGCAGATCATATATTCAGCAACTCACCACGCCGGTCGGAAAATTCGGTTCGGCGGACTCGAGTTTCGTCTCCACCTCGGTTCCGATCTCGAATGATTTCGGCCGTCGACCAACTGGAGCTGTGTGTCCGCGCCGTTTTCAAACTCTGGCGGGTCGCCTACAACACGAGCTCATATTAACCACTTTACTCAGGCTCTAACCCGCCGTGAAATGCCTCTGGGTCAAGGCCCAAGGCACTCGGCAGACTCTTCCTATTGATGCGATAATGAGGGTCTCTTCCACAGATATTCCCAGAGAAGCGAGAGCTGCACAGTCACTGAGGGGAGTGAGTACCGCACCCGTACCCGCTATACGAAGAGACAGAAATAACGGACAGAACTACCTTGAGTAATGACTATACGACTATAATGACAAGATTAGAAAGTGTCTCTGTCGAGGAAATAGAATAAGCGCTTGACGAAGCGACCGAAAAACGAGAGACCTAGCGGTCGCTAGTTGCGATTATCTACAAGCGGGACCGTCTGCACCGATGTTCGCAGAGTGGTTCGATACGCGCGATCAAAAGGTTTAACGGTGCTTCGACCGCCTCGAAGAGGAACCGATCCGCCAAGCTGTCCAAGATAGACAGCGCTCTGGCCGGCCACCGAAACTCAATCACGCCGACCGATCGGAGTTTCATGAGGCCGCCCAAAATCCCCCGTCTGAGGTCGGGTATGACCATCCTGGGTGGACGACCAAACTCGCGCAAAAATTTCTGGAAAACGAATTTGGGGCCGAATATTCCCTACGTCATGTTCAGAGACTGCTGAAAGACGCCGGTCTCACTTACCAAACGCCGAGACCGCAACCGCCGACGGGTGACGAAGAAGAACGCGCCGAATTCTAAGAACCTAACAAATATATTTCATAAATATCTCTCTGATGAGTATACTACAGTCGCGGTAGATCACACAAGAACAACGAACGACTGTGATTACCGCTTCTTGTTTCCGTGCGGAAAACGAGTCAGTCTCCCGTTTTAGTGACGGTCTACGGGTGTGAAACTTCTCAGTGCGATCACCGATGTAGATGAATTTTTTGCACCCGAAGTTGTCGACCGCTTCGTCAGCGAGGAACGATCAGATCTTTCCGAGAGCTTCAGGAAGAGTTTGGCGAGAATATCCACGTGCTACTGGATAAAGGCGCGTATTTCAAGTCACAGCAAGTGCGCACCTTCGTCACTGAAACACAGATCGAGGTGACGAACTTTCCGCGAGGTTCCCCAGATCTCAACCCTGTTGAGGAGTGTTGGCAGCAGTTGAAACGATTTCTCGGGAATCACTTCTTCAGCTCGCTCGACAAACTCGGACCAGCTGCGACAACCGCTCTTCGTCAAATTTACTGACCACAGATAGCCGATTACTTACATCGTCTAGTATAGCGTCTCCCGTGAATACGGCGACGGTATTCCAGCAAATCGCCACAACTCAGCGGTGAGTAAGTGGCCTAACTGCAATCTTGTCTGGATTAAATCAGATTTCGCTAAGCCGCCGATACTCATCGTCGAGCGCCTGGGCGTCCTCGGGCAAGAGCGCGACGACGACATACTGGGCAAAGTCGGCGACGTAATTGACAAGGCGGGCAATACGAGCTGAATCGATCGCTTCGATCGAGTCCAGCAAGAGGAACGGACAGGCCTCGTAGACGTCGTGAGTGAGATAGCCCGCCAAAGCAAAGACCAGTCCTGTGACTTCGCGTTCGGACTCTGAGAGGTGGTCGACAGTGTCCTCGTAGGTTGTTCCGTCGACCGTACTGCGAACCACGTGCAACTCGAAGACTGATTGTTCGACGGTCCCTCGACCCTCTGATACCATCTCCTGACGGCGTTCGATCCAGATCCGCTCTAAGTTCTCGTAGCCCAGTATATCGAGGACAGTCTCCATGTGTTCGTTGAACTGCTCAATCGCTTCGCTCTCGACCTGGTCGATGCGCGTCCGCAGGCTGGCGATCTCGTCGCTTATCCCATCGCGTCGGGCCTTGAGATCGTCTCGCTTCTCGAGTTCTTCGTCAATGCGGTCGATCTCGGACGTAACCTGGTCGAGGTCATCCTGCAGTTGTCCGAGTTCGAACTCGATCTGGTTGGCATCGCGGTGAAGGTCGAGCAGATCGCTCTGAGTTTCGTCTT
>ENA-ORCR01000314-ORCR01000314.1-marine-metagenome-genome-assembly--contig:-NODE-314-length-34336-cov-3.763595_pt1 | contig 34336 bp, 34 predicted proteins | sample MGYA00237782_ERZ508514 | MGnify/ENA primary metagenome ERZ508514 (study PRJEB26185, sample SAMN06268960) | marine metagenome | isolation source: Eden Landing Ponds, San Francisco, CA, USA | place...
GACCAAGAGAGGGAGAGACAGAACGATACGTATCTGAACGGTGAGAAGCTCGCCCCCGGTGCTCGTGAACCGCTGGCGGCCGGGGACGAGATCGGCTTCCACAATGTCGGGACGGGGGTCGTCCGGGAGGACTGACCGTGTGGCCACAAAGTATGCCGGGCGCGAGGGCACACAGCCACCGACGATGACCTACGCCGTCGAATCGGACATCGGCGCAACGAAACGGCAGTCCGGTGGTGTCAACGAGGACAGCGCCGGCGTGGTGCCGCTGACGCTGACGGTCGATGGCACGGACCACACGGCAGAAATCGTCGTCGTCGCGGACGGTGCAGGCGGTCACGACGCAGGGGAAGTGGCGTCGTATCTCGCCGTGAATCGAGTAGTGGAACGACTCGTCGAAGCAGTCACCACACCGACAGCGCACGATCTCTCGTCGCTCGAGGGACGGATCGATGCGCCGTTTCGGGCGACTCCAGCGGAAGTCGAGGAGGCCATCGAGGCAGCCATCGAAGCCGCCAACGAGGATATCCTGAGCTTCTGTGCGGAGGAGCGAACGGAAGCACACACCACGGTCGTGGCCGGAGTCCGTATCGGCGGTCGCCTCCACTACGGGTGGGTCGGCGACAGTCGCGCGTACGTCCTCAACGCGATCCGGGACGAAATCGTCCCGCTGACGACCGACCACGCGGTCGTGCAGCGATTGCGGGACGCGGGAGAAATCGACGACGTCGAGGCGCTCGTCCACCCACGCGGTAACGAGATTACCCGAGCGCTCGGCGGGAGCGGGCAGCAGGACCCAGAGACGGCGACGGTCGGCGTGGAGACGGCGACGGTGCCGCTCTATCGCGAGGACGTCCTCCTCGTGACGAGCGACGGGCTGCTGGACGCCCAGACGGAAGCCGCGAAGCTCTACGAGTGGTACGTCGACGCCGGCCGCGACGACGAAATGGCGGCCGTCGTCCGCGACCGGTCAGTGACGGACGACGAGATACGCGAGTGCGTCCTCTCGGCGCCCTCGCTCGAGGATGCGGCCGCCGACCTGGTCTCGATGGCCAACGAACGCGGCGGCAAGGACAACCTCTCGACCATCCTCCTCCACGACGCCACCTTGCCCGAGACGCCGGACGATCCGCCGTCTCGGACCATCGGCGCCGAACCGGCCGTCGAGGACCGCGAAACGCTCGTCGGCAGCGGCAACTGACTGGCGTCGCTCACCTCGCAGTGACACGAGGGTGCGCTCGCCGGACACCGCCGAAAGGTGTCGGAACGGACACACCAACTGGCCGAATCGCCGGGAGTTACCCCGATTTGTGGGTAACTGTTTTGATGACTGGCCTGCATATGCCGACAGCTATGTCGCACAGCACGAGCGAGTCGGTCGAGTGTCCGATCTGTGGGGAGCAGTTCGACCCGACCGCCGCAGGGGGCTGGTGTACGAACTCGGACTGCGGGGAGTGGCAGTACGAAGCCGCAGCCGAGGCCGTCGAACAGACCGACGATCAGGGGGAGACGGGCGACGTCGCGAACGAGGAGTCGACGGACACGGAATCGGCGGCCCCCGACGACGTCGTCCCCGAAGCCGAATCCGAGGCGGCGACGGACGCCGCTGGGGAGGACGCGGATGAGACGGCTGCACCCGCCGATTCGGTGGCTGGAGACGCGGATGAGTCGACCGAATCCGCCGAGCCTGCCGGTGACGAACCGGCGGAAGAACCAGCGACAGGGGCTGACGAAGAATCGGAGGCCGGGGCTGACGAAGAAGCGGAGGCCGGGGCTGACGAAGAATCGGAGGCTGGGGCCGAGGAAGAATCCGGGGGTGGCCCTGCCGAGGAACCCGAGACGGCCGAACCAGCTGACGGCGGAGCGGCCGACGCCGAGGACGCCGATGAGCCGGAACTGGCCTGTCCGAGCTGTGGCGAGTCAGTCGCCGCCGAGCACAACTTCTGCGTCAACTGCGGCGAGGACGTGTCCGAACTCGAACCAGGTCCGCTGACGGAGTGTCCGTCCTGTGAGGCCGAGGTCGGCCCGGAGGACAACTTCTGTGCCACCTGCGGTGAGGGCCTCGACGCGCATCGGTCGGGCGCGTCGGGAGACAGCGACGGGGCTGGTGCCGATGCCGTAGATTCGGACGACGAGGCCGCCGGGGCCGACGCCGAGGACGAGCGAACCGTCGAGTCTCCAGGGGACGAGGCCGCTGACTCTGCTGGCTCGGACGATGCGCCGGAATCGCTGGTGCTCGTGGTCCGTAATCGCGAAGTTCAAGTGTGGGACGGGGATACGGTCGGCCGAACGATACGGAGTATCGTGATGAACACGGGCGGCGACGAGGACGACGCGGTGCGGATCCACCGTGAACACGTCAAGTTCGTCCGCGAGGACGGCCAGTTCCACCTCGTCGCGCTCGGCCAGAACCCGACCGTCGTCAACGGCGACTCGCTGGAGGAGGGCCAGACGGTCCCCATCGCTCCGGGAGACCGGATCGAACTCTCGGACGTCGCCCGGATGCGCGTCGAAGCGCCCTGAACAGACGACCGCGCGTCGACTCGCACTGCGCCGTCGACTGCGGTCGGACGAGCGAGCATGGATACCAGAGACACACGCCGCGAACTCGGCAGGTCCGCCCGCCTCCTCGTCGACGAGGAGCGATGGCTCTTTCTGGGGCTGGTCGTCGGCGGTGCGGGCTATCTCATCTGGCTGGCCGGGACCGGCGTCGCCGTCTCACAAGCTGGGACCCTGGTGTTTGGATCCTACTCCGTCGACCCGTGGTCGTCGGAAGCCTCGATTCTCGCCGGCGCGTTCGCGCTGCTCTGGGTGTTCGTCCCCTCCGTCGCGGCGGTCCGATACGTCGTTGGCAATATCACGAACCTCCGGGGCAACGTCGAACAGCACTACCGCTTCGACCGACCGCTCGTCGCGCTCGTCCCGCCACTGGTGCTCGTCGTCGCAGGCGTGGCCCTCGGGGCGGTTCGCGGCGCCGTGACGTGGGACGTGCTCGCCCTGTTCGCGGTGGCGAACACGCTCTTGCTGGTCCGAACGGTCGCCTACGGCTACCGCGTGTACTCGTTCTCGACCCCGCGACTGCTCCAGGCGCTGCTGTTCGTGGCGGCGGTCGTGGCGACCACGGCGACGGTCAGTCGGACGGCGTCGCTGGCCGGACAGACCGCGCTCGTCGAGGCCACCGCCGCTCGATACGGCGTCACCGACCTCGCATTCGGGACGTTCAGTCGGGCGGGTATTTCCGCGCCACTGTTACCCCTCGCAGCGGTTGCGACACCGGCCGCGCTCGCAATCGGGTACGTCTGGGTCCAGCTATTCGCCAGTCTGATCGTCCGCATTCGCAGACCGGACGTGCCCCGCGCTGACATCCGCGCCGGCCAGCGCTATCCACAGGTCGTCCAGCCGGGGACCTCCGACCGCTTTGCGATGGGCATCGCCTCACCGAACGGCGACGCTACCGCCTCGAACGGCACGGACTCGACCGGGAGCGAGGCGGAATCGAGTGCTTCCGGCGAGTCCGCGGGCTCGGCGGCCGAAACTGACTCAGCGGAGGCCGAGGAATCGGCCGACCAATCGGCGGAGGCGATTGACGACGTCGGGCAGACGAGGGTGTACACGCCGCCCGAAGACGCCGACGACGTTGCGCCGGGTGCTGCTGGCATGGACGGCGCGGTGAAAAACGAGTTCTGTCCGATCTGTGGCGAGACGTACGAAGCGGACGCCGGCTACACCAACTGCCCGAACTGTAACGCCGTCCTGGAACCCGAGTGAGCGGCCGGGTCGGGCTCGAGGACCGAGTCGGACGCCGTGCTCACTCGTAGGTGAGCGTCATGCCACCGTCGAACAGCAGGTCGCCGCCGTTGAGGTGGCTGCCGTGCTCGGAGAACCCGAAGACGAACAGATTTGCCACGTCGACGGGGGCCATCATCTCCTTGACGCGGGACTGGCCGAGCATCACGTCGTCGATGACCTCGTCGACGGAGATGCCGCGCTGTTGGGCCGTGTCGGGAATCTGGTCGGTGACCAGCGGCGTCTTGACGTAGCCGGTCGAAACCGAAAAGGCGCGGAGCCCGTCGCCACCTTCGGCGGCGATGGACTGGGTGAGTCCTCGAATGCCGAACTTCGAGACGTTGTAGCCGACCTTGTCGGCGGTGACGTAGTGGCCGTGGACCGACGCCATGTTGCCGACCGCGCCCACCCCATCGGCCGACTCGCGAACGTGTCTGACGACGAGTTTCGAGAGGTACAGCGGCGCGCGCAACATCACGTCGTGCATCAGGTCGTACTGATCCATCGGGAAGTCCTCGATGGCGTCGATGTGCTGGAGTCCGGCGATGTTCGCGAGGAAGCGGACGGTCCCGAAGTCCGAGGCCTCGTCGACGATGCGCTCGACGTCCTCGTCGTCGGTGAGGTCGCCGACGACTGTCTCGACGCTGCCCTCCGGGTTGAGGCTCGCGACTTCCTCCGCTGTCTCGTGGAGGCCCTCCTCGTCGACGTCCGTCGCCGCGACGGTGAGGCCGTTCGCCGCGAGTGCGAGCGCCGTGGCCTGCCCGATGCCGGACCCGGCGCCGGTCACGATTGCGACGGAGTCGGCGGTAAAGTGCTCGTCGTCGACGAACAGGAGGTCCTCGTCGGTGATCGGATCCACCGAGAGCCGTTCGTGCGTGTCACTCGATGACATACGCTAGATGAGCATCCCAGCCCCCGCCAATACCCGGGTTGATATGTATACCCTCGTCCGGGCAACACGGGGTGGCCCAGAACGTGACGCGACCGTGTTTACGTGTAAACGCTCCGCTATAACCCCGGTTGGTGAGTAGCAAGACGGGAACCCTGTGAGCCCGTGCAACATACCGCACGCCGGTCCCGGTTCGGACGACGGTCCGTCCGGGGTCGGCACAGGGAGGATCAGTCATGGTTCGAAAGGGAACACAGCACGACGCAGGTGGTATCGACAGGCGCGGGTTACTGAAAGCGGTCGGCGGGACGGCGGTCGCCGCCGCGCTCGCTGGCTGTAGTTCGCTCATCGGGGGCGACGGTGAGGGCGATGGCGACGGTGCTGGCGCGGCGGCTGGCACCGTCACCAGCGACCCAATCGAGGCCGGGATGTTGACCTTCACGCGCGGTGCCGCGGGCGTGCTCGGCATCCAGGCCCAGCGCGGCGCCGAACTCGCCGTCCAGCGCATCAACGATGCCGGTGGGATCGCCGGCAAGCGAGAGGTCAATCTCGACGTCGTCGACGAGGGCGACAGTCCGCTCGATAGCTACAACCAGTTCATCGAAGAGGGCAAGGACGTCACGTTCGGGCCCATCTCCTCGGGGACCCACGCCCAGATCGCTCCGGAGGTCGAGAGCAACGAAGTCGTCAACGTCGGCACCGACGGCACGGTGACGACGCTCTACGAGGAGACGGTGCCTGACCCGACCTACTCCTTCCGCTTCCAGAACTACGACGTGATGGAGTGCGTGACGATGGCCCGGGAGGCCGTCTCCCGCCTCGGTGCCGACAACATCGAGACGGTCGCCGGCGTCAACCCCGGCTACACCTTCGGCGAGGACGAGATGGCGGTGTTCACGCAGGCGATCCAGAAGCTCACCGGCGCGGAAGTCGTCTACGAGGGCTTCCCCGAACTGGGGGCCAGCGACATGTCCAATCACATCACGTCGGTCAACGACGAACAACCGGACGTGACATTCACCAGTCTGTGGGGCGGTGACGTGACGACCTTCCTCAGGCAGGCGAGCGCGAACGACATGTACGACAACACGACCGTCGTCGGCTCCATCCTCTACAGCGCGGCCGGCGACGTCCCCGCTGACGCGCTCGAAGGCGCCGAACTCTACTCCGGGTCGCGCAACTTCTACTGGGACCACCCGCAGACGGGCAACTGGCAACCCGGCCAGGACCTGTTCGACGCCGCGCAGGACCAGGACGGCGTCTCGATCCCCAACGCTCACTACATGAGCGGCTACGGAGCCGTCACGGCGTGGGCGACGGCGGTCGAGAAGGCCATCGACGTGCTCGGCACCTATCCGACCCAGGAACAGATCGCGACCGTCCTTGAGGGGCACGGCTTCTTCACGCCCGCCGGCTACCACGTCATGGCCGCGGACCACCAGGGCATGTCCAACGCCGTCGCCGGGCAGATGGTCTACGACGATGATTTGGGCGGCGCACGACTCGAAGACGTCAACATCTACTCGCCGACGGAGACGGCGCCACCGCCAGGGACGCCCGCGTCGGACTGGCTCGAAAGCTGGACCGGATGAGAGACTGCGACTGCGAGGATTCACTATCGATGAGACGAAGCCACCACACGATACGGGAGGATCGCCGATGGCCAGCGGGCTAGAGACGTTCATCGTCCAGACGCTGAACGGCCTCCAGTTCGGGTTCGTCCTGTTCCTGGTCGCCTCGGGCCTGACCGTCATCCTCGGGATTCTGGACGTGTTGAATCTCGCACACGGCGAACTGTTCGCGTTCGGCGCCTACGTCTCCGTCGGGGTGTTCGGATACATCACCGGCGCAATCGCCATCCCCGCCGGGGGTGGGATCGTCACGAACGTCGTCTTCGTGCTCGCCATCCTCGCCGCAATCGTCGTCACTGGCCTCGTGCTGGTCCCGGTCGGCGTGATCTTCGAATCGGTGTTCATCCGGCCCATCTACGAGCGCGACCAGGTGTACCAACTGGTGTTGACGTTCGCACTGCTGTTGATCATCCTGGACGTGACGAAGTTCATCTGGGGCGACGTACCGATCCGAACCGACTCGGTCTACAGCGGCATCAACCAGATTCCGACGAGCGAGTTCCTCGGCATCAACTTCCCGACGTACAACGTCTTCGCCATCCTGCTCGGCGCGGTGGTCGTCGGCGGCCTGTTTTACTTCTTCGAGCGGACGAAGACCGGCCGGATCATCCGTGCGACCGCGATCAACCGGGAGATGGCGACCGCCATCGGCGTCAGCACCGACCGCGTGTTCACGCTGGTGTTCGCGCTCGGTGCGTTCCTCGCAGGGATCGCCGGTGCAGTCCGGGTGCCGCCCACCGCCGCGACGCTGGACATGGGGACGAACCCGCTCGTCCTCTCGTTCGTGGTCATCGTCATCGGTGGGCTCGGAAGTCTCCGCGGCGCCTTCGTCGGCGCCGTCGCCGTCGGCGTCCTGCGTAGCTGGATGATCACCTTCTACCCACCGGGAGAGGTCGCCGCCCCCTTCGCCATCATGGCGGTCATCCTGCTCGTGAAACCGGAAGGCCTCTTCGGCACCTGGGGTGAGACCGCGTGAGTCCCGGCCTCGTCGACCGCGACGGGGAGACCCACGTCCGGGTCATCCAGGGGCTCGTCCTCTCGAAACGCCGGTTCGCCGGACTGCTCCTCGGGGTCGTCTTCCTGTTCGCGGTACCGGACCTCGTCCGAGTCGCCCAGGCGCTGGACATCTCCTTCTTCCAGCTAGGCGTCATCCACCGGGGACTGGTCTTCGGTTTCGCCGCCGTGGGGCTGAACCTCCTGCTTCGCCACACCGAACTCGTCTCGTTCGGCCACGCGGCCTTCTTCGGCACCGGTGCGTACACCGCTGCCGTCACCGCCGTCTACCTGGACGTGACGAGCCTGCTGATCCTCCTCCTGCTCGCGACAGCCATCGGAACCGTGATGGCCGGGATCATCGGCGCGCTCTCACTGCGTCACACCGGTCTCTACTTCGCCCTGCTGACGCTCGCGTTCGGCCAACTGCTGTACGCCATCGCGCTCGGCCAGAGCGCGCTCGGCGGGAGCGACGGGATGCCGGTTCGACCGGGCGAGGCCAACGAACCCCTCCTCCTCGGTCAGTCCCTCGGCGACGCCTACGGGATCATCCTCTACTACATCACGGCGATCATCGTCCTCGTCGGCCTGCTTGTGATGTGGCGAATCGTCAACTCGCCGTTCCGCTACGCGCTGGACGCAATCGGCCAGGACCGCACCCGCGCGGAGTTCATCGGCCTGCCCGTTCGGCGGTACGTCTGGGTTGCGTTCGTCATCTCGGGCGTCTACGGCGGCGTGGCCGGCGGCCTGTTCGCCGTGTTCCGCCAGTACGTCACGCCCGCGGGAACGCTCTACTTCCTCCAGTCCGGAGACATCCTCTACATGGCCATCCTCGGCGGCTTCAAGACGTTGCTCGGGCCGCTCGTCGGTGGCGTCCTCCTCGTCGTCCTGGAGTTCGTCGGCCGGTCGGTCACGCCCTACTTCGAGTTCCTGACCGGCGCGGTCCTCGTCATCCTGGTCTTCGGGTTCCCCGAGGGCATCGTCGGATCCATCGGCGAGGACGGTGTCTTCCGCCGTGCGCTCGCACGAGGCAAGCGCGGCGCTGCGGACCTCCGCGAGAATCCATCGGTCGCCGGTGACTGGGCGCGCCGGATCGGTGGCGGCCTGCGCCGACAGATCGACGAATCGCTGACGACGCTGCGGGTCATCGTCTTCGGGGTGAGCTGAGATGCTCGAAGCGCGCAACCTCCGCAAGTCCTTCGGGCAACTCACCGCCACCGACGACGTGTCGCTCGAGTTCGGACGTGAAGCGGGCGAACTCGTCTTCATCGTCGGGCCCAACGGTGCCGGGAAGACGACGCTCGTCAACCTCCTCACCGGCTACCTCTCGCCCGACGAGGGGAGCGTCGTCATGGACGACCAGGACATCACCGATATGTCCCCGGACGAGCGAGTCCACGCCGGCCTCGCCCGCAGTTTCCAGGTCGTCCGCGTCTTCGAGGACATGACCGTTCGCGAGAACGTTCGGACGGTCGTCCTCGCACGCCAGAAGAAGACGCGGAGCATGTTCTCGCTCGCGGACCGCCACGAGGAGGTCGAAGCGACTGTCCAGGACCTCCTGGAGAAGTTCCGACTGGAGGACGTCGCCGACGCGGTGGCCGAGGAACTCCCCCACGGCGACCGGAAACTGCTCGACGTGGCGATGTCGTTCGGCCTCGACCCGAACTACCTCCTCCTCGACGAACCCACCTCCGGGGTCTCCACCCGCGAGAAGGAGTACGTCATCGAGACCATCGTCGAGGTGAGCAAGGCCGAGGGAGTCACGACCGTCACCATCGAACACGACATGGACATCGTCACCGAGTACGCCGACCGTCTGATCGCGCTCCACCAGGGTGCGGTCCACGGCGAGGGCACCCCCCAGATGCTCGAAACGGACGACGAACTCCGCAGCCTGCTCCTGGGGGTGGAGGCATGAGCGACGGTTCGACCGACGCCTCCCCGAGCGACGCCCCGCCCGGCGACCCGTTACTGTCCGTTCGCGACCTCCGCGCGGCCGTCGAGGGCTTCCCCGTCACCGAAGGCATCGACCTCGACGTCCACGAGGGCGAAGCCGTTGGCCTCGTCGGCCGGAACGGTGCCGGCAAGACCACGACCTTCCGCGGTATCATGGGCCTCACGACTGTACTCGGGGGTTCAGTGCGATTCCGCGGCGAGGAACTGACCGAGTTGCGCCCGGAACTCGTCCCCAAGCGTGGGGTCGGCTACCAGCCAGAGGACCGGAAACTGTTCACCGGGATGACCATCGACGAGAACTTCCGGCTCCCCATCTGGACGAGCGGCGACGCCCGGGGCATCGACGACGAAGACGCCGTGGTCGAACGGATCTACGAGGTGCTCCCGGAACTCGACGACCGCCGTGAGGCGAAGGTGCAGGTCCTCTCGGGCGGCCAGGCGAAGATGGTCTCCATCGGGCGCGCGCTCGCGCTCGAACCCGACCTGCTCATCCTCGACGAGCCACTGGAAGGACTCGCACCGGTCGTCGTCGAGAACCTCAAGGGGTACATCAAGGCCATCAACGAGCGCGGCATCGCCGTCCTCGTCGCCGAGTCCAACGTCACGCACGTCCCGGAAATCGTGGACCGCATCTACGTCATCGAGCGCGGCGAAATCGTCGCCAGCGGCGACCCCGAATCCATCGCCGCGGACGAGGAGGTCCAGATGCTGATGCAGGGCAGCGGCACGATGTAGCCAACTGGACTCCGCGCTCACCTCCTTCCGCTCGGCCACTCCTCGACTCGACCGGGCCAGTTCACTCGTCGACGGCGTCGATGGCGCCAGCGACCTGCCCGAGCAGTTTCCGCTGGCTCCGTCGGAGGTTCTTCGAGACGGCCATCTTCGAGACGTCGAACTCGTCTGCGAGCGTCGAGAGCGTCGCGTCTCGCGGTGCGTCGAAGTATCCCGCTTCGACGGCCTGCAGCAGCGTCTCCTGTTCGACGGACGAGAGGGACCGACAGCCGTCGAGCATCTGTTTCGCCGACCCGAGGTTCTGGAGGAGGTCGTAGTAGTCCTCCAGGTCGACGGCCTCCCGGTCCTCGACGGAGAAGTCGTTATGTCGTTCGAGTTCGGCGAGCGCGCCCTCGGCGACGTCCTCTGAGTCGAAGCCCACGTGCCAGATTTCGCTCCCCTCGCGGATGCGGAAGGGGCCGGTGATGTAGCCGTCGTTCTTCCGGATAGCGTGCATGGCGGCCGTCTCGTCGATGCGAGAGCGGATCAGCGCGACTTCGCCCTTCCGACGGAGCAACTCGTAACTGCGCATGTTCTGGTGCTCGCGCAGGGCAGAGAGCCCCTCGTCGAGCGCGTCGCCGCCAGCACCCTTCACCATGATCCGCGTCTCGAGCTCCCTATCGGCCGTACTGAAGTCCCACTGCTTGGCCAGGAAGGAGACGTCGTGATCCAGCGTCGTGTCGATGTACGGACAGTCGTACTGGACCATGTCCATCTCAAGACTGATCATGGTCGCCCGTCCGCCTTGCTACGTGATAACAATTCGGGTTTTCTCGGATATTGATCATTACGTTCCCGGTCGTTCCCAGCACGTTTCGTCCGCACGGATGTTTTTTCAGTGTCTGTGCAGTCACTCGAGGATATGGTCTCCCGGCGCGACCTCCTCCAGACGTTCGGTGTGTCGGCGACACTCGGGTTTGCGGGTTGTGGCGGACTGTTCTCCACCGAATCCAGTCGCCAGACGAGTACACCCGACGCGGCGACGCCGGCGCGTACACCGACGGTCACACTCAGGCCGGAAGGGACAGCCACACCCTCGGACCCGGCCGGGACGACCATTCTCGACCAGACACTGACGCCGACCCCGAGTCCGACGGCCACGGACACGCCACCGTCGACGGGGTCGGCGACCGCGACGGCCGCGAGAACCAGCGAAATCGCCGGGACACCGGCGTTCACGCCGTCCGACGGACCGGACCCGCACGACTTCGGCACGTCGGTCGCACTCGTGGACGGCGTCGCGCTCGTCGACCGCGAGGGCGACTCGGTGGCAGTCTTCGAGTCCAGCGACGACGGGTGGCGTCAGACGGCGACGCTGACGCCCGAGCGCGAGGACATCACGTATTCGAACCTCCCCGTTCCGATAGTACTCGATAGCGAGACGGCGTATATCGGCGGGATTCGGCTCGGTGACAACGGCGCGGTCGACGTGATAGAGCGGGTCGGGGACGAGTGGACGCGGCAGACGCAAGTGACGCCGGACGACCCACCCGAGGATTTCTACAACTTCGGGCGGTCTGTTGCCTACAGCGATGGAACGCTCGTCGTCGGGGCGGTGAACGAGCCGACGCCGATGGTGTCCTACAGGGGCCACGTTTTCGTCTTCGAGGGTTCGGGCGACGACTGGACGCAGGTCGCGGACTTCGGGACGGACCCGCACGACCTGTTCGGCCGGTCGGTCGCCGTCTCCGGTGACCGACTCCTCGTCGGAGCCCCTGCGACGGGCGAGGGGACGAACTGGGACGGCACGGTGTACGGCTACGAGCGGTCCGACGGCGAGTGGATCCAGGCGTCGACGCTCTCGGTCGAGGCCGAGGACACGGCCTTCGGCCGACAGGTCGCGCTCGACGGCGACACAGCGGTCGTCGCAGCGATCGAGTCAGACTCACCTGGCCGCGTCTACGTCTTCGAACGGACCGAAGACGGCTGGACGCAGCAGGATTCGTTCCCCGGCGCTCAGGGGGCTGACGGTGCCGACGCGGCTTGCACTATTACACTCCAGGGTTCGACGGCGCTCCTCGGGAATCCCCGCGACGACACGGCGGGCGAGGCAGTCAGACTCGAACGCGTCGACGACGGCTGGGAGCGGACCGAACGGTTCGTCGCCAACTCGCGCGACCCGGCCGACCGCTTCGGTGCCGCGGTGGCGCTCGACGGACAGGCGGCGCTCGTCGGCGCACCGACCTTCGACGACGAGCGGCCGGGTCGCGGCTATCTGTTCGATCTGTAACGGGAGAGATTCTTTCGACCGCGGACGAGGCGGCGGCTACCGCGCGGCCTCGATCTCGTCGAGCGCGTCGGGATTTTCGATGCTGGACATGTCACCCAGGTCTTCCCCGGTGTGGGTGGCGCCGATAGCCCGACGAATGATCTTCCCGCTCTGGGTCTTCGGGAACTCGTCGACGAACAGCACTTCCCGCGGGCGGAACGGCTTGCCCAACTCCTCGCCGACGATCTGACGGACTTCCTCCCGCAGGTCGTCAGTCTCCTCGAACCCCTCCTCGACGACGGCGTAGAGCACGACTGCGGTGCCGGTCGTGTCGTCGGGGACGCCCACCGCGGCGGCCTGGTTGATCCCCTCGTGTTCGATGGCCGCACCCTCCACCTCGGCGGGCCCGACCTTACGGCCGGCCACGTTCAGCGTGTCGTCGGCCCGGCCGTGGAGGAACCAGAAGCCGTCTTCGTCCTCCTGGGCCCAGTCGCCGTGGTCCCACAGGTCCGTCCAGGTCGACCAGTACTCCTCCAGGTACCGCTCGTCACCGGACCAGAGGGACTTGGTCATCGACGGACAGGAGTCGCGAGCGACGAGATACCCGCGTTCGTGGGTGTCGGCGATGCTCTCGCCGTCGCTGTCGACGATGTCGATGTCCATGCCCAGGCCCGGCCCACCGAGCGTGCAGGGTTTGAGGTCCTGGATCGGCATCGGCATCAGGAAACAGCCGCAGATTTCGGTCCCGCCGGAGATGTTGATGATCGGCGCGTCGCCGCCACCGACGTGCTCGTGGAACCACTCCCAGGATTCGGGGTCCCACGGTTCGCCGGTCGACCCCAGGAGGCGCAGCGAGGAGAGGTCGTGATTCTCGACCCACTCGTCCCCGTGCTTGCGGAGAGCGCGAATCGCAGTCGGAGAGATGCCGAACTGCGTGAGGTCGTGGCGGTCGATCATCTCCCAGTAGCGGTCGGGTTCGGGGTGGTCGGGCGCCCCCTCGTACATGAAGACCGTGTTGCCGAAGTGGTGGTTGCCGATGAGCGTCCACGGCCCCATCATCCAGCCGATGTCCGACACCCAGAAGAAGCGGTCCGCGGGTTTGAGGTCGAAGCCGAAGTACAGTTCCTTGGCGCACTGGACGTTCACGCCCGCGTGCGTGTGGACGATGCCTTTGGGTTTCCCCGTCGTTCCCGAGGAGTACAGCAACATCGACTCCTGACTGGCGTCGAGTTCGCGCGTCTCGAACGCGTCGTCCCGGTGTGCGACCGCGTCCGTCCACCACCGGTCGCGACCCTCGGTCCACGGGATGTCGTGGTCCGAGGGGGAGGCATCGCCGCCGTCGGCGTCGGTTGCTGGCGCGCGAGTCCCGAGGCGGTCGTAGACGACGACTTCGTCGACGTGGCCGGCCTCCTGGATGGCGTCGTCTGCTGTCCCTTTCAGTCGAACCTCGCTCTCGCGGCGGTAGAACCCGTCGCCGGTGAACAATACGGAACACTCGGCGTCGTCGATGCGGGTCGCCGTCGCGTCGACGCCGAACCCGGAGAAGATGGGGACCGCGATGGCGCCGACCTTGAAACACCCGTAGAGGATGGAGATGACTTCGGGGACCATCGGCATGTAGAGGCCGACGGTGTCACCCACGCCGACGCCCCGCGAGTCGAGGTAGTTCGCGACCTGGTTGGACTGGCGGTGCAGTTCGTGGAAGGTCACCTCTCGGATCTCAGTCGCCTGTCCGTCGGGCCCGACCGGTTCGCCCTCCCAGATGCAGGCGACCTTGTTCCGGCGCTCGACGTCGCGGGCGGCGTGGCGGTCGAGGACGTTGTGGGCGATATTCGTCGTTCCACCGGGGTACCACTCGGTGAACTGAGGCCCTTCGCTGTCGTCGCGGACGCGGTCGTACGGGTCGAAAAAGTCCACGTCCAGATAGTCTGTCATCGTGTCCCAGAACCAGTCGACGCCCGACGCGGGGTTGGCCGGGTCGGCCCGGGTCGTCCGCTCGATCAGTTCGTCGTAGTCGTCGATGTCGTACGCCTGCATGAACTCCCAGACGTTCGTCGACTCGACGAATTCCTGATCGGGGCGGTGGACCACTTCGTCGATGTCCTCGAGTGATTCGGAGGCCATGGTCGACTGTTCGCTCAGCTACCACAAATTAGTTGCCCGAACGATCGTGTGAGATACGGGTCCGGCGGCGGCCGCCTCGGTCGCTCGGCGAGCCTCGAGAACTGGTCAGATCGGGACATCGTGTCGCGTCCGCCCGCAAATTCTTTTCACGTGGGCCTCTGAGTGTCAGGTATGTACGTCCGGGACGCGAAAAACCGCGACGAGGCCTGGTTGCTGGACCACATCGAGGCGATGGGGCTGGATGGGACGGCGTTCCGTTCGCGCGATTACGTCATCGCGATGGACGAGGAGTCCTCGAAGAAGGCCGGCTTTGGCCGCTACCGCGTCCACAAGACAGACGACGGCGAGGTCTGCGAACTCACCAGCATCGGCGTCCTCGACGGCTGGCGCGGCCAGGGTGTGGGTGCACACGTCGTCGAACGGCTGGTCAGGACGGCCGGCGATTCGGAGTTCGAGACGGTGTACGCGCTGACGGACGAACCGGGGTATCTCACCCAGTTCGGCTTCGAACGCATCGACGTCTCGCAGTTACCCGACCGTCTCCAGGACCGACTGACCGAGAAACGAGACGGCGTCTCGCCCGAGGCGGTTCCGATGCGGATCGATCCCGGGGCCTTCGAGATGCCAGAGCACCTCAGGAACGCGTTCAAAGGTGCGGCCGCCTCGGAGTCCGACCCCGAGCCACAGGAAGGCCCAGAGGACTTCGGTATCGACCCCGACGAGGCGACCTACAAGTACGACACCGGTCGCTGATTCGGGGGGTCCACACCACTGTGCCAGGAGTCAGCCCGGGCGAGCACCTGCCACTCGCAATGTGAACGCCGCGGGAACGGAAGTTTAAAGATTGTATCACGGCCACTTTCCAGACAAGAATGCTCACGATCCCACTGCAGGTGATCGACGGGTTCCTCCTCAACGTGAATCTTGGCGACGCGCTCATCGTCGGGTTCGGCCTGGGACTGCTAGCGGTGGCGATTCAGGGCTCCAGGAAACTGCTGACGCTTCATTTCATGACGTTCGGCGCGCTGTTTCTACTCAGCCCGAGTTCGCTGTACCAACCGCAGGCGTACAGTCTGATGAATAGCATCCTCCAGTACAAGATCATCGGCCTCATCCTGCTGATTATTTCTCCGGTGCTGTACACCACGGCACAGAAATAACCGTTCTACTCGACTCCGTTTACCGGTTTGCTCCGATTTCGTTCTCGTTGCGGTCACCGACTGGTATCGTCCCCTGCTCGGCTAGCCACTGGTCACCGGGCCCGAACCGGGCACTCCGCGTCACGGTCCTGCGGTCGGTGCGCGCTGCTGAGGCTGCTGTGACGGCGGTTCAGTCACTCTATCTTCCCGAGTGCGGCGAAGAAATCGAGCGGAGGGCCCGCGATCCGAACCGGACGGTCGGCGCGTTCGAGCGTCACCTGAGCGGGGACCGATAGCTCCTGCCGGGCGCGGCCGTCGCTGACGACGTATCCGCTGTCGGCCTCTTCGAGGCGGACCGTGACGGTGCTGTCGACGTCGACGGTCAACGGCGGCATCGACTCCTCGCTGCACATCTCGGTGAGGACGAGGCTCGAGACGCTCGGATGGACCAGCGGGCCGCCCTCGCTGAGGTTGTAGGCAGTGCTGCCGGTGGGCGTCGCGACGAGGACGCCGTCGGCGTGACCGCTCGTGTAGAGCGATCCGTCGACGCGCACCTCGACAGCCGCGCCGCCGCCGTGGCCGCGGCGCGGTCCCTGGACGACGACTTCGTTGAGCGCCGGTGGAAGTTCCCACCCGTCGCCGGCGGCCTGGACCCGGGGCATGTCTCGCGTTTCTATTTCGCCGTGGCGCTGGAACTGCTCGACCTCCGCGGCGACCGTCTCGACGGCATCCTCCGGGGCGACAGCGTTCAGAAAGCCCACCTCGCCGAGGTTGACACCCATGATCGGTGTCGACCCGGCGGCGCGGGCGGTGAAGAGGAAGGTTCCGTCGCCGCCGATGCTGACGACCAGGTCGCAGGCCGCCATCTCGTCGACCGGCACGCCCAGGTCGCTGGGGTCGGGGTGGTCACTCGGCCACGACGAGGCGTCGTCGGCCGATTCTTCGTCCACGGCGACTGCGACGCCCAGTCCGTCGAGGCGGTCGTAGAGGTCAGCGACGATGGCCGCGGCACGGCGGTTCCCGCGCTGCCCGACGATTCCGACACGCATTGGCCACGAGTTGACCGTCCACCGCAATAAACGACCGCTTCGCGGTTCGCGACACCGGTACCGCCCGGGAATCGACCCGGCGGCCCCAGCGCGTCGGATTCCGCCGTAATCAGGCCCGATAGCTGGCGGGCAACAGTAATAAGGGCGGAACGGTATCCTCCGCCATGGCTATCCGGGAACTCGGGAGGTGACTCGATGAGCGACGAAGCAGACGACGACTGGTTCGAGAGTGCCCTCGACGACGGCGACTCCGACGACCAGTCCGGGACGCACGAGCAGTCTGACTCGGCTCCGTCTGGGTTCGAGTCCCTGGAGACTGACGAGGCCGACGACTCGGCCACCGAAACCGCCGGCGGCACCAGCGACTTCGAGGACAGCGCGTTCGCCGGATCTGAGGACTCCGAGGACGCAGCGCAAGGCACGTTCTCCGGATCGGAGGACGATTCGGCCGGACCAGCGTTCGAAACTGGAGACGATCCGTTCGAAAACGCAGGCGAGAACCCGTTCGACACCGACGAGGACCCCTTCGGCGGGTCGGAGTCTCCCGATGCGTCCGGCGGTGGATCCGCCAGCGACGGGAGTGCCTTCGGTGACGTCGGGACGAGCGGCGCGAGCGCGTTCGGCGATACGGGAACCGGCGACCAGTTCGGCGGCGGATCGACCGACTTCGGCGGCGGCGGTGGCGGCGGCGGTGGCGGCGACGGCGGCGGCGGACTGTTCGACGAAGGCTTCGGCGACGCGATGGGCGCCTCCGGCGGTGGCGACGACGAGTTCGACGACGAGGACTTCGAATCGGACATCCCCCGCCTCGACCTCGGCATCGAAGGCCTGGACAACATGATCCAGGGTGGTCTCCCCATCCGACACCTGATCGTCCTGATCGGCGGTGCCGGAACCGGGAAGACCACCTTCGGTCTCCAGTACCTCCAGCACGGCCTGGAGAAGGAAGACACCGACCGCGGCGTCTTCATCACGCTCGAACAGACCTACGAGGACATCATGGCCACCGCCGCAGAACGCGGCTGGGAGTTCGAACGCCACGAGGAGGAGGGCAACCTCGTCGTCATCGACCTCGACCCCGTCGAGATGGCCAACAGCCTCGACAACATCCGCGGCGAACTCCCCGAACTCATCGAGGACTTCGGGGCCGACCGGTTCGTCCTCGACTCCGTCTCCCTGCTGGAGATGATGTACGACGACGTCTCCCGGCGCCGTACGGAAGTCTTCGACTTCACCCAGAGCCTGAAGGAGGCCGGCGTCACGACGGTCCTCACCAGCGAGGCCAACGAAGACAACCCGTGGGCCTCACGCCACGGCATCATCGAGTACCTCACCGACGCCGTCTTCCTCCTCCGGTACGTCCGCTCGGAGACCCAGGAGACCAGACTGGCCGTCGAAATCCAGAAGATACGGAACGCAAACCACTCCCGGGAGACCAAGCCCTACGAGATTACGCTGGACGGCATCTCAGTCTACGAACAGGCGAATATTTTCTAACCATCTTTTTCGCCGGGGGGTCGCCGACGGCGAACCCCCGGCCAAAAACATGGGTGAAAAAGGCGCGGCTTGCTCGTTTCACTCGCTCGCCGCGACGAACCGCGCCTCACTTCGTTCGGCGCGGATGCATACTGCCGCTACATTCGATCTGGCGCGCGCTGTCGCGCGTTTCATCGCGCGACTGTAATCGTGCGAGGGATGAGGGAGTGAGTGAAACGAACGAGCGAATCGGCTGGGGAGGTGTGTGGCTGTCTACTGTGCCGTTCCCTGGTGGACTGAAAGGGCGAGACCCGCTCGCGTTCATGCAGTCGCCTGAGCGACCCCTATCCGCGCGAGTGCGGTGCGGTTGTTCGAGCGCGGATATGTCGCTCAGCGACCGCGAGCGGGTGGAGGGCTTTCAGTGGTCGCTGTTAACTGCGGTCGAAGCAACTCGTAGCGAGCGGGTGGAGGGCTTTCAGTGGTCGCTGTTAACTGCGGTCGAAGCAACTCGTAGCGAGCGGGTCGAGGGCTTTCAGCGGTCGGTGTTCTCTGCGGTCGAAGCAACTCGTAGCGTGCGGGTCGAGGGCTTTCGTCGCTTTCTGTCCTCTGCTGTCGACTCAACTCATCGCTCGGCCGGGTCGAAGTTCGACGTCCGGATCGCAGCGCACGACGCACGCTCACGCCTCTCGGGGGAGTCGAATCGAGACGGTGCTTCCGGACTCGTCGACGTCGAACGAGAGGTCGGCCTCGCAGCGGTCGGCGACCCAGGAGACGAGCCAGAGGCCGACGCCGCTACTGTGCGAGAGCGGCGTCTCTTCGTGGCGTCGGATCACGGTTCGTTCGTGCGCGGGGATGCCGGGGCCGTCGTCGACGACGCTGATGGTCGCCTCGTCGCCGGAGCACTCGATACTGACTCGAACCGTCGGTTCGGAGTCCTGACTGTGACAGGCGGCGTTCTCGACGAGACATTCGACGGCGGCCTCCAGGCCGGGGCCGGTTTCGACGAGACAGGTCTCCGCGCCGGTGACGCTGTAGTCGGCGTCGGGATATCGTTCTTTGACGGTCTCGACCGCGCGTTCGGCGATCACCGGCAGGTCGTACGTACAGGTTTCCTCGGCCCGGTTGACCAGGTGTTCGATGGTCTGGGCCTTCTCGCTGAGGGCGAGGAGGCTGTCGCTCGCGTCGACGATTCGCTCGACGTGGTCGCTCCCGTTGTGTTTGTCCGCAGATGCGAGTAAGTCGGCGTTGCCACGGATCGTCGTCAGTTTGTTTCTGATGTTGTGCCGGAGCACCCGTGAGAGGATCTGGCGGAGCAAATCGAGTTCGGACTCGCGCTCTTCGAGTTCTCGTTCGCGTCGCTTGATCGGAGTGATGTTTCGCAAGACGACGACGCGGGCGACGGTCTCACCCCACTCGACGACGGGGGAGACCGACACCGAGAACGAGTGTGGTTCGCCGTCGACGGACTCGGTGATCACGTCCGGCCGCTCGAAGGCGGCGTCTGTCAGGGCGTCGGGGGTCAACGAAGGGAGATAGGTTTCGACCGGGTTACCGGCGTAGGTTCGCGGGATGTCGAAGGTCGAACGAGCGGCGCGGTTGCAGTCGACGATGCGGTGCTCCGGGTCGAGCGTCACGACGGCGTCTTGCATCTCGGCCATCGCTACCTGGCGGGCGACGGGGACGATGTCGAGGAACTCCGCACGGTAGAGCGCCCACGAGAGCAAGACGCCGCTCCCGATGAGGCCGAAGGGCGTGAGGTCGTGTACGGTCGGGACGCGACCGAAGTGCGTCACCAGATTCGCCACGATGGGCGGGACCACTGCGACGGTCAGCGTCGCGGTCTGTCGGCGGCGGAGGCCGTTCGACCGCATCCACTCGATGGCCAGAAAGGCGGTCCCGACGACGATGAGGCCGTAGTTGATGACCGTCTGGATCCAGAACCAGGGGCCGTAGGCGACGACGAGCACGGTCCCTTCGGTCACCGTTCCGGGTCCGAAGACGAGTCCGTGTGTGCTGTTGGTCACCACCAGGAGCAGCTCGACGAGGAGATAGCCTGCCGCAGGGACGATTGCTCGCGTCGGTGCCAGCCGTTTGCTGACTTCGGCGGCGACCAGGAACCAGCCGATTGAGGTGAGAGACGCCGCAGAGAGGCGGACCGCCCAGAGTGCGATCGACGGCGTCAGTTCGGCGACGAAGTAGTTGACACCGAGTGCGATCGGCCAGAGAGAGATTCCGACGACTGCGATAGCAAAGCCCGCACTGCCGGGTTTGTCCGGTCGCTGGAGTGGTTTGCGTAGCAAGACCAGGAGGCCGACCCCGGTGAAGAGATATGCGATCCCCACGGCCTCGGTCGATACCATCAGATCAGTATGGCTAGGGAAGCACAAAACTGATCCGGTGGATACGACATAGTTACACCCTCTTCCCTCCGTCCGGGAGACGTGTGCCGTAGGGGGGACGAAATCGGCCGTCTCCGAGTCAGGTCACGGCGGTGAACTACGCTTACCAGTCGACCGAGAGCGTGCCGTCGCCGTTGGGGTCGGGGGCGATTTCCTCGTTCGTCCGGCGGTCGACGACGTGGATGATGCCGCGGTCTTTCTTCGCGGGACACTTCTCGGCGGCGCGGACGTTCTCGTCGAGGTCATCCTCGTCGATGAAGTACGCCTCCGGTTGTGCGATGCCGGTCGAGATGTCGAGCGTCCAGTTGTCGGAGACTTCGGCGCATTTCCCCGCGCCGAAGCACTTGTTCGCCTCGAAGATGATCTTGTAGGGCTTGTCCTCGACGGGGGGCGCGTCGGATTCGCCGATCGAACTTGGATCCACCGGTCCGTCCTCGGCCATACCTGCTATCAGTGACGATGGGCCTTTCGTCTGTCGCTTCGGGCGAAGCACTCACCGGCGCTCCCCGTGGGGCCACCGGCAGGGGGTCAAAAGGGGGGAGCCCAGTCCCGCCGATTTATGAAGAGGGCGAACTCACTTCGAGTCATGACATATCTGGTTCCCTTCGACGGATCCCCGCTCGCTGGTGCGGCGCTCCACCGGGCCAGCGAGTTCGCGGAACTGACAGGGGAAGACGTGCTCGCCCTCGCAGTCGTCCCGCTCGACGAACGGGACTTCGCCGTCGAGCGCGGCTGGATCGACGAGACCGAGGGGTACGACCCCGACGACGTGGTCGTCGCACTCGAAGCCGAAGTGAAGGGAATCGCGCCCGACGCGACCTTCAGATGCGAGCGGCCGGAAGACGTGAGTTCGGTCGCCTCGGTCACGACAGACGTCGTCAGGACCATCCGAGCGGTGGCTGAAGAACTCGATGCGTCTATCGTGTTCATCGGGAGCGAGAACGCCGGCCGCGTCTCGACACCAGTCACCAGCGTCGGCGCTCCGGTTTCTGAAGACCCACGATACGACGTTCACATCGTCAGACACTCCAGAACTGAGGACTGAACTCCCGAGTCCAGTTGGCTCTGGGAACTGAACTCCCGAGTCCAGTTACCCTCATACGGGGGTCACCAACGCGCGAGGAGCGACGCTATCGGATCACTGTCACGGGAACGGGCGACCGTCGAACGACGGCCTCGGCGACGCTCCCGAGGAGGATTCGGGTGACGCCAGACCGACCGTGACTGCCCATGACGATCTGGTCGACGTCGTTCTCCGCGGCGTAGTCGACGATCACGCGGGTCGGTTTCCCGACCTCGATCACGCGTTCGAACGTGAGGTCCGTTCGTGCTGCCTGCTCGGAAATCTCGTCGAAGAGGTCCGATGCCGCGTCTTTTTCCCCTTCGTACCACTCCTCGGAGAAACTCGGGATCGACGCCTGAGCGCCGTACCCGGCCTCTGCGGGGTTGATGACGTGCAAGAGGACGACCTCGGCGTCGTCGTACTCCTCGGTGACGAACTCGACGGCCTGGTGTGCCTGCTCCGATCCGTCGACGGGGACCAGCAGTCGCTTGACCATACGATCGATACGGACCGCTCGGTAGTTCAATCTTCGCCGCAGTGGACCCCGATCGGTCGACGAGGGAGGCACGGACCGACTGGCAAGGCTTAGGAATGGGCCCTGACAAACTCCGGTATGCGCGCGGGCCAGGAGGCGATAGATCTGTTGACAGTGACTCTGGGGTTTCCGGCCACGGGTCAGCCACTCCAGTCGGCCACCACTATCGCCGCTGCGGCGTTGTTTCCCGCGCTCACGTGGCTCACGCTCGTCGGCTGGGTGTATCAGGACGCACGTGCCCGCGAGAGCGACCATCCAGTCTGGTGGGCGGTCACGGTCGCGGTAGTGCCGCTCGCGCTGATCGCATACGTCTCCTACCGGAACGAACGGGTCGCACCCCAGTCCGACGCCGAGCGACTGACCCTCGCCGTGTTGCTCGCGCTCTTGAGCGCGATGATGGCCGGGACGGTCTTCTCGCCACCCGACGTGTTCGCCCAGCCGAGAAATACCTTCGGAGCCCTGCTGTTCTTGCTCCCGTTGTTTTACCTGATCGTATACCGACAGGATCCGGACGCGGACGACGGTTGATTCGGTACGCTGGAAATCCCTGGTGCGGTATCGGTTCGACCGATAGTCTGACTGGTTGCAGGCGCTCCCACCATCGATTCGTCACGCTGCACAGTGCACAAAGGTCACCGATGCAGGCACCAAGTCGTACCAGCTTCGCAGATTATCAGACGGACCGTGAGCGATACAGCGGGTGTCTCCCGGGCACGATTCCGGTCGGAGAGTGCAATCAGTATTGGTCCGAATATGGGAACTGTTAACATGTTACGTGACATACTACAGACCAGCACTTACTTCGCCGTCACACGCGCGGACGGACCTGGTCGAGTGAGGCTGTAATAGAGAAGCCAATGGCAACAGCAAACGAACCCCCGGACGGAACCGTCGAGCGACGGACTATCAGGACCCCCTGGAACAGAGACTCCCAGTTAATCGAAGCGCACGTGGGTCCGGAAGAGGCCGACGGTGACTATCAGCACCGTTCGACGGTGACCGATATGTCCCTCGTCGAGGGCGTCGATGGACTGACAGTGGTCGATTCGGGAGTGCGTCTGTCCACGACGGAAGTGTGGTAACTTGAACCATACTACTACGAACTCGGCGGGTAGCGACATCGCGTATCTCGCCGGTTCCCGCCACCGCGTCCCGACACTCGTCGCGTTGACCGAGCGACCACAGAGTCGGTCAGCGCTCTGTGAGTCGGCCGACGTTTCGCCCTCGACGATGCGCCGGACGCTGAGCGAATTCGACGATCGGATCTGGATCCGCAAAGACGGTCACGCGTACGTGGCGACACGACTAGGGGAGGCGGTCGCATCGGGGATGACGGACCTGATCGAACGAGTCGAAACCGAGCGGGGGCTGCGTGCTGTCTGGCACTGGCTCCCAGACGCGATCAGCGAGCTGCCGTTCGAGACGTGGTCGGAACTGACGATGACCGTCGCCGAACCCGATACACCGTACTGTCCCGTGAGACGATTCGAGTCGCTTCTCCAGAACACTACCGCCTTACGGTTTCTTTGCCCCGAAGTCGCGCTGATGGATCTCTGTTTCGACGTTGTCCACCTACGGGTCGAAGACGGTGTAGAGATGACGCTGATCGACCGGCCGGAGTGCCACGCCTACTTTCTTTCGACGTACCCGGACCGCAGCTCGGAGATGATACAGCGGGACAATTTCACGATTCTGGAGCACGACGACCTCCCTCCATATGGAATCGGTCTGCTCGATGACAGCGTTGTGATCAGCTGTTACGAGCAAGGCAACGGCACCGTACACGCAATAATCGATACCGAGGCGCCGGCGATCCGAGAGTGGGCGGAATCGACGTACGAATCCTACCGACGCGGAGCACGACCACACACCCTCGAATCGGTCGCCGGGTGACTATACCGGTACTGTCGGTCGAGCTATCGGCCGGCGTATGCCCTATCGAGTGCCCATCTGTATCCGAGGGCGGCTCTTGCAATACCTGCACGGCGGTCATCGAGTGACCGATTGTCAGAAGATGACTACATCTCCATCCCACTCCTCTCGGTACCCAGAGAGAATCACTATGGGATCACTCCAGGCGCGAAACGAGAAACAGTCATGACAAACGTACCGACACCAGACACGAGCGGGGAAATGGAGACAGTCACATCAGCGGATGGGACTACAATTGCGTACGAACGGACGGGGAGCGGTCCGCCGCTCCTGTTGGTCCATGGCACCTCAGCTAATCGTACCGCCTGGAGACTCGTGCTTCCCGGCCTTGAGGAACACGTCACAGCCTATGCCGTGGATCGCCGGGGCCGCGGCGAGAGCGGCGACGCCGACGAGTACGGCCTGGAACAGGAAGCCGACGACGTGGCCGCTGTCGTCGATTCCATTGATGATCCCGTGACTTTGCTTGGCCATTCCGGTGGCGGCCTCTTCTCGCTGGAAGCAGCCCTGCGAACCGACAATCTACACAAACTCATCCTGTACGAACCTTCAGTCTCGATCGATGGCCACGAATTCTCCGCTGACGAAGTGCGCGCTGAAATGAAGGCCCTGCTGGATAGTGGTGAGAACGAGCAGGCAGTCGTTCTGTTCCTGCAAGAAGTCGCCAACTTCTCGCCAGAGGAACTTGACACGCTTCGTGCGGCCCCGACCTGGCAAGACCGGGTGGACGCAGCCCATACAGTCTACCGGGAGGTGAAAGTGGAAGCCGACTACGAGTTCGATGCTGACCGGTTTGCAGACATGACCACGCCGACCATGCTGTTGTCCGGCAGCGAGAGCCCCCCACGGTACAAAAGTGCGGTAGACGCCGTCAACGACGCGCTTCCGAACAGCCGGATCACCACTATCGATGGGCACGCACACGTTGCGTACTACACCGCGCCAGAACGCTTCACCGACGAGGTGCTCGCATTCACTGTCGAACCGAACTAACTGATCACCTCCCCAGTTCGGCAACCGTTTGATTAGCAGGCACCCACTGACCGCCGGTCAGTATCTGCACCGCGGTCAGTGGGTGACCGAACGCCACGAGGTGCCTACAAAGCTCTCGCTCCCGTCCATCCTATTACAGGTAGGAATATTTCATGACTATCTCCCACGGAGTAGATGGAGAGCAGCACGGCCAGGCAGTCGAAGCCATCACCGAAGAACAGTCGGGTGGACAGTACCGGTTCCGTGCAGAAACGGTATGGACTGACGGGCTACCGCGTGTGGCGACGACCACGGGGAAGGAGGTGAACGACTCATGAGAATCCCCTGGAACATAGAACCCCATCTCAGGAAAGAGCACGTGGCCACGGAAGTGGCCGATGGAGTCTACCGGCTCTGTTCGACCATGACCAACATGTACCTCATTGAGGACGATGATGGACTGACATTGGTCGATGCGGGATTACCGTATCAGATGGAACTGCTGCAGTCGGGGCTCGAACGAATCGGGGCCGAGATAACCGACATCGAGGCGGTGATTCTGACCCACACGGACGTGGATCACATCGGACTGGCTGAGCCGCTTCGCAGGGAGGGGATCCCCGTCTGGGTTCCCGAAGATGGGTACGAAGCAGCCTCGAAAGGGGGAAACGAGCTATCGAATCGCTTCATGCTCAGCCTCTGGCGGCCCGCTTACGTGCGGTTTATCCTGACCCTGATGGATGGAGACCTCGAGAATGCATCAAAGGGCGCGGAACCGATCGCGGAGGCTAACACGTTTACCGGCGGTCAGGTATTGGACGTCCCCGGTCGGCCCGAGGTGATCCAAACGCCTGGACATCGAGAGGAGCACTGTTCGTTCTGGTTGCCGGATTCTCGAATCCTCTTCGCTGGCGACGCGCTGTTGACGATGGACATACTGAGTGGGAAGGCCACGAATCCCGAGCCCGTGCGAGGAGGGAACCGGATCAACTTCGATAGAGGGCAACAGATGGACTCCGCGCGAAGATTGGCCGCTCTCGGCCAGGTCACCCTGCTTCCCGGACACGGTCATCCGTGGAAGGGGGATCTCGGGGAGCTCTACCCTCCCGCAGAGAGCGATTCTAGCGCATCCCGCCCTTCCGTGAGAGACGAAACTGTCACTGCTACGGCTGAACCGAAGACCGAACGAGCGAGTGTTGAGCAGTAGGTCCGCCAGTCACCCTCCTGGCGTTCGCCCGGCCGATTTTCGACCACAATCGAGGTGGAGCATTGGTGTGTTAATTCTTTTCGGGGGTTGGGGAGTCACTCCTGAAACCCCCTAAGAGAGATGCTGGCCTACGTGACAGCCGTTTCAGTCATGACAACTTGAATCGAAAGTGAATGGTGTGCTGCAATTACTCTCTGTACCCAACAGAGGCTTCCTCACAACTCGTGCGTAGATCGGTACGTCGCTGATGCATGCAGGATGCGTCTCAATCGGGCGCTACTATGAACCCAGTCCTCCAACGACCGTCGGAGTCTCCCCTGGTTAAGCGGTCGGCTTGATCCTCATGCACCCAGTGACCGCCGCCCATCGTCTACACGCCGGTCATCGAGTGACCGATTCCCAGAAGATGCCTACATCTCCGTCTCAGTCGTAGCAGTACTCGGAGAGAACCACTATGGTATCAACTCAGACGCGAGAGGAAATCGAAGAGTCACTCGGCCAGGTCCCGAGTTGGATAGAACACATTGCAGAACCGGCCAGCGACCACAGCTGGGGTCTCTTTCGGGACCTCTCCTTCGGAGAGACCGAACTGACGCCACGCGAGAAAGCACTCGTCGGAGTCGGTGTCGCAGCCAGTATCAACTGTCCGTACTGCACCCACTTCCACAAAGAAGAGGCCCGGATGGCAGACGTCACGGACGACGAAGTCGCAGAGGCCGTTTCCCTCGCGAGCGCGACACTGTACTCCTCGACGGTTCTGCACGGGAACGAGGTAGACGTCGACGACTTCGTCACCGAGACGTCGGAGATCGTCGAGTATCTGCATGAACAAGAAGCTGCAGCGGCGGGAGCAGACTGAACTGACCGACTCGTCCCTCGGTCAGTGTCACTCACGAACAGCGGTCACGAGAAGAGATCACACATCATGGCAACCACGAACGGCGTAGACGTCGCACAGCTCGGCCAGGCGGTCGAAACAATCACAGACGAACCCGAGGGCGGTCAATTCCGGTTCCGCGCGGAAACCCAATGGACCGACGGCCTCCAGTCCGTCACGTCGATCGACGATTTCGATCAGGCGGGCGAGCGGATTCACACCCAGGAGTTCCACATCGAAGGCGACGAACCGGAACAGATCCTCGGCGAGCGGGCGGCACCGAACGCGGTCGAGCTCCTGCTCGCGGCGCTCGGATCGTGTCTGAGCGTCGGGTACGCGGCCAACGCCGCTGCCATGGGTATCGAACTCGACGACCTTCGATTCGAACTCGAAGGGGAGGTTGATCTTCGGGGGTTCCTCGGTATCTCCGAGGATGTCCGTGCCGGGTACAACACAGTGACCTGCACCGCCTACATCGACGCAGATGCGTCGGACGAGGAACTCGCTGAACTCAAGGAGCGAGTCGAAGCTACGTCGCCGTTGCTGGACAACATCACGAACACTGTCGCGCTCGAAACGGACGTCGTCTCCGCACGAACGAGTGAGCTGTGATGTCGAACTCACTCAACGTCGAGAAACTAGAGCGGGAAGTCAAGAGCGTCTACCGAACCGTCGCAGAGGCACCGACAGAGGAACGTCACTTCGAGATGGGACGCTCGCTGGCGGAGCGGCTCGGGTACCCAGCTTCGGATCTCGACCGAGTACCAGCGGAGGCGATCGACTCTTTCGCTGGCGTCGGCTATCACTTCGACCTCGCCGACCTCCGGGATGGCGAGGACGTCCTCGACCTGGGCAGCGGCTCGGGCATGGACGCCTTCGTCGCGGCGCTTCACGTCGGCGACGCCGGGAGCGTGACGGGGCTGGACATGACCGACGAGCAACTGGAGAAAGCGCGCCGGCTGCGCGACGAGGCCGGGATGGAACCCGTGTCGTTCGAACGAGGGTATATCGAGGACCTCCCGTTCGCGGACGAATCGTTCGACGTCGTCGTCTCCAACGGCGTCATCAACCTCTCTGCGGAGAAGGAGCAGGTCTTCGCAGAAGTGAGGCGCGTGCTCAGGCCAACGGGCCGGGTGGCACTCTCCGATATCGTCAGCGAGACCCGGATGCCCGAGCGCATCAAATCCGACGCGGACCTCTGGGCAGCGTGTATCGGTGGTGCCGAACAGGTCACCGACTACACAGAACTACTCGAACCGCCCGGCTTCGCGAACGTCGAGGTCCGGGACAATCCTCAGTACGAGTTCATCTCGGATCAAGCGACGAGCGCGTGCCGGACGTACGGCGTGAAGAGCATCTCGCTCAGCGCCCGCAGAAATGAGGAATCAGTTGTATCGTGACTGACGTACCGAAGCACCGAGACGTGGTATCGCGCAGAAGCGTTCTGAAAGCCGGGGCAGCTAGCGTGGCCGCACTCGGCCTCGTAGGGCCCGTAGCCGCCACCGGTCACGGAGTCACCTCGGAGACCGAGGACGTCTTCGGGCAAGGCCCCAGTGGTAGCGTCGTCGCCCCGGGCGGGGCGACGATCAAGCGCACTGCAAAAGGCATCTCGATGAACGTTTCGATGCCCACACCGGACTCTGGCGAGTACCAGTATCCGGAAAGCGGGGTATACGCCGGGGCCGGACATCCCGAGGCGTTCTCGTTGTGGGCGTTCGTGTTCAACGACCCTGCTTCGGAGGACTGGGACGGTGCCTTCTTCGTAGCGGGGCACGTCGTCGGCGGCTCGACGCTCAATCTGAGTGGACGAGTCTCGACGAACTCCGAACCGTTCGCTGGCGAACCGCTCGACAATCCGGAGGGGGCCGAAGTCCATCTGGCTGTGGCTCCACACGGCGCGTTGGACCCCGAACTGATGCCCGAACAGATCAAGACACCAACGGGACCAGGTCCGACCATCTGGTGGCTCGCGCTCTTCGAGTGAGACGCAGCTATTTCGAGACGGTCGTTGCTGCCGGCCTGAAAATTCGGCGTTAGCGGCTCAGGCGTCGTCGCCGTTGACTTCCGCGCGAAGCGACCCGACGTCGGCGACGCGCTCGGCGTGGGCGTTGTGCTGGTGGATCGACTCGTCGTTGGACTGTTCCATCCGGACGATTGCGTCGTCCTCCAGGTGGGGGAACTCGTCGACGACTCCCTCCGCCATCGCCCGGACGCAGTCCTCGACGAACTTCGCGTCGAGGTGGGACTGGTAGGTCATGTGGTCTTCGTCGGGGCGTTTTGCGAGGTTGTAGATGCGGGCGCTCATCGAGTCGCGCGCGATTTCGATGAGTTCCGTCAGGTCGACGTCGGGGCCGCCCTCGCTCTCGATGGTCAGCGTGGCGTGGCCCCGCTGCGAGTGGCCCGGCTGGGGCACGTCACGGAGGAACTCCTCGATGGTCTGGTCGTCGACGCCCTGGTCACGGAGCGTCTCACGGGCGCGGGCGGCCGACATCCCCTGTGAGCAGGGACAGACGGTCATTCCGGTAACGTTCGCGCCGATTTCCTCGTGGGTGCCGTCGTTCGTGGCCGTCGCCGAGGCGATGATGTTGGCGACCGACTGCGTCGGCAGGTCGCTCTCGGGCGTCTGCTCGCGGGTGACGAACTCCGCTTCCATGCGGACCTCAGCCTGTTCGGTGTAGTCGTGTTTCTCCAGGAGCCGTTCGGCGGCGTTGCCACAGACGTCTTCGACGCGGTAGTCCGTCTGGCTCACTGCCGCTTCGAGCGTCTCGTCGATGACCTCCATGTTGCGACTCATGTCCGCGCCTTTCCGCCAACTCGGCAGGTCGACGAACACCTCGAACTCGGCCATCAGGACGTAGGGCCGCTTGTCCTCGCGGCTGATCTCGACGAGTTTCTCGACGCCGGTGACGCCGACGCGATTGAGGCCGACGGTCACGTCCGGGCTGGACGCCTGGACGTCCGGCAATTGCTGGGTCATTGCGCTCCGCTTAGGACTTTCCCCGAATAGTGTTTTCGAAAGGGCGGGGTATTCGCCACCGGCCCTGACGAAGCGACGGTGACGCGCCGACATCGACGGCCGAGTCGCCGATCGACTCAGGGTTCGAGATCCCGAAAGAGGGAGTCGAAGTCCTCGTCGGCGAGCGTGTCGGCGGCGCTCGCCAGCGAATCTCGCAATTGTTCTCGCTCTTCGTCCAGGCGCTGGAATTCCTCGCTATTTTCCAGCTCACTCTGGCGCTTGGTGGACGTGAGCGCGGCGTAGGTGCGGGTCACGCGATAGTACTCGCGGAGTTTCCGCTCGTACTCGGCACAGCGGAGCAATCGCTCGATGGTCTCCAGTAACTCCTCTCCGGTCACCGGTTTGACCACGTAGTCGTCGAACTCCATGTCGACGATGTCGAAGTCCGCGTCGACGGCCGTGACCATCGCGACCCGACAGTCCAACCCTCGCTCGCGCACCGCCTCCAGGACGTCGTCGCCCACGAGGTCGGGCATCCGCCGGTCGAGCAAAATCACGTCCACGTCCTCGTCGAGTTTCTCGAGCGCTTCTTCGCCACCGTAGGCGGTTTTGGCGGTGTAGTGTTCCTGGACGTGCGCGGCGTATGAGTCCGCAACTGCGGGCTCGTCGTCGACGATCAGTACGACCGCCCGCTCGGACTCCGTCATATGAACGTTGGTATATGATAGCACTGTCCGCAAAAAGCTTCCGTCGTTCACAGCCCCGTCTCGACGGGGGACCTCCCGACACTTCGCTCACTCGCCGGCGTCGACCAGGTCCTCGTACCGCGCACCAGTCTGTTTGAGCGTCTCCGTCGAGTAGAGCTGTTCGTGCTCGAAGGGGAGATACTCGGCTGCAAGCTCAGCCACTTTCTCGTCGACGGCGGCCTGCTCGCGCCCGTGAATCATCGTGAAGAGGTTGTACGACCAGTCCTGGTCCGGCCGGCGCGGTCGGTGGTAACAGAGCGTCACGAAGGGTAATCGACCGACTGCGACACCGCGGTCGTCCAGTTCGTCGTCGGGAACGTCCCAGACGACCATGCAGTTCGCGTCGAATCCCGTCACGAGGTGGTTGACGACGCAGCCGATCCGTTTGATACAGCCGTCGGCCAGTAGGCGCTCGACGCTGTCGAGCACGTCCGCGACCGGTGCGTCGACCGCCTCGGCCACGTCGGCGTAGGGAGTCGCAGTCAGCGGGAACCCCTCCTGTATCTCCAGGAGCAGTCGACGGTCGAGTGCCGTCAGGTCCGCGGCGGCCTGTTCGCTGATGCGAGTCGCCGACACGTCCGTCTCGGCGAGACTCTCGCGCGCGAAGCGATCTGTGTTGACCACCGGGAACTCCAGGTCGATGTAGAAGTCGGTGAGCATCGGGAGCACGAGTACCTCGCAGTCGGTGCGTGCTTCGATTTCGGCCAGAATCTCGTCGCGGCGCGCCTTCGACGCGGCGGTCACGACGAACCACATGTTCCACTCGTGGTCGCGCGCGTAATTGTGGTTCACCTGGTCGTAGTCGTTGATGACCGCCGCTATCTCGTCGAAGCGCTCCTCCGGGGCCTTGACCGCTGCCAGCGTCGAACTGCCGATGACAGGGGGGTTCAACACCGGGCCGAATCGGCGGAACACCCCCTCGTCGTAGAGGCGCTGTACCCGCGCAAGTGCCTCGTCGGCATCGACGCCGATGTCCTCGGCGACGGCCTCGAACGGCCGTTCTGCGACCGGGAAGCCGCTCTGCCACCCGTCGATGAGCGCGGCGTCCACGGCGTCCACCTGTGCCCGCCAGTCGGCCGTCCCCTGACTCATTCGACGGTGCTTAGGCGTAGAGCGCCCTATTCCTTTCGAACCCCTGTGACCATCTTTTTCGCTCGGGGTTTCCTCGGCGCGCGGAGCGCGCCTGCGGTGAACCCCCGAGCGAAAAACATGGGTGAAAAAGGCCGCTCGCGCCGACGGCGCGAGCGGTGAACCGGCGCCTTCGGCGCCGGATGCTGGACGGATGCGTACGATGCTGGACGGATGCGTACTGTAGAACCGCAGTGGCGCGCGATGTCGCGCGCTCACGTGCGCGCGACGAAGACCGTGCGAGGTCTTCGCGAGCGTAGCGAGCGAATCGGCTGGGGAGGTGTGTGGCTGTCTACTGTGCCGTTCCCTGGTGGACTGAAAGGGCGAGGCCGACCGAAGGGAGGCCTCGGAAACGCGAACGGCGAACGAAGTGAGCCGTGAGGGAGCGGGCCGAGGGCGTTCGCCGCTTGCTGTCTCCCGTTGTCCCAGTCATTGCTAGTGAGCGGGCCGAGGGCGTTCAGCACGTGTTGTCGACTGCGGGTATGATCTGTTCGCGGTCGACCTGGCCGGTCGGGGAACGAAGCCATTGGCTCCGCCTGGCTCGTCTGCGACGGCTCGGCGGCCTGTCGACTGCTTCGGGTCCGAGACCGCAGAGCACCACTCGTTCGAGCAGCGTGGTCCATGCAGAGCGACGCTGCAGATGCGCCGCTCGCCTGCCACAGGGGACGTGATCGAGTACCAGCACCTGCCGATTGTCCAGGCCGACCGTGAGGGTACCGAGCGGCCCGCAGTGCCGAGCAACCCCTCCAATTCAGCGTTTTGGTACATAAATCTGCGGGCGGTTCTTGCTCCACAGGAAGGCGCTGATCCGCTTAGGAGGTGCTGAGGCATAGAAACAACTGACGTGTAGCGGCTGGGCGGTCGGTCAGAGACACGTTCCGAACTATGACAGAGGACATAACGATCGTCGTGGGCGTCAAGCAGGTGCCCGACGACGACGAGGTACGGATCGACCCGGACACGGGTCGGCTGGATCGAGCGAGCGCGCCGGCCGTGATGAACCGACCGGACCGGAACGCGCTCGAAGCGGCGCTGGCGTTGCGCGATCAGACTGGCGGCGAGGTGCTGGCGATCACGATGGGGCCTCCGACGGCGACGGACGTGCTCGAAACTGCCGTCGCCCTCGGCTGTGACGACGCCGCCCTCATCACCGACCGGAAGTTCGCGGGCAGCGACACGTGGCCGACGAGTCTGACGCTCGCGGCTGCCGCGGAAGCGCTGGGCGCGGACGTGGTCGTCGCCGGCGAGGAGACGACGGACTCCTCGACTGGACAGGTCCCGCCGGGGATCGCCGCCCACCTCGGGTGGGCACAACTGACGTACGTCGAGGAACTGGAGCCCGAACTCGACGAGGGCACGCTCGTCGCCCGTCGGGACGTCGAGGGCGGCCACGAGGTCGTCGCAGCGGAGCTTCCGGTCGTGGTCGCGGTCGCCTACGGCGAGAACGACCCGCGAGCGGCGCCGCTGCACCGCAAGCTCTACGCCGAGACCGAGTTCGAGCCGATGGAGCTGACCGCCGACGACCTCGGTCTCGACGAGGACCGGATCGGCATGGACGCGTCGCCCACGTCGGTCGGCGGCATGGAGACCGTCGAACCGGTCGAGCGCGAGCGCGAGGTCGTCGAATCGGTCGACGAACTGGCCGACGCGTTGGCTGAGACGGAGGTGCTGCCATGACCGACGACGGCACGGTCGACGTGAGCGAGTACAGCGACGTGTGGGTGTTCGTCGAGGTCCACGACGGCGACGTAATGACCGTCTCGTGGGAGCTGCTCTCCGAAGCGTCCGAACTCTCGGACAAACTCGACGAGGATCTGGTCGCGCTCGTCATCGGCGAGGACTGCGACGACGTGGCCGACGAGGCAATCGCCCGTGGGGCCGACCGAGTGCTCGTCGCCGACGATCCGGTGTTCGAGCCCTACCGCGCGGACCCATACGGCGAGCAGTTCCGCGCGCTCGTCGAGGAACGCAAGCCCGCAATCGTCCTCATCGGCGGGACCCACACTGGCCGGGACTTCGCCGGGCGCGTTGCAGTGCCGAGCCACGCCGGCCTGACGGCCGACTGCACCGAGATCGACGTGGACGAGGACGGCCTCTTGCAGGCGCGCCGGCCCGCCTTCGGCGGGAACGTCCTGGCGTCGATCCTCTGTGAAGAACATCGGCCCCAGATGGCGACGATCCGGGCCGGGGTCTTTGCCACAGCGGAGCCGGACCCGGCTCGCGAGGGCGAGGTCGAACACGTCGACGTCGTCGTCGACGAGAGCGAGACGATCACCGAGGTTCGCGAGCGGGTCGTCGGCGAGATGGCCGACATCACCGAGGCCGACCGAATCGTCGCGGTCGGTGGCGGCTGTGGTGGCGACCTCGGGCCGGTGAAGCGACTGGCCGACGCGCTGGACGCCGAACTGGCAGCCAGCCGGAAGGCCGTCGACGAAGGCTGGATCGAGGGGTCGCGACAGGTCGGCCAGACCGGCAAGACCGTCCGGCCCGACCTCTAC
>ENA-ORCR01000316-ORCR01000316.1-marine-metagenome-genome-assembly--contig:-NODE-316-length-34259-cov-3.718975_pt1 | contig 34259 bp, 30 predicted proteins | sample MGYA00237782_ERZ508514 | MGnify/ENA primary metagenome ERZ508514 (study PRJEB26185, sample SAMN06268960) | marine metagenome | isolation source: Eden Landing Ponds, San Francisco, CA, USA | place...
CAGCGCGTCGCCGATGGAGGAGTTCTCGATGACGTCCTGGAGGTTCTCGAGGCCCTCCGGATTGTCGATGGTCGGAATCGCGTAGACGACGCCGCTGTTCTCGGGGACGTCGTTCGCATCGATCACTTCCTCGAAGAACGTCTTCGTTAGCTCTGCCCGTTCCTCGTCCTCGGGCAGACCCGAGCGAAGCATGAACTCCACTTCGTCGGGGTACTCGCGGGCTGCTTCCTCGCCGTAGAGGACCCGTTCCTCACCCGTCAGTGCGTCTTCGTAGGTCGCCAGACAGGTCAAGGTCCGGATAGTCTGGATGTCACCGTCGTCGTCGGGGTACGCCAGGACCGTTCGCGTGCTGCCGAGTTTCACGCCAATCGGGACCGGCTCACCGTCGTCGCTCATGTCCCGGGATATTGCACCGCTTCGGATAAAGGTACCCCGTGAATTATCGTTTCTGCGAACGTCGTCGCCCCCGGAAATTACCCGTCTCGCCTCCGGAAATTAGGAGACACGACTGCTGCCTGCTGTCTGGACACAGCGCCGACAGGTCGAGGTTGGATGGTCGATGACGACCGACTTCGTCTCGATTACAGGGACGCCCCCGAGCGGGTGTGGGAATCCGTCAACCCGCAGTCGTGCTACCACAGGGCCGCCGCTAGGTCGATATTTTCGACCGCTGTCTCGCGATTCTGTGATCCATCGGTCGGCTCGATACGCCCGGATTACTCCCGAGCGGGCCGATTCTCAGTCAGCGGGTCTCGACCCGTCAGAGTTAAGGCAACCCGTTAGTAGTATCCTAACAACAGAGTTGTCGTGATGGGAGAATACATCGAAATCGGCGGACGGAGGGGTAGTTGATGGTCGGCGTCCGCGACGTCACGGACCGGATCGTCGACCACAGACGGATCGTGCTCGTTGGACTGCTCGTCCTGATCGGTGCAGTCGGTGCAGGGGCAGTCCAGGTCGAAGATTCGGCGTCGCTCTCGCAGTTCGAGACCGACTCCGTCGAGGCGGACAAACTCGACTACGTCACCGAGAACTTCGGGTCGGACGAGGACACGACGACGGTGCAGGTGATCGTCCGAGACGATAACGTGCTCACCCGCGAGGCCATGCTCGGTCAGTTACGATTCGAGCAGTCGGTGCTCGCGGACGGGGACATCAACGGGACGCTCTCTGATTCCCGTGACCCCGTGGGCGTCGCGAACGTGGTCGCCACGGCTGCGATCCGCCAGGATCAGGCCGAGAACCTCAGCGAGCGGGGAGCAACCCTGCGCGCGGACCAACGGCGACTGAACGAGACTGCCGCTCGCCTGAGCGACGGGCTGAACCGGACGCGCTCGCTCCAGCAGGACTACGTCGAACTCAACCGTTCGCACGCACGGGGCGAGATAGACGACCAGGCCTACCGCCAGCGCGCGGCCGGGATCGAGCGGAATCTGTCTGTGGTGCGTACCGAGGCCACGGCTGGATTGTCGGAGAACCAGTCGGCGACCTACGCCCAGCTAACCCGGGACGCGCGGAGCCTCCAGTCACGACTGGCTGGCCTGAACGCCTCCTACGCGGCGGGTGAGATCAACGAATCGACTTACCGGGAGCGATCCGGAACGCTCCAGCAGCAGTTCGGCCAGGTCTACGCCGGGATCCAGGCGGTGCTGGAACCCGACGCTCGGGCCCTCGAAGCCCGCGGGGCCGCGTTGCGGGAAGACAGTGAACAGCTCCAACAGCGCGTCGAGAACGGGTCGATGCCGCCGCTGACCGAACAGGTCGAGCAACTCGAATCGATGAACCAGTCGGCAGTCGAGGGGACGGTCGAACGCGTTCTCGGGCAGGACAGCGGCGGCGAGGCGTTCGCGCTGATGCCGACCGACTACGAGCCAGGCTCGACGTCCGCGTCTGCGACGATGATCGTCCTCACGCAGACGACCGAGTCGGCGGTCTCACAGGGCTCGGCCGGTCTCCGCATCCAGGAATCCCAGACGGCCGTGCAGGAACTCGCCCGCCAGGAACTCGACGGCGAGGCGATGGTCTTCGGTGCGGGCATCATCGCCGACGAGACGAACCGGTCGATGGAAGACAGCCTCACAGTCGTGGGGCCCTTTGCCATCGTGTTCGTCCTGGTCGTGCTCACCTTCGCCTACCGCGACCTGCTGGACATCGTACTCGGCGTGGTGGGCCTGGCTCTCACCCTGCTCATCACCTTCGGCTACATGGGCTGGATGGGCATCGCGTTCAACCAGCTATTCGTCGCGATTCCGGTGCTCCTGATCGGACTCTCTATCGATTACGCGATTCACGTCTTCATGCGCCATCGCGAGGAACGGCAGGCCCATCGCGGCGCCGACGACGGCGGTGACGCCGCCGGTTCCGGTGCCTTCGAGGACGTCGACAGCCCCGGCGGCGTGGCCGGATCGATGCGGACCGCCCTCGCGGGCGTCGGGACGGCGCTCGTCCTCGTCACGGCGACGACCGTCATCGGATTCCTCTCGAACCTCACGAGTCCCGTCGGTCCGATTCGCGAGTTCGGCGTCGTCAGCGCGGTCGGGATCACGGCCGCACTCGTCGTCTTCGGCGCGCTGATCCCCGCGCTGAAGGTCGAGGCGGACTCGCTGCTCGAGGGCCTGGGCCTCGAACGCCGGAAACGAGCCTTCGGCAAGGGCGGTGGCGGGTTCAGCCGCCTTCTCTCCGTCGGTGCGACGGCCGCCGAGCGCGCCCCGTGGGTCATCATCGTGCTGACGCTCGTGGTGAGCGCGGGCGGTGCCTACGGCGCGACGAACGTCGACACCTCCTTCGAGCAGAAGGACTTCATCGCCGAGGAGCCACCCGAGTGGATGGATTCGCTGCCCGAGGCGATGCAACCGGGCGAGTACTCGATGCGAGCGACCTTCGAGTACGTCAACGACAACTTCCTCCGGGAGGACTCGACGGCCGAGTTCCTCTTCGAGGGTGACGTGACGTCGGCCGATGCGCTGGACCGCGTCGCTCGGACCGAGGAACTCGCGGCCGACAAGCGCGCGACGGTCACGCTCTCGAACGGCGAGGCCGACGTGCGAAGTCCGCTGACGGTCATGGAGTCGGTCGCGGCGGCCAACGAGACGTTCAACGCGACCCTCGCCGCGGCGGACACCGACGGCGACGGGGTTCCTGACCGTGACGTGAGGGGCGTCTACGATGCCCTTTTCGACGCGGCACCCGACGACGCGGGGCAGGTCATCCACCGCGAGAACGGCGAGTACCGCGCACTCCTCGTCACCGCCTCGTTGAAAGGCGGTGCCGGTGGGGGTGCGGTGACGGATCAGATGGACGCGGTCGAATCGCGCGTCGCCGGCGGCGACGTGACGGTGACCGCGACGGGGCGACCCATCGTCGACAAAATCGTGCAGGACGACCTGCTCCAGACGGTCGTCGAGAGCCTGATCATCACACTCGTCGTCTCCATCGTCTTCCTGATGATCGTCTATCGACTCGTCGAGGGGACCGCGACGCTCGGCGTCGTCACGCTCTTGCCGGTCGTGTTCAACGTCTCCTGGATCCTGGGCACGATGTACCTGCTCGACATCCCGTTCAACCTCCTGACTGGGATGATCACGAGTCTGACCATCGGCCTCGGGGTGGCCTACAGCATCCACATCAGCGAGCGCTACAGCCTGGAACTGGAGCGACTGGGCTCGCCCGGGCAGGCGATGCACACCGCGGTCACCGGGACCGGCGGCGCCCTGCTCGGAAGTGCGGCGACGACCGTCGGTGGCTTCGGCGTGCTCGTGTTCGCCATCCTCCCGCCGCTCCAGCAGTTCGGCTTCATCACCGGGCTCACCATCGTCTACGCCTTCTTCGCGAGCGTGTTCGTCCTCCCGAGTCTGCTGGCGGTCTGGACGCGGCACCTCGGCCCCGCCGACGCGTTCGACGCAGACGAATCAGTCGGCGGGGACGGCACTGCGGCGGACCCGATCGGCGGGGACGGCACTGCTGAGGGGTCGTTCGGTCGTCCCGACTCGACGACGGCTTCGACGGATACGAGCGGAACGCCCGGGATCAGGGCGCGGACGAACGGCGACCCGACGCCGTTTGCGACGCGGTCGATCACACCGTCTCGGGTCCACCCCGGCAGCACGGCGAGCGTGTCCGTCTCCGTCCCCCAGGCCGCTGGCCGGGTCGTCCTCCGGGAGGAGCCATCGGTCGGCACGGCGATCATCGACGACGTGTCGCCCGAACCGGTCGAATCGGTCACTGCGAACGGACACGTCTACGTCCTCTGGGAGGTCGAGGACGGCTCTCGAGCGGAACTCGAGTACTCGCTCTCGGTCCCGGACCACCTCCGCGAAGGGGAACGCGTCGACTTCGACGGCGAACTCCTCTTGCCGGACTACGTGGTTCCGGTCGACGGCCCGGACGCAGTGTCGGTGACGACCGACGTCGCGGGGAGCATCCTCGCCGACGGCGACGTGGACGAGCGCGACCTGGCAGACGCGGGTCGGCACCTCACAGGTGGCACGCTCTCACAGGCTGCCTTCGAGCGAGTCTACCACACCTGGCTCGACGCACACGCCAGCCAGGATGCGACGGGCGGCGAGGCCCAGTCCGCGCCATCGACCGGATCGGACGCCGGGTCCGCTGCGACGAACGGCGAGCGACCCGCGAGCGATGCGGACGCCGCGGGCACGGACACCCGTGACCAGGCCGAGGAGCGGCCGCCAGTCGGTGACCGGAGGGACGACGATGACTGACGGAGACCAGTCGGCGGCTATCGAGGCGCTCCAGCGACTCGGGCTCTCGAAGTACGAGGCACAGGTGTTCATCGCGCTGGAACGGGTCGGCACTGGCACCGCGCGAGACGTCGACAGGATGACCGACGTCCCGCGCTCGCAGGTCTACGGCGCGGCGGAGAACCTGGAGGAGCGCGGCCTCGTGGAGGTCCAGCAGTCCAATCCGATCCAGTACCGCGCAGTGCCCCTCGACGAGGCTCGCGAAACGCTCCAGGACCGCTTCGAGCGCGAGCAAGCGCGAGCCTTCGACTACCTGGAGACCGCACGACAGGGTGCGGACCACAAGGACGAACACCAGGAAGGCGTCTGGACGGTCCACGGCCAGGACAACGTCTCCTCGCGCTTCCGACAGATCGTCGCCGACGCGACCGACCAGGTGTTCGTCGCCAGTTGCCCCGAACTCGTCGACGACGAGGTCGTGACGGCGCTTCGGAACCGGGCAGACGACGTCGACGTCTGCGTCTGCACGGACGCGTACGACGACCCCGAGATTCTCGCGGCCTTCGAGGGCGCCGCCGTCGAGGTGGCGCCGTTCCCGGATGCACTGACGGCCAACGCGGCGGGTCGGATGCTCGCTGTCGACGGCGAGACAGTCCTCTTGAGCGTGCTCGGAGGCGAGGAACTGCCGGGCGTCCGCACGGAGACCGCCATCTGGAGTGAAGACACGGGCATCGCGTCGGTGTTGCTCCAGTTGCTCGGCAGTCAACTCGGCGACGAAATGGTCGAAAAACTGTAAGAACGGTCACCCCCGTGACCGACGGTCGGTGCGTTCGATTCTCGATTACTGCATTTCAGTCAGCTACTGCATTCCAGTCAGCTTGGCCACGTACACCAGGCTGAGCATGTGGTCGTCGACGTCCAGATCCGCGTCGTTGTTCGACCCGTTCTCGTCGATGCCTAACAGGTAATCGTTGAGCTGTGAGGCGACGTCTTCCGTGATCCAGTCGATGGACTCGTAGTAGTGCAACGAGTCGGCGGCCCCCTGGTAGCCGGCGTGCATCAGGAGGAACTCCAGCCATTCGAAGACGACGAACTCCGCGGCGTAGGTGTCCGGAATCGACCGTAGATACGGTTTCTCCAGGTCGCCGCTGCCGCCGACGAGTGGGAGGAGTTCCCGGTAGAGTCCCGCCCGGAACGAGTCACCGGCGGACATGCTCATGTCGTCGTCCTCACCCAACGGTCCCCACTCCATGTCCGCGGGGTCGTCGGGGCGTGGATCCTCGGGCCGGCCCTCGCCAGAGCGCGGGGCCTCGGCGTCGAGGTCGTTTCGCTTGCGCGCCATCTCGCGCAACTCGTTCAGGTCGTAGTCCCGGGGGTTGATCGTCATTGATACTGTCCCTATACCGTCCGGCCAGATAAATCTTGCACACAGTCAGACGACCGTCTGACAGCGTCTCGCCGGTCTTCGGCCCGCTCGCGGTCGTATCGCCACCACTCGATTTCGGCCGGACACTGTCGCCGTCACCGAGTCCCGGGCGGACCGGCGACCGATTTCAGCATTTGATAGTCCGGCGCGTATTTTTATAAGGCGCAACGGCCGACTCTGGACCAACGTGTCGACAAGCAGCACCGGACCGGCGCGCATCTGCGTGACCAACGCCAAGGGCGGGACAGGCAAGACGACCGTCGCCATCAACGTCGCGGGGGCGCTCAGCGACCGTGGTCGCGACGTCCTCTTCGTCGACCTGGACCCGCAGGGCAACGCGACGGAAGGCCTCGGCCTGCTCGAGGAGTACGACGCCCCACCGCCGACGTTGTTCGACGTCCTGACCGACGGCCAACAGCGTGACCGGATCGGCGACCTCGTCGTCGACCATCCGGAGATGGACGTCGTGCCGAGCAACATCGACATGCTCCAGGCCGAGCGAGAGCTGACGATCGCTGACCTCGTCGCCCGCGCCACGGCCGAGGACGTCGGAATCGACCCCGAGGCGCTGTCCGCGCTCGCGGTCAACGTGACGCCAGACACCGTCACCGGCACCCACGCCCTGGACACGCTCGACGAGGCGCTCTCGGTGGTCGACGAGGACTACGATTACGTCGTCGTCGACTCGCCGCCGTTCTACGGGAAACTGACCGACACCGGCATCTACGCCACGCGGAACATCCTCGTACCGGCGCTGACGGAAGCCACCTCCGAGCGGGCCATCGAGTTGCTCATCGACCAGATGGGTGCACTGGAGGGCCAGATGGGTATCACCGTCGACACCCTCGGCGTGGTCGCGAACCGCGTCGAGACGACCGGCGAGGACGAGACGATGCTCGAGTGGTTCGAGGCCGTGTTCGCGGACGACCCCGTCTGGGAGGTCCGCAAGCGCGTCGCGCTCCAGCGGGCGTTCTCCGCGGGGCAGTCCATCTTCGAGTACGACAGGTCCGTCGACATGGCCGACGTCTTTCTCGACATCGCGGCCGACCTCGACAGGCAGTTCGGCTACGCAGAGGTACCAGCATGACTGACGACGAACGCATGGACCGCGCCCGCCGCATCCGCGAGATGCGTGAGGGTTCCCGGCCACAGGACGAGGGATCGAACGACGACCAACAGCCCACCGACGCGTCGGACGGCACCACCAGTCCGGCCGCCAGCGACGGCGACCCGTCCCCGGACGGCGGCGAGTCACCGGCCGAAGACTCCGACGTAGCATCCGACGAGGCTGAGAGTGCGGATACGGAGTCCAGTGCGTCGGGGTCTGGCAGCGCAGCAGGAGCAGGGAACGAGCAAGAGGCGACCGAGGAGGAGGCGACCGAGGAGACGGAACCGGCGGATACGGGCGACGGTAACGACGACGATGGGACGATACACATCCCCGGTGCGGAGATAGGGGACGTCGACGTCGACGTCGAGGAGATGGCGCGGGAAGCCGGACTCCAGTCCGCCGACGTCGGCGCGGACGACGAGTCGGACGACGGCGATGGAGCACCCGCGGCCACCGGGGCGGTCGGCCGGGCGGATGACAGTGACTCCGAGGCCGCCGAGGAGACCCGGGTCCTCGAGTTCACGCTCGGAACGGAGCAGTACTGTCTGGACATCGAGTACGTCGAGGAAATCGTCAAGCAGGAATCGGTGACGCGCGTCCCGAACACGCCCGATTGCGTCGAGGGGGTCGTCGACCTGCGCGGCCAGATCACGACCATCCTCGACCCGAAGGTGTTGCTCGACATCCCCGAAGCGGGGAGCAAGGATCTCATCATCGTCTTCGACCCCGAGGAGTTCGACGATCAGGGTGCGGTCGGCTGGGTCGTCGACGACGTCAACCAGGTCACGCCGATCACCGAGGACGAGGTCAACGCCTCGCCCGTCGACCAGGACCACGTCAACGGCGTCGTGGACCGCGACGGCGAGTTCGTCATCTGGACGACGCCCGAACTCGACCTCGACGAAGTCGCCGGGTAGCCCAGGACGTCGCTCGGACTGATTGTGCTGAGCCCCCAACGTTCTCTCCCGCCGCAGTGACGACCGGCACGTGAGCGACCTGACTCACTGGCGCTACTGTCGCGTCGGCGAGGTCGGCCACGTCCTCGATTGCGCGGACGCTGGATCGGAAGTCGGCGCCGACCGATGGTTTGAGTGCTTTCGCGGCATGGCCGGTCAAAACGGCCGGGCCGACCGCTGCAACGCCGCCGTCGCCCATACAGGTCGGTGTGCCAACGCGTAACAAAGCATTTCACTTCCGGCCGCGAACTGTCATCAGAACCGGAAGAGGAGCACCCTCCAGTCGGCGACCGGCCACAGCGGCAATGAAACCCAGGGGACGCGCGTCACGCTCGACCGGGGTTCTCGTGTTGCTCGTAGTCGTCGGTGGGACGCTCGGCGCGCTGGCCGCCACCGCCGCAGTCGCTGGCGCGTCAGGGACGGGGATTGCCGAAGAACCACTGGCGCTGGGCAGTCACCAGCCGTCGGTTACGGCCCAGGCGACCGTCGAAGAGTTCGACGACGTCGAGGTGGTCATTCTCGTCGCGTCCGACGGGGCTGCGACCTGGCGGGTGCGGTATCGCTACCGCCTGGGGGAAGACGGGGGGTCGGCGGCGTTCGAACGGGCCCGAGAGAACGTCTCGAACCCGCCGGGCGTGTTCGTCGAACGGATGCGTGAGGCTGCTCGCCGTGGCGAGCGACGCACCGGCCGCGACATGCGGATCCGCAACGGAAGCGTCAGCGCGTACACGACCGTCCCTCACGGCCGCTTTGGCGTCGTCGAGTACCGCTTCACGTGGACGGCGTTCGCCGCACGCGAAGGCGACCGCATCGTCGCAGGTGACGTCATCGGCGGGTACCCCATCGGCGCCAACGAATCGCTCGTACTCGGCTGGCGGGAGTCCCTCCAGGCCACCGAGGTGTCGCCCTCGCCCAACGAGAGCCACGAGTCGACGGTCCGGTGGGAGGGACCCCACGAGTTCGCCGTCACACAACCGGAGGTCGTGTTAGAACGGACCGGCGCGGGCGGCCTCACGACGCTGGTTACCCGTCCGCCCGGGGTCGTCCTCCTCGGCGGCGCGTTCGCTGCGCTCGTCGCGGTGACGGTCGCGGTCAAAACAGGATACGGCCACCTCGTTGTGCGCGCGCTCCCCGGCGGTGGCGAGCGAGGCAACGGACCAGCGGCAGCCTCGTCCGACGACGATGTGGCCACGGATGCGGATGGTGCCGAAGGGAGTGACGTCGGCAGTCCCGACGCGACGCCGCCCGAGGACCTGTTGAGCGACGAGGAGCGCGTGCTGCAGTTGCTCGAAGCCAACGGCGGGCGCATGAAACAACAGGACCTCAAGGAGACGCTGGAGTGGTCGCGCACGAAGACCAGCAACGTCGTCAACGACCTCCAGGACGCCGACCGCATCGAGGTGTATCGACTCGGCCGAGAGAACACGCTCGCGCTTCCGGGGGAGATGGACGTATGAGTGAGCGCCACTGCACCCCGCGAACTCCAGCGGCCAGCGGGGCGCGACTGACCACTGTGGGGGGTAATTTCGGCATGAATCGGCCGGATCCGTCGGGAGGGTCGGCCCGCTTGAAACGTCCGCGGTCCCAACAACTGGGAGACACATACGCATGACCAGACTCGTCGCGTGGCTCCTCGTCGCACTCGTCGTCGCAAGCGCACTCACGACTGTCGCTCCGGCGAACGGGCGGGCCGTCCCGCAGATGGGTGGCGACGGCAACGGGTCGGCGCCCCCTGGCGGGTTCGTCTCCAGCGTCGTCGGGATGGAAGAAGCCGAGGTCGACGCAACGGTCACCATCGCCCGCTTCGAGACGCGCCTGGCCGCCGCGGAGACGGACGGCGAGCGGGCCGCGGTCCTCGGCACGACGCTCGCGGCGACGAACGAGACCGTCTCGATGCTGGAGATGCGCCTCGCGACGCTGCAGGCCAAACGGATGAACGGCTCGATCAGCGAGGGCTGGTTCGCCGTCGAGACGTCGTGGCTGCTCGCGTCAGCCGAGAACCAGGGCCGGGTGGTGGCGCGCCTCGAACGCGCGGCACGGTCCCTGCCGGCGAGCGAACTGGCGAGCCACGACGCCTCGCACGAGCGGATCGAAGCGCTCCAATCCCGCGTCGCCACGCTGCGAGAGACCGAGCGGCCGGCTATCCACGAAACTGCCTTCGACAGAAGGTTTTACGAGGCGCTCGCCGGGTTCGCCGCGCGGTTCAACGAGAGCGCCGGCGCGGGCGGAAGTGCCGGGAGCGGAACGGTCGCCCGCCTCCTCGACGGCGAGCGCGTGACGTTCGTGGTCGAGCCGGCCATGGGAACGCCATCGGTCGTGTCGTTCCGAACCACGGACGACGCCCGCATCGTCGACCTCCGCGCAGGGGCACACGCCGACGCGACCGTTCGGCTGAGAACTGACGCGGCGACTGCCAGACGACTGTTCACGGCAGAGAATCCGCGGCGGGCGTTCGCGACGGCCCTACTGGAAGGCGATATTTCCGTCCGCGGCGTCGGTCCGACGAATCGCGTCAAGTGGGGCGTCCGGTCGGCGGTTCTCGAGGCCGTCCGGGCAGTCGCGAGTGTGGGTGGAGCGGTAGCGAGCGCCGATGGAGCGGTGGCGAGCGTGGGTGGAGCGGTAGCGAGCGCAGATGGAGCGGTGGCGAGCGTGGGTGGAGCGATTGCGAGCGCCGATGGAGTGGTGGCGAGCGTGGGTGGAGCGGTAGCGAGCGCCGATGGAGGGGTGGCGAGCGTGAGCGAGGTGAACGCCGTTGTCAGCTGACCACGCAGGAAGGCTCCCCGCAGGGGGCCGGCCGTCGAGCCGGCAGGTTCTGCTCGGCGGCGCGATAGCTCAGGTCGCCGTCGTTGCGGTCATCCTCGGGGGATCCATCGTCTCCGGCGACCGACTCGGCTCGCTGGCCGGCTGGTATCTGCTGGGTATCGTGGTGCTGATGGTGGCGTTGACTGGCATCCCGGCGGCGTTACTGGTCAGGGGCCGCTGGCGCGGTGCTGCCGCTCTCGCTATTTTGCTCGGCGTGGTCGTGCTGCTTGTGACAGAGTTCGCGCTCGCAACGCTGGTGCTCCCGGTGAGTCTCTTTCTCGCGGCCGGCCTCGTCTGGCGCGAGCACCGGGGCCAGTGATGCGACCGCTTCCCGCGCGCCCCCGTCTTCGGACGCGCCGCCCTCAGTGACCATCCTTGCGTCGGCTCCTTCGACCCGGCCCTCTCTCGTGGCAAAATCCCGACGACACTGCCCTCAGTACGGTTGGCTTTCGGAGCGGTCGGTGCTTTGGGGCGGCGGCCCGACAGAGGAATCGCCGGTAGCGGCTTCATGCGAGGTGAATCCACGGGCGACCCACGGACACGCTCGATCGAAGTCACGGTCGTGGCCGTGCTCGAACCCATCGCGAGCGTGTCACGGATAGGGTCCGCCGCTTCGGTAGCTGACGCTTACTCGACGAGCGGTCTCGCTGAATCGCCTGGATCGGGCGTGAGAGTCCGTGAGGCGGCGAAATTTCACGAGAGCGCTCCCCCTTTATACAGACGGTCGGGTGGAAGCGAACTCTGTGATGCGACCCATCGGTGCGACCTCGACAGTCGACCGCTGTGACGGTGCAGGTGTGACGGTGGCCCACGCGTGGGCCGGCGTCCGGTGGGTCCCATCGCAGACCAACGGAGTGACCACACGATGACGGACATCGATTCCACTGATCCGACGGCTGTCTCGGCACACGACCACACTACGACCGAAGCGGGCCTGAAGGCCTTTCAGTTAGAGGGCACGCTCGTCGTGTTCGACGGCGACGACGACGACCGCTGGCTCCGGTCCGACACGCACGTCGAACTCGCGGGGGCCCGGTGAGCCGCCATGTCTGACGACAGACCGACTGACGACGACGCGAACGAGAGCGGGTTCGACCGCCGCGGCTTCCTGCAGGCGACCGCTGCCGCGGTGGCCGGGGCCGGCCTGACGGGCCTCGGCAGCGACGCGGCGGCGGCCGACACGATGGCCGACGAGACTGGAGGTCGCTGGGTGGCCCGACACGGCCTCACCGGGAGCGAGTACCAGACCGAGTTCGAGACCCACGTCGGCAACGGCTATCGACTGACGGACGTCAGCGGGTACGGCGTCGACGGCGAGGCGCGCTACGCGGCCATCTGGGAGCAAACGGGCGGCCCGCCGTGGATCGCCCGCCACGGCCTCACCGGCTCGCAGTACCAGCAGGTCGTGAACAAATTCGTCGACAGGGGCTACCGACTCAGTCACGTCAGCGGGTACTCGGTCGACGATCAGTCGCGCTACGCCGCTATCATGGAGAAGGGCGGTGGCCCGGCGTGGGTCGCCCGCCACGGCCTCTCGTCGTCGGAGTACCAGAACGAGTTCGAAACACACGTCGACAACGGCTATCGCCTCGTGCACGTCAGCGGCCACGGCGTCGACGGCGAGGCGCGCTACGCGGCCATCTGGGAGAAAACGGGCGGTCCGGCGTGGGTGGCCCGCCACGACATGAGTGCCTCGGCGTACCAGCGGGCGTTCGACAACCTCGTCGAGAAGGGCTACCGTCTCAGTCACGTCAGCGGCTTCTCGGTGGACGGCGAGCCACGGTTCGCTGCCATCTGGGAGCGCTCGAACGGCCCCGGATGGGTGGCCCGCCACGGCCTCTCCGCCGACGAGTACCAGGACGAGTTCGACGAACTCGCCTACCAGGGCTACCGGCCGGTCGACGTCAGCGGCTACTCGGAGTTCTCTCTCAGCGGGTCGCGGTTCGGTGGTTTCAGTTTCAGTGACTCGCCGCGGTACGCCGCTCTCTGGGAAGCCGACGGCCTCGACCAGGGAGCCATCGACGCCATCGACCGCCGCCTGAATGGCTTCAGGACCAGTAACGGCGTCCCTGGACTCTCAGTGGCCATCTCGAAGGACGAACGGCTCGTCTTCGCGAAGGGCTACGGCGTCGCGAACAAGCGCACCGGCCAGGAGGTCCGCCCGTCCCATCGCTTCCGGATCGCGAGTATCTCCAAACCTATCACGTCGACCGCGGTGTTCCAGCTGGTCGAAGCGGGACGGCTCTCGCTCGACGACTACGTCTTCGGGGCCGACGGCGTCCTCGGCACGACCTACGGGACGCCGGGCTACGGGCGACTCGACGTCGACGACCCGAACCGGATCACCGTCAAACACCTGCTGGAACACTCCGCAGGCTGGCAGGTGCGGGGCAACCCGAACCGGCCGGACCCGATGTTCCGCCACCCCAACAAGAACACGGACGAACTGATCCGCTGGGTCGTCGGCAACTGGCCGCTGAACGACGAACCGGGCACGAACTACTCGTACCTGAACTTCGGGTACTGCGTCCTCGGGCGGGTCATCGAGGAAGTGACCGGCCAGTCCTACGAAGCGGCGGTCCAGGACCTCGTGCTCTCGAACTGCGGGATCGACCGGATGACGATCGGCGGCAACACGCGCGCCGACCGCAAGTCCGAGGAGGTCGTCTACTACGGCGGCAGTCCGTACGACGACAACATCGCCCGGATGGACGCCCACGGCGGCTGGATCGCGACGCCCATCGACCTCCTGCGCTTCGTCACCAGGGTCGACGGGTTCGACCGGACGGCGGACGTCCTCGAGCGGGACTCGCTGCGGGAGCTCTCGAACCCAGAGGGTCCCAACCGCGGGTACGGCGAGGGATGGATGCTCGCGAACAACTGGCGCGGTCACAACGGCCTGCTCTCCGGGACCAGGGGGTGGCTCGTCCGCCGTAACGACGGCGTCTCGTATGCGGTCCTGACAAACGGTGGCTGCCCACTCGGCCGGCTTCGGTCCACCGTCGACAACGCCATCAACGCCGTCGACGACTGGCCCGACTACGACCTGTTCTGAGTACGAACCCGTTTTTCCTCCGTGAATTCATCGCGTTCAATCCGCAGACACTGCTGCCCCGGACTGCTGGTCCGCGCACTGCTCTCGTGATGCACCGTGACTGCGGCCGAGCCTTGCCGGGAACGCGACGCAGAACCGGGTCGCAGGTCACGGAACGCAGGCACGGGATGCAGAACCGGGTCGCAGGTCACGGAACGCAGTGCACGGGACGCAGAACCTGGTCTCAGGTCACGGAACGCAGGGCACGGGACGCAGGCCTCCGTGGCTCCCACGCTGGTCGGCCTCGATGGCTGTGACGGACAGAATGACGTCGCAACGCTACTCGGTGTCGACCGCTTCGACTGGGTCGTCGTCTCCGTCCGGCCACCCTACTTCGTCTCGCACCAGGTCGACAGCGTTTTCGACGGCTCCCACGCTCGAGAGGTAGCCGGCACCGACGGACGTTTTCAGCGCCTTCGCGGCTTGTCCAGTCACGACGCTCGGACCCACCTGGGCGACGGCCCCGTCACCGATACTGACCAGCCAGCCGAGCGACTCGAAGCGGTAGCCGTCCAGGCGGGGTTCGAATCCGTTGCTTCCCGACCGTTCGTGCTCGACGAGTCGGGCAAGGTTGTCGGCGGCGACCCGGGCCTCGCGGATGGCAGCCTGGGCGCTCGCCGGAACGGCCTCACCGTTGGTGTCCACGACGCGACCAGCGTCACCGAGGACGAAGGTTCCGTCCTCGTACCGGAGGGTGTTCCGGACGACCGGTCGCTCGCCGTCGAGTGCGTCCGGTCCACGGATGCCCCCGGTCCAGACGAACTGGTCGTACGTGAGCGTCTCGTCGTCGGTGAATCTGATCACGCGTTCGTCGGCACTCGCTACCGCCCGTCCGGTCTCGACACGCACACCGCGGGCTTCGAGTTCATCGTGCACTGCCTGCTGGAAGTTCTTGGGGAAGTTCGGTGCGACGGTCGATTCCCGTTCGAGCAGGCGAATCTCGATCGATTCGCTGGCCCCTTCCTCCTGTGCGAGCGCGGCGAGTTCACCGGCGACCTGGACGCCCGAGAGCCCGGCGCCGCCGACGACAACGCTGCTGGGCTCGGCATCTGTGCCGTCCGATGCTCCCTCGACCACGTCGAGGAAGTCGTCCCGGACCCGCTCGGCGTGAGGGAGTCGTTTGAGCGGCGTTGCGTGGGCTTGCACCCCGGGAAGCCCGTAGTAATTCGTCTCGGCACCCAGACAGACGGCTCCGACATCGTAGTCGAGTCGGGACTGCTCGCCGGCAGTTTCGAGCGTCGCGACGCCGGCGGCGGTATCGACGTCGGTGACCGTCGCCTCCCGGACGGTCGCTCGTTCGAGTACGTCGCCGAGTTCGACGACGATTTCCTCGGCAAGGGCGGGTCGGCGAACGACGCGGTGGAGTTCGTGCTGGACGAGATGGCTGCCGTCGTCGTCCACGACGACGAGGTCGACGTCCGCTGGCAGTTGCGTCTCCAGTTCGCGGGCGAGCGTGAGTCCTGCGTATCCGGCTCCGAAGACGACGACGCGCATGCCACCATTCCGGGTCGAATCGAGAAAAGGGCACTGACGGGACCCGCATCGACGACACTCATTCGATCAGTCGCGCCCGAACGCACTCCCAGCGCGGAACGGTCCTCAGCCGCTCGTACTTCTCGGAGTCTACCGACTCGTACGCCGGGTCTGGCGTCGGTTCCAGGAAGCGTTCTATCGCGAACCCGGCGTCGGCCAGCGGGTTGAGGTGCGCGCTCATGGGCCGGCGGTAATTCCGGGGTTGCATCTCGCCCCAGTCCTGTGTGAGTTGTTCCGTCTCGAAGTAGTCCTCGGCATCGTCGGGGGTCACCCACCCCGAGAGCGGGTGGCCGGTCGAGAAGACGAACCGGCCGTCAGGCTGGAGGACCCGCGCGAACTCGTCGAAGACCGGTCTCCAATCCCGGACGTGTTCGAGAACGAGTTGACTCACGACGAGGTCCACGGACTCGTCTTCGAGGACGGTGAGGGGGTCTGTCAGGTCAGCCCGATGGACCGTCACCGATTCGGTATCCTCGAACCGGTCGCGAGCGCGCTCGACGGCGGCCGCTGTCGCGTCGACGGCGACGACGTCGGCACCCTGCTCGACGAAGTACTCGGTGTAATCACCGGCACCACAGCCCGCTTCGAGCAGTCGACAGCCGTCGAGGTCCGGGAGGAGCGAGCGCGTCGCCGGCCACTCCAGCAATCGCCTGAGTGGCTCGTCACTCCAGTCCGGGTTCGACTCGGCCATGTGCTCGTAGGCTTCCCGGGTCGATTCGTCGATCGGCATGCGATCACGTGCCAACCGCAGGAATGTAACTATATCCGACAGAAACGACCGTGACAGTTCGGATCGACGGACCCTGCCCGGGCGGTTTGAAATAGTTGCCGCGGTAATTGGTACCTATGTACGACTCGATCCTGGTTCCGACGGACGGGAGCGCACACGCCGAACGGGCGGCCCATCACGCGATCTCGTTCGCCGAGGCGTTCGACGCGACGATTCACGCGCTGGGCGTCGCGGACGTCGAGCGCGCCGCCGGTCCGTTCAACGCCGGCGGCGTCTCCTCGGAGTTCGTGGACCGGATCGAGGCTGAGTGTCAGTCCGCCGTCGACGCAGTGGCCGACCTGGCCGGGGAATCGGTCGCCGTCGAAACGGCAGTGGAGGTTGGGGACCCGCCGGAAGCCATCCACGACTACGCCGAGGTCAACGGTCTCGACGCCATCGCGATGGGGACGCGGGGGCTTCGCGGTCTCTCCCGACTCGTCTCCGGGAGCGTCACCCAGTCGGTCGTCCGCCGGACGGACCTGCCTGTGATGACGGCCCGTGTCGTCGACGATGACCTCGTTACCGACTACGACGACGTGCTCGTCCCCACAGACGGGAGCGACGCCGCCCAGGCCGCCGTCGACCACGCCATCGCAGTCGCAGCGGCCTACGACGCGACGGTGCACGTTCGCCACGTCGTGGACGTCGGCGCCATTGCGACGGGGTCCGATGTCCAACCCCCGCCGGAACGCCTCGAGTACCTTCGGGACGCTGGCGAGGACGCCACCGAATCGATCGCCGAGGACGCCCGCGGGGCGGGCCTCGAGGCCGTTACCTCCGTCGAACACGGGTTCCCAGCCTCGGGCCTGCTCGACTACGTCGACGAGCAGTCGATCGACCTCGTCGCGATGGGCACCCACGGCCGCACCGGGCTGGACCGCGTCCTCCTCGGGAGTACCACAGAGCGCGTGATCCGCCGCTCACCAGTCCCCGTGCTGGCTGTCCACCCCGAAGAAAACGAGCAGTAGCGGGACGGATCCGCTCAGAACAGCGCTTCGTTCTCGTCCAGAATCGTCGCCGGTCCACCGATCTCCCAGACGCGCGTGTCGACCCCGCAGTCTGCCACGACTTCCTCGACGCGGTCGACGTACTCGGCGGTCGTGTTGACGTACGTGCTCGCGCCCGTGTCGACGGAGAAGTAGACCGGCACGTCCTCCTCGTCGCGCAGTTCGCGGACTGCGTTGAATATCTCGATGGTCCGGGGCTGCCAGTACACCCAGCCGGCGGGACCGGTCATCGTCGTCGCCGCGAGCGAGAGCGAGTCGTGTTCGGCCCGCTCGAAGGCGGCGTCGAAGTCGCCGGCCCGCAGTTCCGCGCGCATGTCCGCGATCTGTTCGTGGATGTGCGCCATCCGCCCCTCGAACATGTGGCTCTCCGCGGCCTCCTCGTGCGCGGCCTCGGTTTCCTTGTAGCTCGGCACCATCCCGGCGACGATCCGAACGTCCTCTTCCAGTTCATCGGGGACGTCGATACGCTCGGAGCGACAGTCGTGGTCGTCGGCCCCCGTTCTGAGGTGGGAGTACGCGCCAGTGACAGCGCGAGCGGCAGAGGACGACCCGCGACGCGCGACGGTCGAGATTTCGGGTCGGGTCATGTCGAGTCCCGCCGCCTCGACGAGTGCCATCGCCGCGGCGGCGAATCCGGACGAAGAAGACCCGAAGCCGATGTTCGTCGGGAAGGAGTTCTCGGAGACGAAGCGGACGCGGTGGTCGATATCGGCGAGTTCGCGAACGTGGTCGACCACGGCGCGGACCCGTTCGGCACCGCGCCCGTCGACGGGATCGCCGTCGATGACGTACTCGTCCTCGTCGAGTTCCGGGTCGAACTCGACGGTCGTCTTCGTGTGGCTCGGCGCGGTGCAGAGGCTGATAGAGTCGTGATACGGGAGTCGGAGTTCCTCGTCGCGCATCCCGTGATATTTCACGAGTCCCTGGATCGGGTGGGCCTTCGCGGTCGCCTTCATACCCGAATCTCCGTTGGTCCGTACTTTGCTGTTATGGCTCCGGTCCGTCGGAGCCCGTTTTGCTCTCTGAGCGAGTCTCGCAGGGACTGCACTGTGGTGTGTTCGGGAACGACGTCGAGACAACGACCACACTCCTGGGAGACTGGAACGGGAGGGGCGCGCGGTCAGAGGACGTCCCTGCTCGGGATACGCGGCATTTCGTTCCTGAAGGTTATTTAAGGTGGGCAGTGAACGCTCGCCCATGACGCTCGATCTCGACAGTTTCAGTGCCCGTGACTGGGAGCGCCCGACGGACGCCGATCCGGTTCGATTCGCCATGATCGGACTCGGCTGGTGGACGCGGGAGCTGGCGATCCCCGCCGTCGAAAACGCCGACTACTGCACTACGACGGCCCTGGTCAGCTCGAGTACGGAGAAAGCCGAGGACGTCGCGGTCGACCTGGACGGGGTCGAGGCAACCCTCACCTACGACGAGTACGCCGACGGCGAAGCGACTGACGCCTACGACGCGGTGTACGTCTGCACGCCGAACGGACTCCACCGCGACAACGTCGAAGCCGCGGCCGCCCACGACAAGGCGGTCCTCTGCGAGAAGCCCCTGGAGGCGACCGTTGAAGACGCACAGGCGACAGTCGACGCCTGTCGCGAGGCGGACGTGCCGCTGATGGTCGCCTACCGGTTGCAGACCGAACCGGTAGCTCGACGCGCCCGGGAGCTGATTCGGGACGGCGCCATCGGCGACGTCGTCTCGATAGTCGGGCACATGTCGGATACGATCCTCGACGCCGTCGACGAGACGAGCTGGCGGTTCGACCCCGACCTCTCCGGCGGGACGACGCTCAACGACATCGGGATCTACCCACTCAACACGATCCGCTTCATCCTGGACGAGGACCCCCAGGCTGTCTACGCCCGAACGGAGTCCGAACAGCCCGCCTACGACGGGACCGACGAGCATGCGGCCTTCCAACTGGAGTTCCCCGACGGCAAACTCGCCTCGTGTACCGTCACGCACAGCGCAGCGCTGGCTTCGAGCCTCCGGCTCGTCGGCACCGAGGGCGAAATCAGTATCGAGGGGCTGTTCTTCCCGAACACCCGGAAGGTGCTCCGGGTGTCCGGGCCAGACATCGAGGGCGAGTACCGCCCGGAACCCGTCGACCAGATGCTCGAGGAGTTCGACTACTTCGCTAACCGCCTCCAGCACGGCCTCGACCTCGAACCCGACGGCGAACACGGCATGGTCGACATGCGTGCCATCGAGGCGCTCTACGAGTCCGCCGAGAGCGGCCGTCGCGTCGAACTCGATCTGTAGGCGTGGCGGAACCGCGGTGGCGGCCGGAACGTATCTGTAAGCATCCGGCGCGCTTGCGCGCCGGTTCACCGCATCGAGGCCGAAGGCCGAGATGCGGCCTTTTTCACCCATGTTTTTGGACCGGGGGTTCCCCGCAGCGCGCCGGTGGCGCGCGAGGAAACCCCCGGTCGAAAAAGATGGTCGCTAAATGATCTGATACCCACCGTCCACGTAGAGCAGGTGGCCGGTGATATAGGATGCGTCCTCGGAGGAGAGGAATAGGTAGGCACCCGCTAGCTCGTCCGGCGTCGCCATGCGGTCCATCGGAATCGGCGAGTCGATGTCCTGGTCGCGCAGGTCGGGGAGGTCGGCCTCGGGCAGGAGGAAGCCGTCACCGAGGTCGCGGTCGTAGTCGGGGTTCCCCTGACCGAAGGTCGTCCGGATGGCGCCCGGTGCGACGGCGTTCACACGGATGTCGTGGCGGGCGAGTTCGAGCGCGGCCACGCGGGTGATCATCATCACGGCGCCCTTCGTGGCGTCGTACATCGTGTGGCCCAGCTGTGCGTACTCGGAGCTGATGGAGGCGGTGTTGACGATGGAGCCGGGTTCGCCCCGGTCGAGCATGTCCCGCGCGGCGGCACGACACCCGGCGAAGACGCCGCGGGCGTTGATGGCCATCACCTGGTCGAAGGCGTCGGCGTCGGTCTCGGTGAGGGCGGCGCTGCGAAAGATGCCGGCGTTGTTGACCATCACGTCGACGCCGCCGAACTCCCGGGCGGCCTCGACGACCGAGCCGACCTGCTCGGGGTCGGAGACGTCCGTCTCGACGAAGGTCGCCTGGCCGCCCGCGTCCTCGATGGCCTCGTGGGTCGGCGCGTCCACGGCGTCTTCCTTCGGTTCCTCGCGCATGTCGGCGTTGATGACCGTCGCGCCGGCCTCGCCGTAGCGCAGGGCCGCTTCGCGCCCGATACCTGAGGTCCCGCCGGTTACGATGACTGTCTCGCCGGAGAAGTCGTACGTCGTCGTTCCCATGACAGTGCTCCCGGAGCGGTCCCCTTTGTAGTTTTTCGCAGCGGAACAAATGGATCTTTGTAGGTGGCCGCGAACGCTCGGGTATGGACCACACACGGGACGGCGAAGTGCTGTACTCGCCACCGACGGACGCTCCGGGCGCGGGGGCGATGTATCCCAGAGTGACCCGATTGCTGCACGACGAGGCCGACGGTGAGACGCTGCTCGCGTCGTTCGAACACTACGCGAGCGGGGACCCGGAGTGTCCCGACCCGTTCGAACTCGACGGGCCGGATGCGCCCGCTGTCCCGGACGACGAACCGTACTTCCCGGTCTATCGGAGCACGGACGGGGGCCAATCGTGGGAACCGTTCTCCGCGATTTGCGACACCGAGAACGGGTGGGGCCTGCGCTATCAACCGGTGTTGTTCGAACTTCCCGAGGCCGTCGGGTCGTGGGACGCCGGGACGGTGCTGGCCGCTGGAAACGCCATCCCCGAAGACCGCTCGCAGACGAAACTCGACGTGTACGCGAGCACGGACGGCGGCCGGTCGTGGTCCTCCGTGAGTACCGTCGCGAGCGGTGGACGGGCCGTGCCACAGGCCGGGGAGTCCCCGGTCTGGGAACCGGAGTTCGCACTCGACGCCGACCGCGAACTCGTCTGTTACTTCGCGGACGAACGCCACGGCGACGAGGACTACGCCCAACTCGTCGGACACCGCCGCTCGCTGGACGGCGGCAAGACCTGGGAGGACGAGGTCATCGACGCGGCGGTCCCCAACGGCGATGACCGACCGGGGATGCCGGTCGTGACGCGACTGCCCGACGGGCGCTACGTCCTGGCGTTCGAAGTCGTCGGGCCGACCCACGACGGGGGCATCTTCGTCAAAACGTCACCCGACGGGCTGGACTGGGGCGACCCGGAGGATCTGGGATCCCCGGTCGAAACGGCCGAGGGACACCAGCTAACGAACGGCCCCTACGTCACCTGGACACCGACGGCGACTGTGAGCCACGATGGGGCGGACTCCCCCGATGACTCCGCCGGAGCGGTCGTCGTCTCCGGGAAGACCCTGCGCGATACCGAGGGGGAGCAAGCGCCGGGCAGCGGCGAGACCCTCCTCGCGACGACCGATTTCGAGGACTTCGAGTCCTGGACGCCGGTCGACGCGCCGCTGGCGTTCGACGACGAGTTCGACACCGGCCACGGAACTGTCGGCTGGACGTCGCCCTTGCTTCCCGCTGCGGATGGGACAGAAGTACTCGAACTCACGTCGACGCACGTCGCCGACGGTCGGTGCGAAATCCGCTACGCGGCCGCGCCGCTGGACCTGTCCTGAGCGACGGGGGAACATCCGCGTGTTCGGGCCTCAGTCGCCATGCCACTTGATCGAGCAACCACGGCTCGGTTTGAACTCGTCGTCGATGTCCTCGCCCGCCAGCAGGCGGTCGATGATGTCCTTCATCTCGCGTTCGGTGGGTTCGTCCTCGGGATTGAGGGCGTCGTCGAGGCGGCCGTGGTAGGCGAGGCGGAACTCGTCGCCTGCGCGTTCGAAGAGGAACGGGTCCGGCGTACAGGTTGCGCCGTAGTCGGCCGCAACCGTCTGGCGCTCGTCCCGGAGGTACGCGTCGTACTGCACGTCGCCTCGGTCGACGAACGCCTGCATCTGCTCGAACGAGTCCTCGGGGTACTCCTCGGCGTCGTTGGGGTTGATCCCGACGACGGCGACGTCGTCGTATTCCTCGGCGAGCGCGTTCAGTTCGTCGAACTTCGCCTTCGCGTACGGGCAGTGGTTGCAAGTGAACACGAGCAACAGCGCGGCGTTGTCGGCGAAGTCTGCGAGTTCGTACGTCTCGCCGTCGACGCCCGGCAGTTCGAAGTCGGGGGCGGCGTCACCGCGGTCGAGCGCGTCTTCCTCGGATTCGAGTGCGACCATGACGGACCAAGATACGACAGCCGAATGAATGACACTTTGGATGCGGGAACCCCGCGCCACCCGTTGGGTGACAGGCGGTGCCCGAGTTGGCACTCCATGGGTCCCAACCCCGACTAGAACCCACAACGCGTCCGGTGGTTACTCTGAGCTGGTCCGATACGCGTCGTCGAACGACGCAGCGGCCTGGAACACCGGGCTGTTCGTTCGCACCTCGTACTGTGACTCTTTCCCCGTCGGTGATTCGCCGCCGCCGGTATCTTCGGCGAGCACGCCCAGTTGGACGTACCTGTCGAGTAAGTCGTTCAGGTAGATGGTCTTGAGCGGGACGTCCGCACGGTCTGCGACCTCCGAGCGCGTGTAGGTGTCGTCCGGGTCCAGTTCGAGGAGCGCGTCCAGGACTTTCGCTGCGCCGTCGCAGTCGGCGACGAACGCCCAGCCACCGTCGGGGGCGTCCGCGTCGCCACCGGACGGATCCGTATCTATCATGCGACCGTCTATGGCAGACTCCCGGATAAATCCGACTGTCGGTCGGCACGTCGGGACTGGACTGGGACAGTGCGACGCAGCCTGCCTATCACCATGCGAATCCGTATCGCGATGGAGAAACCCTTTTGTCCGCAGTGGGCCCCACGGTAGGTATGAGCGACCGCGAGGAGATACTGGCGTTGCTCCGCGAGAACGCGCGGTACTCGACCGAGGACCTGGCTCGACAGACCGACCTCGACGCCGAGGCAGTCGAGGCAGTCATCGAGGACCTGGAGACCGATGGCGTCATCAAGGGCTACCAGGCCGTCGTCGACTGGGACAAGGTCGAACCCGAACGAGTACGCGCAGCGGTCGAGTTGAACGTCACGCTCGACCGCGAGACGGGCTACGACGACATCGCCGAACGCCTCGCGAAGTTTCCCGAAGTGCAGGGCCTCCGACTCGTCAGTGGCGACTTCGACTTCGCGATGGAGGTCGAGGGCGACTCGATGAGCGAAGTCTCCCGATTCATCAGCGAGAAGGTCGCACCCGTTCCCGAGATAACCCAGACGGTGACTCACTACATCATGGAGAGCTACAAGGAACGGGGCGTCGAGTTCGGCGACGGGCACGACGACGATAGACTGTCGATCTCACCATGACGTTCGAGCCGACAGACCGTGTCGCATCGGTGCCGCCCTCCGGCATCCGCAAGTTCTTCGAACTGGCGGAGGAGTACGACGACATCATCTCGCTGGGCGTGGGCGAACCCGACTTCGCGCCCCCGTGGGCGGCCCGCGACGCCGCCATCGCCTCCCTGGAGCGCGGGCAGACGTCCTATACCGCAAACCGGGGAATGCGCGAACTTCGCGAGCGGATCGCAGACGACGCGCGCGAGCGCTACGGCCTCGAGTACGACCCCGACGAGGAGGTCATCGTGACCTCCGGTGCGAGCGAAGCCGTCGACCTCGCCTTCAGGGCGTTCCTCGACGGCGGCGACTCGGTCGCCATCGCCCAGCCGTGTTACGTGTCCTACGTCCCGAGCGCGCGCTTCGCCGGCGCCGACGTGATCGACGTGCCGACGCGCGCGGCTGACGAGTTCAAACTCACGCGCGAGGTGCTGGAAGCGTCCGGGGCGGCCGACGCGGAGGCCCTGGTCATGTGCTATCCCAACAATCCGACCGGGGCCACCATGACTCGCGAGGAACTCCGTCCGGTCGCCGAGTTCGCCAGGGAACACGATTTGCTCGTGTTCTCCGACGAGATTTACTCCGAGTTGACCTACGAACACGAGCACGCCTCCATCGCGACGCTACCCGGCATGCGCGAGCGGACCATCGTCTTCAACGGCTTCTCGAAGGCCTACGCGATGACTGGCCTCCGACTCGGCTACGCCCTCGCACCGCCCGAGGCGACGCAGGCGCTCAATCGCATCCACCAGTATACGATGCTTTCCGCGCCGACGACCGCCCAGCACGCCGCCGTCGAAGCCCTGGACAGTTGCGACGGCGACGTCCAGGAGATGTGCGACCAGTACGACCGACGCCGGAACTTCGTCCTCTCGCGATTCGAGGAGTTAGGCATCGATTGCTTCCCGGCCGCGGGGGCGTTTTACGCCTTCCCGGAGTGTCCGTGGGACGATAGCGACGCCTTCGCAGAGGCGCTCCTCGAAGAAGAGCGGGTGGCGGTCGTGCCCGGCAACGTCTTCGGCGCCGGTGGCGAGGGGCATCTCCGCGTCTCCTACGCGACCGGCCTCGGTGACCTCAAAGAGGCGATGGCTCGGCTCGAATCTTTCATTAGTTGATACAAATCGCGTGAGCGGCTCGCTGTCGCCGGTAATCTCGACTTACTGGGCTTCTCGGTGTGATAGGGCGGGATTATCGTTCGGGACTTGCCGGGCGTAAAGCTTTTTCCGTCTTACTGGCAGTACTTCTGTAATGGCAATTGATGGCACGGGGGGTAACGAGTCTGAGCAAGTCGGATCGGGGGCGGAACGGTTCTCTGGGGGCGGTGCGACCGTCGGCGAGTACACGTGGAACGACTTGCGTCGGGACGTACACACAGGCGGACGATTCGACCGGAGTGAATACCTCGGCTTCGATCCACTGGACATCGAGGACCGGATCGAAGGCGCGGCGAGTGCCGCGAAGACGCTCGATCAGGCCTGGGGCGACCGGATCGAGGCCGAGCGCTCGTTCGTCGTCAAGGACCGCTACACCTGGGAACACTTCAAACAGGAGTATTACTACGACGAAGACGGGGAAATCCCGCGGGACAGCAACGGCGAGAAAGTGCCGTTCGAACCCGAGGAGTACCTCGGCTTCGATCCGGACGAGACCGAGGACCGACTGAGCGTCGCGGGGGATGCCGGCAAGACGCTCTCGGCAATCGTCGACGAGCGAACCGTCGACGTGAATCCAGAACTCGACGAAGACGCCTTCTTCTCGACCGTCGACGGCCACACGACTGTCGTCAACCGCTACGACCTGGAGAAGGCGGTGCCGCTGGACAAGAAGTCCCACTTCAGGGAAGTCGAGCGCTACTGGGTGAACAAACCGTACTCCTGTATCATCATCTTCCACTCTCGGAAGGAAAACGAGAAGAAATACTACGCGATAGAGCCCTACGAGAACGAGATCGAATCCGAACTCGCGGAGTTCCTCTCTGGAAAGCTCAAATCGGCGATCAAGTATTCGGACGACGACGTCGTCGTCGAAGGCTCGGAGGCCGACCGGGCGGGCGTCATCCAGCGCGAGACCGAACGGCTACTCGAGCGCTACGACCTCTACGCGCCCGGGAACACCCAGAGTAGCGGGATGTTCGGCCAGCTAAAAGGCGCGCTGGGGATGGAGGAGGAAGTCGACGTGCAAGACGGGGAACTGGAAGGCATTCAGGCCCGGCCCGAGCAGGAACTCGTCCAAGACGATCCGAAGGATCTGAACGAGTACCAGGTCGAGAAACTGCTCTACCGACTGAAGCGCGACTTCATCGGCTACGCGCGGATCGACCCGGTGAAACACGACATCAACGTCGAGGACATCTCCTGTGACGGCTACCACTCGCGGGTGTTCGTCTATCACTCCGAGTACGAGAACATCATCACGAACGTCACCCACGGCGAACAGGAACTCGACGATTTCGTCGTCAAACTCGCCCAGCGCTCGGGGAAAGGTATCTCCAAGCGCCAACCACAGGTCGACGCGACGCTCCCGGACGGGTCGCGGTCGCAGTTGACCCTCGGCCGCGAGGTGTCCGACCACGGGACCAACTACACCATCCGTCAGTTCAAGGACGTCCCGTTCACGCCGGTCGACCTCATCAACTGGAACACGTTCTCCCTCGACGAGATGGCCTTCCTGTGGCTGTGCATCGAGAACGAGAAGTCGATGATCTTCGCCGGTGGTACGGCGTCGGGGAAGACCACGTCGCTGAACGCCATCTCACTCTTTATCCCGAGTAACGCGAAAATCGTTTCCATCGAGGACACGCGGGAGGTCGAACTGCCCCAGCGCAACTGGGTCGCCAGCGTCACTCGCCCCTCCTTCGGTGAGGACGACAAAGGTGACATCGACGAGTTCGACCTGCTGGAAGCCGCACTGCGTCAACGCCCGGACTACATCGTCATGGGTGAGGTTCGTGGTGAGGAGGGTCGTGACCTCTTCCAGGTCATGTCGACCGGGCACACCGCCTACTCGACGTTCCACGCCGACACGGTCGGCGAGGTCATCAAGCGGTTCACGACCGAACCGATCAACGTCTCGAAGACGCTGTTTACCGCGCTCGACCTCGTCTCGATCCAGACCCAGACGCGGGTCAACGGCAACAAGGTGCGACGGAACAAGAACCTGACCGAGATCAACGAGTACTCGGCCGAACACGACGAGATCAACGTCCGCGACGTCTACGAGTGGCAGGCAGAGACCGACGAGTACCTCCAGATGGGCAACTCCAACACGCTGGAGGAACTCAAGTTCGACCGCGGCTGGAAACAGGAACGACTCGACGAGGAGCTGTTCAAACGAAAGACCGTGCTGGCCTACCTCATCGAGAAGAACCTCAACACCTACACTGAAGTCGCGGCGACCGTCCAGGCGTTCATCAACGACCCCGACACGATCATCGCGCTCATCGCGGAAGGGAAACTCGAACGCTCGCTCGAAGACCTCCGGGAGATGGAGTCGGTCTCCATCGAGGTCGACCCAGACAAGGAGGAGATGGTCCCGCGGCCGGACCCGCCCGCAGAGATGCTGGACGAGGCTCGGGGCATCCTCGAGAACGCCGAACCGCTCTTCCAGCAGTTCCGCGACAAGGAGACCTCCGAAATCGTCAGCGCGCTCACGGGCGTCGAGGAACAGGCGGACGTCTCGCCACTCGAGAGCCCCCAGGAAGAGGACGACGAAGAGATCGACTTCAGCGAGTTCGTGCCGGCGGCCGGGGCGGAGGCTGACGAGGCATGAGTCTCGGGCGCGAGTCCCGACAACTCGGTAGCTCGAGCTCTGTCAGCGACACCTTCTACCCGCTGTACCAGACCCTCTTCGACGAGAACGGCGACTTCGTCTCGGGTATCGAGACAAAACTCGCCGAGGCGCGGATGGACGACAACGTCGAGATGTACATCTCGCGGGCGCTCGCGGTCGGCACCGTCGCCGGCCTGACGCTCTGGTTACTCGGCATGTTACTCGGCTACCTGCTGGTGCAGATACTCGGACTGGGAGAAGGCCCGTTGCTGGGACTTCGACTCCCTGAGTCTATCGCGCCGATACTGCTGGCGCTGAAGATACCGGCACTCGTGTTCGTCTCCGGCATCGTCTTCGGTGCGATCGGATTCGGTGTCGGCTTCGGTTCGCTCGTCTCGATTCCCTACTTCCGGTCGAACGCTCGCGAACGCGAGATCAACGTCCTTCTCTCGGACTCGGTCGCGTTCATGTACGCCCTCTCCGTGGGTGGCCTGAACCAACTCGAAATTCTGCAGGCGATGGCCCAGGCCGACGACACCTACGGCGAGGTCGCAAAGGAGTTCCAGTCGCTCGTCCTCGAGACGGAGTATTTCGACACCGACTACCGGACGGCGATCCGCAATCAGGCGATGGAGACGCCGAGCAACGAACTCGGTCAGTTCCTGACTGACATGCTCTCTATCGTCGACTCCGGGGGTGACATGACGTCGTTCCTGGAGGACCAGAAGGACAAGCACATGCGGACGGCTAAACAGCAACAGCAGCAGATGCTGGACACGCTGGAGCTGTTCGGCGAGATGTACATGACGCTCTCGCTGTTCCCACTCCTGCTCATCATCATCCTCGTCATTATGAGTATGATGTCCTCCGGATCGAAGATGGACATGATGATGGGGACCGTCTACGGCCTCATTCCGCTGACCGGCGTCGGCTTCCTCGTCCTGACATCGACGGTCACCCAGGACTCGATCGGTGACGGCTACCTCCGTCCGGACAGAGACGCCGAGCAGACCTACTCCGAAGCAGACGACGGTATCCTGAGCCTCGGCCTCATCGAGAGCTACACCGGGACCTACGGCGTCTTCGACCGCATCAAGAGCCGCGAGGGGACCTACCGTGCGACCCAGATTCTGAAACGCCCGCACATCTTCTTCCGGGACAACCCGATGTACGTGCTGGGGCTGACGGTTCCCATCACCATCGCCTTCTTCGCCGTCGTCATCATCTTCCACATGGCGCCGATGACGATATCGGAACTCGTGGTACCCCAGGGCGAAGACGTTCCCGAAAACCTCAACACGCCGGACAAGCGCTGGACCTATCCGGTCATTGTCGGGACGTTCATGTGGATCTACGTCCCGATATACGTCAACCTCCTGCCGCTGGGCATCTTCTACGAGTGGAACCTGCGAACCCGCCGGAGCGTCGTTGGAAATCTCTCCGAGAACCTCCGGAAACTCGCCAGCGCGAACGACACCGGCATGACGCTCCTGGAGTCGATCCGGGTCGTCGCGGACACCTCTTCCGGCCGGATGGCCGACGAACTGGAGACGATGCACGCGAAGGTGAACTACGGGACCAACCTCAAGAACGCCTTGCGGGAGTTCAACAATCGTTATCACATCCCACGGCTCGCCCGGACGGTGAAGTTGATCAGCGAGGCCCAGGAGGCATCGAGTCAGATCCAGGACGTGCTCTCGACGGCCGCCCAGGCCTCTGAGAACCAGGACGACATCGACCTGGAGCGCAAGACCCGGACGAGGATGCAGATGGTCATCATCATCATGACCTACCTCACCTTGCTGGGCGTGATGGCGTTGTTGAAGATCAAGTTCCTCAACGTCATGGCGAACCTGGCGAATCAGACGGCTTCGTCCGGCGGGAGTCAGGCACCCGGTGGAAGCTTCAGCGGCGTCAACACGCAGATGCTCTCTGTGCTGTTCTTCCACGCCGTCGTCTTGCAGGCACTGCTCTCCTCGTTCATCGCCGGATACATCCGGGACGTGAGCCTCCTCGCGGGTGTGAAGTTCGCCGTCGTCTTGCCGACCATTGCACTCGTGGTGTGGTACGTCGTCACGCTGATGTCCTGACCGCGCGAGTGCGTTCCGTTTTTGCAGTGGCCTGTCACTCCCTCGCCGTGCCTCGTATTGGACAGTCCTTTCAGGAGGGGCCCGCAGCGCGGACCGCGATTCCGGTCGAGTGCGCATGCCCAGGCACTCGTTAGTCAGTCGGTCAGTCGCTCGGTCAGTCACTCGGGCTGTGGTTCGGTCAGCCGCTCGGTCAGGCGCTCGATCAGTCGCTCGGTCAGGCGCTCGATCAGTCGCTCGGTTCCGACGCTCGGTCCCGACGCTCTGTCTCCGTCCTCACGCCTCATCGGGCACTGTGGTTCCGGTCGGTGTCCGTGTCGTCGGTCCCGTCGTGGGCGTCGCCCTCGCGTTCGAACTTGTCGTTGTGTCGTTCGAACCCGGTGTCGGCGTCGACCGCTGTGGGACTTCACCGACCCACTCGGGCGCTGTGGGGCGTGACTCGCCGAGGCCGCTGTAATCGTACCGGAACGTGACCTGTGTGTGGTTGCGGTCGATCCGTCGGTCGTATTCGACGGAGAGGGATTTCACGAAGCCGTCGGGCGTCACGTAGGCCGTCGCCGAGTAGTTCGAGACGACGCCGCTCGCTTCGGTGAGTCTCCGCGGGCCGGTCCCGCCGACGGTGTGGAGGCGATAGTACGTCTGGCCACCGCGGTCGACGCTGGTCACGTTGAACTGCGGACCTGTGAGAAATCGACGGATCGCGTCACTGGCGAAGACGTACTCCGTGTGTTCCCCCGGGATGTTGAGGAGTTCGAACCGCGTCTCGTTTTCCTCGATAGTTCGCAGGAATCCGCCCGTCTCGTTGACGTAGAGCGTCGAGTTCGGACTCGGTCCCGGGCTGACCTGTTCGACGTAGAAGGTCCCCTGGCCGACGACTGCGCGACGGACGAACACCCCGCCGATGAACTCATCGTTCCCGGTGTCGTACTTGACGAACCAGGTGTACGAGCGATTTTCGACGAACGCCTGGTGGGCCTCGCCGAGGGCTCTGGCGTTCACCGACCCGTCCGCGTCCACACCGGGAGGCAGTCCGCGGGGGGTCCCGGTCGCTGTCTCCGACCCGTCGGTCGTGAGAGGGACTGGCGTGACAGTGTCAGTCGGTGGCGCTGGGTCTTCCCCGCTTCCGAACGGAACTGCACCACAACCAGCCACCAGGACGACCAGGGCGACGGCGACCACCCTCGAATGCATCACTTCGTCTATGGGCTTGTCGTACAATACGGCTTCGGCGAGTGAGTTGGCTGTAGTGCGGCCCGACACGTTCGTTCGCGAAGCCCAGTAACCGCCACGAATCGGGTCACGATTCCGACCGTGCGACCCGCATTGCGTCGGCCACTCTGGTCACTCGGCTACTGGTTGCCCGGACAGCGAGACGGTGGCCCCGTCGGAGAGCCGGGTGTCGAACCCGTCGCGCTGTCTGACGTTCGTCCCGTCGACCACGACGATCAGGTCGGCGCGACTGACCGCTGACTCCTCGAAGCCCGCCTCCCGAGCGACGTCCTCGACGAGCGCCTCGACTGTCCCCGGTGGGGGTACCTCTCGGCGTTCGCTGTCTCGCCCCACGGAGGCTCGGACCGCTCCGTAGTACGCGACCTCGACGTGCATGCCCGAACCGACGACGCTCGGCGTCTTCGCGCTTTCGGCGGCACGCCCGATCCTGAGGGGGAACACTGTAACGGAGCGCGGCGGTCGCGGTCAGGTTCGCGGGGCTCGTCCCACGCAACCGAAGGCTGACATCGGTCCCGGCCGCAGTGCTCCGCATGGAGGTCGAGTTCGTCTCGTTCGGTCCCATTCGGGAAGCGGTCGGTGAGAAGACGATACGGCGCGAGGTTTCTGAGGAGGCGACCGTCGAGGACCTCCTTGCCGAACTGGCGACGGAGTTCCCGGCGCTCGCGGGGCGACTGTTCGACGACGACGAGCTCTCGACGTGGGTCACAGTCACCGTCAACGGCACCCACGTCAAGCAACTCGACGGCGGAGGAACGACGCTCGCGGACGGCGACGTCGTTCGCGCGACACCGCCGGTTCGCGGTGGGTAGGGGTGGCGGAGTGCTGACTCGTGCTTCCTGATCGGGAACTGGTGCTAGACGCGGGCGTATTCGGCGACTGTTTCCTCGGGGACCGTCCCGTCGTCGTTCCAGCCCCGGAGGTCGTAGTATTCGTCGAGCGCCGCCTCGAAGCGGGGGAGGTCGTAGGGCAAGCGGTCGTCGGTCCGGTCCATCCCGCGGCGGTTGTTGAAGTGCCGTTCCAGTTCGACGACCCGGGAGCCAATAGCGAGCAGGTCCTCGAAGTCGGCGCCGAGCAGGCGCGACCGTTGCTCGTCGGAGATGAAACTCCCGGCGAAGGCACAGAAGATCCCGATGTCCCGCAGGGCCTGGCGGTTCTCCTCCTCGATCACCCGTGCTGGTTTGTCTTCGAGTCCTTCGGCCGGCATCTCGCCGTCGTACTCGACGCCGAGCATGCTGGAGTACATGTGGTCGCCACCGCGGTTCGCGACCGCGTAGGAGAGCCCCTGCCCGTGGAGGGCCCGGCCGTCGTGGGCGGCGAAGTCGACGCCCTTGACCGACCAGTTCGTGACGCCCAGTTCGTCGTGGGCGCGTGCGACGCCCTCGGCCAGCAGATCGCCGACGCCCTCGCGGTACGCGATCTGTTCGACGAGATCGTGGACGAGGTCGGCGTTGCCGAACTCCTCCTCGGCCATGAGATACGCGGCCACGCTGTTGCCCGCGCTGATGGTGTCCATCCCGAGGGTGTCACAGAGCTCGTTCGAGATCATCACGTCGACGACGTCGTCGACAGCGCAGTTGCTGCCGAACGAGAACACGGTCTCGAACTCCGGCCCTTCCGTCTCGACGCCACGGTCCTCGTCGCGGGTCGGAAGCTTGCAGGCGAAGGCGCACATCGAACAGGCCCCCCTCTTGTACTTCTTCGACTCGACCGCGTCGCCGCCGATGGCCGCGATGTGCTCGAACGATCGTTCCGAGAAATATCGCGTCGGTAGCGAGAAGTTGTCGTTGATGAACTCCGTCCCGCTGGTCGTCCCCTGGCGTTTCATGATGTCGTCCGCCGTGGCGGCCTCTCGGTGGACGTCATCCTGGATACCGTCCGGCAGGTCCACCTCGGGTGCGGCGTCTCCCTGCCAGGTGAGGAACTTCACGTTCTTGGAGCCGAGCACGGCACCGAGGCCGCCGCGGCCGAACGCTCGGCTGTCGGAGGTCATCACGGAGGCGAACCGGACCAGGTTCTCGCCCGCCGGACCGATGGCGGCGACGTGCTCGCTCCCCAAATCGTGGTGTTGCTCGGCGTAGGCCGTCACCTCCGGCACGGTCGCCTCAGCCAGTTCGGGCACTGCCTCGAACGTGACGCCGTCGTCGGTCACGTAGACGGCGAGCAGGTCGTCGCTCTCCCCGGTGATCTCGACCACGGGATAGCCTGCGCCCGCGAAGTTCCGAGAGAGGTATCCTCCGGCGTTCGTCGACAGCAGGCCGTTCGACAGCGGCGACAGCCCAGTCATGTTCATCCGTCCGGTGAAGCTCATCTCCGAGAGCTGAAGCGGTCCCGTCGAGACGTACACCCGGTTTGCCGGACCGAAGGGGTCCGCATCGAACGGGATGCGGTCGTGGGCCAGCTTCGTGGCGATTCCCCGTCCGCCAATGAACGACGACAGCACGTCGTCCACGTCCTCCGTGTTCCACTCGCGCGTTCCAACGTCGATGGTCAAGAGAGGACCCGTGGCGTGGTTCATACCTTGATTGTACGACACCTTCGTATATGAGTCACGTGGACAATTCACACACTGGCTTTCTCGCGAACTTCGGGGACTCCCCGAAATCGCCGGAGGACCCTCTCCTGGCGGTCGAACACACCCACCATCTCCGCCCCGTCGTCTGTGTTGACCGTCAGTTCGCCGTCGAGGATGGGCCCACCGCTAATTCACGCCCTCGTGATCCAGATGGAACGGGTCGATTGTGAAACCGAACGAGACGCGTTCCCACGGGCACCTCAGCACCTCCGAGAGTCGAAGTTCTACCCCCGGGATACTTCGCTGTACTCCCGGGGCTGCGACTTCCAGGGCTCAAATCCTGGCTCGAACAAACACGAATTCGCGACTCACGGGATTTCGAGCACACGCTATGCGGTGCTCGGTGTGTTGTGAGTCGGAAAGGTAGTGGACTCGCCGGGGTTCGGCGATTTCGGTTACTACTGCTATCCCTGGTCGTGGGTCGCTTTGCTTGCCCTCTCGTTGGGGTCCAGTGCTGGTTCATGCATCCTCCAGAAAATCGCGGCGTAGTTCGCGGCGCTCTGATTCACTGCGACGGTCGTAGTGCTGGTCGAGCACGTCGCGGCTGACGTTGCTCCGATCGCTGACGACCTCCTCGGGTGTCCCCTGGCGGAGCATCCGTGTGAGCGCTCCGCGGCGAATGCCATGCGGTGACCGGCTCGACGGGCATTGGCTCGCGCCCCCGCGGGTCATGTACTCGCAGGTCTTCGGGTCTTTGTCGTGGGGACATTCGCCGACCATGCACGGCCGGGTCCACTTGTAGACTGTCAGCCGGATAGACGATTCTGAGAGACGGCCCTGAGCAGACGAGATCAGCGGCTCGCGGCCGTGAGCGTCTTCAGACTGGATGCGGGTGTGGTCGACGTAGTCCTGAATCAT
>ENA-ORCR01000320-ORCR01000320.1-marine-metagenome-genome-assembly--contig:-NODE-320-length-33730-cov-6.044424_pt1 | contig 33730 bp, 31 predicted proteins | sample MGYA00237782_ERZ508514 | MGnify/ENA primary metagenome ERZ508514 (study PRJEB26185, sample SAMN06268960) | marine metagenome | isolation source: Eden Landing Ponds, San Francisco, CA, USA | place...
CCCTCGCCGATCCGGGTCGGGTGGTTGAGGACCATCACTTCGGCCTCGAACTCGCGGACGGGGTCGGGGTCGGCCTCGCGGGGGAGCAAGACCATCCCCCGCTCGACGTCGGCCTCGCGGACGCCCTTGAGCGCGATGCCCACGATGCGGCCGGCTTTGGCCTTGTCGACGCGGTGGTAGTGCATCTCGATGGACCGGACCTCGACTTCGCGGAAACTCCCGTCCTGCATGGGGCCGAGCAGGAGTTCGTCGCCCGATTCGACGCGCCCGGAGCGAATCGTCCCGGAGGCGACGGCACCGACGCCGGTGACCTTGTACGAGCGGTCGACGTACATGGTGAACTGGTCGTCCTCCGGCCCGGCGGTCTTGGGCAGTCGTTCGAGCATCTCGTCGAGGGTGTCCATGCCCTCCATCGTGACTGCGCTTGTCGAGAGGACCGGAACGACGGTATCGTCGATTTCCTCGACGGCCGCACCGACGCCGTGGCGGGCGACCGACAGCGGCGTCTTGTCCACCTCTCGGAGGAGCCGTTCGACTTCCCGTTCGACCTCGCCCACGCGCTCGTCGCTGACCATGTCTGCCTTGGTCACGGCGACCATCGTCGGCAGGTCCGTGGCCAGGAGGATGCCCAGGTGCTCGCGCGTCGTCTTCGTCGGGCCGTCGTCCGCGGCGACGGTCAGCAGCCCGTAGTCGAGTTTCTGCCCGACGAGGCCGCGAATCGTCGTGCGGAGCCACGGCTCGTGGCCCACGGTGTCAACGAACGAGACGAGGCGGTCGGCCTCCTCGACGACCCGGGCGCGTTCGCTCTTGCGGTCGGGGTTGTCCATGCGGACCGGGCCGTCGTCGTCGAAGCCGTAGACGCCGTAGGAGAGGTCTGCTGAAAGGCCCCGTTCGACCTCATGGGGCTGGACGTCGAGGTACGAGCGCGTCCCGCCCTCGCCGTCGTCGGCCTGGCCGGTGACGAGCGAGCCGACGAGCGTGGATTTACCGTGGTCGACGTGGCCGGCGGTTCCGACGACGATATGTTCGTCGTCTTCGAGGACCGCGCCTTCGCGGACTGTGGCGACGCCGACGATGCCCTCGGCCGGTGCGTCGGCCTCGGGGTCGTCTGGCCCGCTCACGTCGTGGTCGCCTTTGGGCTTTGCGTGGCCGTCGGCGTCGACGCCCCAGGTTTCGACGTTTTCGATGTGGGCGTCGGCCTCTTCGGCCAGGAGGCTCAGGACGTCCATCGATTCGGTGAATTCGTCGGGGGCGATGCCTGCGATGCCGCCGTCGTCCGTGACGCCGACGACGTAGGTGGCTTCGCCGTCGCCCGAGAGGACGCGATGGCGCAGTTGCGCCGCGAGGCTCTCGCGACGGCCATCGGCGAGATGGAGGTCTTTCGTGAGCCGCTCTTTGAACTCGACGCTGCCGCCCTCGCGCTCACCCTGGTCGATAGCGCGTTCGAGGACGGCCCGGTCGGGGCTCATGCGAGTCGGTAACGGGGGCCAGTACAAAAGCCTTCTCCGGGTTTGGGCCACAGTCCCGACCAGTTCGGTCCGGAGGACTCCTGAACGTACTGGACCGAGCAGTATCTCTCCGGAGGACATCTGATCGAACTGGACCGAGCAGTATCTCTCCGGACTACTCCCAGACCGCTTCCCGGCCGACCGACAGTCGTCAGTCCCGGATTCGATCGATCGCTTCGAGAAAGCCCTCGCCGTAGGCGGATTCGAGCACGAAGTCCGCGGCGTCGATTGCGGCCTCGTCGGCGTTGGCCACCGCGTAGGAACGCCCCGCGACCTCGAAGGTGGAGACGTCGTTGATGGAGTCACCGACGGCGACGAATGTTTCGGGTTCTCTCCCGAGTCGGTCGGCCACGGCTTCGAGCGCCGCCCCCTTGCTCACGTCGGGCGATTTGACGTGATATGCGAAGCCGGTGTCGACCACTTGGAGGCCGTGGTCGGCGGCGATGCGCTGGAGTGGTTCGAGGGGTGCCTCGCGATTGACTGCGACTTCGGTCTCGCGCCAGCGATTGACGAGGTCGTGGTCGCCCCACCCCAGGTCGTGGCCGTCGGCGACGTACTCGTCGACGACTCGCTGGGCGCCCTCGCGGTCCCCGAGGAACAGCAGGTCGTCGGTCGCGTGGACGAAGGCGACGCCGCCGTTCTCGGCGACGACCGTCCGTTCGAAGCCCGCGAACTCACAAAGCGCGACCGGGTAGGGGAGTGCCTTGCCGGTCGCGAGGACGACCGGTGCGTCCCACTCGCGGAGCACTGTCAGCACTGGTGGATAGACGGCGCGGTTCTCGTCGGTGAGCGTCCCGTCGATGTCGACTGCGAGCGGCGGTGTCACTGCACGATCATCTGCGTTCCTTCGCAAAATCGCGTTCGGTATCGAGCGGGAACCGTTGAGTGACACCCTTCGTAGCCAGCCGTCACCAGGGTCCGTGGATCTGAGGTGCGTATTTATCTCGCAAAATGTCGTATGGTAACACATGTATCACGTCGATTGTAACGGGGCAGCAATCTATTACGAGGACCGCGGTGACGGGCCGCCAATCGTGTTCCTCCACGGGGTGTTGCACAGTCTGCGGTTTTTCGAGCGGCAATTGACTGGACTCTCGGACGAGTACCGGACGGTGGCCCTCGACTTCAGGGGCCACGGCCGCTCCGAGAAGACCGAACTGGGTCACACCGTCGCCCAGTATGCGCGCGATGTCCAGGCGTTCCTCGAACAGCAAGAGCTGGACGGTGTCGTCCTCGTCGGCTGGTCGCTGGGCGCGCTCGTCTCGTGGGAGTACGTGGACCAGTTCGGAACGGACCGGATCCGGGGACTGGTCGACGTCGACATGGAGGCGTCTCGATTCCAGTGGGACGACTACGACCACGGACTCACGGACCTGGAGGGGGTCAGGGACACCCTCGCAGTGACGCAGCGGGACCTGACAGGCATCGTCGACCGGATGACAGCGGCGGTGTTCGTGGATCCGAGTGCCGAGACGAAACGGCTGCAGTTCGACGCGATTTCGCGGACGGCACCGTCGGTCCGAAGCACCATCCTGGTCGATGCGGTCACGTGCGATTACCGGGAGGTCCTTCCCGAAATCGACGTCCCGATGCTGGTCTGTGCGGGCGCCGAGGAAGCGACCACACGGGGGACTGTCGCCTCGGTGAAACACGTCGCGGACCTCGTGCCGGACGCCAAGTTCGAACTGTTCGAAGTGAGCGGGCACGGCCCGTGTTTCGAGGAACCCGATCGATTCAATCAGGTCCTGCGCCAGTTCGTCGACGAGCTGTGAACGGCACGCACCCCTGGAGGTGAGTTACGCCCGGATCGGTGCCTCTCGTCGGGTCCTCCGTCCCAACTGAGACTCAATCGTCGGTCAGGCGTTCGTAGGCCGACTGCACTTTCTTGAACTGATCCTCGTCCCCGCCGGGCGAGTCCGGGTGGACCTCCTTGACCTTCTCGCGATAGGCCGCTTTCACGGCCTCCGGGTCTGCATTGGGGTCGAGGCCGAGCGTGTCGTAGGCCTCTGCAGCGGTCGGCCCTCCCTGACCGCCGACGGCGGTGCGGCGACGACGCCGACCCCCGCTTGCACGACGCTGCTGGCCCTGACCACCGCCGGGCACGCGCTGCCCCTGGGTCGCCCGGGCGCGCCTGCGGGCGTCCGCGTCGCGTGGCGGCTCCCACTCCTCTCGTGGACCCGCCCCGAAGCCGCCGCGTTCGGTCCCTGGCTCGGCGCGTTCCTCGACGCCGCGGTAGAGCCGTCGGGCGAAGCGCCCGGAGGCGTGATACCACATGAAGTACGCGACGGCGCCGAACAGCGCTGCGACGACGAGGAACCCGAGGTTGTAGACGAACCCGAAGATTCCGAAGAGGACGGCCGTGGCCGCGAAGGTAGCTGCGAGGCCGGTGACGAGACGGGAACCGTACACGGTCGGAGGTAGTGTCCGGTCCCTCCTAAACGTCTCGGCGACGGAGACCTGTCCGCGGTTTCCATCGGCACCTCGACCACCCATTGAGTGCGCTATCGGAGCGCGTACAGCCGTCCATCCTTGCCGCCGGTGGCGGTGAGCCCAGCGCCCACGGCGAGGTCCGTGAGTTCGGTCTCGTTTTCGAACGCCCACTGGCCGGTGTCACTATCGACCTCGACGGCGAACTTGTACTGGTTGCGGACGTCGGCGTCGTGATACGAGTCCAGATAGAGCGTCCCGTCGGTGATTCCGGCAGCGGAGACAGCGCCCTGTGGTGGGTCTGGCGTCCAGGACCAGCCTCCCCCGCCGCTCTCGCGGTCGTAGGCCACCAGCGAGTCGCCGCCGGCGTAGAGTCGCTGGGCGTCGAGGCTCTCGTCGGTGAGAAAGCCCGGCGTGTCGTGCTCCCAGCGGACGGTGCCGTCGGTCGGGTCGAGGCTGGCGGTCCGGGCGCCGCCGACGAACAGGTCGCCGTCGCCAGCGACAGTGGTCGTGACGGCCCAGGAATCGAAGCGCCACTGTTCCTCCCCAGTGACCGCGTCGAGTCCGAGCAGTTCGCTGTAGCGGCCCTCGGTTTCGGAGTCGATAGCGTAGACGACAGTCCCGTCGACTGCCGCGAGCGTGGTGAAAATCTCCTCGGCAGGTCTGTCCCAGCGCTCGGACCCATCGGCTCGGTCGACTGCGTAGGTTCGCCCGGTCGATGCGACGTACACGGCGTCGTCGGTCAGAACCGCTTCTCGCGGATCACCGATCGACGCAGACCAGCGTGGTTCACCGTCGTCCACGGCGAGCGCGTACAGCGTCTCCCCGGTTTCTTCGAGGACGTCGTCGGCGGTCGCGACGTACGCTATCCCGTTCTCGACAGCGAGTACTTCGAGCCACCAGTCCGTCGGGCTGAATGACCAGCGCTCCCGGCCCGAGGACGCGTCGAGGGCGTGAACGGTCTGGGACGAGGAGAGTTCGTTCGTCCCGAGCAGTGCCAGGAGGGTGCCATCGTCCATGGCCAGGTCCTGCACCGGAACCGACTCCTCGACGGTCCACAGTTCCGCGCCAGCGTGGTCGTACGCACGAATGGTTCCGCTCTCGGACCCGGCAACGACGAGGTCCTCGCCGACGACCGGGTCCGCGGTGACGGAATCGTCGTACCGTCGTTGCCACGCCACCGCCGGTGAGTCAGGGGGCGGCGTCTCCGTCTCGGTAGCAGCGTCGGTGGCCGGCGGGGACTCCGTCTCGGAATCGGTAGCGGGCGGTGTCGCCGTCGCTGTTGGATCTGCATTGGTTGGGGTCGATGCGGGGTCACTGGCTGTTGGAGTTGCGCCGTCCGGCGAGTCTGTGGGTGATCCACCGTCGAGGCACCCGGAGGGTGCGACGATTGCACCGGCGCTCGCGAGGAACGCTCGACGGGAGGGCGGGTTCATACACGGAGGCTCGCAAACGGGCGGCATGTGTTTTCTGCCGTTCGCGATGCTATCGGGCGACCTGTCACTTGTTACCAAACCCCTAAGCGCGTCGGGTCCGAAGGGAGAGTATGAGCCTCTCGGGTCTCTGCGAGGTCTGCAAGCAACCCGCAGTCGAACACTCGTGTGACCGCTGTGGCAACCTGGTCTGTGACCGCCACTTCGACGCGAAACTGCAGGTCTGTGACGAGTGTGTCGCCGAAGTCGGTCGCGGCGATCCGTCGCAACCGACAGGCCGCCGCGACCCGTCACCCGACGGCATCGACACCTACGAGTTCTGAGCGCCGACTGCGGCGACTGTCACTCGGTTCCATCGAGGGCGGCGCGAGCGTTTTCCAGCCACCACGAGAGAGCACGCGTCTCCGCCGGTTGTCGGTCGCTCAGTATCTGTTCCTCCGATACGAACCGCTCCGGCGACCAGAATTTCACGCTGTCAGGTTCGGTCCCGGCGCGGAGCGTGCCAGCCGTGGCGTCCCGTCCGACCGCGTAGCAAAGTCTGACCTTGTAGCGGTCCGGGATCGATTGGAAACTCCGGACGTCGAACAGCGTCAACTGCTCGGGATCGACGCGCAGTCCGGTCTCCTCCTGCAGTTCTCTGGCCGCAGCGACGTCGGGATTTTCGTCGGCCTCCAGACGGCCACCCGGCGTCTCCCACGTGTCCTCGACGCCCGGGACACCGACCGCACAGAGCAGTAGCGACTCACCGTCGACCACAGCGACTCTGGCAGAGGGGGTCGGGTTGTAGAAGGTCGGTTGTTCACACTCCGAACACCGGAAGACGGTCGGCGGGTCGACTGCACGGAGTTCCCCGCCGCAATGGGGACAGTACTCCGGCGGTTCGTTCGTCATGGCAGTCCCTGGCCCGGGTGAGCACTAATTCGTACCGGCGAAGATGAAGGGGGTTCGTACGCGGGTGGGTGCAAAATCGAAGGGCGGCCTGGTACCGCCAATCGTGTCGGATGCGGACCGCACCGACTCGGCAGCGGTCGGTCAGTCCTCGGTTCCGCTCCCGACCATCAGTTCGGTGTACCGTCCAACGGCGGCGGCGCAGAGGTTGAACGCGTGGAGCGAGAGGAGGCCCACGAGGAGGCCCACGATGGCCACGCCAGCGGCCTCCGGGAGCGTGGTGACGCTCCAGACGCCGAAGTTGTATTGCGTCTCGGGAAGGTCGTAGAGGACCGGTGCCAGGACGAAGACCGCCGAGACGGACGCTGCAGTGGTCAGGGCGACAAATGCCGCGATACCGATGACGAACTTCGAGAGGAGGTACACGACCGCGCGGTAACTCTGCGGTTCGGTCACCAGCCGTTTCGCGTACTCGACAGCAGTCTCGTCGGTGGGTCGCGGGGCTTCGTAGGCGACGTCACTGTCCAGCAGTCCGCGAGCGAGTCGGGCCTCCAGTTCGGTGAGGTGGACGGCGAGTGCCATCACGGCAACCAGCACCGGGACACCCAGCAGGAACAGCGGTACCAGCGAAATCCCGGTCGCGCCACCGGCCCAGAGGACGGTGAGATAGAGGATACCGAGGGGGAACGCCAACAGCAGGTAGACCAAATTTCGATACGTCTGCGGGTCGAACGCAACCCCGAGGAAGCGTCGGAGGGCGGAGTGGGTCGTCGTCATCACAGTTGAACCATCGCCCCAGATGAGTATATAAATAGGAACAGAGTTTCCGCGGTGGAACCCCTCCCCTAGAGTTAAATAGCTGAACTGGCAGGGCGCGCAGGATGCTCGAACAGCGAACTTCGCCGGCCGCGCGATTGGCTATCGGAACTGGTTCAGTTGCTTCTTGAGTCGCTTCGCGGCTTGCCCGGACGCGTCGGCGAAGCGCTCGCCCTGGTCTTCGCCGGCGAAGATGATCCCACGAGAGGAGTTGACGAGGCCGACGCCGTCGGCGAGGCCGTGTTCGACGGCCGCCTCGGCGTCGCCACCCTGTGCACCGACGCCGGGGACGAGGAACGGGATGTCGGGGACGAGTTCGCGGACTTCTTCCAGTTCTTCGGGTGCCGTCGCGCCGACGACGAGGCCGACGTTGTCGTTGCCGTTCCAGAGGTCGGCGAGGGCGGCCACGCGTTCGTAGAGCGGTTCGCCCGAGGCAAGTTCGAGGTCCTGCAGGTCCGCGCCCCCGGGGTTCGAGGTCCGACAGAGGACGAACACGCCCTTGTCCGCCCGCGAGAGGAACGGTTCGAGCGAGTCGCGACCGAGATACGGATTGACGGTGATTGCGTCGACGGCCATGCCGTCGTCGTCCAGCAGGTCGGCGTACTGCCGGGCCGTATTGCCGATGTCCGCGCGTTTGGCGTCGAGGAGCACCGGGACGTCCTTCCCGTGGGCGTAGGCGACCGTCTCCCGGAGGGCCTTCCAGCCGTCGGGGTCTTCGTAGAACGCCGCGTTGGGTTTGAAGACGGCGGCGTGTTCGTGGGTCGCGTCGATGATGCGTCGGTTGAACGCCCAGCGCGGCAGGTCGTAGTCCTGGAGGTGTTCCGGGATGCGTGCTGGATCCGGGTCCAGCCCGACCGAGACGACGCTGTCAACGGTCGCGATGCGGTCGGCCAGCCGGTCGAAGAAGTTCATACCCGACTCTGGACGAGTCCGGTAAAAAAGTGTGCGACTCTCCGTTGCCATGATTCTGTGATGGGGTTGGTTATCCCTGGTCTGGGCGGTAGACCCGACAGCAAGCGACGAAAGCCCTCGGCCCGCTCGCTATGAGATGCTTCAACTGCGTGGGCCAACAGGTGCCGAAAGCCCTCGGCCCGCTCGGGCAGTCTGCGCGACATATCCTCGCACCGCTCACGGGTCACACCGTTCCCCGTTCGCATCGAGGGCTTCCTGCGGTCGCGCTCGCACCGCTCGGATAGGGGTCGCGCAGACTGCCCGAGCAGCCCTCGCCCTTTCAGTCCGCTGGAAGACTCACTTCGTTCGTCTTCCATGCCCGCACTCACTCCGTTCGTGCGGACAGCGAGGGACCGCAGATCCCTCGGGCCGTGCGAACGGGCGGTATAGCCGCCCGTGAGCAGACGCCAGGAGAGCAAGCTCTCCTGAGCCCTGGCTCACATCGTTCGCCAGGACGCCAGGACAGCGACCGCACAGCACCGCAGAATGCCACACACCTCCCCAGCCGATTCGCTCGCTCCCTCTGGTCGCTCTCTCATCCCTCGCACGATTCTCGTCGCGAGACGAGACTCGCGACAGCGCGCGCCACGGTGTTCGTTCGTCCGTTCGAGCACCGTTCCAACCTTCGGGAGCACCGTCGTCCAGGTTGGTAGGGGGCAGACTCTCGATTTCGGTCGGGATTTTTCCCTGTACGCGCCCATACAGCGTCATGCCCTGTCCGTATCTCGACTATCGTGAATCGGCAGACGGCAAGTCTTTCGACGTGGCGCGGCCCTACTGCGGGGCGGCCGAGCGATTCGTCCAGCCGATGCGTGCGGACGTCTGCAACGACCGCTTCGAACTCGACCACGAGACCGACTGCGAAATCTATCTCGACCAGGCCGACGAGGGCCAATCGTGAGCTACGAGCGCTTTCTCGCCGACGAGCCGGTCGTCGTCACCGCGGCGCTCACGGGAGGGATCCACGGCAAGGAGGCGAACCCGAACCTGCCCGAGACGCCCGAGGAGATCGGGAAAGCGGCCGGGGACGTCGAGGCGGCGGGCGCGTCGGTCGTCCACGTCCACGCGCGGACGGACAACGGCGAACGGGCGTTTTCGACCGAGCGCTTCCAGGCGATCGACGAGGCGATCCGCCGGCACGCCGACGACGTGATCATCCAGCCCTCCACCGGTGCGACCGGCGCACCGACCGAGAAACGCCACCTGTCGCTCCAGACCGACCCACCGCCGGAGATGGCGTCGCTCGACATGGGACCCCTGAATCGATACGAGCGCCTGACGAGCGAGAACACCGTCGCGACCATCGACGCGCTGTACGACGAGATGGCCGACCGCGGTATCAAACCGGAATTAGAGCTGTTCAACGACGGCCACCGCAACGAAATGTACGGCCTCCTCGACAGGCGGAACCTCGCAGATCCAGTCTACGCGACCCTCATCTTCGGGCCGGGGACGCTGACTCGCCCGCGCCCGCGGAACGTTCTGACGGCGATTGCGGGCCTGCCTGACGGAGCGTTGTTCAACACGCTCGGCTTCGGCCGCCACCAGTTACCCTTCGCGACGATGGGAATCCTGTTCGGTGGCAACGTCCGCGTCGGCCTGGAGGACAACGTCTACTACGAATCGGGCGAACTCGCCGAGAGCAACGCCCAACTGGTCGATCGAGTGGTTCGCATCGCAAGGGAACTCGGCCGGGAGGTGGCGACGCCCGCACAGGCCCGAGCAATGCTTGGGCTGTAGGGGTTGACACCCACCTGGAATTGGAGGTAGTGACACCGATGCTATGGGGTGACGTCGCTGCCGCCGAGGGCATATGCCGATGGACGCCATACTTGCGCGTATGACTGGACGACCGTTCTCACGGCACCAGGGTCACCGGAATCAGCGTTTCCGCTCGGTACTCACTCGAGGCTCGGAGGGTAGCTGAATGGACGGACCACACCAGGGGCAGGAACTCGCGACAGGGGGAACGCCACTCGACGAGGCGGACGCGGCGATGGTCCTCGTCCACGGGCGGGGTGCGACGGCCCAGAGCATCCTCCAGATGGGACAGGAGTTACACGAGGACGGCCTCGCACTGCTCGCACCGCAGGCCGCGAGAAACACGTGGTATCCCAACTCCTTCCTGGCACCAGTCGAGTCCAACGAACCAGGCCGGTCCTCGGGCTTGCAGGCCATCGCGGACGCAATCGAGCGCGCGAACGACCACGGAATTGCGACCGAGCGAATTCTGGTGCTGGGCTTCTCGCAGGGCGCCTGTCTCGGGACCGAGTACGTCGCACGGAATCCATCCCGGTACGGGGGCGTCGTGGCACTCTCGGGAGGGCTGATCGGCGAATCGGTCGACCCGGAGGAATTCGATGGCTCCCTTGAACGCACACCGGCGTTTCTCGGCTGTAGCGACGTCGACCCGCACATCCCGGAGGAACGCGTCCACGTCACGACCGAGGTCCTGGAACGACTCGACGCCGACGTCGAGGAACGCATCTACCCGGGGATGGGCCACGGCGTGAACGACGACGAAGTCGAATACGTTCGGGGAATGGTCGCTGCCCTCGTCGAGAACTGACCGGACCTGTATATTTACTGTTCGGTGCGAAGACGCGACGAACGCGGGTCGGTACATTCTTTGTGTCGAGTGCCGACGTCGTTGATCATGGCTGAGTCGGCTGGCATCGGAGCGCGTCGGCGGTGGCTCCTCGTTGGCGTCGCGGCTCTCGCGATGGGGTTGGTCGGCACCTATCAGTTCGTCTGGTCGTCGATCCGTCTGCCGCTGGGTGTGCGACTCGGAGCGCCCGAACCGGCGCTCGGGACGGTATTTACCATCTTTCTCGTCTTTCAGGCTCTCTCACAGTTTCCCGCGGGGTGGGTCCGCGACCGCTCTGGCCCGACGATTCCACTGCTGGTCGGTGCCCCACTGGTCGCAATCGGCTACGGCTGGACTGCCGTTGCCGGCTCTCTCACTGCAGTCTACGTCGCGTACGCGCTCGCTGGAATCGGAACGGGGTTCGTCTACACCGTCGCCGTCAACACGCCGGTCAAGTGGTTCACGGAGCGGCGAGGGCTCGCCACCGGAGCGGTCACGATGTCCTATAGCGGCGTGAGCTTCCTCCTCATCCCCGGAATTCGCCGCGGCGTCGACGCCCGGTTCCAGCAGACGTTGCTCGCCCTCGGCGCCTCACTTGCGGCCGTCGCGCTCCTCGCCGCGGTGGTGCTTCGGGACCCCTCGGGACTCGTCGAGGACGATACTGAGCAGTCCGACCGCAGTGAGAACGCAGCCGACGAACCCGGGGCAACACACGGTGACTCGACCGGCGGCGGTGCCGAGTACACCTGGCGCGAGACCATCCGAACGTGGCAGTTCTGGGTGCTCTACGGTGTGTTCGTCGTCGTCAACGGTGTCGGACTGATGCTCATCGGGAAAGTGATCTCCTACGCGAACGAGTTCGGTCTGCCGGCCGCGGCGGCGACCGCTGGCGCGTCGGTCGTCGCAGTTTCAGATGCCCTCGGGATCGCAATTATCGGCGGCCTGTCCGACAGACTCGGCCGCGAACGGACAGTGGCGGGGTCGCTGGTGCTCGGTGGTGTCGCGCTCGCCGCGACGGTCCCGGTCGGTGCGGCGAACGCGGCCTGGGCATTCGTCGCGTTCGCCGGCGCTGCTGCGCTCTTCCGTAGCCCACCGTTTTCAGTGTTTCCGAGCCTCGTCGGCGACTACTACGGGCAGGCCAATTCATCACAGAACTACGCACTATTGTACACTGCGAAGATCTGGGGAAGTATCTTCGGGGGGACTGTGGCCAGCGGACTCGTCGTCTCGCTCGGCTGGACCGATTCGTTTCTCCTCGCGGCCGCAGCGCTCTCACTGGCGGGCGTCGCGACGGCAGTGCTCAGTGACCCGAACGCCACGTAGTCACAGCGATTCGGCAGCGAAGCGCTCCATCACCTTCTCTTCAGCGCGCTGTAGCCGGTACTGGACCGTCGAGTGCGGCGTCTCGAGAACGGCTGCGAGGTCCGCCACCGTCGACTCGCGCGGCGTCCCGTAGTAGCCCGATTCGACCGCCGTCGCCACAGTTTCCCGCTCCTCGGGACTCAAAAGTGCGGCGGTTCCGTAGCCGTCGTTCCAGTTTTTTGGCTCCGAGACGTGACTGAGTTCGAGCGAAATCCCTTCGCGGAGGCCATCGTCGATCCGGTCGTACAGCGCCCCGACGGCACAGTCCTCGGGGACCAGCAGTCGCCAGACGTACTCCTCCCCACTGCGCTCGGCCTCGATGAGCAGGCCGTCACCGACGTGATCGACGGCCAGATACGGGATTGAGTGACAGTGCTGGATCTCCTCGCGACGGGTGAAGTACACGCGATGTTCGGGCGCTGTCTGCAGGACCTGGTACTCCCGATTCGAGGTACACTCTTCGACGTCGAGACACTCGTTGCACACAGATTCGTCGAGAAACCGCGGTTCGACGGCGTCCAGGGCTGACTCAGGGCCGACGAGATGGTCGATCCGCCACATCGACCGGTCGTTGGCGAAACACGACCCGGTGTGGGCTCGCAACCCCTCGTGTTCGAGGAAGTAGTCCATCACCTCGTCCGCACCCGAATCGTAGGTGAGGACGAACTCGAACTCTCGCATACTCCGAAGTTGTATTGGTTATATCTAAACCGTTGCGATTCAGAATCGGTTGTGCTGGCACCGATCCGCACTCACTGCTCATACTCTTCGCCGAAGCCCGCCATGGGTTGTTCATGGCCAAAAGAGGATCGTTGCTGAGGACCCGCTGCGTCAGGACTGTGCCACTGCCCGATACTCGCGTCCGTCCATCGTCGCGAGGTCGAACGTGACACACCACTCCAGCAATCGGTCGGTTCGCTCGTGCCATTCGGCCTCCCAGTCGGTGTGGCGATCACGTTCCCAGCGAGGGACGTGGTCACGGACCGCTTCGAAGGCCTCGTCTTCGGTCAGGGGTCCCTTCGTTCGAAGCGCGTCCAGCAGTTCGCTCGCACCGAAGACCCGCCGTTCGAAGGCGTCCCCCAGGTCCTGTTCGTCAGGTTCGACGCGCCGGCGTCGAAATCCGCGGTCGGTCTGTTCGACCAGTTCGAGCGCCTCGAGGAAGGTTAGATACTCCCTCGCCACGTCTCGCGAGGGCGCGGCAGTCTCGTCGACCAGACGGAGACAGCAGTCTTCGACACGCCCCGGGACGAGCGGAACGGTCCGCTGGGCGGCTTCGAGAAACGCCGCGTCCTGGACGGGGGGAACGATCTTGTATCGCACGGGTTCAGAGACCGAAGCTATCGGCGAGGCGCTCCTCGTTCACGTCGCCGAGGACGTGCGTCTCGCCCCCGACCACGTCGATGGTGACCTGGGCGGGCGCGAAGACCGACTCGGGCACCTCGTAGAAGTCCCAGTCGGCGTCGGCGAATATCTCGGCGAACGGCGTGTCGTACTCGTCGGTCGCCGTCGAGGGCACCTCGTCGAAGCGGTCGAACGGTTCGTCGACCACCAGGTGGGCCTGACCGCCGTAGGCCAGCGCGTCGTTCGTCCGAGCGATGGCGGTCTCCTCGTCGTCGGCGACGGGCGCGACCGGTGCTGAGCCACTCGCCGAGAGGACGTCCAGCGGGTCGTAGCCCAGTTCCGAGAGGCGAAAGACCGCGAGTTCGGCCGCTCGGGCGGCCATCGTCGTGCTCCCGGTGAGACTCGCCGCCGAGAACGCCTGGAGGAAGACGCCGCTCTCGGCGACGCCGGCCACCTCTGCGACTTCGTCGACGACGGCTTCGTCCGGCACGGATTCGGTTTCGACGCTCAGTACGGCGAACTCGAAGTCGTCTCTGTAGCCGACGCGCTGGAACTCGTCTTCTTCGGCGACCAGCGCGCGGGCGGGGCCGCTGCCCAGACCTTCGAACTCGTCGACGCTGAGTTCCCAGCCTGCCTTCTGCGAGCAGAGCAGGGCCAGCGCGGGGTGATCCGTCGAACATTCGACGTGCGGGAACGGTGCGCCAGCGACCTCGTCCATGCCGCTCTGGACGGTCGCAAGGCCGGCCGTCTGAATTTCGGTGAGCATCATGCCCGCCTCGATGCCGCCGTGGACGTCGACGCCGAAGTCCAGCACGAGCGCCTCGTTGTCTAGCTGGTGGACGGCGACGTTCAACTCGTCGGCGAAGTCGAGTGCTTCGTCGACCAGGTCCGTCGCGGTCCGATTGAGACTCTCCATACTCCACGGTCCTCACCGGCGGGACTTCCGTCTTCGGTTCGATGCCCAGGGTAGTGGCATGGGCTGGACCGATGGCCTCGGAAGTGGTCCGTCGTGCTCGGGTCCTTACAATGAGAGCCCGAGTGCGAAGGCGATTCCGAGAAGCGCCAGCAGTCCGCCGGCGATTCTACCGACGGTCCGTTCCTGATCGGTCTGCTCGTAGTCGTCCGCGGCGAGCCCGAAGTACAGCAGTCGCGTCTGGAGCCGCGACATCCGCGTCGGCGCCAGCACCCAGGCGACGCCAAGCACCACCGCGACTGCGCCGACGAGGACTCGCCAGATCGCTACCATACGTCTCAGTCCAGAGTGGCGGCCCCAAAGCATTCCCGGTTACGGCCGTCTGCTCCCATCCACGACAGGCGACCGAACGTTCGGGTCCGGAACCAGAATTGCACCCGATTACGATTGATGCTGCCAGGTAGATCCCTCAGGACGTGCGCTTCCGGCGGGAGAGCACCAGAGCGACGCCCGCCGCACCGAACCCGAGCAGGTGAATATTGGGCGGCACGAGCGTCGTATTCTGGGCCGTCGTCGATTTTTGTGGGATCATCACGGTCATCTCGCCCGTTTCGCCGCCCTCGAACGTCCCGTTCTCGACGTCGTATTGCTCCTGCTGGTCGACCTCCGACTCGTCGTAAGGCCCAGGCAGCGAGTACGACACGAGGTGCAGATCCCGCGTCTCGGCACCCTCATCTATCTCGAACTTGACAGTCGCCATCGTCGGGTCGTTTTCGTCGTCGAAGTGGAACGACCTGCCGATGATGGTCACGTTCTGTAACTGTCCCTGGTTTTTCTGTCTGAGGACCGAGGGGTTCTGCGTCGGACCGTCCGCGGAGTTCCCGAGTGCTGCCATGAGGTCGTTGGGCGCGTACTCCGGGGGATACGGTGGCTGAGCCCCCGCTCCGAAATCGAGCTGCCAGTAGAGCGGCTCCTCGGTGGTGGTGGGCGTTGGCGTAGCGGTCGGGGTCGGCGCCGATCAGCGCGGCGAGCCGGCGCTTCAACTCACCGTGGCTCTGCTGGTGGAGGCCTGCAGTTCCGCTCACAGCGACTCACCCCCGTCGGCGCGGGCGGCGGCATCGACACGCTGTCCGCGGAGGCGGTTCGGCTGGTCGATCGGATCAACGAGGTCGACATCGACGCCGGCGGCGCTCCCTCGGGAGACTCGGCGAAAGCAGTCACAGCCGAGACAGCGGTGGGCGCGATCGTCCTCGTCACCGTGAACGGCACGGAAGCGTTCGATAACGTGTTTGCCGCAGTGGAGGCATCGACTGTCGTCGTCACCGGCGCGGTCCAGCCGGATCATGGCTGGCACACCCCGTTATCGAGAGCGGGACACTGCTCGCGCTCTCCCTTGTCGATCGGAAGTCCGCAGAACTCGCAGCACACCGGGTCGAGGACCGTCTCCTCGGACGCGGTCATCGGCTCTCACCCCTTAGCGAATCGCATGACAGCGGTGATGCACCTGCGGACCCCGAGAGAACTATATTCTCTGGGGGGTGGGGGAGGAAAGCCGATTCGGACGTTACTGCGTAGTAAAGCGTTTCTACTGCGTGTTTGAGAACAACCGATACGACGGAGGAATCGGAGTGGACTCGCGGGGATTTGAACCCCGGGCCTTCCCCGTGCCAGGGGGATGATCTACCACTGATCTACGAGCCCTCGTACGCATCCATTCGTTCCCGGTTGGATATATTAAGGCCTTCGACTCGGGGACACCGCCGACACCGACTCGCACACCGCTCAGATCCGGGCAGAATCGACGTACACGTCGAGGTCGACGTCGCGCGTCGAGTCCTCTAAGTCGCGCACGGCGCGCTCGACGACGCGCTCGGCCTCGCCTTTGATCAGGGGGATCGCCTTCTTCAACACCCAGTCGAACGAGACGAGCATCGGGAGGTCGAGTGCGTCCGAGCTTGCCGAGCCGGGATCGAACTCGACTTCGAGCGCGACCTCACACGGCTGGTCCGTGGGATCGGCGTCGGCGCTGTCGGCGCCGGTGGGGTCGTCTGTGTCGGCGTCGACACCGCCGTCCGGCTCGGCCGGCGTCACCCGCCAACACCCGCTCGCGTCGATGTCCTTCGTGATCTCCCAGTCGATCCGCTCGGGCGGTTCGACGCCGGTCACGCGCGAGTGGGCCGTGTAGGTGATCTTCCACCACGCGAACGTCAGCGCGTAGCGAGTTCCCGGTCCGCCTTGCCCCTCCAGCGTCCGCACCTCCCGGAGATACTCCGAGTAGTCGGCGTACCGCGGGAAGTCGAGCAGGAACGCGTACACGTCCTCGGGGTCGGCGTACACCTCCGTGCTCACGACGAGTTCGTCCACGCAAGGGGGTTCGGGCGGTACCTATTAAGCGGTCCGGCGAGGGGACGGCGCGTCTCGCGGCCTCGGGAGAGCGGTCGTCCACTCGACGGTGAACGCCGCCGAACCGCGGGGCGTTCGGGTATAAATACGGCCCGCTGACTCAGTCGTCGCTCGACGCCTGCTCGGTCGCGTCCGATCCGGCTCCGGGAACCGCCGCGGCGGGCTCGGGCGGTTCCTCGCGCACGTCGGCGCCTTTCCCCTCGGCGATGACGTCCGCGTAGGCGTCGGGGAAGACGCGGACGAAGTCGTCGAGCGCGGCGGTCCAGTCGTCGAGCAGCTCCGCCGCTCGCTCGCTGTCGGTGTACGCGCGGTGGTTCTCGACGAGTCGGCGAAGCATGCGTTCGTCGGAGTCGTCGAGGGTCTCAGAGACCGACACCATCCCGCGGTTCACGCGGTCGGCGAACCGGTCGTCGGGGTCGTACACGTAGGCGACGCCGCCGGACATCCCGGCCGCGAAGTTCCGACCGGTGTCGCCCAGCACCGCGATGACGCCGCCGGTCATGTACTCGCAGCCGTGGTCGCCGACGCCCTCGACGACCGCCCGAACGCCGGAGTTGCGGACGCCGAACCGCTCGCCGGCGACGCCGTTGACGTAGACCTCGCCGGCGGTGGCGCCGTACAGCCCGACGTTACCGGCGACGACGTTTTCGGTGGGGTCGTAGCCGGCGTCGTCGGGGGTGTCGATCACGAGCCGACCGCCGGAGAGCCCCTTGCCGACGTAGTCGTTGGCGGCGCCGGACAGCTCCATGGTGATCCCGGACGCGAGGAACGCGCCGAAGCTCTGGCCCGCGTAGCCGTCGAACCGGCAGGTGACGGTATCGTCCGGGAGGCCCTCGCCCCCGTGCTCGGAGACGACGCGGTTCGAGAGGGTCGCGCCGACCGCGCGGTCGACGTTCGCGATGTCGCGGGTGAGCGCGACGGGCGCGCCGTCCTCGATGGCCGGGCTCGCCTCCTCGATGAGGTCCCAGTCGAGTAGCTCCTCGATGCCGGAGTGGTCCTGCTCGCGCGTCTTCGTCCGGGAGTCGCCCGCCGGCTCGGCGATCACGGCGGAGAGGTCGAGATGTTTGGCCTTCTCGTGGTCCGTCTCGCGCTGGGAGAGGAGGTCGGGCCGCCCGATGAACTCCTCGACCTCGGTGTAGCCGAGCTCGGCCATGATCTCGCGGAGCTCCTGCGCGATGAACGTCATGTAGTTGATGACGTGGTCCGGCTGACCGGGGAAGCGCTGGCGGAGGTCCTCGCGCTGGGTGGCGACGCCGACCGGGCAGGTGTTCTCGTGGCACTGCCGGGCCATCACGCAGCCGGCAGTGACAAGCGAGGCGGTGCCGAACACGTACTCCTCGGCGCCGAGCGCGGCGGCGACCGCGACGTCGCGGCCGGTCTTCATCCCCCCGTCGGCGGTCACGCGGATGCGGTCTCGCAGGCCGGTCGCGCGGAGCATCTGGTTCGCCTCCGCGAGACCCAACTCCCACGGGAGCCCCGCGTTCTTGATCGACGTCTTCGGCGACGCGCCGGTCCCGCCGTCGTGACCGGAGACGTGGACCACGTCGGCCTCCGCCTTCGCGACGCCGGCCGCGATTGTGCCGATGCCGGCCTCCGACACCAGCTTCACGTTCACGTCGGCATTGGGACTCGCGGCCTTCAGGTCGAAGATGAGCTGCTTGAGATCCTCGATCGAGTAGATGTCGTGTTGCGGCGGCGGCGAGATGAGCCCGACGCCGGGGGTGGAACACCGGACGTGCGCGATCATCTCGTTGACCTTCTTGCCGGGGAGGTGGCCGCCCTCGCCGGGCTTCGACCCCTGCGCCATCTTGATCTGGAGCTCGTCGGCGTTCGCGAGGTACTCGGAGGTGACGCCGAACCGACCCGAGGCGACCTGCTTGACGGAACACTCCTTCTCGGTGCCGAACCGCTCCGGGGGCTCGCCACCCTCGCCCGTGTTCGACTTCGCGCCGAGCCGGTTCATCGCGATGGCGTTGTTCTCGTGGGCCTCCGGGGAGATGCTCCCGAGGCTCATCGCGGCCGTCGAGAAGCGCTCGACGATGGACTCGACCGACTCGACCTCCTCGACCGGCACCGGGTCGCGGTCGGACTCGAACTCGAGGAGCCCGCGGAGCGTCTGGAGCTCCTCGGACTGGTCGTTGACGAGCTCCGCGAACTCCTGATACTGCTCGTAATCTCCGCCCCGGACCGCCTGCTGGAGCGTGCCGACAGTCTGGGGGTTCCAGCCGTGCTTCACGCCCGACGACCGGTGTTCGTACTCGCCGATCGTCTCCAGTTCGGGGTCGGCGCCGAAGGCCATCGCGTGGCGCGTGCGGAGGTCGTCTTCGATCTCTTCGATCCCGACCCCCTCGGTGCGGATCTCGGTGCCCTCGAAGTACTCGCCGACGAACTCCGAGGAGAGCCCGACGGCCTCGAAGATCTGCGCGCCCTGGTACGACTCCATCGTCGAGATGCCCATCTTCGCCATCGTCTTGAGGAGGCCGTCCTCCAGCGCGTGCCGGTAGGCGGCCAGCGCCTCGTCCTCGTCGGCGCCGTCGGGACCCGCGACCACGTCGGCGATGGAGGCGTACGCGAGGTGCGGGTCGATCGCGTCCGCGCCGTACCCGACGAGGGTCGCGATGTGGTGGACCTCGTGCGGCTCGCCGGACTCGACCACGAGTCCCGCGCGGTTCCGGAGCCCGTTTCGGACGAGGTGGTGGTGGACCGCGCCGGTCGCGAGCAGGCTCGGCACCGCGAGCCGGTCCGTACCGACCGCCCGGTCGGAGAGGATCACGGCGTCGGCGCCGTCCTCGATGGCGGTCGCGGCGTCCTCGCGGATCTCGGTGACGGCGTCGACGAGCGAGTCGGCGCGGTCGTACGTCACGTCGACGGTCACGGAGGTGAACGGCGCCGCGCCCGAATCGTCCTCGCCCGCCCCGTCGCCGTCACCCGACGCGCGTTCCCCCGGACCGGGGAGGTCGCGTAGCGCGGCGGTCTCCGCGTCGGTGAGAATCGGGGTGTCGGAGACGATCTGCTCGGCGTGTGCCGGGGTCTCGTCAAGCAGGTTCCGTTGGTTCCCGATCCGGGTCTCCAGCGAGGTAACGAGCTCCTCGCGGATGTAGTCGATCGGCGGGTTCGACACCTGTGCGAACAGCTGTTTGAAGTAGGTGAACAGCGGGCGGTCGACGTCGGCGAGCACCGACAGCGGGGTGTCGTCGCCCATCGAGCCGACCGGGTCCTTCCCGTCCCTCGCCATCGGCTCGACGAGGTGATCCAGCGAGTCGGTCGTGTAGCCGAACGCGGCCTGATGGACGCGAACGGTCGACTCGGCGGTGGTGTCGCCGTCGGCGGCTGCGCCGTCGTCGGAATCGCCATCAGAACCGGAGTCGATGCCGGCGGCGACCGCGTCGTCCTCGACGATGTCGTCGAGGTCGACCTGTCGCTCGTCGACCCAGTCGCCGTACTTCTCGTCGGTGAGGGTTTCGAACACCTCATCGTCGGGAACGATCCGTCCCTCCTCGGGGTCGGCGACGAAGATCTCGCCGGGCTGGAGCCGCCCGCGGCGCGTCACGTCCGCCGGCTCGGTCGGGAGCGCGCCGACCTCGCTGCCGACGATCAGCCGGTTGTCCTCGGTCACCTCGTACCGGCAGGGGCGGAGCCCGTTGCGGTCGAGGACGCCGGCGACGCGGTCGCCGTCGAAGCCGATGACGAGGGCGGGCCCGTCCCACGGCTCGACGAGCGAGGCGTGGTAGTCGTAGAAGTCGGCGCGGGCCTGGTCCATCAGGTCGTCGTCGCGGAACGCCTCGGGAATCAGCATCCGGAGGCTATGCGGGAGGTCCCGGCCCGCCTGTAAGAGGAGTTCGACCGCGTTGTCGACGCTCGCGGTGTCCGACTGGTTGGGGTCGTCGATCACCGGCTTGATCGTGTCGAGCTCCGCGCCGAACGCCGGGTGGTCCAGGTCGTTCTCGCGGGCGCGCATCCAGTTGACGTTCCCGCGGATCGTGTTGAACTCGCCGTTGTGGACGATGTTGCGGTACGGGTGCGCGAGGTGCCACGCGCCAAGCGTGTTCGTCGAGAAGCGCGCGTGAACCAGGGCGACGTGGCTCGCGAAGCGCTCGTCGGTCAGGTCCGAGTAGTAGCCGGCGAGCTGTGATCCCTTGAGAAGTCCCTTGTAGACGACGCGCTGGCGGTCGAGCGAGCAGACGTAGAACCGCCCCGCGCCGTCGACCTCGGCGACCGCGTTCTCGATCTCGCGGCGCGCGGCGTACAGCGCGCGGTCGAAGCCGAGGATTTCCGGGTCGGCGTCGTCGGGGTCCGTCTCCTCGTCGGTGAACCGCTCGGCGAGGCCGGCGCCCTCGACGGGCGCGGCGAACAGCTGGGCGACCTCCGGCTCCGAGTCGAGCGCTGTCGCGCCCAGATCCTCGTTGTCCGTCGGGACGGAGCGCCACTCCAAGACCTCCAGCCCGTACACGGAGAACACCTCCGCGATGACGTCGTGGATCTCGGCCTGCACGCTCGGTTCGGTCGGCATGAACACGGAGCCGACGGCGTACTCCTCGGGCAGGTCGGCGTCGACGACCTCGCGGAAGAAGTCGTCGGGGCGCGCGACCATGATACCCGCGCCGTCGCCGGTGTCCTCCTCGGCACCCGTCGTTCCGCGGTGTTCGAGGTTCTCGAGCAGTTCGACGGCGTCCGTGACCGTCCCGTGGCTCGGGTCGCCGTCGAGATCGACGATTCCGCCGATCCCGCAGTTCGAACGCTCGTCCGTTACCGTCGCAAGCCCCCCACCGTGGCCCGAGAGATCTCGCTCCGATACCTCTCGGGTGGTACTACGTGGCTCGGTCATAGTACACCCTCTAGAACGGTCACTTAAAGGTATGACCCTGATAGGGGTAGGATCCATCGTACACACATTAGGGAATATAAGGTAATTATTCATCAGGGGTGTGTACCATTAACTAACTCGTTGTTCGATCAGATGTGTTTCGTCTTTGAGTAAATATGACTGTCGATCGCAGGTTCAGGAACACGTAGCCGGACGAATACGAGAGATAGGTCAGCGATCGTCAACTCGGCCGTTCGGACCTGGCGCGAGTGCCTGAGTGCCGAGTGCCAGAGCACCGAGTGCCTGAGTGCCGAGTGCCAGAGCACCGAGTGCCTGAGTACAGAGCGACGGAGAGGGACGAAGCGAACCGGAGGCACAACCGAAGGGTCGGACCCCCGTCACTTGCGCAGCGGAGTGAACGTCCCGTTGATATCCCACTCGTGGATGCAGTAGGTGTTTCCGGACTCGCCGTCGATCCGCCACCCGTCGGCGTCGTCGTCCCACCGCTCCTCGCGACCGCACAGTTCGCATTCACGCTCCCGTGGCGGGGTGATGGTGACGCACATACGCGCTCGAAAGGCGCGGGCTAGGAAAAGGATATCGCCGACCCCGCAGCGCTCCCGCCGTCACGAGTGGGGTCGCAGTCGCCGTGTTACGGCCAGAAGCGCCAGCGAGAGGGCCGCTAGCGACTGTATCGCGCCGAACCCGGGGAGATCTTCGGCAGTCGTCCGGATCGGCGCGTTCTCGTAGGTCGGCGTCGCTCGCTCCGAACCGGTCGCCGCGGGTTCGGCGACGTCAGCCCCCGCATCGGGCGCCGTCGCCTCTCCCGCTTCGGCGGCATCGCCGCCGGACACCCGCCCCGTCGCCGAATCACCTTCTCCACCGGTTTCGTCGGGGGCTGTCCCCACCTCGCTCGACGACGCCTCGGACTGCGGGGCTCCGGACGGTCCGGTCGCTACAGTCGCCGTCGGCACTGAGACGGCGATCGGTTCGTCCAGAGCGGGGGTCGGACCGTCGCTGTTCGGCCGAGATCCGAACCCGACCCCTCGGATCGGACCGGTTCGGTCGCCGTTCCCAGATGTGGTCCCGTTGTCCGCGTTCGGTTCGTCTGGAAGGTCGGCGCCGACAGGGGAGTCCAGATCCGGGCCTCCCGTCGCGTTCCCTGCGCCGTCACCTATCTCGGTGGTTTCGCCGGTATTTTCGTTTCCACCGGAGTTCCCGTTTCCGCCGGTGTCTCCGCTCGGGCCAGTGGTCCCGCTTCCGCCGACGTTCCCGCTTCCGCCGACGTTCCCGCTTCCGCCGGCGTTCCCGCTTCCGCCACGTTCTCCGTCCCCGCCGCCGTCCACGGGATTCCCGGAACCGATCCGTTCGGTGTCGCCGTCCGGTGACTCCCCTCGATCGGTGTCGCCGTACGTTATCGTGGAGGTCACAGTGTGACCGTCCGGCGGGTCTGCAGCGGCCTCACGGAGGCGATCGTCAGTGACCCGAAACTCGGCGGTGAACTCCTCGCCGGGCTCCGGCCCGTCGTCGGTCGGGAGTGCGTCTTCACCGTCGGCAACCACGTAGAGTCCGGTCTCGTCGACGTGGACCGTCGCGTCGCGCGGCGTCTCACCGATCGCGTCGCTCGTGGCTACGTCGCTCTCCGCTCCGGTCGATCGAACGGCGAACTCGATCCCGTCGAGGCGATCCAAGTCGGCGCCGGTCTCGGGCGTGGCGTTCCGCGCTGCAGTCAGTCCGGTCAGGCCGGTCGCGTTCACTGCGTAGACCACCGTGTCGTTCGCGTCGACGCGCTCCGCTCGCGAGAGCGTGTCGTTGTCGATGGCGTCCCGAACCGCCGCAGCGCTGCGGAGCTCGGACCGGTTCGCTTCCGTCCCTCGGTAGGTGGTCAGTCCGTTCGTCGAGCGTCGCGTGAGGGTCACGGTCGCGTTGTCGCTCGTCGTCGCGATGCCCTGCTCCGACCGGATCGCAATCTCGTAGGTGCCCGGCGAGAGCGATCCGCTTTCGCCTGCCGTGGTGACGGATTCGATCGATGACCCCGGCCCCGTCACGGTGACGCTCTCGTTCAGGGACCCGTTCGCCGCCGCATAGGTATTGATACCGAGCGTCGTCTGGCCCGCTTCCGGTGTGGCGAGGTCGATGGTGGCAGTTGTGGAGTTGGTGGTTTTGTTTATAAATCGGATATTCGAATTTGGAGAATTATGGTGTATATTAAAGGACATTTTTTCACCATCTATTGGGAATCTGTCCGTGTTGTAGATATTTGTATATCGATTTTCACCACCAATTATTTTGAATGAAGAGTCTGAAACGGATCTTGTCTTATTGAATGTGTAACTCCCAGTCTGTAATCCATATGTTCTAAATTCGGTGGTGTTAGTATTAGCTACTGGATCTCCAACGGCAGATATGACCTTTTTGTTACTATCAATACGATATAGTTTCTCACTCTCTTGTTCTAATACTGTGTTGTTAGCTAGTATTGTAGTTCCTGAATAAACATATGGTTGTATATTATTATATCCAGAAGTCTGATCAAGATGTGCTACTTTTTCATCTAAACTCGTATTTTCTCCAATATCAATCATGGCAGTATCCGCGATACCACCACTTACAAATTGGTTATGTAAATCCGAATTAGGCAGAACGTATGTTGAATCAGATTGATTCGTACTCTCTCCAGTGGGATCATCATAGACTTGTAAGGTTGCTGCTAGCTGATTGCTGGTATATACGTTTTTATCGGTACTATTCCGACTTCCAAGCTCTATTTCAACACCCATATTATTTCCAGTTAATCTGTTAGAGTATCCGTAAGTAGTATTGTAAACAACATTTCCATTAGAGGTTATTGGGTGGATAGAGATGATAAACGGAGTATTTCTCCCATTTGCATCAAGAAGCTCTGCTTTTTCAACAGTCAGGCTCGATTCGATCGAATTATTATGTCTCTGATCGTTGAATTTGACAATACCTGAATATATGTGTGCTTTATCTGTTGCAATTGCGGAGTCAAGTGTTGATTCTGGGACGTGATTTTTATTTTCCAATTTTGTTATATTTATATTTCTCTTGGGTATTACGTGAAGTCTCTTTTTTCCTCCAACGATATTCGGTTCAATGGTAATATTTTGTCTGCCGCTTACAGGCGTAGCCGATCGTGTCTCAAATCCGGCAATCCTAGTTCCATTATATCCATGAGTGATGACGATAACCGAAGTAATATCTGAAACAAAATTTGATATAGTAATCCCATCTGATGTCATCGAAGTATTCAACATTTGGCTTGATACAGTAGCTTGGTCTGAGACCTTAATTGAATTGTCTACAATATCAAAAGTATCTGTTTCTGTTATTTTATTCTCTTCTTTTAACTCTGAGAAATCTCTACCAGACTTGTTGGTAGAAACGCCCAATCTGTATCGGACATTAACTGTTGAATTGATATTAGATCCATCTATATCTGAGAAATTAATCTCGTCAAAAACTATTCTGTTTGACTTATATGTCGGGTTGGCTTGTATTTTAAAAACAGTTGAGTTTTGATCAGTTAATTTACTTATATTCGATATAGAGGCACCAGACACACTATAATTGCTGATTTTACTAGAATTTGTTTTTATATTATTTTTCTCTAGACTGCTTAGGCTTATAAATATATTTATTTTTGAGCTAGTATTATGCGACTGTCTATGATTAATTGATGTGTTCTTTAATGTCGTCTTGTTTTTTCCTGAAAATGCATCTTCGCCTTCACCAGGTGTAGTTATTGTCGGGAGATCTGTTTCAGTAGTATCCAATTCTGCAACACCAATCCCCGCCCCAATAACCGAAATCACAGCAAATGAGAGAACAAGGACACAGACCACTGCACACCGAATCGGTATTTGTCGGGCCATTATCGTATCTCCGGCTGCGAGAGCAGCAGCTAACAGGCTCTCACACCGCAGATAGCGACGGGAGGAGCCCGAGCTAGTGTCTCACAACGCGAGGTGGTGACATGTCGGTTCGATTCCTTATAAATGGATTACGGACCGCAAAGCTTCTATCTGCGGAAATAACTTCGGTGAAAGCGGTGCAGTTGTGCGGTTTCGATCGCGAATTACGGGACGGGAGACGGCCTATCCAGACTGCCTATCGGTTAAAAGTGAGTGGAGAAGTGACTTAGTGTTCGACCTGTTCCATCAGGGACAGCACCGATTCGGAGGCGTCGACGGCGGTGGGGTGAACTCCGACGAGCGCGATCACGTCCTCCTCGTGCTGGACCGTTCCGACGTACAGGTACACCGGGACGTCTTCGGCCGAACCGCTCTGTCCGCTGTCGGTTTCGATCTCCGCGTTGACCGTCGTTTCGAGGATCGATATCTCCACGTCTTCGCCGAGGATGGTCCGCGTTTCCGACCCCTGCTGTTCGATGTCGCTCGTCTCGATATCGGTGCCGCTGCCGCCGATTCCTCGCTGATCGACCTGCTCCAACAGCCGACGGATTAAGTCCTCCTCGTCCGCGCGGACGAGCGGATTTACCGACTGCCCGCCCACCGACGGGTTGGGTGTACTCGCTACGAACAGCGCCGACCCGTTGTCGGAGTTCTCGTACCCGGCGGCCCACGTCGTCGCGGACAACTGCGCGTTCACGCCCGCCACTTCGAACTCCTCCTCGATGGTGAACGACTGGGGATCCTCGCCCTCGTATCCCGCTTCGGACGTCGCAGAGGACGGGACGCTGGCCGGTTCCGCGTCGTATTCGTAGTTCCCGTTCTCACCGCCGGCACACCCGGCGACTGCGACGGATGTCGATGCGGCGATTGCCGCGAGCAGTCCGCGTCTGTGCATACCGGTAAATACGTCCGGTGGAACGGTTAAGCGTATCGCTGCGAACTCGCTGATCTGATAATCTCCCCATCTAAGCGGTCTGTAGCCGAACAACTGGTTCGGGAGGTGAGCGCTCACGGGAGTGTCGACAACGCCGATCCGCCGGAGTCGAAGGCACAAAGTTCACGGTGTGTCGCGCGCGAGGTGAGCCAAATGGAACGCCGAGGGCAAGTCGGACTGGTGGAAGCGCTCCTCCTTGACGTCGTCCGTCTCCACGAGACGTGGATGGAGGTCGTCTTCCCCAGACAGCTCGATCCGAGCGCGGTGTTGGGGAAGTGGCAACCGGAGACTACCGTCCAGACGGTCGGCTACTACCTCTGGGCGATCCTCGGGGCACCGCTCGTGGCGGTGGCGTACCCCCTCCTGCTCGTCGGGTTCGCCACCCGGTACTACGCGGCGAAACTCGACTCCGCGGTCACGCGGTTCGGGGTGCTCGGCGCGGTGATCGTCGCCACGGTCGTCTGGGGTTCGTTAACTCTCCTCGCGCACTTCCAACTCCCGACCGAGGTGATGCTCGGAATCGGCGGCGCCAGCGTCGTCGCCGTCGTCGCCGCCGGACTGGCCGCCGGGTTCTCGAAGGTCGGCGGGCGGTTCGTCAGCGTTCTCCTCGCGTACCCGTTCGCGATGACGGCGATCTTCCTGCCCCCGGTCGTCGCCGGGCTGCTCACCCCCTCGATCTCGAACGTCGTCCTCGATCCGAGCTACGAGCTCGCGAAGTGGATCCTCGACACGTTCCTCGCCGTCGGCGGGATCAACGAGACGCTCCGCGGCGCCTTCGATCTGGAGACGTTCGGACAGCAGTGGGGCGTCACCGGCCTCGGCTACGTGCTGATGTGGGTCGGGATCTCCGTCCCCCTCGGTTGGTTCCTCGGGCTACTCGTCGCGCTGGCGAACCTGATCCGGCCGAAACCGGAGAACTGAGCCGACGCGTCGACTGACGGTACCCTTTCTGCTTCCGCTCGGTTCCGCTTCGCGCTGCCGGCCCGCTACTCCCGATCGACCCGCTCGCTCGCGGTCTCGAACGCGGACTCCGACTGTTCTCTGCTCCGCCGATTCTCGCGCGCCGCGAGCGCCTCGGGATCGGGACTGGCGTCGTCGTCGATCCGGGCGAACGACTTGTGGACCTTGGTGTGACACCAGCGACACAGCGCGACGGTGATCTCGTGGGGGCCGGCGTCGTCGGAGTCGGAGCCGTTGGGTGCAGAAGAAGCGGCGTCGCCGTACGACAGGTGGTGCTCCTCTACCAGCGGTCGAGCGTCGTCGTGGGCCAGTCGGACCTCCGCCAGTCCGCACCGGTAACACTCCCGTCCGTCGGTCGTCGATCGGTAGTGCGGGCACGCGCGCCACTCCCCCTCCTCGCCGACGTGGCAGGCGTAGCCGTCGCTGCGTCGCTCGGCGGAGAACTCGGGATCGTCGCCCGCCCGCGTCAGCGCGAACCGACAGCGACCGTCGTCGGTGAGGTGATCGCAGACCCCGGCGACCGCGTACGGGTCGTCGACGCCGACTGGGGTCCCGTCGGGAGTGCGCTCCATGTCGACACCGCTTCAGATGAGGCTCGCGCCGTCGAGGTCGGTCCGGCCGTAGTCGACGTCGAGCAGGCGCAGGAGCGTCGGGGCGACGTCGAGTAGGTCCGCGTCCTCGACCTTCGCGTCCGGGTGGTCGACGAACAGCGCGGCGTCCTCGAAGGTGTGCATGCCGGTCCGAGGGCCGTCCGGATCGAACACCGCGTCGTGGGGGCGGAACCCGGACTTGAGGTCGAACCCCTCGTTCGGGATCACCACGAGGTCCGGCGCGATGGCGTCGTGGTCGCCGCGGAACACCGTCTCACGCTCGACGACCCGCTTCGCGACCGGGTTCCCGTTCGGACCCTCCCACGCCTCGAGTTCGGCCCGGAGCTCCTCGCGGGCGGACTCGTACTCCGCCTCGGGAACGGCCCCGTCAGGCTCGCGCCCCTCCACGTTGAGGTAGAAGCGACCGGGAACGAGCGAGTATGCGCGGGCGTCGCTCGCGATATCGGACAGCGAGCCGTGGTCGTCGCCGTCCTCGTACGAGAGCCACCCCTCGCGTTCGAGCCATTCGTTGCAGTACACGTCGTACCGGAGTCGCGTGAACCCGTGCGTGGAGCCGACGACGAGCCGCACGTCGGCCGGGAGCGCGGTCCGGATAGCGCCGATGTGCTCGTCGAGGGCGGCGTAGAACTCCAGCACGTCCTCGCGGTACGGGCCGCCGTCCTCGTAGTCGCCCCACAGGAAGTGGTTGATCCGGTCGGGGGTGGAGAACACCCCGACGAACAGGTCCCAGTCGTCCATCTCGACGTAGCGGTCGAACGCCGCCGCGCGGGCGTCGAGGGTCTCTCTGGCCTGTTCGATGAACTCCGTCTTGTCCGCTTGGTGGCCGAGCTTCGCGTTGACCGAGAGCCGGTAGTCGCTCCCGGTGAGGTACTCCCGGAGTTCGTCCGGGTGAGACGCCTTGTCGACGTCGGGGGAGAGATAGCCGGAGACCATGCGCTGGACCGTTCGCTGCGGCGGGAAGGTGACGGGGACGTTCATCACCGTCGCGTCAAGGCCCGCCTCGGTCGCGCGGTCCCACACCCGCGTCGCCTGCACGTCGCGACCCATCGGGACGTAAGTGTCGTACGAGCCGACCTCGCGGTCCTGAAACCCGTACACGCCGGTCTCGCCGGGGTTCACGCCGCTCGTGAGCACCGGCCAACACGCGCTCGACTCGGGCGGCACGGCGCTGTCGATCGGTCCCCCGTCGCCCTCGTCGGCGATCGCCGCCAGCGTCGGAAACGTGTCCGGATTGTCGGCGACGAGGCGGTGGGGAAGCCCGTCGATCCCGATGAACGCCACGCGGGGCGTGTCGTTCCCTCGCAACCGGTCGAAGAGGCCCATAGGAACACATCCGGCGTGGAGGCCAAAAGGGTTCACATCGCTCCCGGCGGTCTCGCGTCCGGGTGTCGGATTCCTCGCGCTCTCGGGACCCTTTTGAAGACGGACCGTCACGGTGGCGCATGGAGACGCGACGCACGCTTCTCGTCGACGCGTTCGCGGCCGAGCCGCTGGCCGGGAACGTCGCCGGCGTCGTGCCGGACGCCGCGGGGCTGAGCGACGACCAGATGGCCCGGATCGCCGCGGAGATCGGCGCCTCGGAGACCGCGTTCCTGTTCGACACCGATGCAGCCGGTGACAACGCGGGGGGCGGGGAGGGCACGGAGGGCGCGGACGGCGCAAGCGCCCCCGCCGACGAGCGGCTCCGATACCTCACGCCCGCCACCGAGGTCGACCTGTGTGGTCACGCGACGATCGCGACCTACGGCGCCCTGTTCGCCGAGGGCGCGATCGACGCCGGTGACCGGACCCTCCGGACCAACGTCGGCGACCTCGAGATCACGGTCGACGACGACAGGACCGTCTGGATGCGACAGAACCCCCCGACGGTCGACGTGATCGACCCCGGCCGAGAAGCGGGAGCCGACCCCGGCCGAGAAGCGGGAGCCGATCTCGACGCCGACCGCCTCGGCGACGCGCTCGGGATCGACCCGGCGGCCCTGCGCGACGTGGGCGCAGATCTCCCGGTCGCGGTCGCCTCCACGGGACTCCCGTGGCTCGTCGTCCCGGTGAACTTCCTCGAACGACTCGGGGAGGCCGAGCCCGATATGGCGGCGATCGAGGCGATCTCCGAGACGTACGACGTGGCGGGCGTGTACGCGTTCACGTTCGACTCGCTCGCCGCCGACTCGACGCTTCACGGGCGGGCGTTCGCGCCGGCGATCGGAGTTCCCGAGGACCCCGTGACGGGGACCGCGAGCGGCGCGGTCGGAGCATACCTCCGCGAGGTCGGCGCGTTCGACGGCGAGTTCCCCGACGAACTGCGCTTCGAGCAGGGCCACTTCGTCGACCGACCCGGCCACGTCCGCGTTCGGGTCGACGGCGACTCGGTGTGCGTCGGCGGCCGGGCGGTCGTCTCGATGGACGGCGAGCTTCGGGTGCCGGCCGCGGACGACGACGAGATCATCGAGGCGTAGCGCCGCCCTGCCCGGGGCTCGACCGCGCTGTCTAGCCGGTGGCGACGCCTCCGCGAGCCGAACCCTTAGGGTCCCGCGAGTCGTACCAGATATATGGAGTTCGACCTTCCGCGTGCGGCCGGTATCGTCGCGCTCATCGTCGCCCTCGGAACCGCCGGGGTCACCTTCGGGACGCCGATGGGGCTTTCGACGACGCTGATGATGGTGCTCCCCTCGATGGTCGTCTTCGGCGCCATCGCGTTCGTCGTCGGGATGAAACACGGCGAGTTCCGGGCGACCCGCGCCTGAGGCTGCCGGACGCGCCCGGGACGCGGCGAGACTTCGCGACGCCCCGGAACCACGACGCTTTTTAAAACGTCGACGACAACCCGGAGCCGTGCTACTCGGGTCGCCGCTCACGGAACTCCTGCTGCTCGCCGGCGGCGCCGCCCTCCTGTACGCCGGCGCCGAACTGCTCGTCAAGGGCGCCAGCGACCTCGCGCTCGCGGTCGGGCTGAAGGCGTCGACGGTCGGCGTCACCGTCGTCGCGTTCGCGACCACGGCCCCCGAACTGTTCGTCTCCGTGCTCGGCGCGCTCACGGTGTCGACCGACACCGGGCTGGGTGCGATCGTCGGATCGAACATCGCCAACATCGGGCTGGTGTTGGGCGTGTCCGCGCTGATCCGCCCGCTCGACATCTCGCAGACCGTCTTCGAGCGCCACGTCCCGTTCATGGTGCTCGCCGCGCTGCTGCTCGTCGGACTCGGCTGGGACGGGCGGATCGGCGCGGTCGACGGCCTCGTCCTGCTCGCGGCCCTCGTCGCGTTCACCACCGTCGTCCTGCGGCGGGTCCAGCAGACGCAGTCCGGAATCTCGGACGCCGAGCGCGCGGAGATGCCGGACGCGCGCCTCCGCGACGCAACGCTCGTCGTCGGCGGCATCGTCGCGCTGATCCTCGGCTCCCAGTGGCTCGTCGACGGCGGGCAGTCGCTGCTGTCGGCGGCCGGGTTCTCCGACATTTTCATCGGGCTCACCGTGCTGGCGCTGGGGACCTCGCTGCCGGAGCTGGCCGCCAGCGTCGTCGCCGCGATCCGCGGTGAGGCCGAGTTCAGCGTGGGCAACGTCGTCGGTTCGAACATCTACAACATCCTCGCTGTCATCGGCATCGTCGCGATCATCACGCCGATCAGCGTGGCTCCCGGCGTGCGCGGCTTCGAGTTCCCCGCGCTCCTCGCCTTCACCGCCCTGCTGGTCGGGCTGATGTACCGCGGTGACCGCATCTCGCGGATCGACGGCGGCGTCCTCGTCGTCGGCTACCTCGCCTTCATCTACCTGTTGCTTCCGTGAGCGTGGCTGGGCCACCACCAGATCGGTGCGTCGACGACGAGTTCCGTTTATAAGTAGGACAGAAGCCGATCTGCGGTGGCGTCGCCGGCGAGCGCCCACCGGGCGCGAGCAGCCCGCACGAGGTCGCCGGCGGCAAAGCCGCTGGCTGCAAGCGAGAGCGTCGCTCTCGCCCTGCGCCCCGGTGCGAGGGAGTCGGCGCGGCACTTATAAGCGCCGCGCCGACGAGGCTGGGGAGGCGTGAGGTGCTGTGCGGTTGCGGGGGAAGGTGGGCCTCAAAGGGGCAGCCGCGTCGACTGGATCTTTGGAGGCGTTCACCGTCGATCCGCCGTCAGTAATTGTTTATAAGCGATCGACCAGACAGTCCGGCGAGTTCGCCACCGTCCCGCCGACGTCGTATCGACGGCTATTCGGTCGCCCGACCCCGACCGAAACCCGTGATAGCGATCGTCGTCAGCCGGGCCGACAGCGCCTCGGAACACATCGGCGAGCACCTGCTCGACGTCGGCGACTGGGAGCGCCGCGACGACCCGAACCGCCCCGACGCCGACGGTGGCGGCGCGTGCTACCGGACCGACGGGTTCGAACTGCGGGAGTTCGACGACCTCCACATCGACTTGGAGGACCCCGCGGTCGCGTTCGACGAGACCCCAGAGTTCCTCGCGTTCGTCTCCCGCCACTCGGGAGAGACGGGGAAGCTCCTCACGGCTCACGCCACCGGGAACTTCGGCCCCGCGCCGTACGGGGGTGAGCCGGAGACGCTGGCGCGGGCCGCGCCGGGCGCCGAGAAGCGCGTCGTCGAGGCGCTCGCGGACCACGCCCCCGAGGGGTACGACGTGGGGATCGAGTGCACCCACCACGGCCCGACCGGGACCGCCGTCCCGTCGCTGTTCGTCGAACTCGGCTCCGACGAGCCGCAGTGGACCGACCCGGAGGCGGCCCGAGCGGTCGCGCGGGCGGTACTCGATCTTCGGGGGACCGGCGCGGATCTGACCGGAAACGCCGGAGAGGGTGACGACGGGGATCCTCAACCCCGCCACGTCGTCGGCTTCGGCGGCGGCCACTACGCCCCGCGGTTCACCCGGCTCGTCCGCGAGACCGAGTGGGCGGTGGGACACGTCGGCGCCGACTGGTCGCTCGGCGACCTCGGTGCGCCCGACGCGAACCGGGCCGTGATCGAGCAGGCGTTCGCGCGGAGCCGTGCGGATCTGGCCGTGATCGAGGGCGACAGACCCGACCTCGCGGCGACCGTCGAGGACCTCGGTCACCGCGTCGTGAGCGAGACGTGGGTGCGCGAGGTGGGCGACCGCCCCCTGTCGCTGGTCGAGCGGCTGGAGACCGAGATCGCGACTGTCGACCAGGGGCTCCGATTCGGCGAGGTCGCTCCCGCCTCGCCGGACGCGATCCGCGTCAGCGGCCTCCCGGACGAACTGCTCTCGCGGGCGCAGGGCGTGGACGCTGACGCGGCCCGCGCGGCGGTGGCGGCGAACGCCGTCGCCTTCGACACCGAACAGGCCGGGACGCGGGCGACGGGTCGGGCCGCGTTCGCCGCCGCCGAGGAGTCGCCCGGGTACGACGATCTCGTCGCGGACTTGGCGGGCGTGTTGGAGCGCGGATACGACGCGGTCGGGGTCAACGACGGCGCCGTGGTCGCGCGCGAGACCGCGTTCGATCCGGGACTCGCCGCGGAGCAGGGGGTCCCGGAGGGACCCGCGTTCGGGAGGCTCGCCGACGGGGAGTCGGTCGAAGTCGACGGCGAGACGGTCGCGCCCGAGGACGTGTCGCGGTCGCGGACGGAGCGGTTCCCGATCGAGTAAGGCCTGAGGCCGGTCCCGATCGAGTGAGACCCGAGCCGGAGACCGGTTCCGATCCATCGACCGACCCTTCGTTTTCGAACAGTGATACGCGCGTTTCGTCGGCTCAGGAGACCGTCTTCCGCCGTCTGACCCGCGTCAGACGATCGGGCAAAAATAAATACGTCCGGGTCGCAACCACACCATATAATGGACTCTATCGTAGAGGACGCCATCGACGAAGCCGAGGAATCCCCGGCGGACGACGCCGGGGAGGCCGGCGC
>ENA-ORCR01000321-ORCR01000321.1-marine-metagenome-genome-assembly--contig:-NODE-321-length-33710-cov-7.319032_pt1 | contig 33710 bp, 35 predicted proteins | sample MGYA00237782_ERZ508514 | MGnify/ENA primary metagenome ERZ508514 (study PRJEB26185, sample SAMN06268960) | marine metagenome | isolation source: Eden Landing Ponds, San Francisco, CA, USA | place...
ACAGCGGATCCCTACTTCAATCGCCCAGCGCGGCGTTCGATCTCGCTCCACAAACGACAAGTCGATCCACGCGATACGTTCGCTGAGGCGGTCGAATTCTGCCATAGACACTCAGAACTCGTCCGCCTCATCCTCTAACTTAACGCGACGACGAGTGCGTCACGGACCTTCATCGGTGAACTTCAAGATGGACTAGATACTGAATCTTGTGCCGACCGGATCTTCTCGAACTGGAACAGCCTAGCTGATTCTGAGAAAGAAGCCTCACTTCGACTCCTTAAGCACCAACGAAATGAGATCGAAACACCACCTGCCACGATTACGGTTCGGACAGCAGAGGGAGAATGGGTCGACCCAACGCGACTAGTTCTCTCCGACGAGTACGGCTCTCAATACAATTTCGGACAACTACATAATGAGTATCCAGACGCATTCCGTAGCTTTCAACTCAGTTTCGTCGATTCTTCATTCGCAGACACCGGTACACAGAGGGCATGGAATGAACTCTTCAAAGAGCTTGGCGCCGGTGACAACGTGAGCGAGTCGACCTGGAGCCGGGCGTTCTCTTCGATTCGATCGAAGAGATCGGCGGCTGCGTCGTGTCCGGCGTGGGTCGCGAGACCGTTGAGCGTCCCAACGAGACCGTAGTCGAGGACGACTGTTTCCGGGAGCGTTCCATTGTCGATACCGTGGAGTACCGGGAGGGCAGTGTCGTGTGAATTATCACGCTTATCGGCGGCTGCAAACAGGACCGATGTATCGATGAGTGCGCGGGGCAGTTACTCGACGTCGACGCCCCAGGCGTCGTGATCGCTGGTCACGTCAGTTACCTCCTCACCAGCGTAGCCGTCGAGATCGGCGAATGTGCCCGTCTGCTGTTGGATGACTTGCACCCGGATACTTCCGTCATCTTCGAGATACCAGCGGAGTTAATCACCGTCGTCGATATCGAGTTCACGCCGCATTCGGGCGGGGATGTTTGCTTGATCCCCAGACACCTTGCTTTCGGCGTCGATTCTGTCGCTACTCATACTTCCCGGACCCGGTCGCCGACAACAGCCCACTGTCCGTCGCTCTTGGACTTCGATGATCGAACGTTTCGACATACGCGACGAGCGGGTAACCGAACTGTCGTTCGGTTCGACCGTCCGACAGCGACGTGACGAACGAACCGACTCCGTTGTATCCGACGACGTACTGTAACTGTGAGTAGAACACCTGTACCCGCGGCACCGTCGCGTTGCCGCCTATCACCTCGTCGGTCTCCGACGAGAGCCCGAGTTCGGTCGTGTCTTCGTACGCCACCGGATCGGGAACCGACTCTGCCGGGTCGACGACGAACGCGCCCGCAGTCCCGACCACAGCGAGGAGCGTACCCACGGTGACAACCAAGCGAACGTACCTCGACCGACTGTCATCGGGAGTGAACACTGCCACACGGAACGTTCTGTCTGCGCCGACTTATCCCATCTGGTGTACCTCCCGAATGCATCCCGTTGCGGGTCCGTGAGAGACGCCACACGCCGGACGACAACACGTCTGTGTGAACCGGTCTGTCGACAATCGCACCAGACGGTACAAGCCGTCCGGCATTGAATTTCGCGTATGATCGAGCCGTTCCTCCGGATTGACGTTGCGCTGTTCGTCCTTATCGGCGTGTTCGGCGGCGCACACTGTATCGGGATGTGCGGTCCGCTCGTGACGATGTACTCGGAGCAGATGACGCCGCGTCCGGACGGTGGAACGGTGGACGTTCACGACGGGCGATCCGGGCACCTCACGACCTACGAGGTCCGACAACACTTCCTGTTCAACGTCGGACGGGCGACGACGTACGCCGTTTTCGGGACGCTCTTCGGCGCACTCGGCAGCGTCGTGTTCGTAACCGCCGACCAGCTCACCCCGGTCGCAGATCTCTTGCGCGGCACTGTCGGCCTCGCAGTCGGCGGCTTCATCCTGCTGACCGGGGCTCGGTACGCGATCGGCGGCAGCGGCGGCGACATTCGTATTCCAGGCGTCCAGCGCATCACGTCGTGGCTCGCCGCGAGAGTCCACCGGCACGTGAACAGCCCGAGCATTGTCGGTCTCGGCGCCGTTCACGCGTTGCTTCCATGCCCCATGCTGTACCCCGCGTATCTGTTCGCCTTCACGAGCGGCTCTCCGACGACCGGCGGGATCGCCCTCGGTGCTCTGGGTCTTGGCACGATCCCTGCCGTGTTCCTCTACGGAACGATCATCCAGTCGATCGACGTAACACACCGACGTCGCGTCCATCGCTTACTCGGCGTCGTGTTCGTCGCGCTGGGGTACGTACTCTTCGCGCACGGGCTGATGGCGCTCGGCGTTCAGATCCCTCATCCGATGCTCCCGCATTATCAGCCGCTCGGTGGCGGAATGGGACACTAACGGAGCTGGATATTCTCAGATAATCGACAGAGTGTCGATATCCTATCCGAGTGCGTTGAGGGAAGCGCCGTTCGACCTACCAAACCTCACGGACTCTCACGCGGTCGCGACTCGTTCGAGGTCGTCGACGAGTCGTTCGATGTCGGTCTTGGGGCCCCGTGGGTACGCACGCTCGATGATCCCTCGCTTGTTGACGAGAATGATGAGCCCGTAGTGCGGGAAGCGGTACTCCAGGTTCTCGATATCGTCGGCCGGTGTCTTCTCGATATTCAGACCGAAGTGCTCGTCGTGTATCTCTTGGGCCCGCTCGTAGGTCTCTGGGCGGAGGAAGTGCCAGTTCCCCGCGTCGAGGTCGACACCCTGCTGGCCGGCATACTCGCGGAGCGTTTCGGCGGTGTCGCGCTCGGGATCGAACGTGGTGGGGAGAAACGCGACTTGATCGCCGTACCCCGCCTCGGCGGCGGCTTCCTGCCCGCGACGGAGTCGGAGAATGAGGGCGGGACAGACCCCGTCCGGACAGTTCGTGTAAAAAGAGGTCCACAGAACCGCGCGCTCGCCCTCGAACTGTGCGGTCGATATCTCCTCGTCGCGGATCGGATCGGGGACGGTAAAATCGGGCATCTCGTCGCCGTAACTCGGGAACGACGCCTCGCTGAGATCTTGATCTGGGGGGCCGAGGATAGTCCCCTCGGCGCCGGGGGTACCGAGCACACCGAGACAGCCGGCAGTGCCGGCGACGACTCCCAACGCACCCGCTGTCTTACAGAAACTTCGTCTATCCATAGATCACTCTACCGGTCCCGCCGTTTTGAGGTATCTGGTGTATCTCTCGAACGCAACACCTCGCTCAGTATCGCGTCGGCAGGCGGTTCACGCGATCGCTACAGGAGCCGCAATCGGGATGGCTGGTTGTCTTGGGGGGTCCGCCGAGCCAGCCCCTGACCCAGTGACTTGTCGGGGCAGAAAACTGATTACCAGGGCGGAATGGTGATCGGGGACCACGGGGGTCCAAACGGGCAAGTGTTCTACGCCGGTACGGAACCAGAGCCCCGACAAGGGCCCGTCCAAGGTCCAGACGGAACGGAGCATCTCGCCTGGTTTCATACTCTCGCACACGGCCTCTTCCCCTACCACTTCGACATGGTCGATAACGGTGCGGAGGCGACTGCGATTTACGTTACGGACTACTCTCGCGTCGACTGGGACCCCCCTGAAGAAGCCGAACGGAAAACGATGCCGGCGCCGACCGCACCAGAGACGTTTGCGGATGCGACTCGGCTCACCTACGTTGAGTCAGCGGTGATGGGAGGCATGGGGCCGGACCTCATACCGTTCTCCGAAACCGAAGAGGCCGAACGGTTCGCGGAGACTCACGGGGGTCAAACCATCGCGTACGGCGATATTGACAGAACGCTTATCGAGGGGATCCAGATGTCGGAGATGGGGTAAATTCACCACGATCTGAGAAGTGGACTATACACTCGGTCTGCCCTTGCCGCAGAAAGAGGACTGTTCAACCCCCGAATTGACCGCTCGCCGGCGGGGCTCTGATGTCACACGCTGGTAATCGATGACGACAGCCGCCACCGCTCGTACTGCCTCCTCCCGCTCAGCCACGTCGACGGCGACGAGGATAATCTCGAGCAGGCGGTGAAGTATGACCTCGAAGACGAGATCGACGCCTTGGTCCGTTACCTCGAGACGCACGGCGGGGTCGACGATTACCGGCTCCCGGAGTGGGACGAGTTCCAGGTGCTGGCGGCTGACTCCGAGGTGTCGCCACCATCATGAGACCAACATTCGGACGTGAGTACATCGAGAACGAATTCCGGTGAATCGGGGATAGGCTCTCTGAACCGCTTACGGTCTACAAGCGAAGCAGGCCGAGTGCCTCGGGGCTTGACCAGAGGGTAGCGGCGGAAAACTCGGGCGAGTGTTCCACTTTCACCGTGAATGGCTGATATTGAAGCACAACGCACTGTTATACAGAGCTGAAGAAACGACACAAGAGCAGACCCTCGACGCTGGATTTCCAACTCGATATCCAGAGTAACAACGAGAGCCTGCTGTACGACGCCACGCTCGAATCGAGATGGGCGTACAATGAAACTCTCCGTCTCGCCAAGCAGGGCGTGGACTGGGATGAAATCCCAGACCGGGTAGCCGACGACGCCGATATCGTAAAAAATACGACGCAGCGCGTCGTTGCGAGGGGACTCGGTGCGATGGAAAACTACTACGAGTATGACGCTTTCAACCAGCCAAGCGGTCGTGTTAAGTTAAGCATGATTCCATCAGGGTGGGCTTGAACCACGCTTCCGCGGTCGGTGGATCGACATGGCTGAAACAGTTTGAAAACGAGGAGGTTCGTCGTTATACTTCTCTAAAGACACGTTCGACAGTATTCCTGAAGCCGTGTTGTTCGACGCGGTAACTGTAGTTTTCGCGGCGGAGTCCACCGATAAGATCATCGGCGTCATCGACGAGAAACAGCGCGTCTTCGATATCGTGTTTCTCGGCTAATTCTGTGAGAAACGCTCGTGCGATCGGAACTGTGTACGTCGGAAACAGCCGTGAATGAGGGATTCTGTTCGTTTCTGGATCGACGGCAGCGTACAGCCAGTACTGCTCACCGTTGACTCGGATCGCCTTCTGATCGACCGCAACGCGATCCGGGATCTCACCGCCAACTGGCTGTCGGTCAGATTTTCGCACTCAGTTGTGAACAGCAATCTGACTTCGATCGACACCCAAATCCTCAAGAAGAATAACTGTATTTGAGAGTTATAATTCTGCAAGGTGGTGTCGAATTCCATTTCCAGTAACCTCGTGGGGTGTCTGCTCTCGCTCCACAAAACCCGAGTCGATCCACTCGGTACACTCGCAGAGGCGGGCGTTTTTCGGCATAGAGCACTGAGTCCTCGTCCCGCCTCTCGCTTAACTTAACAGCGCGAAAACGACGGACAAACCAATTTTCAATTGTGTTTAGCCACGTCGAACCAAGCATCGCCGAAACATGTCCGTAACTTTATCATATCACTGAGGAACCCCGCCCGGACGGGAGCCATAAAGTTCACTGGTCGTTCATTGGAAGAGTCAATACTCGAGATAAGTAGTTGAATGAGACCGTGTTATCAAGTAGATGATTTTCTACGGTCTAATCAGATTATAACGGATGTTTTCAATCGCGCGTTTTATTAGTGACTATCCCAATTTGCGAAACACACATGAATGATATTTTAGTTCTGAATCCGACCAAATATATTGATCGGTTGCTTAGCCACTATTCAACAGCCGTAACTTCCACCCACTAATGGGGAAGCAGTTAGAACGAGACCTAGGTCTCCCGGCAGTGACGGCTATTAGCATTGGTGCGATGGTTGGTAGTGGGATCTTCATCCTGCCGGGGTTAGCGATGAAAATGGCTGGCCCGGCGGTCGTTTTCGCGTACTTTCTTGCAGGAGTGCTGGTACTGCCAGCAGCGCTGAGTAAATCCGAGATGGCCACGGCGATGCCAGAGGCAGGAGGAACTTATCTATACATCGAACGCGCAATGGGTCCGTTATTCGGGACAATTGCTGGGGTTGGGACATGGTTCTCGCTGACATTTAAGGGTGCGTTAGCGCTGGTTGGCGGTGCGCCGTATCTCGTACTCTTGTTTGATCTCCCGGTCACACCCGTCGCGCTGACGGTTGCGGCCTTGCTAATCGTGTTGAATATCGTTGGTGCGAAGCAGACTGGCCGGATGCAGGTCATCATCGTTGCGATCATGCTGGCAGTGATGGTTTGGTTCATCGTTGTCGGTGCGCCGAGCGTCGAGCCGACTCGTTTTGAGGGGTTCTTTGACAGCGGAATTAACGGTATTCTTGGCGCGACAGGGTTCGTGTTCGTCTCGTACGCTGGTGTTACGAAGATCGCCAGTGTCGCCGAAGAGGTGGAGAATCCGGATCGGAATCTCCCACTAGGCATTCTCGGATCACTGATAATCACCGCGGGAATTTACGTTGCGATTGTTACCGTGATGGTCGGTGTCGCCGACGAAGCGGCGTTGACGAACACGGAGACCCCGATGCAGGTCGCAGCGAGTAATGCGCTACCCACGATCGGCGTCGCTGCTGTCGTCTTGGCAGCATTACTCGCCTTGATCAGCACGGCAAACGCGGGTATCCTCTCTTCGTCACGGTACCCCTTCGCGATGAGTCGTGACGGACTCGCACCGGACATCTTTGAGAACGTCAGTGACCGATTCGAAACGCCGGTCAACGCAATCACAATTACCGGTGGTGTCTTGCTCGTCCTCATCGCGTTCGTCCCTATCGACGACATCGCCAAGTTGGCTAGCGCTTTTAAAATCTTAGTGTTCATCCTGATCAACGTCGCATTAATCGCATTTCGTCAGGGATCAATTGAGGCGTATGACCCCAGCTTCAGATCTCCGTTGTACCCTGTTCCACAGCTAGTCGGAATCATCGGTGGCTTCGTCTTACTCCGGTACATCGGGTTTGTCCCGCTGGTCGGAGCCGTCGTCATTATTCTCGGGTCCATGCTTTGGTACTACTTGTTCGTCTATCGCCGCGGCGGCGTCGCTCGCGAGGGGGCAATGACTGATGCCCTCCGCCGTAGCGTCGGACGGGACGTGGTTGAGCAAACGGAATCCGAGGTACAGACCGACAGTAGCGAAGTCTTAGTGGCGGTAACGGAACAGACCACGCCTGCGGTAGAACAGTCGTTAATCGATCTAGCAACTGACCTCGCGCGTACCCGAGAGGGAGGGATTCGAGTCGCACAGTTCGACATCAGCCCTGACCAAACCCCGCTGCCACAGTCGGCGTCAACCCTCACAGAGGCCGATCAAGCGTTCGAAGAGCGCATGGGAACTCGAGCCGCCAATTCGAAGATACCGATCCGATACGGCGAGGTTGTCAGCCATGATACCCGACACGCAATCGTGAACTATGCTGACGAGATCAACGCCGACACACTAATCATTGAGCGGTCGACTGGGTCAGAGTCGCTACTGAGCAGCGATACCAGCTGGATTGAAGATCACGCCCCTTGCGATGTTATCGAAGTCTCGAACTTCGACCACGGAAATGTAGAACGTATTGGGGTCATCACCGACGAGGGGCCGTTTGACCCGACGAAAGTTGCGCTGGCCGATGCGCTCGCTTCAGCGGTCGATGCGACGATTACGTTCTACTTCCCAGTAAACGCGGATCTTCCTGAAAGCCGCCGGAACACTATCGACGATTATCTCTCAGAGCTGGTGGACGTATGTGAGTCTCCGGTTGAAACAAAAATAGTTGAGCTGGGTACTGATGAGGCGATTGAGCTTGCGGCTAACGATTCCAATGTACTCATTGTTAGCGGCATCCAGCAGAATCTCACAGATCGGCTCTTCTCTCAGGAACCGAACCCAATAACGGCTGGAACAGAGCATGGAACCCTCGTCGTCTACGGAGTAAGCCAGCCAGGGCGTCTCCGGGGGGCTATCGAACGACGGTTGTTCTAAGACGTTTCTGGATTGTTCTCCACTCCACATTTGCGGTTCAGTTTTCACAGTTACTTTACAGACAATACTTTGTAAACTTTTGTGTGCCGACCGGAAATGTTATGCTTTGCTCTTCTCTATCAGAGATAGAACACGCTCCACTATGACGCTTATACCCAGCTTTGGGTCCGCTCTAGTCGACAGTACTTCGACTGGCGCGCCACCAGTACGACGCGGGTTGTCCAGTAGCTGGTACTCCCCAACTGATTGGGTATTTCGAAACATTCAGACACCGGCTTTGGTCGAGAGGGAAAAGATATGACTGACCCTGCCTCAATTCCGGTTACCGTCTGTACAGAACAAAGCGGTGAGAATACGTCGACGGTCGAGCAGACTCAGCATTCTCCCGTGGCAAACGCATCGTACAAGATCCTCGTTCCACTCCCCGAGGAAACTGCTGCGAAGCATGGAGATATCAACGTCAGCAGATTGTTACGAACACCATGTTCGATCGCCGCTGACCGGGACGGTTCAGTGACTATTACAATGGTTCTGAACGCGCCCAGTGATCTCCCACTTACGGGTGTAAGGGCAGGTGACGAGGAACTAGCCCCGATAGAGAACCTAATCAGTACGGGCCAAGCACAGATTGCGTCAATTGTGGATGATGTTTCGAACAGTTATCCATCTGTTTCGGTACATGGCACTGTCGTGGTGGGCCGTCTGTCTGAGAACGTGATGGAACAGCTCACCGCAGACGATCAGTACGATGAGCTATTCATCCCACGGAGTGAGGATACTGAAACGACACTCTGGGATCGCTCCCTTATCGAGGAAATGGTCGATGCCACCTCATGTGCTATTTACGTGGAGAATGTAGGCACAGGATCTGAGTTCCACCGACCGGAGGATGGTGATGAAACAACAGATCTCGGGAAGAACGGCAGCTCATCTCAAAGCGTCTCCACGATCTTGCTCGCCGTTGGAACGGGAGCTCATTCGGTCCTTGGCGCTGAAGCCGCCCGAGCGTTGGCGCGAGAATGTGATGCGAAAGTGAACGCGATTCACCTGTACTCTACCGCTACCGACCAAGATGTCAAAGCAAGTGGGGAAGATGCGTTATCGGTCTGTGAATACGTCCTTTCAGACATCCCCAACGTGACGTGCACCTCACGAGAGGTCGATCATGTTGTTGATGACCTACTGAGAGAGATTGAGCAGCACGACGTCGCTGTCATGGGCGCCCCGACCAAGCAGCTTCTCGTTGAACGCGTGTTTAAAACAGGCAAAAGAGAAAAGGACACCATGGGCTCATCGGTGTCCGTCGTCATGGCCCGCCAACCAAGCGATGCGATGAACACCGTATACTATCGGTGGAAACGCGCTATCGAGCGTACAGTCGATGAGGAGTCGTCGGGTTCACCGACTGGGGGAGTAAATTGATGTCTGATAACATGCAGACCGGGCGAGCGGCACAGGCAACTCCGTTAGCCGACCTCATCGATGACCAAGCGGTCGACTACCAGCGGTTACGGCACTTACTCGCGGAGAGTGAGTCGATCGTCGTAGTGTGTCACGACAATCCGGATCCGGACAGCCTATCAAGCGCGTTAGCGTTCTCAATTATCGCTGAACGGTCGGGTATGGCGTCGGCGACGATCTCCTATGGTGGGACGATCTCGCACCAACAGAACCGAGCGATGGTCAACGCGTTGGACATCCAGATGACACCGATGGAATCGTGTGCGTTAGCCGACTTCGATCTCGTTGCGTTCGTTGATCATAGCGTCCCCGGACGAAACAATTCGGTTTCAGAGGATCTGGTCCCGGATATCGTGATTGATCACCACCCCTCAGAGGAAGTTAACGGCCAATACGTGGACCACCGTCCCAACGTCGGCGCGACGGCGACGATCTTAACGCGGTATCTTCAAGCGTACGATCTGGAACTCGATGAGCGGCTAGCAACCGCACTTCTGTTCGGGATACATCGAGAAACGCTGAGTTTCACACGGGAAACCACGGCCGCAGAGCACGCGGCCGCGAGCTATCTTCATTCGCTTGCGGACCATGCGCTAATTGAATCACTCTCGAACTCGGTGTTTACCAGTGAAACCCTCAACGGAATCGGAGACGCAATTGCCAACCGGGAAGTTCGAGGCTCTTGTCTGGTGTCTTCTCTGGGCCGGATTCACGAACGGGATATCCTTCCGCAGGCAGCGGACTATCTGCTTAAGCTGGAGGGTGTGAGTACGACCGTGGTATTCGGTATTGTCGACGACAATATCCACCTCAGTGCGCGGACCAACAATTCGCAGGTACATATCGGACAACTCCTCAAAGGCGCATTTGACGAAGATGGGAGCGCCGGCGGCCACCACGATATGGCCGGCGGACAGATCCCGCTCGGTCTGCTCGGACCGGTCGATGAAGACGATGAGGTGGCAACTGACCTCCTCAACCAGTCGGTTCAAAAACGACTATTCACCGCGTTGGACAGTTGGGCAGAGTCATGACGCAACCACCGCCGTCCGATAGCGCCCAGAGCGGACCACAAATCATCGAATCGGGAGCGGAAATCGACAGCGTAGACAGACAGATCCTCTGTCAGTAACCCACGACTGAAGTCGTGGGCTTGTCAGTGGACTCCCCTTCTGCCGTCGAATCCATGGAGGCGATAAATTCGCCGTTCAGGTTCACCGTCCCTGACTTGAGCGCACACTGACAGGGTGCGCCTCCACCCGAAGACTTCTGCCCCGAGCGGAGACGTTTCAACAGTTTCCGAGCGATGTTCTTGCTCGCGTTATAGTCCGCGTTCAGCTCGTATTCGCACTTCTGACATGCGAATTCGTGTTTCGATTCCCGGTTCCTCCCGTGGGTAAATCCGCACTTCGAACACCGTTGGCTCGTGTACGCCGGACTCACCTGCTCGACTTCAATATCGAGCAGATCGGCTTTGTACTCGACGTACTCGTACAAGCGCCGGAACGCCCACGCGTGGAAGCGCTTCGCACCAGCCATTCGCTCGCGAATATCCGTCAAATTCTCGAACGCGATATGGGTACACCCGTGGTCGCGAGCTTCGTCGAGAATCTGGTTCGAAGCCCGATGGAGTTCATCTTGTATCCAGCGGTGTTCGCGGTCGTCCATCGACTGAATTGATAAGTGTGCCGACCGCGTCCCCGTCTGTTACATTGACCCGCGCGTCTTCTCGAATTCGCGGCGCCGATGATTCATCTCATCGGCATTCCCGATGAACGCACCCGTAGAAGTCACAGCAAGCGAGCCGTCCACATTCAGGTCAACGCCAAGGACTGTTCTGTGCTTGGCGTCAGAAGACACACCCGTGGACTGTTCGTGTTCGTCTGTGGTTCGGCGCATACGCGCGTGGAGGTAGAATGAGTCGGTCGAGCGGTCGTACTGAAGCGTAGACATCCGGAACTCGTAGTCCTCGTTCAGTACGTAGTCGCCGATCGGTGTTCCCGCGGGATTGTCGGGAATCACGTACTTACACTCGACACGCCCGTTTACCGTAGAAAGAGACACGTGATCGCGGTGGAACGTCGCGCTACGCTTGTCGTAAACGACGCTCCACGCGTCGAACTGTGGTTGACTGGTGGTCTCGCCCTTTTTGAGTCGGGCGACACCGCTTTTCGTAGCCTCGATCGCGCGTCGAATCCCCTTTTGAACGAGGTTCGCAGTCAACTCCGTTTCGTTGCGAAGTCGCTCGTAAAGCGCGGTTTCGGCTTGTTGTTTCGAGGTGACGCAGTACTCGTCGGGGAGTCTCCACGCCCACGCCGCGGTGGTGTTCGCACAGTGGAGGAACTGATCTTTCGTCTGATGGAGGTCGTCGCACCGCTCGTCGGGTACGTCGAGTTTGACTTTGACGGTGCGGATGACATCCCCCATCTGTATCTCACATTTTAATCTATTTATTTATAAATTCTACCGCTGGTAGTGGGGAGTCAGGGTGCTATCGCTCGTTGTATGTTGCGGGGAGTGTCGGATTCCTCCCACGGCTGAAGCCGTGGGCTTCCCCCTTGTTACTCTGTGAACTATCGACAGTTCTGGTGGAGTTACACCCACCCCCGTTTGGCGACTGGAAGTCAGGGAGTTCTTTCCCCAGGCAAGAACTGTTCACGCTCGATTATCAGGTAAATCCCGACACAGAGCAACAGAAGTGCGATAAAGATCGCCGGAGGCTGCTGCAAAAAACTCCCGGCGATGCCGATAACCGCTAGTGCGAGGGCACTTTTCCACGCCCACGACCGGGTCCTCCAAAGGCCGACACCGACCACGAGGTAGGCGACCGAGAGTCCGCCGATAAGACCGAGTGAAACCAAGACTTCGGATGATACTGGTCCGGCAATCACAACTTGAACGATCTGTACCCCGTTCAACAGAGCTATCAGCAACCAAATGACAGAGACAACGCTGACCCCGAGGGGCAAATGCGAGCGATCCATGATTAGCCGTTGGAAGGATCCGTCATAAGGATTGGCGTGCGTAGCTGTCGTCTATGGCAGAGAAGCCGATACAAATTCGACTGCCTGAGGGAATATGATTCGGAGCGTTCCTCTGTTACACCCTAAGGCAACGTAACAAAGAATCACGACAACTCGGTCACGGTCTGTGTCGAACCCGGTTAGAGGCTCGTGGATGAGGAGGGAGCCCGTGGAGAGCAGCACCAACAAAGAAACCGAGTCAGTGAGAGATAGAGTACCGGAGCGTTCTCCAGAGACAGGAACGCCAACGAATAGGGGTACCTGTTGACGATGATAAGGATGTCGCCGGTAAGTGGATATCCGAGGAGAAGGACGGTGACCAAGCTCGCTGCTACACCGACGGAAACGAATCGTCGAAGCCCTCGGTTGAGGATGCCGGCCGCTCGTGCTCGTCGAGAGCGTTCGAATTCAGAGCGGCCGTCATCGTTCGGTTATTTTCTTGTTTCAACTCGAAATGCTTACTGCGGGCCGCACGGCAGCGAGACCAGTCTTCGTGCGGGAGAACGGCCGTCTTGAGGCACAAACGGGCCTCGAAAACACTCGAGAGATCGTGCGCTCAGCAGTTATCACCGAGTGTCCTCTAGGTCAGCAGCGACCGCCCGTGAAACGGACAGCCATCGATCGTCACGTTCCAGGTCTGCGATCACGAACCGGTCACCATCGAAGGCTCCCATGACTGATGGGGCGATATCCGCATCGTGATCGCTGCCGTTGGTAATATACATGAGTTTGAACTGTTAGTTGTTCGCCGTCCGTCTCTCCGGCTGGATCTGATCGGCAGGGACCAGCTCACAGGTTGGTAACGCCGATCGTATCGTGTGAGCTGATCACGGTTTGGCTCAGCTGTCCGGTGGGACCTCCCCCTGCCACTTGTGCATCAGGAGCGAGCATTGGGCTTCCCTGGCGATTTTGTCGGTCTTGCGGCCGAACAGTGTCTTGCGAAGCCACCAGCCGCGTGAGGTTCCGATCACCATGATGTCGTGATCGGCAGACAGCTCGCCGAGTTTCTGAACAGGATTGGTGGCTCCCGTGAGTTCGGTCTGCGCCTGAACGCCGTATTCGGCGAGCCGGTCGACGGACTGATCCAGCAGTTCGCGCCCGTCTTCTTTGGACCCCTCGGACCCGGCGACGTATCCGAACGTCACCGTCGCGTCGGTCCGCTGGCTCATGATGGCGATCATCTGAAGCCGGTTCTCGTCGGGGGGAACGACGACCGGAACGAGTATCGACTCCGCATCGATGGGGTCGTCGTCAGCACTGAAGACGATCACGTCGCAGTTCGCCTTCCGAAGCAATTTATCGACGAGACTGGAGACGGAGTCCTTGTCTGTCCATCCGATGAGGATGGCGTCGGCGTCGTACTCCTCGGCCTCTTCGAGGATCCCGTCCAGCGCAGATGAGGCGGTTCGGATGGTTCCGTCGCTTTCAACCCCCTCCTCGCGAAGCGTGTGCTGACTCTCGGCGACGCTGTCGGAGCCGGTGCGCCAAGCCTCTTGTGACCCGACGAAGCTTCGATCAGTGGTCACGTGGGTGAACCGAACGGCCCCCCGTCGCGGATCGACGAGGGTGCTCGACAGCTGGGTGAGCATGTTCGGATCAGACTTGTCACCGACCGGGACCAGTACCCGTTCGTATCCGACGTCGTTGTTTGCTACCATCAGCGGTCACCCTCGATTGTCGGGGTTCCACCGATATCGTTGTTCTGGTCGGTGCCGTTCTGCTGTTGGAGCTCCTCGTTGATCATGATGTTGAGCTCGAGCACGTTCACGCGCTCGTGTCCCCAGATACCGAGCCACGACCCCCTCGTCGCGTCCTCGATCATTCCCTGAAGCCGCTCCTCGGAGATTCCGGTCTGATTGGCGACGCGCGGCACCTGATACTGCGCGGCCGCCGGCGAGATGTGCGCGTCGTAGGAAGACCCCGATTCGGAGACGAGGTTCACCGGGACGGAGTCGTCCGGCGTTTCGTACTCCGAGATGTTCCGGAGGTCGCCGCGGACGCGTTCCGTCAGCAACGGATTCGTCGGGCCCCAGTTCGTACTCGCCGAGGTCATCGCGTTGTAATCGTTCGCCGAGGGACGGGACCAGAAGTACTGGGCGTCCTCGGCCTGACCGGGCCGGAACTGCTGCCCGATCATCTGCGATCCGACCGGTTCCTCCTGCCCATCGACGTAGATGGGACTGCCTGCCGTATTGTTCGGAAACGCTACGTCACCGATGGCCATCAGCGACCCTTGGTAGAGCAGCCCGAAGACGAGCAAACTCACACCGAGGAGCCGCAGCGGCACTGTGAGATCTTGACGGTTCATTATTGGAACACCCCGAGGGCGACGAACAGCATGTCGATCGCCTTGATGAAGATGAACGGCGCGATGAGGCCACCGCCACCGTAGACGACCAGGTTCTTCCGGAGTAGCTGCGCTCCGCTCTGTGCCTCGTAGTCAACGCCGCGTAGTGCGAGCGGGATGAGCAGCGGGATGATGAACGCGTTGTACACCAGCGTCGCTGTCACCGCACTCGCCGGCGTGGACAGATTCAGGATGTCCATCGCCGCCAGTCCAGGAATCGCAGCCGCGAGGATCGCCGGCAGCAGCACGAAGTACTTCGCGACGTCGTTCGCGACCGAGAACGTCGTCAGCGACCCGCGGGTCATCAGCAGCTGCTTCCCGATACCGACGACCTCGATGATCTTCGAGGGGTTCGAGTCGAGGTCGACCATGTTGCCGGCCTCCTTCGCGGCGTTCGTCCCCGCGTTCATCGCGAGGCCAACGTCGGCTTTCGCCAGCGCCGGAGCGTCGTTCGTCCCGTCACCGGTCATCCCGACGAGCTTCCCGTCGTCCTGGATGTCTTCGACGAGTTCGATCTTCTCTTCGGGATCGAACTCCGCGTGGAACTCGTCGATACCGACCTGCTCCGCGACCCAGCGAGCGGTCCGCTGATTGTCACCGGTCGCCATGATAGTTTCCACGCCCATCTTCTGAATCTCCGCGATTCGGCTGGAGATGGCGGGTTTCAACTCGTCTTGGAGTTCGATGATGCCGACGACCTGCTTGTCGACGGCGAGCGCGAGCGGCGTTCCGCCGTTCTCGCTGATCTCGTTCGACCGCTGCCGGAGCTTCCCCGGAACGCTGGTCGCGTACTCTTCGACTGCGTCGACCGCACCCTTTCTGATCTCCGTTCCGTCGGAGAGGTCGATTCCACTCATCCGGGTCTCGGCGGAGAACGGGACGAAGTTGCTCTCCGAGAGTCCCTCGGCATCGAGGGAGACGGACACCGTCCGGGGCGCGTCGACGGAATCACCCGGTTCGTCGAGCTCCTCGGAGTCAGACTGTCCGTTGGCGGCCTGCTCCCCGTTCATTTTCTCGGCGAGTTTGACGATCGAACGACCCTCGGTCGTCTCGTCGTACAGTGACGACTGGTAGCTCGCGCGGACGACGTCCGCGTCGTCCGCATCACCGAGCGGATGGAAGTCCTGCGCGACGCGCTCACCGGTCGTAATCGTCCCCGTCTTGTCGAGGATCAACGCGTCGAGGTCACCCGCTGCCTCAACTGCTCGGCCGGACTTCGCAATGACGTTACGCCGAGTGACGCGGGTCATCCCGGCAACGCGGATGGCGGCCAGCAGCGCACCGATAGTCGTCGGCATCAGCGCAACGAGCAGCGCGACGAGTTCGGCGATGTCCAGTCCGGCGAAGTTCGGCGCGAACGTCGAGAGGTACTCACCGAAGAAGAACATCGTCGCGACGGCGACGACGAACACCAGCGTCAGGCCACTCAACAGGATCGTCATCGCGATCTCGTTGGGTGTCTTCTGGCGCTGTGCGTTCTCGACGAGACCGATCATCTCGTCGAGGAACGACTCGCCCTCCTCGGAGGTCACCTCGACCTTGATGTTGTCGGAGAGCACTTCGGTCCCACCGACTACGGACGTCCGGTCACCACCGGACTGGCGGATGACCGGCTCGGATTCGCCGGTGATCGCGGACTCGTCGACCGAGGCGCTCCCCTCGACGACGGTCCCGTCGCGCGGGATGACGTCGGCTTCGTCGACGAAGACGACGTCACCCTGCTCGATCTCGTCGCTCGCGACGGCCTCGTAGTCGTCTTCACCGACGTCTTCGAGGTCGACGTCTTCGTTTCGGAGCCGTTTGCCTTCCGTTTCTGTCTGTAACGCACGGAGGCTGTCGGCCTGCGCTTCACCCTCCAGTTCCGCGTACGCCTCCGCGTAGTTCGCGAAGATCACGGTGAAGCCGAGCAGCACCGTGATGACCGCGTAGTACACGCGCGAGCCGGTCGCGCCGAACAGTCCCGGAGCGATCGTCATCGCCAAGCCGATTATCGTTCCGAGTTCGACGACGAACAGCACCGGGTTCTTGACCAGGTACCGCGGATCGAGCTTGGCGAACGAATCGCTGACCGCTTGCTTCTGTTGTTCCGTGTCTATCGTGAGTGTTATCTCTGCCATGTCAGATACCTCCGCTCAGCAGTTCACCGATCGGGCCGAACACCAGCGCCGGCAGGAACACCAGCGCGCTGACGATGATGATGACACCGATCAGGAGGCCGACGAACGCCGGCGTATCCGTGTCGAGCGAGCCCTTGGATTCGGGGCTCAGTTTCTTGTTCGCGAGGTACCCCGCGATCGCGAGCTGTGCCGTGATCGGGACGTACCGGGCCAGGAGCACCTGGAGCCCGTCGACGATGTTGAAGTACATCGTGCCGTCGCCGAGCCCCTCGAACCCGCTCCCGTTGTTCGCGGACGCCGAGAAGAACTCGTAGAGTATCTCGGAGAACCCGCGGAAGCCGGGGTTGTTCATCGAGTCGATCGCTCCCTGATACACGACCGCGTGTGCCTGCGGTATCAGGACCAGTAGCGGGAGGACGAGAATGACGACGAAGACGTACCGCATCTCCTGCCACTCGAGCTTCTTCCCGAGGTACTGCGGGCGACGGCCGATCATCAGCGCGCCGATGAAGGCGGTGAGGATGACGAACATCAGGATGTTCAACAGCCCCGTGCCGACACCGTTACTGACGTTATTGGTGGCGAACGCGAACAGCAAGGAGAACGCCCCGAGGGCGGTCCAGCTGTTGTGCATACTGTTGACACCCCCATTCGTTGTCGAAGTGGTCGTCAGCCCCCAGATGGCGCTGGCGGTCGGCCCGAAGCGCGTCTCCTTACTCTCCATGTTCCCGACCGACTGATCGACGGTCAGGCCGCTCTCGGTGACCTGCATCCCGGCGTTCGCGCCGGTCTCACCGACGACCGCGACACCAGTGAGAGCCATGTAGATGACGAAGAACGCGACCACGATTGCGACCCCGTGGCTCCGATTGCCGACCCACGCGCCCCACGCGTAGATCGCGCTGAACGTGCCGATCGGCATCGCCAGCGTCAGGACGAGGTTACTCAGCGGGGTGGGGTTCTCGAACGCCGTCGCCGCGTTCGCCGCGTTGATCCCTCCACCGTTGGTCCCGAACATCTTGATCGCCTCGATCCCCGCATGGGGGCCGATCCGGATGTTCTGGACGCCCATCGTGAACGTCTCGGCGGTGAGTTTCCCACTGAGGATCGTCTGGACCGACCCCTCAGCCATCAGGATGACCGCGATAATGAACGAGATCGGAAGTAGGAAGCGAACGAGCCCCCGTACCACGTTCTCGTAGAAGTTCCCGAGACGCGGGTCCTCCGAGTTGGTGAACGCACGTGCGAACGCGGGCATGAGCCCCAACCCGGTCGCGGGCGTCAGGAACATCGCGATCCCGATCCCGAACGTGTGAGCGAACACGGAGAGGTTCTCACCGCTGTAGTGTTGCTGGTTCGTGTTCGAGGTGAACGAACTCGCGGTGTGGAACGCGAGGTCCAGGCTTTCGCCGCCGACCCCGACGTAGTTCATCGGGAGAACGTTCTGGAACACCAGGACGCCGAACAACAGCACCCAGATGAACGCGTTGAACACGAGTACGGCTTTGAGGTATCCCTTCCAGGTCATCTCCCGTCTGGGATTGATCCCGGCAAGTCGATAGAACCCGTTTTCAACGGGTGTGAACACCCTTTCAAGGCGGTTAAACCAGCTCAAGTAACTGGGTGGTCTGTGGTCGCTGTTCGCTTGGTCGCGGTAGACCCACGCGAGGTACTCACCGAGGGCGAATATCAGTATCGCCGCGAGGACGAAAAACACCGTGTACTCGACGACCGGTGGTGGACTCGTCATTGTTAGAACCTCGTTGGGTCTATCATGACGTACGTTAGGTACGCCATGATCGCTACTGTCGTAACTGCCAGTACCGCTTCGCCGATTAGCATGTGCAGTCGCCTTCGAGGCATGACCCATATATATCGGTTGCGCTTTGATCAGAAAATTTTACAACCAATTGTTTGTAAATCGATCTGGGCGAGATTCGATAAGGCGAAGTTCGCTATATAAATGGGGTGCGGAGAGTCCACATCTGAAGCCCGATATTTTTCGTGCGCGCGCCACCGACCCGAGAGGTTATTATCATGGGTAGTATAAGAGCTGGTAATGTCTATCGTTATCGTCGGAGCAGGTCGGATCGGGTCAAGTGTTCTCGAGATGGCTACTGACGTGGACATCGAGATTAGAGTCGTCGAGCAGGATCCGAGTCGCGTCAATGAGCTCGAATCGGCTGAAAACTGTGAGGTGATAAGCGGTGACGCGACCGACCGAGAGACCCTCCTTCGCGCTCGGGTCGACGATGCTGATGCCGTGATAACGACTACTGAAGAAGACGCAACGAATCTGATGGTGTTGATGGTCGCCCGTGAGATGGGCTGTGATACGCTGGTCAGTGTCGTCCATCAGGAAGCGAATCTACCACTGTTCAGTCAACTCGGTGCGACCGTCATCGAGAACCCGCAGCGACTGATCGCGGAGTACCTCTTTCGGGGCGTTTGGAATCCGACGATTCAGGATTTCATGCACGTCGGAGACCCAAAGAGTGAGGCCGAAGTATTCGAACTGGCAGTTGACGAATCGGCACCAATTGTCGCCAAGACACTGGAGCAGGCTGATGTCGAGGGGCTGCTTCCCTCGAGCATGATTGTTGTGGCCGTGGAACGGGACGGGGAGATCATCATCCCCCGCGGCCACACGACTGTCGAAGCAGGAGACCTCGTGACCGTGTTTTCGAAAGAAGGAGTAACCGACGAGGTAACAGAGCCGTTCGACCCAGGAACGGACGGTCTGACAGACATCCTAGACTGAGATTTGTTTACAATAGATCTACTGTAAATCAGGGTAGAACGCGCTCTGTCACGAAGTGAGCGCGTCGGCGGTCACGTACGAGTACGCATCGTCTAGTGTGGCCGCGTCCTCCGGCAATAACGCGATGAGGAGGTACGGAACGAAATCTGAAAAGTAGTCCACGAGCGCAGCGATCCGTTGGGAATCGATGGCCTCGAGCGAGTCCAGTAGCATCAGCGGAACGACTTCATAGACGTCGTGAACAAGAAACCCAGCTAAGCCGACAATCAGTCCGATCACTTCTCTCTCGCTTTCGCTCAGATTAGCCACCGTATCTTCGTATCCACTCCCGTCGTCGGTTTCACGCACGATATGTAGATCAAAGCGAGTCGCTGAACCGCCGCGGTACCCACCGTGACTCGATTCGAATTTTGTCCCTTCCCTCCGCTGGATCCACACACGAGCAATATTCCGATATTCGAGGATGTCGAGAATCTCCGTCATATGCTCGTTGAACGCTTCAATAGCGGATTCTTCGAGTTCGCGGATTTGTGTCCGCTGGCTCTTCAGTTCCTCTCGGATTTCCTGTTGTTGTGATTCGATCTGATCACGCTCTTCCTCAAGGCGGTCCAGTTCAGCGATCTCTGATCGGACTGATGAGAGCTCCTCTTCGAGCTGTCCCCGATCGTATTCGAGTTCACTCAGTTGCTGATACTGACTAACCAGTTCGCTTTCCTTGAAACTGTCATTCTCCTCGATATACGATTCGAGCTCAGAAAGCTGTTCACGAAGGCCGTCCCGTTGCTCTTTCAATGACTCGAGAGTCCCCTTTCTGCGCTGTATTTCTGCAGACACCTCTTCTAAACGACGATTGACCGCCTCTTGACGATCAATCTCTTGTTGAAGGTTCTGTTGCCTTGACCGAAGTTCCTTGATTCGAGACTGGACATCAGCACGCTCCTGTCGTTTTTCATCGACGACGTCGCGAAGTTCATCCAACCGTTCAGAAATGTCGTTTCGTTGAACATCACTCCCACAGGTCCAGCACCGCACTGATTGAGACATCGGATCCAACTGGGAGAGAGGCGACTGGGATTCTTTCTCAGCTGTAACCGCATCGAGGTCGCCCCCGGAAATCAGATCGTCATTAAAATCAACAATTGCGGAGAGGTCATTGATCGTCGTCGCAAGTGAACGTTCCCGCGTCGTAAGTTCTGACAGTTCAGTGTCTACCTGTGTAAGTTCGTTTTCAGATGTTTCGAGAGCGTCAGCCTCTTTTTGGAGGTCCTTTCTTTCGTCTCGCAGTGATTCTATGGTCTCCTGTTGAGTCTGGATTCGATTTTGAACCGACGTGATCTCTTGTTTTCGTTCCTCAAGAGACTCCAACGCCTCTTCCACAGCCTCGGCTTCCTCGGGATTCGTATCGAACTCCTCAAGTTGCTCTCGTAGCTCCGTTATCTCTTGATCGAGGTCCTTGAGATTACCCTGTAGCTCAACCCGACGTGATTCGAGTGCCGGCTGTTTTTCTAGCTGCCGTTCGATCTCTCTGATGCGCTGACCGAGCTGATTTCGTTCAGACTCAAGCTCTTCGATTCGTCGCTGGATTGCGTCCGTATCGACCGGGCGCATGATGATATCCCGGAGATCGCCGTCTTGGATGATCGCGCGCCGGGCAGGGTTGTCTTCGGTTAATCGAACGAACAAATCGATGAGATCGTCCCGTGTTGAAAACGACTCACCGGACGTTTCGATTCCATTCTGTGTCCGCGTATAATCCTGATTGAAAGTTTGCCCGTCAACGGACAACTCAATACGGCCGTGTTCTGCATCACTCCGGAGTGATGGAGGAGAGCCACCGAGTGCCCCAGCTAAGGCGTTTAGCAGTGATGTCCGTCCGGTGGCGTTTCGCCCTTCAAGAACGGTCACACCGGGGGTAAACGTAATATCGCAGCTGTCTATGCCGCCGATATTCTCGGCACAAATCGTAATTTCGTCTGCTGTGTTGGATTGGCTCATAGATTTTGTGTAACTGAGATCGGTTAATCTACGGTGTCTTAGGGATCGTTGTATATGTTATTGTTGGCAGTCACACCCCTGGTTGTCCAAGAATTCTTCAATCGGGTACGTCTGGCCACAGGCACTGCACCCCACTCGTACGGATTGGGTTACTTCCGTCGGCACATCAGTAATTTTCTCAGCGGATCGAAGGCGTTCAAGTGTTTGTTCGATAACTCCTTCCGAGCGCGCTTGCGCCCATTCAATTGTTTTTCGCCCACCGTCTATATCTACGTGAGACTGCCTCCCAGTATCTATTTCTAAGCAGTCGTGTAGATGATTCCGAACGGTTTGATGAGAGATGAAATGAGATTCAACAGTCTGAATATCCACACCACTACGATCGAGCTTCGAACGAAGTTCCACTTTCTTGCTCCGAGTGGATGATTCCCCCGTCAACGCGTTGTATATCTGGTCTGCATCACCGACAATCTCCTGTGTCGCAGAATCGAGTGCTTGAGAGAGCACCTGCTTGTTGAAGTACGCCGCAATCTCGCGAAGGCTTTCCTCACGGTCGCGTCGCCTAAGCAGCCGCTCGTCGATGTCTGGAATATGGTACTCGGTAGCCACCCGGGTGACCTTACAACACGGTTCGGAACTCTGCGTCCCCATTGTCACGCAGTAGCGTCCCCACGAATAGGAGTGTATCGGTTCGAAAAAGCTGTTAAAAAGAGATCCGCTGTCGGGCGTTAGCGGTAGAGGTTGAGGCGCTGTAGTATCGCTCCGAGTAGCACTGCTACTGGGATGATCTCAAGCCGGCCGACCCACATATTGATGATCAACATCGCTTTCGCGCTGTCAGGCATCGTCGGGCCAGTAATACCCGAATCCAGCCCGACGTTACTCTGAGCGCTCATCACGTCGAATATCACGTACTCAAGCGGATACCCCGATGGGAGCACGCGGAGTAGTACAGCAACGCCGATCATCAGGAACACAATCCAGAGCATAAACACCACCGTCGCTTCCGTGTACTCGCGTTCCGCCTGCTGTTCGTCGAGCTTGCGGTCCCCAATCGTAAGGTACCGAATCGCGCTCGATGGCTGGAAAACGTTGCGAATCTGCCACGCGGTCCCCCTGACGAGCGTGACCATTCGGATGATCTTCAGTCCACTGGTCGTCGACCCAGCCGCACCGCCGGTGAGCATTCCGAGACACGTGACCAGCGTCGCACCGGGACTCCAGACTTGTTCCGTCCCGCTACCGATCGACTCGGTTCCGAAGCCAGTGTTCGAGACCGCGGAGACGAACTGGAACAGACTCGCACGGAACGTATGCTCGAGCGTGTCGTACTGTCCGTTCGCCCACAGAATCGCTGTTAACACGAGCGACCCTGCCGTGAACCAGATGAACACCCACCGTGTCTGTAAGTCAGCATAGAGATTCCGAATTTCGCCTTTGTAGATTAGATAATGGATCGGGAATGCGATACTCCCCGCGACCATCACCGGCACAACCGCATACTCAATGAGCGGGCTACCGTAATGGCCGATCGACGAGCCATGGACAGAGAATCCCCCGGTAGCGATGCCAGTCATGGCGTGGTTGATCGCGTCCCACGGCGGCATCCCGACGATGAGAAACAGCACGATAGAGCCGACCGTGAGTCCCACAAAGATCTTCCAGATTTCTCGAACCGTCGTCACGATGCTTGGGTGAATCTTCTCTGATCGCGCTTCGCTCTCGTAGAGCGTATACGAGCCGCTGCTTCCGCCGCCTCGGCTGAGGATCGCAACGGTCAGCACGATCACACCGACGCCACCGACCCACTCGATGAACGACCGCCACCAATGGATCGACCGCGGAAGTTTGTCTTCGACGGCGGCCATGGTCAGTCCGGTTCCGGTGAAGCCGCTCATACTCTCGAAGATTCCATCTAACGGGTTGAGAAAGATGACAGTCGTGTCATCCATCGGTGGAGTATTCATCCAGACCGGGAACGGGTCGATCTGGATGGTCCACGCAATGAGTAGAAACGGGAGTCCACCGAGGATACCGATGAGAGCCCACGCGGTGGCCGCAGTAACCATCGCATCGCGTTTCTCCGGCGGATCAGCGCCTTGGTATCTTCGGACGAGTCCAGTTCCGATAGCGCCCATAATCACCGCCGTGACGGCGAAAGCGGGTACCGCGAAGAATTCGGCGTTGACGGCTGCCACGAGAATGGAACCCGCTGACATCAGCGATATCGCCTGTACAATCCGACCAACGTCGTGTCCGACGGCGCGTCTGTTTACTGTCAACATAACTCTTCAGTCAGCGGCTCGCCTGCCCACGTTTTATTCAGACGTCTCATTATCGTCTGTCGATTCAATACCCTGCTTCCATCGGTAATAAAGCGATCGCATCGTCGCGTCAGCATCGCGTGCCATCAAGATCGTCGCCTCAATCTGTTCCGAGAGCGTCTCTTCTAGAGACCCAAAGACGAATTGCTCTAATTGCGATTTCTGTTCCGGTGCTCCGATCGATACGAAGTCGTGCTCCGTTGCTTCGTCCGCAATCGCTTCGACTGCCGTGTCGGCCGTTTGGATCTTTGTCGTTGTTTCGACATTAGGGCCGAGGACGTAGTCTGCAAATTTCAGGATGTCTTCTCCATCGGCCCTTGCTTCATCGGACGAGATGACGTGGAGTATGGTGACCAGCGCATCGTCGGCACGTGCCACCGCCCGTGCTGCTTCGGCGGCAAGAGCAGCGTGTGGGCCCGCACTGACAGGAAGCAGTATCGAGTCGACGGGTCTCGCTTCGGAGTCAACCAACGGAGTGACCGCATGGTCCTCAGTGTTTAGAACATACAGTGGGAATTCGCCACCCTCCGTGCCCGTGTTTTCAACGAAGACGTCACACTGCGCGTTGTCGAGTACCGCATCGACGGTGGATCTATCGAACAGCCGGTCTCCCTCCAGACCGACACCGCGTAAGAGGAGGACTGCGGTCTCACCGTCCCGGTCTGCGGCTGCCAGAATACCGCTGGTGACATCTCTCACAACCTGAAGAGAGGCTGTGATTGGCGGAGCCGGAGAGAGTTCCTGCGCTACATCGACTACCTCCGCCAGTTGGGCGCGCCGTTCTTTGATGGCTTCGATCGTGTCCGGTCGACCAGTATCGTTCGGGCCCTCAGCCTGTACGCGCTCGCGAACGGTTTCGAGTGTGGTATCACTTGTGACCGGCTCGAAACCGAGGAGAAGTACTCGGCCGTCGTTCTCCGCTGCGAGCGCAACTGCCGTCTGTAAGAATCGCCGGATGTTGACTCCGGTATACGAATCGAGAAGTGTCTTCGTAATCGGGACAACGACCAGATAATCCGGCGTATGGATTGCCGGACCGTTTCGTACGTTCAGATCTTCGGTCGACTCCGATGACTCTGGTTGAACAGAAACGCGGACCGCCGAGTTCCCAGGGTTGTGTGACATTGTTACGAGGCTGTGAATATCTCCGTAACGCGGCTCGTTGCTCCACTCCCGCAAAATGTCGTTACCTCGTCACCTGCCTGAATCTCAGTGTCTCCCTGCGGAATGATCAGTTCCTCATCCCGAACGATCGCGACGATGATTGTTTCCTCGGGGAGTAGATCGTCCTTGTCCGCATCGATCAGCGTGAGCCCATCGATCGGAGCACCCGTATCGACGGTGGCCTCAAAGATTTCCGCGTCGCCGGCGACCGGCATGAACTCCTCTATTGCTGGATGTTGGACGGCGCGGTAGAGGTACTGGCCGTTCAGCTGGTGGGGGCTTTCGACGATGTTCACTCCGAGATCCTCGAACAGCTCCTTGTGTTCGGGATCGTTGATCGAGCTCACCAGCGTCTCGACCCCGTATTGTTTCCCGAACATGGTAACCATGAGATTCACTGAGTCGATTGGGGTCGTTGAGATAAGCGCGTCCGCCTCCTCGACCCCGGCTTCGAGCAAGATCTCTTTCGAGGCGGCATCAGCGTTGATGACCAGGCAGTCATACGATGCGCTCACCTCCTCGGCCAGCTCCGCGTCGCGTTCGATCACGACCACGTCGTGGTCGTCCCGAGTCGCAAGGTCGATGACGATACGTCCGGTGCGGCCTGCGCCGACGACAATTATGTACATTGGTGGTGGTGTGTTGATAGTTTACGGGCGATACGGTCACGGGGAGTTACACGCGACGGTGGGCCGGGAACATCGGTAATAGCGCTCCTGAAAGGTACTTGGAGAGTCATGCGAGTTACCTCCGCATGAGGCTGCTAATGAGAACCAAGACGGGGATGATCTCAAGCCGTCCCATCCACATCTGGATGATAAACAGGACCTCAGCGATGACTGGCATGCTCGGGCCAGTGATCCCTGAAGACAGGCCGACGGTTCCCTGCGCGGTTGCGACCTCGAAGATCGCGTCTGCTAACGTGAAATCAGACGGGAGGACCGCCAATAGCACAAACAGAGATAACACCAGCACGATGAGGTATGTTGCCGCCATCGTACCCGCAGCGCGGATCTCATCGTTGGCCTCGTCGGTTTTGAACCGTTGTCGCCCGATTCGGAGATCGTCGACTGCGTGTTCGGAGAGGAACACCCGAGAGATCTCCCAGCCGATACCGCGGAGGATGATATACGCGCGGAGAATCTTGATCCCCCCGACTGTCGCGCCGGCGGATCCACCGATCAACATCGCTCCGAAGACGATGAACATGACTGAACCGTTGTTCCAGTCGCCGATGGCAGACGTCTGCCATCCGGTGGTTGTCTGTGCACTGATGAATTGGAAGAGCCCCTCGCGGAACGCCTTGCTCGTCGCCACTCGCCCGACGTACCCCACAGGATCGCCGTTATACGGGACCCCGACCCACCGGGCGAGAAACGCCGTTAAACCGATCGCGCCAACGAGGAACAGCCCGAACATGACCCTGACCTGCGGATCGCGCGCGAACTCTCGGAGGTCGCGTTCGGAGACCGCCGCGTAATACACCGGGATCGAAATCGCGCCCGTGATCATCGCGGGGATGTGGACGAGGTCCATCGCGTAGGAGTTGTACCCCGCGATAGAGTTGTCTAGCGTGCTGAATCCGCCGGTCGATTGGCCGGTCATCGCGTGGTTGATCGCGTCGAAGATCGTCTGTTCGATTCCGTATCCGGGGAGAATCAGAAAGGTTGCTACCGCGAGGTAGACCGCTACGAGCGCCGTAACTCCGAGGTAGATTTTCCAGATCGCACGCGCGGTGCCGGCAATGCTCGGCCGTAGCTTCTCGCTGCGGCCCTCTGATTGGTAAAGTGAGACACCAGCAGCCCCGAGCGGCTGTCGCAGTATCGCTAACGAGAGGACAATCATCCCGGCACCACCGATCCACTGTATCTGGGACCGATACCAGAGGAAACCGTGACCGACCGAGGGCTCACGGACGCTCATCGTCAGGCCAGTCGTCGTATAGCCGCTCATACTCTCGAAGAGCGCGTGGATCGGCTCTCGAAAATTAAGGAGACTTGATTGGTAGCTCGCCCCTGCCGGCACGAAGGATTCGAGAACGGCCGACGGCGTGATGTACGCCGCAACGATGAACGGGAGTGCGCCGAACGCCGCCGTGACGAGCCATCCGAGCGCGGCGACAATCATCGCGTGGTAGCGTCTCGGTTCCGGGGCATCTACGCAGGCCTTGTATGCGATTCCGCCTGCGAGTGCGGTGACCCCACTGCTGATAAGAAACGCTAGTCCGCTGTACCATTCCTGATAAAGCAGCGACACGAGTAACGGAATCAACATCAGCCCACCGATGAGAACCTGAAGGGCACCGATATCTCTGATAACCGTCTTCGAGGCAGTCAGAAAATCGAGCCGGCCGCTCGGTGATGGGGACATGTTATCATACCACTATCGGTGCGTATTTAATTATACTGCCCGGTCCTCGTAGTGGCCGAAAATATCCGTGAGCTCTGGGTCAGCGCCCGTTGCCGAATATACCGTCAACAGGTCACCGATCTCAATTCGGGTGTTTCCGCGCGGCGTCTGTGGTCTGTCTTCACCCTCACGTTCAATGGCCACGATCAAAGCGTCATCAGGAAGGATCCCCTCTTCACCGGCTTCTGTGAGGCTCTTTCCAGCTATCGGTGCCTCTTCAGTGACCGTAATTTCGAAGACTTCCGCGTCCTCTCCGATCCGCATATAGTCGACAATCGCTGGCCTGGCGACCGCCCGATAGAGGTAGCCAGCGATGAGCTGTTGGGGATTTTCCATTGTATTCACACCAATCTGTCTGAACAGAGTCATATGCTCTGGATTGTGGACGACAGAAGTGATTCCCGGGATTTCCAGCTCTTTTGCGAGCAGACAGATCATGACGTTCGTCGCGTCCTGATCGGTCGTAGAAATGATCGCATCAGCCCGTTCAGCGCCGGCATCCGCCAGAGTTTCCTTCGTTGTGGCATCTGCGTTCAGTACCATACAGTCGTACTCACCCGCGATTGTGTCGGCTTTCTGGGCGTCCTTTTCGATGACCACAATTTCGTTTCCGGCTCGTGCTGCGATGTCGATCAGTGGTGTTCCGATGTCACCGGCGCCGACGATGATTATGTACATGTGTGGTATGAGTTAACGATCTGCGATTTGCTTGTTTGGCTGGGATGCTGCTGTATCGGCTTGCTGTTGGTCTCGGTCGGGAATGATCTGGATTGGCAGGTCACCATTGGTAACCACATTGTGAGTGACATCGCCCGTCAGCAGTTTACGCCAGCGGCTCCCCCCGCGGGGGGTGAAAATAACCGAACTGGCGTTGCTGTCATGAGCTGCGTCAAGGATGGACGAGACAATATCGGTCCCGTAGTGTAGGTCTGTTTCCACGGATATCCCGGTGGTGTCAAAGGATTCAGTGATGATTCCGAAGATATCCTCCGCACGCTGTTCACGTTTCTCGATTGGTGCTTTATTCGGAGCCTCGCTTATTCGCTCAATAACGTGAACCACGATAACCGAACAGTCCGTATCCTTGAGATATGGCCAGAGTGCTGTCGCGATCGATACCGCGTCGTTACGGTTTGCGACGGGAACAACGACTCGTTGGGAAATCGGTTTAGTCATGGCGATCAGTGCTCGAAGTCTCGGTTACTCTTCCGAGGTAGTGCCACTTGTATCGACCCTCCCCGTCATCGATTTCAGGTTCCCACTGTACCCTGTAGGCAAACGGCCCACGCGCTTCACCCACTTCGTCCGGACGTTCTACAACGACAATCGTGTACGTGTCATACTCCTCAATCCGAACGATTTCCTCCCCGTGGCGCGCTTCAATAGCCTCCGTCAGGGGAGGATGATCCCTGAGAAGCCGTTGTGCGTGGTTGATGACATCTCTGAGTTGACTGTCATCACATTCCTCAAGCACAGCCGATAGTCCCTCGGGAAGGTCCTCAGGGGGGTCAATATCTGAGTGGATCATGGTCAATTGGGTGTTACCGTTTTCGGTGCGGTAGAGCAGTTTACGGCGTGGCTGCTAACCGGCCCCGCTAGCGGCAACTGATCTGTTGCTAGACTGTCCGTGTCTGCCTCAGTTCTCCCTAGAACATAAGTATTGGCATAGAATTTTGTCTCACAGCGAAAGATCGCGCCTATATTTTTGTCCTTGTAACTGTGGCCAAGGGTATTCACCGCAGAGAAAATTCAGGGGTTTTAGTATTCTCAGACATACATATTTAATTAAATATCAATATGGAATTACATGTCATATCGTAGTGCTAATCAAAAACACAACAAAATACCTCTTTCAAAACACAATCTATACAGAATACTTCTTATGTATACTGATACTAGAACCAATATGTCCCAGCGAATCGATGAAATCGATAAGCGCATCCTCTATTATCTAGCATTAGATGCGCGAAACACCGCAACAACGGATATCGCTGAAGAGATGGACGTAACCCCAGCGACAATCCGGAATCGAATCAACCGGCTCGAGGAGCAAGACATTTTGCGGGGCTATTTGGCCGATGTCGATTATAAATCGATAGAAGGGTATGTGACGTACCAATTCATATGTACAGCACCAATTCCAGATCGGTTCCACCTCGGTCAGTCTGCTCGAGAAGTATCTGGAGTTGTATCGGTACGAGAACTGATGTCTGGTTCTACAAACCTCATTATCACAGTTGTCGGTGCCGGTACTGACGAAATTAATAAGATTGCAGGCGAGCTTTCTGACTTAGGACTAAAAATAGAAGACGAGAGTGTTATTGAAGGCGAGTATCATACTCCCTATAACCCGTTTGGTCCAGAGAATATCTCCAAAGGGCCATCACTAACGGATTTCATGAGTCTCGCTGGAGGTGCAGAAGTCGTTGAGTTTACCGTATCTGAGGGTTCGCAGATTGCAAATAAAACTATTGAGCAGGCTGTAGAGGAAAACCTGATAGCCGATGAAATGCTCGTCGTTGGTATCGAACGAGATGGAGAGGTTCTCACCCCCAAAGGGAGAACACAGATACAACCAGGAGATATTCTTTCGCTGTTCTCAAAGAGACCGCTGGACAAGAGCTCTTTAGATGTCTTTGGAACGTAGTGAAGCGCGTGGCTGTCTGCGATTTCCAGCCTCCAAGGCAACGCTCAAAGAGATCTCCGTGTTCTAGACTTGCTGCCATAGCCACGCAGCTCCCACTGCCGGAGCGTAAGACCACTGAGGTTGTGAGTCAGATCAGACGGAATTCGGCTGCCATCAGACTGATCAGCTTCTCAGTCATGGTCTTCCGCGTGTCCGAACACGTCTGTTACCTCCGGCGTCACACCGATCCCCGAATAGACGGTGAGCAGGTCCCCGGCCTCGATACAGGTCGTCCCGCGAGGTGTTATCGGGGTCTCCGTGCCACTACGCTCGATCGCAACGATCAGGACCTGGTCCCCTAAGAGGTCTTCTGCATCCGCGTCACGGAGCGTCTTGCCGGCGATCAGTGCGTCGGCCCCAACAGTGATCTCGAACACCTCCGCATTCTCTCCGATGTGCATGAAATCAATGATCGACGGCCGACTCACAGCTCTGTAGAGGTATTCTGCGATGAGGCTCTGTGGGTTCTGCATTGTGTTGACGCCGATCTGTTCGAACACACTCATGTGCTCGGGGTTGTGAACGACCGAGACGATGTTCGGAATCGACAGCTCTTGGGCAAGCAAACAGACCATAATATTCGTCGCGTCCTGATCAGTCGTCGAAATGAGTGCGTCCGCTCGGTCAGCTCCAGCATCCTGAAGCGTCTCTTTGGTCGTCGCATCGTCATTGAGAACCAGACAATCATACTGGCTTGAGGCCCGTTCTGCCCGTTCCTCATCTCGCTCGATGACGACAACTTGGTTCCCGCTTTCGGTCGCGAGCTTGATAAGTGGTGTTCCAATATCGCCCGCGCCCACGATAATCACATACATGATAACATCGTTCAGAGGCGTCTATTGAAAGGCTACCGTTCCTAGCCAAGACCGAACACGGGTGTCAGAATGTCTCCGACTGGTTACTTCGATAGAGATCACACAGGGTATCGTCCCAAGGACGATTTCAGCGTCTGAAGTTTCTACCATTCTGCTCTGTTGAACCCGATGATGACACGGGGATCAGGATCTCTGAAGGCGAGATTATCTTGCCCTTCGTTGTCGATGAATTGGATCGATCCACCCAGTGACCTCGAGCCTCTCACTCTCTGCCACGATTCCATCTCCGGATTCTCTCGACAGCGCACCTGAGCTGAGTACAGAGTGACCCGATTCCGACGCCTTCTGCGGATTCAACAAAGCAGTCAGTACAGGATACACACTCATCAGAAGACATTTCGCTTTCTGAGGAGAGATTAGGATGATGCCCTCCACCGGTGACATACCGCAATGGCGTGAGGTGATGATGCTTATTTTACTGAGTGTGGTCTTTGTGTCACTTCAGTGGAATACCCTACAGGACCTCATTTCCAACGGGCCAACAGCAGTCAACACGCTCATCGATGTTTCATTGTTAGTTCTCTTGGGAATCACCGTCACTGGAGCGATGTACGAAATCCTACAGATGAGAGCAAATTGAGGACTTCGCACTACTCAGCGACTGACTGTTTCAGGTGAAATCCATCTGAAGAATAGAACTGTAATAGACTAGTGGGCTTATTTATTGGTAAGCAGGGGTACGCAAGAGCACTCAGTTTGGTGAGTGGTCGGAGTCGAACTTGTGTATTATTCCCTATTTTCCCAACACGCCGAACCGGTTGGGTTCGGACATAGAACAAATGAACTACCGACTATCACTTTCTTATCTCAACACCTCCTCCGTCACCCGGTGGTATTATTACCTTCTATATTACACATGAAATGATGCCCTCCAAACGAGCGTTCGCGAAGCGCCTAGCCGCGCTCGCAGCGACCGGGCTGGGAGTCGGCGGACCGATAGACGCTCTCACTTCGGAACCGCCGCCCAATGTGACCCTCGCGGTCGGATCGGCTACATCGCGAACCGACCCAGCGACCGATAAATCTGAAAAAAGCCGGTCAGGCGCAGACACCGCCGAACCACGCTCCAGCGTGGCCGCTGGAACGTATGATCCAAGCGCGACCGCATCAAGCGACGTCGACACTGTCGTGACTGGGCGGATCGATCCGGCAATTCTGACGGCAACCGGCCTTCCAACCGGGATCAGAACACGGGTCAATCGGCTACTCGACCGATACGAAAGCGTGGCGCTCGGCGACGTGCGGCAGGCCACTGGTGGTGCCGCGCTCACTGCCGACGGGCCCGAAGGATGTGCAGCTGTGGTCGGTGATGTCGATGTGAGTGCGCTCATCACAGAACTCGACGCGGATCCCGACGTGATTCGCGAGACGGACGACGACACGGGATTCGCTCGATTTCGGGCTCGAGATATCGGATCAGCAGTCGCAGTGGCTCCGGGAGAGCTCGTGGCCGCGTATGGCCCGACCGCCGCCGTCGCCGCCACACACCGCGACGCAGGCGTCAACGGCGAGCAGCAGCGCCGGGGAACGAACGTAAACTACGGACCGCTGCCATCGCTGCTCGGAGGCGACGCGACGGTGTGCGTCGACCTGGGGCCGGATGCCCGGAAGCATCTTCGGAGCCACCTTACTGACGCGCCTGACGAACTCCGCACCGCGGTCAACGCGTCGGGCGCTGTTGGAGCGTCGCTCCGCGTGACCAGAAAGGCGACGGAGCACAATGACGCGGGTGCCGACGGCGACGCGCCGAGCGTCGCGCTGCGCTACGGGGCGGTTGCAGACCCTCAGCGACTCGACAGGGAGACGGCTGCAGCAATCGCGCGGGCGGCCCGCGAGGGCGAACCGTCGCTCTCAGACGCCGCCGTTACCCGCCACGGGCGAACTGTGATTGTCGACGCTGCCGCCGAGGACGACCTCTTTGCCTCTCACGCCTCCTTGGTCGGGACGACAGTCGGCGACCCGGTCCAGGTGACCGACGCATGAGAAGCGCTATCGACGCGCCGACGCCGTGCCTGACTCCGACGAGACAGACGTATCGACGTCCAACCGACACGCGACTGAATCCACGATGACGACGGTAGACTGCATGACACCACGACAGTATCGAGCGAGGAAAGCCCGATGAGTTCCGAAGGTGCTCCATCGGGACCGCCGGACGAATCGACAGACGATACAGAGGCGACGAAGAAAGGTACGACGACGGCGGGCCGGAGCGCCACGCGCGCCACCGAGCGAGCGACTGGAGACGAGTCGACATCGATCCTTGACCGGATCGAAACCCGACACGCGGTCGGCGTTGCCGCGATACTCGCAGTGGCCGCGGGGCTGCTTGTCGCGCCCGGAGTGTACGGTGCGGTGACCGCCCCCGATGGCACGGTTGCCGTGATTGAGATCGACGGTACGATTGACTCAGGGACGGCCCAGCACGTCGAGGACAACCTGCGAGACGCCCGCACGAACGACTCCATCGAAGCGGTCGTTCTCGAGGTTGACAGTGGCGGCGGCCTGCCCGCACAAAGCGAGCGGATGTACGCCGCGGTCGACCGCACCGCATCAGTGATGCCGGTGTATGCCGCCGTTGACACGCTCGGCGCATCCGGCGCCTACCTCGCGATCGCGCCGGCCGACCG
>ENA-ORCR01000322-ORCR01000322.1-marine-metagenome-genome-assembly--contig:-NODE-322-length-33459-cov-3.660056_pt1 | contig 33459 bp, 26 predicted proteins | sample MGYA00237782_ERZ508514 | MGnify/ENA primary metagenome ERZ508514 (study PRJEB26185, sample SAMN06268960) | marine metagenome | isolation source: Eden Landing Ponds, San Francisco, CA, USA | place...
GGGTCTCTCGACCAAACTGTCTGAGTGCAGAACTAAGCTCTTGGTAGAGCCAGCGGGTGTAGGCGACACTGAAACTGACAGCGATCGCGATAATTCCGGGCAGCGCACCGAGCGTAGAGACGGTGACCCACATCGGCGCGTCTCCGGCGAACACGTTGCTGAGATTGTAGCCGTAGATGTGCACCGCGACGATAGTTTCGAATAATGTGAGGGCGAACAATGGTGCGTAGAGACGGCCGACACCTATCGCGAGATGCTTGAGACGCTCTCGACGGTCAAGGCTCTTGGACATCTACTTATCAGTCATCTGCCGGCGAGTGGTTGCCGTAGGCATCCTGCTGCATGATCCGCTGCGCAGCCAGGCGTTCGACGACCTCGGTCTCCTCGGCGTCGGGTGCCCTGCGTTCGAGGTAGTCGTCGGCGTCGATCGCGGCCTTACAGCCCATGCCGCCGGCGGTGATCGCCTGCTGGTAGTGATGGTCGACCACGTCGCCCGCGGCGAACAGCCCCTCGACGCCCGTCGCGGTCTGGTCGCCGCCCTCGCCGCCGCCCTGGCTCCCTCGAGTCATCACGTACCCCTCGTCGTCGAGTTCGACACCGGTGTCCTGCAGGTAGTCGGTGTTGGGCGTGTGGCCGATGGCGACGAAGACGGCGCCCACGTCGAAGTCGAACTGCTCGGTCTCGGGCTCGTCGAGCTTCTCGGAGGGGTGGCCCGACTCGTTCTCCGCGAGGGTGACGTGGTCGACGCCGCCCTCCTGGGAACCGTGGATCTCCAGCAGTTCCGTGTTCCGCATGATCTCCACGTCGCCGTCCTCGACCTTGTCCATCAGCCGGTCGACCCAGTAGTCCTCCGCGCGGAACTGTTCGCGGCGGTGGACCAGGTAGACGGTGTCGGCAAAGCGGGTGAGGAAGTCCGCTTCCTCGAAGGCGGCGTCGCCACCGCCGACGACCACCATATCCTCGCCGCGGAAGAACGCGCCGTCGCAGGTCGCGCACGTCGAGACGCCGAAACCCATCAGGTCGTCCTCGCCGGGGATCCCCAGGGTGCGCGCGCTCGCACCGCTGGCGGCGATGACCGCGTCGGCGGTGTAGGTGTCGCCGGTGTTCAGTTCCACCTCGAAGGGGCGAACCTCGTCGTCGACGTCGGTGACGATCCCGTGGGTGATCTCGGCGCCGAACTGCTTGGCCTGGGCCTTCATGTCGTTGACCAGCTCGGTGCCGCCGACGCCGTCGGGGAAGCCGGGGTAGTTCTCCACGTCGGTCGTCAGCGTGAGCTGGCCGCCGGGCTCGTCGCCCTCCAGCACGAGCGGGTCGAGGTTCGACCGCGCCGCGTAGATGGCGGCGGTCAGCCCCGCGATGCCCGAACCCGCGATGATAAGCCGTCGGTGGTCGACCGTCTCGGAACTCATTGCCCACCGGTAATGGAGGACGGGCTATTTAATTTGCGCTGTCGCGCCGACCGCCAGCGGCGGGCAGGCGCGTCGGCGAACGCGCTCGGAACGGGCCGTTCTCGCCGCTGGCCGCTCACTCGTCTTTCCACTCGCCGGCCCGTTCGCCGTGGACCTCGCCTTTGGCCTCTCGTTCGATCGGCCAGACTGCCAGGGCCGCGATCGCGAGGTAGAACGCCCCGAGCACACCCGCGACGACGACACCGGGGACGCCCGGAAGTTCCGCGGCCTCGGTCCAGCGGTTCTCCGGCGTGAACAGTGTGACCTTCGCCGCCCACGCGACGCCGACGACGCCGAACAGTAGCCCGTAGATCCGCCGAAGGCGCCGCGTGAGCGCTTCGAGGGTGGACACTTTGAACGTCGGGTAGCGGAGGTCCCGGCTCAGTTCCTCGCGCCACTCCGCGTGTTCGGCGCCCTCCGGTGAGAGCGCGTTGGCGAAGACGTTCTCCTGGACGATCCGCACCCGCGACCGGTACATGTCGTAGAACCGGTAGCGACGCACCTCGTATGAGAGGAAGGTCGCGAGCGCGCCGAGGCCGATGAGCAGCAGGTAGGCGGGCACGCCGGGACCGGCGAACACGACCGACAGCAGCGCCGCGAGCAGGCTTATCGCCCAAGTCGTCGTGCGGTCGATCCGGTCCTGTGCGGTGGTGGCCTGGCTCACTTCGCCGCGGTAGAAATGCGGCAGCGCGGCGAGCAGCGCGTCGGTGTCGCCGGCGATCTCGGCGCCGACCTCCTCGTCGCCGCGGTCGAGTCGGCTATCGTGGTTCTCGTCCATACCCGCCGTTCGACCCCGGGGAACCAATACCCCGCAGAGAACGTGGGTATCCGAGGAGTACCCCGCAGCCGACCGGTCGGCTCCCGGATATCGGCGAAACGCCGGCGCCGCCGCGACCCGCCGACCGAACGCTTAGGGTCACGCCCCCGCTCCGGTCGGGTATGCCCGCCGATCTACAGGAGAAGACCGACCGCTACGAGGGACTGCTCGCCGAGGCGCTCGACGCCGCCGAGGTCGCCCCGCCCGACGGCACGCCGATGGCCGAGGCCGCCGCCGAGTGCGAGGAGATGGCCCGCTCGTACCTCGAAGACGGCCGCCACTTCCGGGCCGAGGACGACCCCGTCAACGCTCTGGCCTCCTTTTCGTACGGCCACGCCTGGCTCGACGCCGGCGCCCGTATCGGCCTGTTCGACGTGCCCGAGGAGGGACACCTGTTCACCGTCTGACCGGACTCGACACCGCTCCCTCGCGAGTTTCATCCGTGATTTCCGGAGGTTCGGGTTTAAGTGACTCGCCGGGATATGTCCGGTAACACCCTCCGGGGGCGCTCATGTCACGCGAAGCGACGAACGGGTCGGACGACGGACGGCTCACGGCGTTCCAGCAGTGGCTCTCGCGGGCGGCTGGCGCGCTCACCGGCTCTCGTATTCACGTCCCTAACTACGACCCCGCTCGCCACGGGCGACTCGTGGCCGACGACCCGCCGCCGGGCGGCCGCGAGGTCGAGCGCTACTGGCTGAACGCCCCCTTCGCTTACGTCTCGATCGCCTACGACGACGAGGAGAACGAACACCGCTACCGCGTCGTCGAGCCGACCCTCGACGAGAGCGAGCGCGAACTCCTCCATCGCGTGTTCGACGACATCCGGGACCCGCTGCTCTATCGCGACGACGTGAGCGACGACCCGACCGACGCCCTGCGCGAGGAGCTCCGCCAGCGCCTCGAAGAGTACGGCGTCGACGTGGCGACCGAGACGTTCTACCGGCTGTTCTACTACCTCCACCGCTCGTTTCTGGGCTACGGGAAGCTCGACCCCGTGATGCACGACCCGGGCGTCGAGGACATCTCCTGCGACGGCGCGGACCTCCCCGTCTTCGTCTACCACGAGGACTACACCGACGTGGAGACGACGGTCGTCTTCGAGCGCGACGAGCTCGACGACTACGTCATCCAGCTCGCCCAGCGCTCGGGCCGCCACGTCAGCGTCAGCGACCCGGTCGTCTCGACGACGCTCCCCGACGGCTCCCGGATCGAACTCGCGCTCGGCGAGGAGGTCACGCCGCGGGGCTCGGCCTTCACCATCCGCAAGTACGCCGACGAGCCGTTCACGCCGGTCGACCTGATGAACTACGGCACCTACGACGACCGGATGCTCGCGTTCCTCTGGCTCTGTATCGAGAACAACAAGAGCCTCATCTTCGCCGGCGGCACCGCGGCGGGCAAGACCACCTCGATGAACGCCGTCTCGATGTTCATCCCGCCCCGCTCGAAGGTGATCACCATCGAGGACACCCGCGAGCTGTCGCTGTATCACGAGAACTGGCTCTCGTCGGTCACGCGCGAGCGGATGGGCGACGGCGACATCACGATGTACGACCTGCTGCGGTCGTCGCTCCGGCACCGCCCGGAGTACATCGTCGTCGGCGAGGTCCGCGGCGAGGAGGCCATCACGCTCTTCCAGGCGATGAACACCGGTCACACCACCTTCTCGACGCTGCACGCCGACTCCGTCCAGACGGTCATCAATCGTCTGGAGAACGAGCCGATCAACGTCCCGCGGCCGATGGTCCAGAGCCTCGACGTGCTGAGCGTGCAAGTGCTGACGCGGTCGGGCGGCGAGCGGGTGCGTCGTGCCCGGACCATCGCCGAGATCGAGGGCATCGACCAGCGGACCGGCGAACTCGACTACTCGAACACCTACTCCTGGGACGGCACCGCCGACTCCTTCTCGCGCAACAACAGCGAACTGCTCGAGGAGATCCGCGAGGAGCAGGGCTGGACCCGCGCCGAACTGCTCCGCGAACTCCGGAACCGCCGGCGCTTTCTCACCTACCTCCAGGACAACGACATCACCGACTTCCGTCGGTTCACCGCGATGGTCAACAAGTACTACGCCGACCCCGAGGAGGTCGTCGCCATGATCGACGAGGCGGACGTGACCGTCGACGACGCGGCCGACCCGGCGGTCGGTGACGGCTCCGAGCCACCGGTCGACGACCAGTCATGAGTTCGGTCCTCGGACTGGCGCCGCTGGTGCTCGCGCTGGCGCTGGTGGCGCTCGTCCCCCTGTCGTCGGTGCAGCCGGCGCTCGGGACCTGGTTCACGCGGACCGCTCGGCGGTACTTCGGCCGATACGTTCCCGAGGAGGCTCCCGACCGCCGCCGCCGGCTCAAGGAGGCCTACGTCGACAAGACCTACCGCGCCTACGCCGCCGAGACCTATCTCGTGACGGTGGTCGTCGCGCTGGCCGGCGCCATCGTCGGCGTGTACGTCTTCGGCGGGATCCTGCTGGTGCTGCCGACGGTCGGCGAGTTCATCCAGCAGCTGCCCGACGCCATCGCCAACACGCTGGGCCGACCGGAGCTGGAGCCCCAGCTCGCTCCGAACCAGGTGTTCGCGGTCCTGACCGGCGGCGGCGCGCTCTCCGGGCTGGTCGTCGCCGGGTTCACCTACTGGTACCGCTGGGAGAGCCCGCGCAGCCACGCCGAGGTCCGCCGTCGGGGGATCAACGAGGGGCTGCCGCGGACGGTCGCGTTCGTCTACGCCCTGTCGCGCGGGGGCATGTCGACGCCGGGCGTGATGCGGACGCTCGCCGACAACCGCGACGTGTACGGCCACGGCGCCGACGAGATCTCCGTCGCCGTCCGCGAGATGGATCTCTTCGGCCGGGACATCATCACCGCCGTCCGCAACGTCTCCAAGCGCACGCCCAGCGAGCAGTTCAAGACCTTCAGCGAGAACCTCGCGAGCGTCCTCCAGAGCGGGCAGAACCTCCCCGGCTTCCTGCGCGACCAGTACGAGCGCTATCAGGAGGAGGCCGTCGACCGCCAGGAGGACATCCTGGAGTTGCTGTCGACCATCGCCGAGGCGTACGTCACCGTCCTCGTCGCCGGGACCCTCTTCCTGATGACGATCCTGCTCGTCTTCGGGCTCACGACCACCCAGACGATCAACTTCCTGCGGCTGCTGGCCTACGTGCTGATCCCGCTGGCGAACGCGCTCTTCATGGTGTATCTCGCCGGGAAGCTCGACCTGCTCGGCGTCGCGAGCGGGAGCGAGACCGGCCGACTGGCCGAGTCGATGCGCGGCCAGGGCGGCCTCCCGGACGGGGACGCGCCCGTCGCCGACGGCGGCTACACGTCGTCGGCGTCGCTCCGCGAGCAACTGGCGGTCTACGACTCGGTGCGTCGCGTTCGGACCCTGCTGGACCGTCCGTTCGAGGCGCTGATGCGACGACCGACGGCGATCCTCTACGTGACCGTGCCGCTGGCGCTGCTGACCGTCGCGCTCCGGGCGCCCGAGGCGTTCGGCGCGACCGGCGTTCGACCGCGCGCCCTCGACGACATCGTCATCCAGGCCGCCTTGCTGGTGATCGGCTCGTTCGCGGTCGTCTGGGAGGTCTACAGCCGGCGGATCCGCCGGATGGAAGCGGCGCTTCCGGAGCTGCTCGAACGGCTCGCGAGCCTCAACGACGCGGGGATGTCCGTCGTCGAGGGATTCGAGCGCGTCCGCGAGAGCGACCTGGGCGTCCTCTCGGTCGAGGTCGACCGGATCTGTCGCGACCTCACCTACGGCGCGAACGTCGACGACTCCCTCCGGCGGTTCGGCCTCCGTGTCCGCACGACCGCGACCACCCGCGTCGTCACCCTCCTCGCCAACGCCCTGCGGGCCAGCGGGAACCTCGCGCCGGTGTTGCGGATCGCCGGCGAGCAGGCCAGCGCAGAGCTGAAACTGCGACGCAAGCGCCGCAACGAGATGTTTACCTACCTCGTCGTCATCTACATCTCCTTCCTGGTCTTCCTCGTCATCATCGTCGCCGTCCAGGAGGTGCTCGTCCCGAGCCTGCCGAACAACGTCCCGACGCCCGAGAGCACCAGCCGCCTGGCGGTCAACGTCGACTCGTTCGCCCGCTTCGGCCAGGTGAACAAGGCCGCCTACACCCTCGTGTTCTTCCACACCGCCATCGTCCAGGCCGTCCTCTCGGGCTTTATCGCCGGCCAGCTCGGCGAAGGGTCGCTCAAACACGGCGCGAAACACGCGGCGATCATGCTCGCCGTCGCCTACGGCGCCTTCCTGCTCCTGTCCTCGCCGGTGGCCCAGGTCACCTTCGACGACCAGACGGTGACCGCCGAGACCGTCACCGTCGACTCGGTGTCGCTCTCGGAGGGTGGCTACGTCACGATACGCGCCCGGACCGCCGACGGGGAGATCGTCGGCCGGACCGAGTACCTCCCCGCCGGCGAGCACGACGGCCTGCGCATACGCCTGGAATCGACCTACAGCGACCGGATGGAGCTGTACGCCGTCCCCCATCTCGACACCGACGGCGACGAGCGCTTTGGCTACACCGGCGGCGCCGTCGACCGGACCTACCCCAGCGAGCGCACCCGGATCTACGACATCGCGACGGTCCAGCGGCCGGACCGGACCGGGTCGCTCCGACGGGCGCTCCGGGCGCCGCTCCCGGGCGGGGTCGGCAGCTTTTAGACCGGCCGGGGACCTACCGACGAGGCGATGGAGCTGGCCGCCTTCGCCGAGCGAGCCCGGACGATCGAAGCCGAGAGCGCCGACACCGACATCGTCGAGCGCGTGACCGACCTGCTGGGAGCGGCGGGGCCGGACCTCCCCGTCGTCGCCCGCTACGTCCAGGGGCGGGTCTTCCCGGCTCACGACTCGACGAAACTCGACATCGGCCCGGCGCTGTGCTACGAGGCGATCGCGAAGGCGGCCGGCCGGAACGTCGATGCCGACGACGTGGAAGCGCGCGTCGCCGAGGTGGGCGACGTGGGCGAGGTCGCCGCGAGCTACGACTTCGGCGGCCAGCAGGGGCTGGCGGCCTTCGGTGCGGACGGCGGAGCGGACGACGGAACGGGAGCCGGCGGGACCGACGGTCTGACCGTGGCCGACGTGGACACCGATCTTCGCGACCTGGCCGCGACCGAGGGATCGGGCAGCCGCGACACCAAGCGGGACATCCTGTTCGGCCTGTTCAACCGGACAGGGAGCGACGAGAGCCGGTATCTCGCCAGGATCGTCCTCTCGGAGATGCGCATCGGCGTCGGCGACGGTGCCGTCCGGGACGCGATCGCCGACGCGTTCGACGTACCGGTCGAAGCGGTCGAGCGGGCGCTGCAAGTCACCAACGACCACGGCGAGGTGGCCGTCGTCGCCTGCGAGGAGGGTCTCGACGGCCTCGAATCGCTCGGACTCGAAGTCGGGCGGCCGGTCGGCGCGATGCTGGCTCAGGCCGGCACCGTCACCGACGCGCTGGACGAGTGGGAGACCGCCGCCGTCGAGTGGAAGTTCGACGGCGCGCGCGTTCAGGTCCACCACGAGCCCGAGGGGATCGGCGACGAGGGAGGGGGCCGACGAACGCGTCTGTTCTCCCGGAACATGGAGGACGTGACTGACCCGCTTCCGGAGGTCGTCGAGTTCGTCGAGGAGGCGCTGGACGCCCCCGCCATCCTCGACGGCGAGGTCGTGGCGGTGGCCGAGGACGGGTCGCCGTTGCCTTTCCAGGAGGTCTTGCGGCGATTCCGCCGGAAACACGACGTGGCGAAGGCCCGCGAGGACGTGACCGTCGAGTTTCGCGCGTTCGACTGCCTGCACGCTGGGGCCGACGACCTGCTCGACGAGCCGCTGACCGAGCGCCACGACCGCCTCGAAGCGGCGTTGGGCGAGGCGGGTGCCGGCGCGCTGTCGGCACTGACCGTCGCAGACGACGCCGACGCGATCGCCGATATAGAGGCCGAGGCGCTCGACGCGGGCCACGAGGGGATCATGCTGAAAAACCCCGATTCGGCCTACACTCCGGGCCGTCGGGGAAAACAGTGGCTCAAGCGCAAACCCGACGTGGAGACGCTCGACCTGGTCGTTACGGGCGCCGAGTGGGGCGAAGGTCGACGCGCCGAACTGCTGGGGACCTTCGAGATAGCGGCCCGCACCGACGACGGCTTCGCCGCGCTCGGGAAGGTCGCCACCGGGATCACCGACGAGGAGCTGGCGGAGCTGACCGAGTTGCTCGAACCGCACGTCCTCGGGGAGGACGGCGCCGACGTGGACATCGACCCCGCCGTCGTCTTCGAGGTTGGCTACGAGGAAATCCAGGCCTCGCCGACCTACGGAGCCGGCTACGCCCTGCGGTTCCCGCGTTTTCTCGGCGTGCGCGCCGATAAAGACCCGACCGACGCCGACTCGCTGGAGCGAGTCGAGCGGCTGGCCGACCAGCAGTGACGGCGCCGCAGAGTCCCGGAAGGGGCCACCCGAAGCCGAACCCTTAACCGCGTCTCGGCGGAACTCGCGGGTATGACTGTCCGACACGACGGCCTGACCGTCGACTGGCTCGGCTACGCCACCCTGCGCATCGAGAGCGACGACACGGTCGTCTACCTCGACCCTGGCCGCTACGGCACACTGACCGGCGAGTGGGAACCGGACACGCCCGGCGTCGGCCACCCGCCGGGACAGGACTACCGCACCGAGGACGCCGACGTGGTCTGTGTCACGCACATCCACCACTACGACAGCGACGGCGTCGAGCGCGTCTCGAACGACGACACGACAGTCGTCGCCTTCGAAGGCATCGACGTGGGAGACACCGACCGCGACCTGACGCCGGTCGACGAACTCCCCTACGAGGTCGTCGAGGTCGGGATGGAGGACGAACTCGTCGTCGACGACGTACCGATCGCGACCGTCCCCGCCTACAACGACCCCGACGGCAAGAACGTCGACGACGAGGGCGAGCCCATCCATCCGAAGGGGATCGGCTGTGGCTTCGTCGTCACCGTCGACGACACCAACGTCTTCTGGACCGGCGACTCGGACGCGCTCGACGGCCACGAAGCGCTCGACGTCTCGCTGTTCGTTCCCTCCATCTCGCAGTCGTACACGATGGACCGCCACGACGCCGCCGAACTCGCCGAAGCCATGGACCCGGACCTGGTGCTCCCCATCCACTACAACACGTTCGAAGCCCTCGAAGGTGACAGCGGTGCGTTCGCCGAGGACGTAGCCAAGTGCGGTGTCCCGGTCGTTCTGGACGAGCGGTAGACTACTCCTTCGAGGGGGCCGATGCGCTCGGCAGATACAGTTCACCAACCGAACTCTTATTCCATGCCTTCATCTACGTATTGTATGGCCAGTGCAACGCGTGACGAGACTCCCGAAGAAGGCGTGGAGTTTATCCACGAGGATGATGGGCAAATCACGGCTCGTGACCTCGAAACTGGCGTTGCTTCCTTCGGAGAGACGAAAACGGAAGCACTCAAAATGCTTGTGGAGGCCCTCGAGTTGCACGAGGGTGGTGGAGAGCCAGTAACTGAAGACCATCTTGAAGAGTGGGAACTTGACGATGCTGAGCCCGGCGATACGGATCTTCCCGAGTTCATGCAGTAAATGGTCCGGACGAATTTCTCAGGACGTGAAATCGCATCGGTGTTGATTGACCACGGGTTCGTCCGGGCAGGCCGCGTTGGAAGCCATCTGAAACTCCGATACGAGTCGCCAGACACGAACGAAGTTCGTATCGTGACAATTCCGATGAAATCAGCGGACGCTATCCCAACTGGGACACTTCAGTCAATCGCCGAGCAAAGTGGCGCAAACGATTTTCAGGCGTGGTGTCGGTGGATAAATCAAAATCTGTAACGCTCAGTTCGCAGACAAACGAACCAAGAAAGTAAGCGGGAGGCCCACAGAAAATAATGTCCAGTTCTATCCAGAGAATCGGCTCGTCTCAGTACAAGGGTTAGACGAATCACGCGAGCATCCACCAGCCAAGCGAGCGGTTTACTGTCAGAGCACGCGCTGCCAGACCCTCGATGGTTCGCACTCCTCACTATCGAGGATACCGACTCCGTGCATTAGTGCTAGTTCGGCCTTGGTACCATTGTGTTTGCCGCGCCGAGCGGGCCATTCGGTCTCGCTGAACGCCTGGACGGGCGCAAGGGGCCCGTGGGCAGAAATAGTACCCGACGGGAGCGAGGCAACCAAGGATATTTGTACAGCAAAAAGATGGGTTCGCACAAAAATCGAACACGACCGACGGACGAACCGCTTCGTCCGCACCAACCCTTACAGGATGCCCATCTCCGTCAGCCGCTCGGGCAGATACGTATCCGTCACGAAGTCCAGACCGTAGGAGGCCAGGCTCTGCTGTTCGGACTTCTTCCCGATCTCTAGCTGGAGTTCGATCTGCTCCTCCCAGTAGTCGGTCTGGAAGCGCGGGTCCTCCAGTTCGCTCTCGAGGGCGTTCACGTCGGAATCGGACAACGGGTCGGTCGGGAGGTCGTACTCAACGATGTCTTCGGGCTGGATGCCGATATATTGGGCCTCGGGCGTCGCGAGGTACTCCGAGAGGTGGGCGCTCTTGATGGAGCCGTAGGACACGGAGCCGAAGATGCGGTAGGACCACGGGTCACCGTCAGCGAAGACCGTGACCGGCAGGTCGAGTTCGTCGTGGAGTCGCTTCGTGATCCGGCGGGTCGCCCGTGCGGGCTGTCCGCCGAGGTGGACGACGAGGGCGTCGTACTCGTCGTCGAACCCGTTCTCGACCAGCCGGTCGCGCATGCCGCCGGTCTCCACGCAGAGGACGAACTCCGCGTCGTTGTCGAGGAACTCGATGGTGTCGGGGTTGTTCGGAATCTGGTAGCCGCCCTGCCCGACGTCGTTCTGGCAGTGGATCTCTCGGTCGCCGCGGTTGGTCTGCTCGCGGAGGAGGAGCGGCCCCATGATCTTCGCACCGGACTCCTCCGGGCGCATGTGGAAGTCCTCGCGTTTGACCTCGGAGACGATTTCCAGGTCTTCGATGAGATTGTTCGACTCGTCCTGCGTGTTGAACTGGGCCTCGTCCAGGTCCCAGGACTCGCTGAGGTAGTAGAGTTCACGCAGGGTGGACGAGCGGTCCTCGTCGAGTTGGCCGGCGAGGAAGTCGATAGTGTAGGTCGCCTTGAGGAGCTTCTCGGCGCCGGAGATGGTCTTGGCCGTCCGCGTGCTCTCGCGGTCGCCGTACACCCAGACGTTCTTCTCGTCGTCGTACTCGATGTTGGACTTCGTCCGGGTGGGGATCCGCATCTTCGGGACGTCGCCTTCGGCGAACTGGTCGTAAAAGTCCTCCGCCAGGTCGATGAGCTGTTCTCTCGCGTCCGCGTCTGTGTCTGTACTCATTGTTATGCGTCGATAGTGAGCCGCTCTTCTTCGAGACCCTCGACGGATATCTCGAACTCCGCGTCGTCGCCGACCTCGTATTCGAGCGTGGCCTCCTCGCCGCTCGACACCGAGGTCGACCACTTGACGAACCACTCGCCGTCCATCTCGACGACGTTCGCGTCGCCGTTCGCGAGCGCTGGCTCGCACCCCGCGACGATGTCCGTGATGTCGACGTCCGCCGCGCGGTCGGAGTTGTTCTCGATGGTCAGGGTGACCGTCCCATCGTCGTACTCGCGCTCGACGAGGACGTTGTTCATGATCCGGGCGAGGGTGTCGTCGATGTCCAGGTCGCCCTTGTCGGTCACCTGCGAGAGTTTCTCGGCCATCTCGGGGAGGATGGTCGCCAGTTTGTCCTGTTTCTCCCGGCGCTGTTGCATCGAGCGGCGCTTTTTCAGGAAGGATTTGAGTTCGCGGGCCGCCTCTCGCATGGCGAGTTCGATCTCCGACTCGAGTTCGGGGACGTTCGCGACGGCGTCCTTGGACTCGCTCGTGAAGGGGACGTTGGTCGAGGCGACGTGGACCATGATGACCACTTCGCCGTTCGGGATGCCCGAGCCACCGGGCTGGTCCAGGTTGTAGTTGCGCCAGTTGATGTTCTTGATGACGTCCGTCGTGGCACAGGCGCCGCGCTGGTAGACCAGCGGGACGCGGTTGGCGAAGCGCATCACCTCGGCTTTTCCTTCGGGGTCGACGTCGCCGCCGTAGGCGAGGCCTGCCTCGACGATGAATGGGTCACCCCCGTGGACCGACGCGTCACGGGTCGACGCGGAGTAGAACTCTGCGTCGTACTCTTTCCGGAGGCCCTCCTCGATCAGGTCGGCGTTGATGGGCGCGAGGCAGTCCGTCGGCGGCGAGATGATGTCGGTCTCGCGCATCGCCTCGAGCAGTTCGCTGGAGGTGTCGCGGTCGGCCTCTATCTCGTTGACGTTCGGCGGGTCGTCCGGGACCCGCCGGGCGGCAGACCAGAGCGCGTCGACGACGTTCTCGCGGGCGGTGTCGCCGAAGGTCGCGTCGTCGTACTCCTCGGTGTTGTCGGCGGCCCGGCGGACGAACTCCCTGATCTCCTCGCGCGTGAAGCGGTGGCGCTGGTCGTCTGCGTTGGCGAACTTCGACGCGAGACGGTCGGCGAGTCCTTCGAGAGTCGCGTCATCCTTCCGATCGCTCGTCGCTTCGTCGACGAGCGTGTACAGATCCGAGCGGAACGGTTCGGTGTCGTCCTGGTCACCGGGGACGCCCGGCCCGTCACCGACGCCCGTGACGGCCGACCACCCGGCGTCGAGGGCGTTTTCGCGAACCGTCGAGCCGAAGGTCACCTCGTACTTGTCCTCGACGTCGTCGGCCACGTCGTCGATGAGCGCCTCGAGTTCGTGATGGGAGACCCGTTCGTAGCCATCGAGGGCGTCGTCGATTCGGTCGGCGAACTCCGCGGTGGCGTCGGCACCCTTGTTCGCGACGGCGGCGTCGAGTGCGCGTGCGACGTCCGCCGGTTCGTGGCTCTCGGGGGGTTCCCAGGACATCTCGCGCCCGAAGTGCCGGTCGCGGAAGTTGTCGATGACGGAATCAGACGTTTTGCCACCGACGCGGGTGAACTCGCCCTGGAGGAAGCCCGACACCGAGTACGAGTCCGTGGCGTCGAGCATCTTGATGAGCGTCCCGAGTTCGACGCCGTGGGGATGGGGGCGAATCTCCTCGGTCTCCTCTGGCAACTGGTCGGTGACCCGCTCGTATTTCATGTGCTCGCTCGGTTCGCGGAGTTCGATGCGAGCGTGGGGGTTGACGACCGCGGTGTGTTTGATGTAGTCGTGCAGTTGATTCCGGGCGCGCATGTTCGCCTCCATCTCCAGTTCGATGCGCGTCCCGTGGGGGCGCTCCCAGGTCGTCGTCTCCTCGACGTCGATTTCGGGCTCGTTCGTGTCCGTGTCGATGATGAGTTCGAAGTACTCGGCCTCGACGCTGCCCTTGGTGCGAGAGGTGATTTTGGCAGGTTTCCCGGAAGTCAGCTGCGAGTAGAGCACGGCCGCGGAGATACCGATACCCTGCTGCCCGCGGTTTTGCTCGCGCTTGTGGAATCGCGAGCCATACAGCAGTTTCCCGAAGACTTTGGGAAGCTGCGTTTTGGTGATGCCGGGCCCGTTGTCCTCGACGATGAGCCGATAGTAATCACCAGCCTCCTGGATTTCGACGTAGATGTCCGGCGCGATGCCTGCCTCTTCGCAGGCGTCCAGTGCGTTGTCGACTGCCTCTTTGACGGCAGTCACGAGTCCCCGGGCTCCGCTGTCGAACCCGAGCATGTGCTTGTTCTTCTCGAAGAACTCGGCGATGGAGATCGACCGCTGGCTCTCGGCCAGCTCCTCGGCGATCCCCTCTCCGCCGCCGAGTTGCGACTGATGCGATGTCATCCGTGCGACCCCCTACTGGCGGACGGCTTAAAAGGCGTTCGCCGCCGGGGTGAAAGTGAAACCGGTCTCCGGTGGCACGATCTCACGGCGGGGCTGGCTCCGAGTTCACGGTCGGTAGCCCGCTGGGTTCCCAGTCGTGAACCCCACAGTCCCAGGGGGCGCCTCACCCGAAACGAGCGAGTCGAACGGCAGACGTGTCTGCATACGCACATATTACTGCAGGCCTGACAACCACGGCTGTGACGTTCGAACTGCGGCAGCAGCGGGGGTGAGGACGACTCGAACGTACGCCGGTGAGAAACTGGACAAATCGACAAACGGGAGCGGTCTGTCCGTTGATACACACGAGGGCACCGATCGCGCTCGCGCGCGTGCGAGAGCTTTAAGGGTGGTCGTGTACTACCGGTAGACAGATTATATGTCACGGGAGTCTGACGAGTACGGCGCACAGCAGATACAGGCCCTCGAGGGCCTCGAGGCTGTGCGCAAACGCCCGGCGATGTACATCGGGTCTACTGACGATCGGGGGCTCCACCACCTCGTCTACGAGGTCGTGGACAACTCCATCGACGAAGCACTGGCCGGATACTGTGACAGTATCTCGGTGACCATCCACGAAGACGGGTCCGTCTCCGTCTCGGACGACGGCCGAGGGATCCCCGTGGACACCCACGAGAAGTACGACAAGCCCGCCATCGAAGTCGTCATGACCATCCTCCACGCGGGCGGGAAATTCGACAACAAGTCCTACCAGGTCTCGGGTGGCCTGCACGGGGTGGGCGTCTCCGTCGTCAACGCCCTCTCCGAGACCCTAGAAGTCGAGGTCAAGCGCGAGGGTGCGGTCTGGCGACAGTCTTTCGAGAAAGGTGCGCCACAGGGTGAACTCGAAGAGGTCCGCGACATGGAGGCCGACGAGGAGACTGGCACGACCATCCGATTCTGGCCGGACCACGGCATCTTCGAGGCCACGGAGTACGACTTCTCGACGCTCGAATCGCGCCTGCGGGAACTCGCCTTCCTCAACTCCGGCGTCGAGATCACGCTCGCCGACGAGCGCGACGACACCGCGGAGACCTTCCGCTACGACGGCGGCATCAAGGAGTTCGTCGAGTACCTCAACGAGACCAAGGAACCGCTCCACCCGGACGTCATCTACTTCGAGGACGAGGACCAGGACATCCACGTCGAGGTAGCGATGCAGGGCACGAACGAGCTACAGGGCTCGATCCACGCCTTCGCCAACAACATCAACACCCGCGAGGGTGGGACTCACCTCACCGGGTTCAAGACGGCGCTCACGCGCATCGTCAACGACTACGCCGAGAGCAACGGCATGCTCGGAGAGATAGACGGGACGCTCAAGGGCGACGACATCCGCGAAGGGCTCACGGCCGTCATCTCGGTCAAGCACCCTGACCCGCAGTTCGAGGGCCAGACGAAGACGAAACTCGGCAACAGCGAAGTCCGGGGCATCGTCGAGTCGGCCATCCACGAGCGCCTCGGCACGCACTTCGAGGAGAACCCCGACACTGCGGAAGTCATCGTCCAGAAGGCCGTCGAGGCGGCGAAGGCCCGGAAGGCGGCGAAGAAGGCCAAGGAGTTGACCCGGCGCAAGTCCGCGCTGGAGTCGACGGCCCTGCCGGGCAAACTCGCGGACTGCCAGACCCGCGACCCCGAGGATGCCGAACTGTTCATCGTCGAGGGCGACTCCGCGGGTGGGTCGGCCAAACAGGGGCGCAACCCCGAGTTCCAGGCCATCCTCCCCATCCAGGGGAAGTTCCTCAACGTCGAGAAACACCGGCTGGACCGGATCCTGGAGAACGACAAGATCCGGACGATGATCCGCGCCATCGGGACGGGCGTCGGCGACGAGTTCGACATCGACGAACTCCGGTACAACCGCATCATCCTGATGACTGACGCCGACGTCGACGGCGCGCACATCAGGACGCTCCAGCTAACCTTCTTCTACCGGCACATGCGCGACCTGGTCGAACACGGCCACATCTACGCGGCCCAACCGCCGCTGTACCGCATCCGGTACAAGGGCGAGACCTACGACGCGATGACCGAAGCCGAACGCGAAGAGATAGTGATGGAAAAGTGCGACGGGAATCCCGACCAGGTCCAGCGATTCAAGGGTCTCGGCGAGATGAACCCACAGCAACTGTGGGATACGACGATGGATCCCGAGCAGCGCCGACTCAAGCAGATGACCATCGAGGACGCCGCGGCGGCGGACAAGATGTTCTCGGTCCTGATGGGCGACGCCGTCGAACCGCGCAAGCAGTTCATCAAGGAGCACGCGCCGGAAGCCGAGTGGGTGGACATCTAACATGAGTTCCGAGATACCTGACCCGGACGACGTGACCAACGCGGCGGCGAACGTGGACCGCGTCCGGGTCGAGAGCGAGATGGAGCAGAGTTACATCGACTACGCGATGAGCGTCATCGCGGGCCGGGCCCTCCCGGACGCTCGTGACGGGCTGAAACCCGTCCATCGGCGCATCCTCTACGCGATGCACGAGATGGGGATCACGAGCAACGTCTCCCACCGGAAGTCATCGTCCATCGTCGGCGAGACGATGGGTGATTACCACCCGCACGGAGACGCCGCCATCTACGACACCCTGGTGCGGATGGCTCAGGACTTCTCGATGCGGTACCCCCTGGTCGATGGCCAGGGGAACTTCGGGTCGATGGACGGCGACCCGCCCGCGGCCATGCGCTACACGGAGGCGCGCATGGACGAGATGGCCGAGGAGATGCTCGAAGACATCGGCAAGGACACGGTCGACTTCCAGTCCAACTACGACGACCGCCTCACCGAACCGGAAGTCCTGCCCGCCAAACTGCCAAATCTGCTGATCAACGGCTCCTCGGGTATCGCAGTGGGGATGTCGACGAACATCCCGCCGCACAACCTCGGCGAAGTCGTCGACGCCGTCGTCCACCTCATCGACAACCCCGACTGTACCGTCGACGACCTCGTCGACACGCGGGACGAACTGGGGAACGGCACCGCCGGCCCGATCAAGGGCCCGGACTTCCCGACCGGCGGCACCATCGTCGGGCGCGAAGCCGTCTACTCCGCCTACGCGACGGGCCGCGGGCGCGTGACCGTCCGCGCGAAGTACGAACTCCAGCGCGACGAAGGCCGGATCGTCCTCACGGAGATTCCCTTCCAGGAGAACAAGGCGCGGATGGTCGAGCGCATCGCGGAGGATGTCAACGAAGGGAAGATCGAGGGCGTCTCCGATCTGCGCGACGAGTCCGACCGCAACGGCGTCCGCGTCGTCATCGAACTCAAGCGCGGCGCGAACATCGACGTGGTCGAAAATCAGCTGAAGAAACACCACTTCGAGTCGACCTTCGGCGTCATCAACCTCGCACTGGTCGACGGCCAGCCCAAGGTGCTCACGCTGAAGGAGACCCTCCGGGAGTACCTCGACCACCGCAAGGAGGTCGTCCGCCGGCGCTCCGAGTACGAACTCGCCGAGGCCGAAGACCGGGCCCACATCCTCGAAGGCCGACTGAAGGCCCTCGAACAGGTCGACGCCGTCGTCGACCTCATCAGGAATAGCGAGGACCGCGACCAGGCCAAGGCGGGCCTCCGCGGTGAACTCGATCTGGGCGACCTCGACGCGGAGTTCGAGCACCTCGACGAGCAGACCGAGTTCGACTTCTCGACAGACCAGGCCGACCACATCGTCCGGATGCAACTCGGGTCGCTCACCTCCATGGAGTCCGCCGAAATCGAGAGCGAGTACGAGGACCTCCAGGAGGAAATCGAGTGGCTCAACACCATCCTCGAAGACGAGGACGAACTCCTCGACGTCATCAAGGAGGAACTCCAGGAGATCAAGGACGAGTACGACGACGAGCGACGGACGAACTTCGTCCAGAGCGACGAGATCACCAACGAGGACCTCATTCCGGAGGAAGACGTCGTGGTCGTCATCACGGAGGACGACTACATCAAGCGGATGCCCGTCGACCGCTTCGACCCGCAGGGTCGCGGCGGCAAGGGCATCATCGGCGCGGACCCCAAGGAGGGTGATCGGGTCTCGAAGGTCTTCCGGGCCAATACCCACGACTACCTGCTCTGTTTCACCAACCAGGGCCAGGTCTACGAACTGAAGACCTACGAGATCCCGGAGATGAGCCGAACGGCCCGCGGCAAATCGGCCGTCAATCTCATCGACCTCGACGACGAGGAGGAGATCACCGCCGTCGTCAACACCGACGAGTTCGGCTCCGAGGAGTGCATCACTATGGTCACCCGCCAGGGCTACGTCAAGCGCACGAACGCCGAGGACTTCGACAACATCCTCTCGACGGGGATCATCGCCGCGTCGCTGGAGGACGGCGACGAACTCGTCGACGTGGAGGTCACGGATCGCACGAAGGACCTGTTCATCGCCACCGCCCACGGCATGACCATCCGCTTCGACGAGAACGAGGTCCGCGAGATGGGCCGGAACGCGCGCGGCGTCCGCGGCATCGACCTCCAGGGCGACGACCAGGTCGCCGGGATGGTCGCCACCGACGAGGACGACGGGCGCTGTCTCCTGACGGTCACCAGAAACGGGTACGGCAAGCGCACGGCCATCTCGGAGTACCGCGCCCAGTCGCGGTACGGCAAGGGCCTCATCGACATCAAGACCGACGAGCGAAACGGCCCGGTCAGTACGGTCAAGGCCGTCAGGAAAGACGACCACCTGATGATCATGAGCGAGTCCGGCCAGATCATGCGGATCCGCGCCGGCGACGTGAGCGAAGTCGGCCGGAACACGAAAGGTGTCGTCGTGATGCAACTGGAAGGCGGCGACCAGGTGGCCAGCGTCGACGTGGTGCCAGAATCGCTGGACGACCCGGACGCCGACGGGGAAACCGAGACCACGGACGCCGACGGGGAAACCGAGACCACGGACGCCGACGGGGAAACCGAGACCACGGACGCCGACGGGGACGACGACCCCGAGGCATAGGACGACGACCGACCTTCTCTCTGTTCGGGTATCGAGGCCCGACCACCGCGCCGCCGACCGAATCCCACCCTTCTAGCGCTCGTATTCGCCGTCAGTATCGATCCGGCTACCGGCGGTGACGCTGGTGGAGCGTCACAAGACATTTGAGACGACCACGTGCAGGTGCACGTAACGACGGGTCACCGTCACTCGATTACCTATGTTCGATAGTCGCGCAGTTTCGACGTATGGGGTACTGTTCGTTCTCGTGGTCGCGATAGCGGGGGCTGTCGCGGCCGCTGGAGCAGTCACGACAGGGTCGTCCGGACCGGCCGACGCGACGACGTCGCTCGTCGACGATCGAACGCAGTGTCAATCGGTCGACCTCAGAGCCGGCGGGGCGAGCGTGGGGTCGAGCGCGAGCGAGCACTCGCGGGAGAGCTACCCGGCTGCGCCGCACATGGACGTTGCCCGGGGAGACATCGCGGCGATAGAGACGAACATCCCGAGGGGGCAGACGGGGACCGTTCGGATCGAATCGGTCGACGGCGAGTTCAACGTCTCGCTGTCCTTTGCCAACAACGACGGCCGAAAGCCGGCGACGCTGTATCTCAACACCTACCTCGCTGGCAACGAGTCGGCCGTGGCTGACCTGGCCTACACGGCAGGTGATAACGACCGCGTAGCCGTCTCCGACCGCGTCGCCGTCGACGGCGCACCGCTTGCCGTCGGCGCGTACGACGTGACTATCGAAACCGAGTCGGGCACGCGAACGAAACGCGTGACCGTCGACGACCCAGCGGTTGGAGACCTGACGCTCGAACGCGCGCCGGGCGACCGATTCGACGAGTTGGCCACCGACGAAGCCATCCTCGAGGCGCGGTCGAGCGGTCTCGTTTCCGAACCGACGATGACGAACGACGGGCCACGGGCCGCACTCGGCGATACGATGGTGTACCGACTCAATGCGAGCGGCCTCTACGGGCTGCTGGCCGCACAGGGCGGCGCGCACAGCGAGTCGAACTTCCTGGCGATCACCGATGGTGCGGAGCCGATACTCGATCTCGACGTTCGCGCGGCGGCGTCCTGTAACGCTGTCGTCGACGTTCCCGCGAGCGTCGAAGGCGGGAGCATGCAGGTGATTCCGGACCCGAACAACGAGACGCTGTACGTCACTGCGGACCTACGCGAGGTCGACCGAACCAAAGGGGCCGCGACCGAGTTCGTCGGGAACGGCCGCGCAGAGTACACCGTCCGCGGTGACACGCACATCACCGATTCGAACGTGACCACGGCGCTCGACTACACCGTCGTCGACCGAACCTATGCCTACGACAGCGACGAGGGGATACTCCGGCGGACGAATTCGAGTGACCAGCCAGTCAGTGGCGAGACATCACTCGCGCCCGGTACGAGGCTGACCCTCGAAGCCAGTGCGGTCGGTCACGACTTCGAAACGGCCACGGAGACGACGGTGGCCGACGACGGCACCTTCGAGACGGACCTCAACCTCTCGCAGGCGCCCGAAACGGCACGACTGACGCTCTCGATAGCGCAGATTTCGGACTCGCACACGCTCCTCACGACCGGAAACGCGCCCGAGACGATGGTGTGGTTCGTCGAAGACCGAACGACGAGCGACTCGGTCACGCGGATCGACACCGCTCGGGTCGCCCTCGAAGACGGCGGGTTCGTGGCAGTCTACCAGGTTCCGCCGGACGAACAGGTGACCAGTCAGGACCTGATCGGCCGCTCCGACTACCTCGAGGCAGGGGTTCAGGATCCCGACATCAGACTCGACAGGCCGCTCGACAACAGCGACAACGTCGTGCTGGTCGCCCATCGCGACGAGGACGGCGACGGACGGTTCGACTATCCGGCCGACGACAGCCCGTACCTGATCAAGCGAGACCTGGTCTACGCGGCTGGCCGCGTCGTGATCGAAGACGGGGGCACCGAACCGCCGCGCAACCCGCGGTATCTTAACGTTAATCTGCCGCCGGCCGACGAGGTCACCGGGACGCCCGCACCGACCCGAACGCCCACGGCGACGCCGGGCGCAACTGACACACCGACGGAGACCCCCGACGACGAACCGGTCTCGACGACGGAACTCCCGCCGCCGACGCTCCGCGAGACGGACACCCCGACGCCGGGGCCGACGGAGTCACCCACTGCAGGGGAGACGACCGTTTCGACGACAGCCGGCAACGCCACCGCCGGCAACGGCACGATGACGAACGGGACCGCCGCTGACGGAGACGGGTCGACCGAAGGACTGGGTTCAGGATTCGGCCCGGTGGCAGTGCTCGCGGCACTGTTGCTCCTGAGTGCGATGGCGCTACGCCGCCGAACCTGACCGGTTCACCCGGTCGAATCGACTGGATCGACGCGTGAACGGGGTGCCCGACTCCGTTACAGAATCCGTTTTCCGAGCGCGCTCGAAGCGAGTTCGACCGCGAGTTCTGCCGTCCGGTTGTGGTCGTCGAGGATCGGGTTGACTTCGACGAGTTCCAGGGAAGCGAGGTCCGAGCCGACGGTTCGCGAGACGATTTCCATCGCGGTATGGCCCTCCCGATAGGACGCCCCGCCGCGGACCGGGGTCCCGACGCCGGGCGCTTCCGTCGGGTCGAGAAAGTCCATGTCGAGGCTGACGTGGACCCCGTCCGTTCCGTTCGACGCGATAGCGAGCGCGTCTCGCGTGACCTCGGGGAGGCCCCGCTGGTCGACGTCGTTCATCGTGAAGGTGCTGACCTCGCTCTCGCGGAGCGCGCGTCCTTCGTCGCCGTCGACGTCACGCAACCCGACGATGGCGACGTTGGCGGGGTCTACGCCGGCATCTGCCCAGTCCTGGTCGGCGAAGGACCCACGGCCGAGGAGTGCGGCGACGGACATGCCGTGAACGTTACCACTGGGCGTCGTGGCTGGTGTGTTGAAGTCACCGTGGGCGTCGAACCAGACGATACCGACGTCCTGGTCCCGAGCGACGCCGTTGACGGTCCCGATCGCGATCGAGTGGTCGCCACCCAGGACGAGCGGCACGTAGCCATCGGCGACCGCCTGTGCGACGTCGTCCGCCAGGTCGCGACAGACCTGTTCGGTCGCATCGAGATACTTCGCACGGCCGGAGGGCGGATGCCCGGACGACGGGTCGGTCTGTTCGGGGCTGGGGACCGCGACGTCGCCTCCCTCCTCACAGGTGAGTCCGATCGACTCGATATCGGCCGCGAGTCCCGCGTACCTGATGGCCGAGGGGCCCATGTCGACACCACGCCTGTCCGCACCCAGGTCCATCGGCACGCCGAACACTCGTACTGGTCGGTCCATAGCACCGGTTCGAGTGCGACTGGGAAAACCGTCGGGGCTACCGGGCCCGTCCCATCCCCGAGTTCGAACAGACGATTCGGTCACTGCGCGGGTGGGTTGAAATTCTGTAGCAGGACGACTCCTCGGAGCGCGGTCCCCGTGGCAGAGCCCAGCGCGCCTTTGAAGGCAAAGAACGGGGAGCGCAGGGCCTGTACGCCGCCTAGGAACGTCGAGCAAAAGCGGACGTGCTGGCGAATCTGTCCGTGCCACACGAGGACGTTACTCGTACTGACTGCAGACGCGTTCGACGCCCTCATCGAAGGAAATCTCGGGTTCCCAGCCGGTCGCCTCGCGCATTTTCGTCGAATCGGCCATCGTGTCGTGGACGTACACGTCGTCAGGAATGGGGTTGTCCTCGTAGACCGGTTCGACGTCCGTCCCGAGTTCCTCGTTGAGCACTTCGACGAGGTGGTTGAAGCTGTACTGTTCGCCGGTGCCGAGGTTGTACACGCCGGTCAACTCGTGGTCGGCCGCGAGTTCCAACCCGCGAACGATGTCTTCGACGTGGGTGAAGTCGCGCGTCTGCGTCCCGTCACCCCAGATTTCCGGATTTCGACCGTTTGCGATGTCGTCTGCGAACTGGGCGATGAGGTTCGCGTACTCGCCTTTGTGCTCCTCCGCGCCGTCTTCCATGCCCTGGTAGACGGAAAAAAACCGCATGCCTGCCATCGACATGTCGTAGTGGTTCGCGAAGTACTCGGCGTACTTCTCGCGCGCGAGTTTCGACGCCTCGTAGCCCGTGTTGACCGTCACTTCCATGTCCTCGGGAGAGGGGTCGGTTCGGTCACCGTAGATAGAGGAGGTGGAGGCGTAGACGACGGTGTCACAGCCATCCTGTCGGGCCTGGTCGACGGTGTTGACGAACCCTTCGACGTTGACGCGCGCCCCGCGCGTCGGGTCGTCCTCGTGCATCGCGTAAGAGGACAGGGCCGCGATGTGGAAGACGACGGCCACGTCGGTCGGCAAGTCGTCGTCGAGCACGCTTCCCTGGACGAACTCGACGCTGTCGTCGAGGTTCTCTGGAGTCCCGAGGTAGCAGTCGTCGAGCGCGACGACGTCGTTGGCTTGTGCGAGGTGGTTGGCGAGATTCGAGCCGATAAACCCGGCGCCGCCCGTGACCAACACGCGTGCGTCTTGCATACGCGACACCGTCGCGCTCATCGTATTAAACGGCAATCATCTCACCTCACTGGAAGTGGATCCAGACCCGAAAACCGCCGGAGACCAGTCACGTGGCGACGGTTACGGCGATATTTCCCGGAGTCACGCCCGTCCACCGCCGGCTTTAATAAAAACTATGACCAAATCGGTAGTATGTCATCAATCGAGTTGACGCCCAGTCAGAAAAACATCCTGCAGGAACTCGTCAATCTCTATCGGGAGTCCGAGAGTGCGGTCAAAGGGGAGGACATCGCCGACAAGGTCGACCGGAACCCGGGGACGATTCGAAACCAGATGCAGAGTCTCAAAGCACTCCAGCTCGTCGAAGGGGTGCCAGGTCCCAAGGGTGGGTACAAGCCGACTGCGACCGCCTACGACGCGCTCCAGATCCAGGACATGGACCAGGCAGCGGACGTCCCGCTGGCCCACAACGGCGGAGACATCCCGGACGCCAACGTCGAGGAGATAGACCTGACGAGCGTCCATCACCCTGAGCTGTGTCGCGCCGAGATCAAACTCCAGGGGTCGATCGCCGACTTCCACGAAGGAGACACGATCACCGTGGGTCCGACGCCGCTCTCGAAACTCCAGATCATCGGGACCCTGGAGGGCAAAGACGACACGAACAACAAACTCATCTTGACCATCGACGACATGCGCGCGCCGGCCGGCGAACCCGAGCACTGATCGCTCGGCCGCCGGCGAGGGGCGGAGTCGGAGCGGATCTCCCGGGTCGGAGCCGACGCAGACGCGTCAATGGGCCGATACTATCCTGTAAATTCATGAAGGACAGCCCCCGCAACGGCCGATCCCTCGACGCGATTCAAAGGGTTTGTATCACCTGCCTCCTGAGTCGTCCGTATGAATGACAACGTCGTCGTGCTCGGATCCGGGTATGCGGGCGCGGGTGCCGTGAAGAGTCTGCAATCTCACCTCGACGGTCGTGCCAACGTGACGTGGATCTCTGACGTCGATTATCACCTGGTCCTCCACGAATCTCACCGCTGCATCCGCGACCCGAGCGTTCGTGAGAAGATCACCATCCCCGTCGACGAGATCAAATCGCCCTCCACGCGGTTCCGCCAGGACAGCGTCGAAGGCGTCGACACGGACGAACAGGTCGTCGAACTCGCAGACAGCGAAGACGTCGAGTACGACTATCTGCTCGTGGGTATCGGTTCGCGAACCGCCTTCTTCGGCATCGAAGGGCTCCGCGAGCACGCCCTCACGCTCAAGAGCCTCGACGACGCGCTCTCGATTCACGACGCCGTCTCCGAGGCTGCCGGCGCGGCGACCCGCTCGGACCCTGCGAAAGTCGTCGTCGGCGGCGCAGGCCTCTCCGGCATCCAGACGGCTGGTGAAATCGCCGAGTATCGCGACGACTACGGCGCACCGATCGAAATCGAACTCGTCGAAGGGCTCGACCGGATCCTGCCCAACAGCGACCCGCAACTCCAGGGTGCGCTTCGGAAACGACTGGAACAGGCAGAGGTGAACATTCACACCGGCGAATTCATCGGCGAAGTCGACGAGGAGACGGTGTTCATCGGCGACGACACGGAGATGGACTACGACGTCCTCATCTGGACCGGTGGCATCACCGGCCGCGATGCAGTCGCGGACGCCAACGTCGACAAGGACGACCGGAGCAACCGCATCTTCTCCAACCAGACCTTCGAAACGAACGACGAGCGCGTCTTCGCCATCGGCGACGCCGCCATCGTCGACCAGCCGGGCGACAACCCGGCACCGCCGACCGCGCAAGCCGCCTGGCAGGCCGCGGAAGTCGCCGGCAAGAACCTCGCTCGCCGCGTCAAGGGCCAACCCCTCACCGAGTGGACCTACGACGACAAGGGGACCGTCGTCTCCGTGGGCGAGAAAGCAGTCGCCCACGACGTGAAGTTTTCTCCCCTCTCGACCTTCGGCGGCAAACCGGCCCAGATCCTGAAAAAGGGCATCGCAGCCCGATGGATCGCGGACGTCTCCGGCGTCGGCAACGCGCTCGACGCCTGGCCCGACATGTAATCTCGCCCACCGTTCAAGCCATCGGCGTACCTGTTGGCTGGTCAACTGTTAAGTGGCCGGTGATCGTATCGGGTCCCATGTCAGCGGTGGGACCGATCTCGGAAGTCATCCTGTACGCAGCGGACATCGACCGACTCACGGCGTTCTACGTGGACGTACTCGGACTGGACGTCGCCGCGGGGTCGCCGGACTCTGGATTCGTCCGATTCGACGCAGGACGCTGTGACCTCTGTGTCCACGCAGGTGGGGAGCGCGACAGCGACGAAACGGCACCGAAAGTCGTGTTCTCGGTGGACGACGTCGAGGCGGCCCGCGACCGCCTGCGGTCGGAGGGGGTCGAACTCGGCGACATCCGGGAGCCAGCCCCAGGCACACGGGTCTGTGACGGGGTCGACCCCGAAGGAAACAAGTTCTCGCTCGAATCGACCGTCTCTGAAGCGTAATCTCGGCCCCACTTCGGGCCCCGCCACTCCGCGGGAGGGCTTCGAAGCGGGGCGCTTGAGACAGCGTGGCACAGGTGTCGGATTCGATCACAGTGAGCCGATGTGAGGAAGCGACCGACCAGCCACCGGACCGACGGGGCGAGCACGGCTCGCTCCCTGCTGGAAACCAGTCGGTAATCACAGAAAGACGACTGACAATAATGTTGAACGAACATTCTTTTCAGCCCGATAGCATTATTTGGTTATGTCTACGTGGGTGGAGTCCCAACCCGGTGGTCGGCTTCAGGCGTGGCACGCTATCGTCGCAATCGCCCTGACGCTCGTTGGCTTCGTCGCGACGAGAATTACCGTGCTGCCAGTGTTCGTGATCGAGATGAGTGAGGTCCTGTCGCTGGTCGCGTCGGTCGGTCTGGGGAACGTCGGATACCTGGTCGTGGGCCTGGTATTCCTCTACGCCACGGGCCGGGGAATAGCGTATTTAGACGTCGACACGCCCTCCGAGTGGAAACTGATCGCGGGCGTCACGACTGGGATCCTCGCGCTCCGGTTCGCAATCGTCGTTCCATCGTGGATTTTGTTCCCCGGGTTCGTGCCGGCGGCACCCGCTGGCCTCGAAGCGGCGTACGAAAAGGGGACCATCATCGCCGTCATGATCCCGATGTCGCTGTTCGTCGTTGCACCCGCAGAAGAGTTTCTGTATCGGGGCGTGATCCAGAAGTACCTCCGCGAAGTGTTCACGCCGAACGCCGCGATCGCCGGGTCGGGCTTGCTGTACGCACTGGTTCACTGGTTCACGCTCGGCAATCCGACGACGCTCGACGCCGCGATAACCATGGGTGGATTCGTCATCGTCGGCCTGTCGTTTTGCTGGCTGTACGAACGGACGGGGACGATTCTCGCACCCATCGTCGCCCACGGCGTCTACAACTCGGTCATCGCCCTGAGTACAATCGTCCTGTACCACCCGATCGTCTATCCCGAGGAACGCGCTGAAGTGTTCGTTGCCCCCGTCGTCTCCCAGATCATCAACTGGGCTCCTGCGCTCCCGCTTTGAATCCGAGGATCTCTCGGGACCGTTCGGCCCAATTTTGTCGAGGCCTCCGGTACTGCCCGCGACAGGTAGCAGCTAGCCCTCGCGATCGAGTAGTCCTCTGTGAGCCCAGTTGCGGGGGTGGGACTAGCCGTCGTCTTCGCCGTTCGCGCGACGTGCGAAGTAGAAGACGGCCCCGAGGAGACCGACGCTCCCGAGTCCGGCTATCCCACCGATCAGGTTCCCTGCGACCCCACCGATCAGGCTGTTGTCGGCGGGTTGGAACTCGTCGACGCCGTAGGTGTCGACGAAGGTCCCGTCCGGTTCGAAAATCTGGCCGCGATGGTTCCCGAAGTCCATCACGTAGAGCATCTCGTCTTCGCCCATCGAGATGCCCTTGGGTTTGTAGAACTGGCCAGGTTCGGACCCGAACTCGCCCCACTCGGTGACGAAGTTGCCCTCCAGGTCGAACTTCTGGATCCGCTGGCCACCCGGGTCGGAGACGTAGACGTAGTCGTCGACGCCGACCTCAAGCCCGAAGGGCCAGACGAATCGACCCTCGCCCTTCTCGTTGGTCGCGCCCGGTTCACCCCAGGTGAACTGGACGTTCCCCTCCCTGTCGAAGACCTGGATCCGGTAGTTGAACGAGTCGACGACGTACACCCGTTCCTGGTCCGGGCCCAGCTGAATATTCAGCGGTTGGTTGAACTGTCCGACGTCGGAGCCCTTCTCCCCCCACGTTCGCACGACTTCGAGGTCCGGATCGAACACCTGAATCCGGTTGTTCACGTTGTCCACCGCGAACAGCATCCCCTGGTCGTCGACGTCGAGGCCACTTGGCTCACGGAACTTGCCGGGTTCGGTGCCATACTCTCCCAGCGCCGACGTAACCTTGCCCATCGAGGCTGAGGCGAGCGACCCGATCTGGATCCGGTGATTCCCTTTGTCGCTGGTGTACATCCGCTCGCGCTCGAGGTCGAGGCCCACACCTGTCGGATTGACGAACTCGCCGAGTTCGGAGCCATAGCCTCCGAAGCGTGTGATCGACTCGGGCATCACGTCGGCGATGTCGAACAGCACGACAGAGTGCGTGTCGGGTTCGGCGACGGCCATGGTCGTCGAGGCAGCGATCGCAGTGGTGCCGTAGTGGAAGTTCGGTCCTTTCTCCCACCACGCGTGGTCGTCGACCGGTTCTAGATTGTGGAGTTCCGCCATCTCAAATTGTTTGATCCTGTTCTCGAAGGGTTCACACACGAGCACGTAGCTCCCGTCGCTACTGGCTTCGAGTCCTTTCGGGTAATGCGTGCGTCCCGTGTCGTCCGCGTGTGCACGTTCGGGCGTCGCGGGGTGGCGACCCCACTGATAGCTGTACTCGCCGTCGCGCGTGAACACCTGCATCCGGTGGTTGATCGTGTCGGTGACGAACACCTCATCCCCCTGCACCGAGACGCCGGTCGGGTCGGCGAGTTTGCCGTTGAGTGAGCCGTATTCGCCCCACTCGGTGACGAATTCGCCGCGAGCGTCGAACTTCTGGATCCGATGATTCATCGAATCGGCGACGTAGAAGGCCCCCTCGTCGTCGACGTCGACGGATACTGGCTGGTTGAACTCGCCGGCATCACTCCCATATCCACCGACCTCGAATTCGAAGGTTCCGTCGCGGTCGAACACCTTGACCTGATTGTCTCCCGCGTCGGCTACGTAAACCCGTGAGGAGTCGACGGCGATGCCCTCCATCCGGGCGAACTCGCCTTCGTCGGTCCCTTCTGTTCCCCAGGAGCGGAGGAACTCGCTCTCGACGGTGAACGCCTGGACCCGGTAGTTGGCCGTGTCTGCGACGAATATCACACCGTCGTCGCTGACAGCGAGTGACTCGGGCGCCGAAAACTGCATCGGCACCTCGCCGAGTGACCCCCACTTGTCGACCAGCGAGCCCTCTTCGTCGAACTGCTGGATCCGGTGATTGCCCTTGTCGAGCACGTAGAAGTGCTCGTCCGGTCCGATAGCGACGTCCATGGGGTCGATGAACCGACCCAGGTCTGTGCCGTACTCACCGAACTGGAGAGCCGGTTCGATGACGTTCGGATACTTCGCTTCGGCCGGCGGTTCGCCCGCCGAGGCGACACCGGTGCCGGCGACGGTGCCCGCACCGAGTGTGCCGAGTCCGGCCAGTATCGAGCGCCGACTCGCTCCTCCGTCGACCGATCCCGCGTCGTCGTTCGCCTTCCCATCCGCTGCCCCAGTTCTGTCCGCGTGGTCTGTTGCCATCGCGTCGCGCCAATAGATAACCAACTTACATTAAATTATTAATTGCTTAACACGTAGGTCAGAAACAATTATTCGATGGCCATCTCGTGGTGTGTTATCCGCAAACAAACACGACTGTAACAGCAAACCGGTCCCGCGGGGCTGAGCACCGTCGAGATCGATGGTGATAGCAAATACGCGCTCGTGCAGCTAGCTGTCGACCCTACGAGATATCCGATAGGCCAAGGGCTCACCTACTCACTCGCAGACTCCAAATACGGGAGATCACCGCTGGGCGGCCACCGTAGCAGCCGCCTCGCCCCCGTCCGCGGGAATTGAGGCCCTTTCACTCGAACTCGTGGCGAGACGGGCCTCGACGAAGAGACGTGATTGTCCGACCACGCGATTCGCAACGTCCACCGTCTCCACGGACAGTACGACTGGCACTGCCCCGGAAGAACGGCTCCCGGCCGACGCGGGAGTTCCTGGACCGCGATAGCCGCCGAGGGGCGATCCGAAGTCAGTGGCGGTCATCGAGACGGTCTGTCTCTGGGCGATCCCGGCCACGGAGGGATACTCGCGGTCCGCGGTGGGGAATCAAAGCCGTTCAGCCCTCAGTGATCGCCCCGAAACGCTTCGAATACCACGGGACGCGGACGGTATCGGCGAAGGTGCGGCGAGTGACCTCCGGACAGTGCTGCTCCGTCTCGCTCGGGCCTTCACTGACGGATATCTGCCCGGCCACTCTATCGGTCTCCCCGCCACGTCTGTCGTCGGCGGCGAGAGGTCAGTCGCCCACGACGTGAAGTTCTCTCCCCTGTCGACCTTCGGCGGCAAACCGGCCCAGATCCTGAAAAAGGGCATCGCCGCCCGATGGATCGCGGACGTCTCCGGCGTCGGCAACGCGCTCGACGCCTGGCCCGACATGTAGGCACACACCCTCGGCACAGGGGGATACCACTTTACCACACCCGTTGCATACGGTGGATATGAACGCACTCACGGGCGACCGGGCGTCGAGGAGGAACCGATGGTAGACCTCCTCTTTTCGACGGGACGTCTGCTCGCCGCCCTGTTTCTGGTCGCGCTGAACGGCTTCTTCGTCGCCTCGGAGTTCGCGTACGTCCGAGTTCGGTCCAGTGCAGTGGACCAGATGGTCGCGGAGGGCCGGAGCGGCGCGGAGATGCTACGGAACGCGCTGGACAATCTCGACGACTATCTCGCGGTCACCCAACTGGGGATCACGCTCGCCTCGCTGAGTCTGGGCTGGATCGGCGAACCGGCCGTTGCGTCGCTGCTAGAGCCGGTCCTCGGTGCCCTCCTCCCCGAGAGCCTGATCCACCTCGTCGCGGTGGGGATCGGGTTCGCGTTCATCACGTTCCTGCACGTCGTCTTCGGAGAACTCGCGCCGAAGACCATCGCCATCGCTCGGGCCGAACAGATCGCCCTGTTCGTCTCCCCGCCCATGAAGTTCTTCTACTACATCTTCGTCCCGGGACTGGTCGTGCTCAACGGGACGGCGAACTACTTCACGCGGGCGATCGGGATCCCGCCGGCATCCGAGACGGAGGAGACGCTCTCGGAGGAGGAGATTCTGACCGTCCTCACCCGCTCGGGCAGCAAGGGCCACGTCGACGCGAACGAAGTCGAGATGATCGAACGCGTGTTCGAACTGGACGACATCTCCGTTCGCGAAGTGATGGTCCCACGACCGGACGTGCGGAGCGTCCCATCGGACATGCCGCTGTCAGAGCTTCGCACCCAGATCATCGAAGCCGGACACTCGCGCTATCCCGTCCTCGACGCCGAGGAACTGGATCAGGTGGTCGGGTTCCTGGACGTCAAGGACGTCCTGCGAGCGAGCGAGACCGCCGATGCCGACGCTGCGATTACCGCGGGCGACCTGGCACGCGAGATGCCGCTCGTTCCCGAAACCGGGCGGGTCGACGACCTGCTCACGGAGTTCCAGACCGAGCAGCGTCAGATGGCCGGCGTGATCGACGAATGGGGGTCCTTCGAGGGCGTCGCGACGGTCGAGGACGTCGTCGAGCAGGTCGTCGGCGACATCCGCGACGAGTTCGACGACGAGGAGCGCGAACCGACCCTCGACCCCCAGGCAGACGGGACTTACACCATCGACGGCGGCGTCGTCCTGTCGGAGGTGGCGGAGTCACTCGACGTCGAGTTCGGCTCCGTCGACGTCGGAACGGTGGGGGGCTACGTCCTCGACAGCCTGGGACGCGCCCCCGAGGTCGGAGATAGCGTCGCTGTCGACGGCTACGAACTCACGGTGAAGACGGTCGACGGCGCCCGAATCGACAGCGTCGAAGCGCGCGAGAGCGCACCCGACGAGTCGGCCGAGACCGAATCACACGAATCGACGCCGTCCGAGGACGAAGGCGATGGCGAGTGACCGACGAACGAGAACGAGTGAACTGGCTGCTCACTCCCCGAGTCCGAGGCCGGGGTACCACCGCTCCGTGCCCGCGGACGCGGCCGCGTCGTCCATGTCGGCCAGGATCGAGACGGCCTCACTCGCGACCTTCGCGGCCTTTCGCTCGCCCTCGGTGCGGAACTCTCCGGTCACGCGGTTCGCGTAGACCGTACAGACGGCGCCGGCCCGCAACCCGTAGAGGTTCGCCAGCGTCAAAATCGCGGCAGCCTCCATCTCGAAGTTGAGGACGCCAGCCTCCCGCAGGGTCTCGACGAGTTCGTCGCTGCCGGCGGCCTCGAAGCCGCCGAACCCTGGCCGGCCCTGCCCGGCGTAGAAACTGTCCGTGCTCGCGGTGATGCCGACGTGGTACTCGTACCCGAGGCGTTCGGCCGCTGTCACGAGCGCGCCCACGACGCGGTCGTCCGCGCTCGCCGGATAGTCCTCGCGGACGTACTCTTTGCTGGTCCCCTCCTGTCGCACGGCGCCGGTCGTGATCACGAGGTCACCGACCGACGCTTCTTCCCGGATCGCACCGCACGAGCCGACCCGAAGGAGGGTATCGACGCCGACGCGTGCGAGTTCCTCGACGGCGATGGCCGCCGACGGTGACCCGATACCGGTCGAAGTCACCGAGATGGGCGTCTCGTCGTAGGTTCCGGTCGCGGTGCGATACTCGCGGTGTTCGGCGACGACGTCGTGGTCGTCCCAGCCGTCGGTCACCTTCTCGACGCGTTCGGGATTCCCGGGCAACAGGACGCTCTCGGCGACGTCCCCGCGGCCGACTTCCAGGTGGTATTGTTCTTCCTCGTTGGGGTCTTCACTGGCGGGCGTCTCCCCTCCGTCCGCCACAGCACCGTCCTCCCGCCCAGCGCCGTCGTCCCGCCCAGCGCCGTCGTCACTCATCCTGGACCATCTCCTGCGTGATCGTTTCGGGGAGCAAGGTTCCCAGGTCGTACTCGACCGGGCCATCCTCGCCCTCGCAGACGACGACGAACGATTCGTCGCAGAACTCCGCGAACGTCTGCCGGCACATCCCGCACGGGGTCACGCCGTCTCTCGCGGCCGACGAGACGGCGACGCGGTCGAACTCCCGGTGGCCGTCACGAACGGCCGCGCCGACGGCGACTTCCTCCGCGTGGAGGCTGTTGCTGTAGTTGGCGTTTTCGATGTTACAACCGGTGTAGACGGTGCCGTCGGCGGTCCGGAGCGCCGCGCCGACTGCGTACTCCGAGTACGGGGCGTACGCGGCGTCGAGCGCGTCCCGCGCTGCCTCGAGTAACTCACTCATGCCCGACGTGACGGCCGGTCGGGACTAATAGCCAGCGGCCCCACCGTCGGCAGGGATGCACCATCGGTTCGCACCGACGTCGCTCCGGTACACCCTGTCACGACCCGGGACTACGCGTCTTCGACGCCACCGGACACGACGTCGGTGACAGTGGCCACCAGGTCGTCTACGTCGTCGCTCTCGGCGTACACGCGGACGTACGGTTCCGTTCCGCTCGGTCGGACGAGCGTCCAGGACCCGTCTGGGAGTTCGAGTCTGACGCCGTACTCGGTGTCGACGGACGCGTCCGGGAACGCGTCCGGGAGGCGCTCGCCGACCAGATCCATCGCGGCCGATTTCGCGTCGTCCGGACAGTCAACGCTGACTTTTCGGTAGGGGCGCTCGGTGACTGGTTCGCGAAGTCCGGTGAGTCCGCGGCCCGCTACGAGACGGGCGAGCACG
>ENA-ORCR01000323-ORCR01000323.1-marine-metagenome-genome-assembly--contig:-NODE-323-length-33379-cov-3.692871_pt1 | contig 33379 bp, 31 predicted proteins | sample MGYA00237782_ERZ508514 | MGnify/ENA primary metagenome ERZ508514 (study PRJEB26185, sample SAMN06268960) | marine metagenome | isolation source: Eden Landing Ponds, San Francisco, CA, USA | place...
TGAGCGGGCCGAGGGCTTTCGTCGCTTGCGGTTCCCCCTGCTCGAAGCAACTCGTAGCGAGCGGGCCGAGGGCTTTCGTCGCCTGCTGTCACCGGCCGTCACCCCCGATCGAATTTTCTTCACACTGAAATCCACTGAAACACCCTCTCAGTTCGCACACCTACTGAGCAGGCGATTCAGATCAGACACTCCCGAAACCGACTGCCTCGGTACCTGTGCTACGACACCCTCAGATGGGACGCCTACTCGTACTCCCACAGCGACTGCTGGCCTTCTCGGTCGTCCGACGGCGGCGGGTCAGCCCCTCCTGACTCGTCGCCGCCATCCTCGTCGTCCTCACCGTCACCCCTGGAGGCCGCACTCTCACCACTCCCATTTCCATCCCCAGACGCTCCCTCGAATCCGGCCAAACTGGCCTGCTCGTCCTCGGTGAAGGAGAGATTCGAGACGCGGACGCCGAGCTTTCGAACCGCGTCGTCCTCGAACTCCGTCAGTAGCTCCAGCGCCGTCGACTCCAGGAGGTCGGCGTCCTCGACGGGACCAGGGAGCGATTCGGCGCGGGTGTTCACGTCGAACGGTGGCGTGACCACCTTGATCCCGATAGTTCGATAGAGCGCGCCCTCTCGCTGTGCGCGCTCGGCCACGTCCGCCGCGAGGGCACTGACCTTCTCGCGCTTTCGCTCCGGGTCGGTCGTCTGCTCGGTGAACGCCGATTCGCGGGAGAGGCTCTTGGGTTCGCCGACGGGCGTTACCTCGCGGGGGTCCTCACCGCGGGCGAACCGGCGGACCTCCAGTCCCCGCTCGCCGAATCGGTCGCGGATCTGTTCTGGGTCCGCCGTCGCCAGGTCGCCCGCCGTCTCGATGCCTATGTCCCGTAACTCGCGGGCGGTGACGGGGCCGACGTTGTGTATCTCCTCCACTTCGAGCGGTGCGAGAAACTCCTGGACCTCGCCGGGTTCGACCACGACGAGGCCGTCGGGTTTGTCGTAGTCGCTGGCTATCTTCGCGGCGCTCATCGTCGGGGCGACGCCGACGCTCGCGACGACGCCCACCTCCTCGCCGATGCGTTCCTTGAGCGACGTCGCGAACTCGGTGACCGGCGTGCGCTCCTCGTCGTCCGCTCCTTCCATTGCCCCATCGCCCTCCTCGTCGTCCCAGACCACGCGGTCGGTCACGTCCAGATATGCCTCGTCGATGCTGACCTCGCGGACCGCCTCGGCGTGTTCGTGGAGAATGGCCTTGACCTCCGACCCCACGTCGCTGTAGTAGTCGAGGTCGACCGGGCGGTAGAAGCCCGCTTCCTCGACGTCCAGGTCAGGATCGGTCGCGGCCTCGACCTTCCGCGGGAGTCGCTCCAGCGCTTCCGAGATGGCCATCGCGCTCTCGACGCCGAACTCCCGGGCTTCGTAGCTCGCGGTGGCGACGGCGCCGTGGGGCTCTTCGGACTCGTAGCCCATGCCGACCACGAGTGGCTGCCCCCGGAGCGCGGGTTCGCGCAGTCGCTCGCAGGCGGCGTAGAAACAGTCCATGTCGACGTGACAGACCACCTGGTCCGGGGTCGCACCACTGCCGAACGCACCGAGGTCGCCGCTCACGGGCACACCTCCCTGGGCTGTCGCTGACTGTCAGGACACGTCACACCTCGCCTCCCGGCCATCCGTTCGTCTCTCGCTCCGGTCTGCGCGATGAAGAACGTCTCGACACTCATCCGCTGGTGGGCGTGTCGGTGGTCGTCGGCGTCGCTGCGCCGGTGGGCGTTGGCGTCGGCGTTCCGGACGGCGCCGCGGTTCCACCTGGCGTCCCGGTGCCCCCTGGCGTGTCGGTGCCGCCGGGTGTCGCCGTTCCGCCAGGTGTCGCCGTCCCGTTGGGCGCCACCGTCCCGTTCGGCGCTGGCGTGGCCGTCTCGTTTGCGGGGGTGCCCGTCCCGGGCGCCGGGGTCGGCGTGACGGTGGGGGTCGGTGTGGCAGTCGGCGTCGGCGTGACCGTCGGCGTCGCAGTCGGGGTCGGACTCGGCGTCGGGTCGCCCAGCCGCCGGTCGAGGATCAGTCGGTCCGGGTCCTCCTCGTCGGGACCGCGCCAGACGATATAGAGCTGTTCGTAGGTCGAATTCACCACGAGACAGGTGGCGCCGTCGGTCACGTTCGTGACGCTGGTCGTGCAGGGGCCGTCCTCGGCGTCGGAGAAGTTTCCGAGGATGCCACGCGAGGCCGACTCGACGTAGACGTTCGACCCGTTGAGCGCGTCGCCGCCGTAGTGGGTCACGAGGACGTCCGTACCGTCGGGTTCGAAGACGAAACTGGCTCGCGGTCGCTCCTCGTCCGGGGCCTCGCCGCCGAGCGAGGGGACCACCGACATCGCCAGCAACACCGCGGCCACGAGCATCAACAGCACGATGGTCTGCTCCGACAGGCCGCGGTCGCCACGCCGTCCGTTCACACCTACTCGTATCCGTGCTCCACAATAGGCCTACTGCCCGAACCGGTCGGTCCACCGACTGGACCGCACCGCGCGGTCGCTGTCGGAGCAACAGCAGTCGCTCGGGAAGAAGTACGTCCGGAAAACCTCGAGGTGCGACGGGATGGCCATTCCCCGTCGCAATTCGCCCGCTGATTATCTGTGCGGTGCCAATGTTCCGGGAGTTCACGACGCTGGTTCACGTCGGGAGCCCCGTATGGCTCCACACGTATGTTACCGATACACATACTTAGTCCTTCCCCCTGCGGTGAGGTTTGCACGGGTCGGCCTCTTGCTGGCGGTCGACCAGCGCCGCCGCCGGGTAGGATTCCCGGCAGGACCGGCAGTACGCGGAGTCTGTCGTCTTCGACGGGACCACCGCCGTGTGCCCGCGCGGACACGCTACGCGGTAGGGGTCCGAGCAGAGTTCGTCGAGTTCCTCAGCCGCTACCATCTGTCGCCTCCGTGCGAATCACTTGCTGGTCGTCGGTGGTCGATACGGGTTCGCTCGACATATCCCAGACCAGCGACGCCGACACAAAAGCCGTTAGCCACGTCCGCGCGGTGAAAGTAGACAGGATTTCGCGGGGTCGAACCCCGTCACGTCCTGCGATTCGCTCGGACTGTGCGCGCGTGAAAGTGGTCGCCGCTCAAACGGTCGATCGGTGGGTGTGGACTCGCGGCGGTGATTCGGCTGAGACTGCTCGATGAGGATAGATCGATGGGCGTGGGTCGGCTGGGAGAGTCACTCGAAGGCCGCGAGTGTGAGGTCACGGCCGTCCCGGAGATACTGGCGGATCCGCCCGCGGTCCCACCCGAGCGGCGAGACGACGCTCTCGGCCGCGCGAACGAGTCGCTCGCGATAGAACTCGATGTCGTAGTCGTCCACGTCCTCGAAGGACAACCGCCCTCGGTTCGGGCCGCCGCCCACTTCGTCGTCGACGACCACGTACTCGACGCTCGTCCCCGGCGGCCGCTCCAGGTCGAATTCGGCCGCCCGCTCCAGCGCCGCGACCGCCCGCGTGCGCTGGCTGTAGTCCTCGACGGACTTCGAGACGCGCTGGCGGATCGTCAGGTCCTCGGGGTCGACCGCACCGCGCTCCAGGCGCGCGATGGCGCGCGCGAGGGGGTCACACACCGCCGCGGGGTCCCGGTCGCGGTCGAGCACCTGGATCAAGTCGCGCTGCACGTCGGCGATGAAGGGCGGTGTCGAGTGCTGTCGCGTCTCGATCCCGCGAAACTTGTACGCGTCCTCGGAGTCGGGGTCGGCACCCGCGACCCTCCCGAAGTATTTCGTCAACGCTCCCGCCTCCGAGTTTCGCATCGGCACGAACGCCACCCAGTCGAAGTGGGCCTCGACCTCCAGCGCGATGTCCGCAGCGGCCGAGACGTCTGCCGCTATCTCCTCTATCGGCTCGGGGTCGTCCTCGCTGCTCGCGGTTTCACCGCTCGCTCGGTCCGAGGCCTCCCTGCCGTCGGCCTCGCTGCTCGCGGGTCGCTGCGCTCCCCGCTCGCAATTCCGAGGCGCTCCCTCCGGTCGCGCCTCGCGTTGCACCCACAGACTATCCACGATACCGTGGACGACCCGCCAGCCACCGGCCTCCAGTCGTTCCTTCGCGTCGAGGAGAATCTCGCGAGCGTAGGCGTTGATCGCCTCGTGACACTCGATCCGGCCGAACTTCGCGTTGCGGTAACCCTGGTAGCCGAAACAGGAGACGAGCACCCACTTCAGCGCGTCAATCCGCCCCTCCAGTGCGGCGATGCGCTCGGCGACCGGCGAGTCGCTGTCGGGTTCGGCGTGGGTCGCCTGGTAGTCGCCGCTGACGGCCGCGATGGCCTCCTCGCCCGCCTCCTCGCGCAACTCCGCGAGTTCCTGCTTGAACCGGGCGCGGTCGTCGATGAGGTCCCCCAGTACGTCGGCGATGAATCCCGTGTCCTCGCAGATGGTGTAGCCCAGGCCGGGCACGTCCGCGCCGTCGTGGCAGTCGCAGTTGACCGTCTCCGGGCTGACGTTGCACTCGCGCATGATGTTGGGATACAGCGACGCGAAGTCCACTTCCACGACGTCCTCGTAGATGCCTGGTTCGGGCGCGAAGGTGAACCCGCCGCGGTCGGCGTCGTGGAGCGTCCGCACCGACTTGAACGACTCCGGGTCCCACTTGTTCCACGGCGCGAGCACCCCCCGCTCGCGCGCTTCCTTGATCTCGATCGAGGTGAGGATGGTGCCGATAGAGCCCCGTGCGGTCTCCTGGAGCGGCCGCCAGGAGCGCTCGACCAGGTCGAGCAATCCCGGGAGGCCCGCCTTGCTCAGGAGGAAACTGTTCGACCGGTCGACGATGGCCCGGCCGGGGACGGCGTAGCGCGCCGGCGAGTGACCGACCTGGCCGTAGCTCTCGTAGGTGCTCGACCCGGCGAGGCGGTCGTAGCCCGGCGCTCGGCCCAGCTGGAAGTCGTCGAGGCCGAGGGTCGCCGCGCGGTCGTGACACCGGGGGATCAACTCGGCGGTCGAACAGACCAGGACGTCGGGGTCGACGGCGGCGAGGCGGTCGTCGAGGGCGTCCAGCACCGCCCGGTCGGCCGCCCGCCGTGGGTCGCCGGAGCCGCCGGCCGCGGCGGCAGCGGCACCCGCCGTCCCCGGATCGACCAGTCGCTCGCCATCGGCTCGGAGCGCGGTCAGGTCGTCGTCGGCGAGCGCGCGCTCGGGGATCGAGAGTTCGAGGCGGCGCAACTCGCGGTCGGGCACCGGGCTGGTGGCCGTGTCCACGCAGTAGCGAAAGCCCGGTGCCAGGTCCACGTCGTAGAGCCGCACCGTCCCCGGTGCGTACTCGGCGGCGTGATGCGAGCCGATTTCGTGTGCCAGCGTCCGGACCTCGTCGATGCGTTCGAGGTCGACGCGGAGGACCGACTCGCGCTCGTCGGCACCGAGCGTGAGGTACTGGCGTTCGGTCACCGTTGCGGCGACTTTCGGATCGGCCGCGAGCGCCGCTTCGAGGTCGTCTCGGACCGGTTCTGGCGCCGCGACGTACAGCGACGGCGCGTAGTCGTCGTTCACGCGTCTCTCGACGCCGTCGGCGGTCGCGTGCCACTCGCGGACCGTGCCGTCGGCCCGGAACTCCGGGGTGAGCAGTGACATCAGTCGCGGCCGGTCCGGTCCTGGCCGGTTTCGTCGTCGACGCGCTCGCGCAACTGCCGGAGTTCGTACTCCTGGGCGAGCAGGACCGAGAGGATGAAGGCGAACTCGGGGTCGGTCCCGTTGGCGTAGCCGGCGGCGTCGGCGTGGTCGCGCGCCCGCTCGAACAGCCGGTCGAAGTCGTCCTGATACCGCCGGCGCAGGCCCCGGCGGAAGGGTCGCCAGTCGTCCTCCAGTCGCCGGATGTAATCGCGATACGTGGGGTTCGTTCGGCCCATCAGTCGGCACCTCCCGGGACGCCAGGGCCGCCGGCCGCGGCGGCGAGGGTGGCCTGTTCGACCGGGTCGGTCGACCCCGGCCCGTTCGGCGCAAATCCGAGTCCGGACGACTCCGAGGCGACGCCGAGCAGGTCGACCCAGTAGGGGATGGTCGTCTGCCAGTAGCCGTCGTCCCAGTAGACGGTCGTCTCGACGCCCGGGCCCTCGAACCGGTAGCCCATCTCCGTCCGTTCACACTGGAGCACCCGGTCGGCGTGTTCTTCGGCGGGGCCGGGGTCCCGGTCGGCCGGGACGCTCAGCAGCGTTGGAATCTCGCGGGCTTCGGCCAGCGCCGCGAACGTCCGGACGGTACTGTCGAGCATACGCTCGCGCTGGTAGCGAGGGACGTCGTCGTCGCGATAGAGCGAGGCGACGTTCGGCGCGACCAGCAAGTCTGTCCGGCCATCGACGCGCTGGACGACGCGTCGCCCGAGCGCGTGGTGCTGGTAGGCGGTGAAGGCCCGTGCGACCCTGAGTCGGCGGAGTCGCCGCGGGCTGTCTACGAGGTCGTACAGCGTATACGTCGAGGCGACGTTGCGCGCGTCCACCCAGTAGGCCACGCCCGACGACTCGGCGAGCGTCGCGAGCGCGACCCGATGGATCGCGGTCGAGCGCGGCCCCGGCGAGCGCAACAGCGTCAGCCCCGGTTCGAGCGTCGGTACGTCGATAGGTGCCGTCATCGCCACAAACAGATGGGCTCGCACGTATAAAGCGCCAGCCACAAGGGCGCAGTGAAAGTGAAAGTAAAACGATCCCGTCGCAGTCGGGCGATTTTACCGCCCGGCGGGGGTGTGAGTGAAGCCACTGACAGGAGGGTCTGGCCAGGACATCGAACAGTGTGGGCAGCACGTTTTCCTGGCCAGCGACCCGAATGCCGACGATGGAGTACCGAGCGCTGGTCGACGTGTACGACGACCTCTCGGACACGTCGTCCACCCTGGACAAGCGGGACATCCTCGCGGCATGTCTGGCGGGCGTCGACCCCGACCTCTTGCCGACAGTCGTCAGACTCGCCCGGGGTCGCGTGTTCGCCCGCTGGGAGTCCGGCGAACTCGGCGTCTCGACCTCGCTGGCCTCCGAAGCCATCGCGAAGGCGACCGGCGTCGACGAGGCGCAAATCGAGGACTGGTGGCGCGAGGAGGGTGACCTCGGCGACGCCGCCGCTCAGGCCGTGGCCCAGCGCACACAGCAGACGCTCGTCTCGGAGTCGCTGACCGTCTCGCGGGTCGCCGAGACGCTTCGAGAGGTCGCTGCCTACGAAGGCAAAGGCAGCCAGAGCCGCCGAGTGGACGCTATCGCGGGGCTAGTCTCCGACGCCGATCCGGCGGAGGCCAAATACGTCGTCCGAACGATCGTCGGCGCGATGCGACTCGGCGTCGGTGAGGGCATCGTCCGCGACGCACTCGCCGACGTATTCCTCGACGGGTCCGAGGCGGCCGTCGACGCTATCGAACGGGCGTACGAAGTGACGAACGACTTCGCGGTCGTCGCCGAGCGCGCCCGCGACGCCGGTCGCGAGGGGCTGGCCGACCTGGACGTCGAGATTTTCCGGCCGATCAAGCCGATGCTCGCCGAGAGCGCCGACGACCTCTCGACAGCCATCACCGACCTCGCCGACGACGACGGCGAGGTGTTGCTCGAAACCAAATACGACGGCATCCGGGCGAAACTCCACCGCAGGGAGGACGAGATTCGCGTGTTCACCCGGCGATTGACCGACGTGACCGAGCAGTTCCCGGACGTCGTCGCCGCCGCAGAGTCGCAGATCGACGCGCGGGAGTACATCGTCGAAGCGGAGGTGGTCGGCTACGACCCGGAGACGGGCGATCCGGTCCCGTTCCAGGAATTGAGCCAGCGGATCAAGCGAAACAGCGACATCGAAGCGATGGCCGAGCAGGTCCCCGTGACGGTGTACCCGTTCGACCTCGTCACGCTCGACGGTCGGTCACGCCTCGATGACCCGCTCCGGGACCGTCTCGACGCCCTCGAAGCCGTGCTCGACCCAGTGGCGGGAGACATCGAGCGTGCAGCGAACGTCCACGCGGAGGCGCAGGAGGCGGCCGAGCAGTTCTACGAGCGGGCGCTCGCGGCCGGGCACGAGGGCATGATGGTGAAGAATCTCGACGCGACCTACCAGCCGGGGTCTCGCGTCGGCTACCAGCAGAAAGTCAAGCCGACGATGGAACCGCTCGACCTGGTCGTCACCCGGGCGAAGTGGAGCGAAGGCCGCAAGAGCGACTACCTCGGTCGCCCGTTCTTGGCGTGTCGCACCGAAGACGGCTCGCTCAGTGAAGTCGGCCGGATGCACACCGGCTTCACCGACGAGCAACTGGAGACGTTCACCGACCTCGTCGAACCGCGCATCCAGTCGGTCGACGGCCGCGAAGCCGACCTGCGCCCGGAAATCGTGCTCGAAGTCGAGTACGAGGAGATTCAGGAGTCGCCCACCTACGACTCCGGGTTCGCCCTCAGATTCCCACGGCTCGTAGAAATTCGCGACGACCTCGGCCCCGAAGACGCCGACACCCTCGAGCGCGTCGAACGCCTGTACGAACAGCAGTGACCGACGGAGATGGAATTGTGAACAGTTTCTGTGGCGCGCGCTGTCGAGCGTGTCCGAGCACTGCGAGGACCGCGAGAAAAAGTCGTGCGAGGGATGAGTGAGCGACCGTCGGGAGCGAGCGAATCGGCTGGGGAGGCCTGTGGCTGTCTGCGGTGCCGTGTGGTGCGGTGCTCTCCTGGCGGACTGAAAGGGCGAGGTCCGCTCGCGTTCATATGGTCGTCTGAGCGAGCACTATTCGAGTGAACGGAGTGAGCGAGAATATCTCGGTCAGCGACCGCGAGCGGGCCGAGGGCTTTCGTTGCCTGCTGTTCTTCGAGTTCGAGACAACTCAAAGCGAGCGCGCCGAGGGTGTTCATCGCTTGCTGTTAGCAGCAGTCGACCGAATGCGACGTGAAGCAGTCGTTCGTGGGGCAGTACGTATATTCGACTGTAGTCCAAATCACACGCCGTGACACGGAGGGTACGGCTGCGAGACGGGATCGAGATCACGTTCGCGAACGGGGAGCGGTTCGTCATGGACGGGGGCGGCGAAACCGGAGCCCAGACCACACTCGTCAGCCACGCCCACGGCGACCACTTCGCCGACGCAACCGAAGTCGTCGCATCTGATCTAACCGCCGACCTCCTCGCCGCTCGCAAAGACGACGCCAACCCAACGGCAATCGACCACCCCGCCATCGAACGCTTCCCGGCGGGCCACATCGCCGGATCCCGAGCCATGCGACTCACCGACCCGGAGACCGGCCGCCGGTACCTCTACACCGGCGACTGCTCGACGCGGGATCGGCTGTACCTCGACGGGTTCGAACCGGTCGACGCTGACGTCCTCATCCTGGAGACCACCTACGGCAAACCCGATTACCGCTTCCCACCCACGACAGAATCCATCGCGGAGATCCAGTCCTGGCTCACGGAGACGATGGACGAGGTGGTCCTCCTCTTCGGGTATGCCCTCGGACGCGCGCAGAAGCTCCAGCGTATCCTCGCGGACTCCGCACGGGAGCGCGTGTTCGTCACCGACGCCATCGCGGACCTCAGCAACGTCATCGAAGCCCACCGAGACGTCGAGTTCCGGGGCGAACGCTACGGTCGCGACGTGGACCTCCAGCCAGGCGACGCGCTCGTCCTTCCGATGCAGACGTCCAGACTCAACTGGATCGAGTCGCTGGTCGACGCCCACGACGCCGTCACCGCGGGCTTCTCCGGGTGGGCCAGCGACGACTCCTTTATTTACCGCCGCGGGTACGACGAGGGGTTCGTCCTCTCGGACCACTGCGACTTCGACGAACTGGTCTCCATCGTCGAAGCCGTCGACCCCGAACAGGTCTACACCCAGCACGGGTTCGCCGACGAGTTCGCGAATTACGTCACCTCCGAACTCGGCTATCCCGCCCAGACGCTGAAGGCGAACCAGTCGACGCTCGGTGACTTCTGATCGGGCGTGGCAGTCCCTGACACACCACAGTAACGCTCTTGTGTGATGCGAGTGATGTCAGAGACACGCGATGAAGCTCAGCTCCGCTTTCTGATCCGGTTCGTCTGCCACGAGGCCGGTCAGCGAAGCCGGTCCCGAGGCTGTCGGCGTTCGACAGCCATCCCACCGCTCGGTATCTCTGTCACCCCAGCGAAAGTGCTGAGGGTGTGATCCGATTGGACGGCAGCGATGGCGAGTGGGAATCCTCGCGCACGTTCTGCGCTGGCGACTGAACCGGTACGATTCACACTCCGAAAGTCACGGGTCCGTCGATCGATCCGGCGCTCGGAGGACGGCACCGCTCGCCGAACACAGTTCCAGCCAGCAACACATGACCATGAGAAATAACGGAACGACAGGACAGCGACAGACTGAGCAGACCGGCGCAGGCGGTGCCATCGTGGCCGCACGCGCGGACGAACCGCCAGTCGAAACAGCGGAGATTCGAGCGCTCGCCGAGGCCGCGGGCTACGACGTCCGCGACGCGGTGACGCAGGTCCGTGCGGAAGATCCGGGCACGTACTTCGGCCGCGGCAAAGTCTCGGAACTCGCCGATCGAGTCGCGGACGCAAACGCGTCGCTCGTCGCCGTCGACGGCGAACTCACGCCGCGGCAGACGACCGACCTCCGAGAATCGCTCCCGGAGGGGACCGACGTCTTCGACCGCTATCGGCTGGTGCTCGCCATCTTCGCCGACCGGGCGAGCACGAAACGGGCACAGCTACAGGTCGAACTCGCACGGCTGAAGTACGACCTGCCGCGCCTCAAAGAACGTTCGGACGTCCAGAGCATGAACAAGACCGTCGAGAAGGGGACGCCCATCGACGGCGTCACAAACCGGATCGCAGACCTCGAACGGAAACTCGACGCGCTCCCGAGTCCGGCCGAACAGCACCGCGCCGAACGCCGCGAACAGGGATTCGACCTCGTGACCTTCGCCGGCTACACGAACGCCGGGAAGTCGACGCTACTCCAACGGGTCGCCGACGAGATGGAACTCAGTGCCGACGAAGCCGACTCGGACCAGCGAAAGTCCGAGTCCCGCGAACAGGCGGACGGACGGGCCGACGGCGAGCACCCCGACGCGAAAACGGACACCGCGAGCATCGAGGATCGGCTGTTCGAAACACTCGAAACGACGACGCGGCGGGCGACCATCGACGGGCGGCCGGTCCTCTGTACCGACACCGTGGGATTCGTCTCGGACCTGCCCCACTGGCTCGTCGAGTCCTTCAGCGAGACGCTCTCGGACGCCGCGGCGGCCGACACCGTCGTGCTCGTCGCCGACGCGAGCGACCCACCCGAGGCGTTACGCGAGAAAATCCAGGTCGCCCTCGACGTCTTCCACGCACAGGACGTCGACGAATCCGCAATCGTCACCGCGCTGAACAAGGTCGACCTGTTGAGCGAGGAGGAACTGGCCGAGCGCCACGCCGCTATCGAGGGCCTCGCACCGGACCCGATTCCGGTCAGCGTCCGCGAGGGAACGAATCTCGACCGTCTGCTGTCGGCCGTCACCAACCGGTTGCCGACCGACCACCGGGAACTCACGCTTCCCAACTGCGACGAAACGATGGGAATCGTCTCGCGGGCCTACGACCGCACGACGGTCGAATCGGTGGAGTACGACCCCGAAACGGTCACACTGGTAGTTCGCGGGCGACCGGACGTGGTCGAGCGCCTCTGTGCCGACGCCGAGGCGGTTTCGACCTGAGCGGCGGCCGTTCCGGAGCACGAATCCGGTGGTGGCCCAGGCCAAGCGGTACGGAGGTCGCCAGCAAATTCTAAATCATTAATCATAGAAAATTATAATGCAGTTGGATAGGTATTTCGAACGATGTATGTCGTCCAACACAGAAGGGGGCAAACTCCGGGTCGTTACGGATTTCGTCCTTAATACGATCGAAACGGTAAAAGGGTCGAAGCCGCGGATATTGGCGTTCTCCGCGGGGTTCGTGTTGATCATGGTCGCGCTCGTCAATCCTGGCACGCTCCAGTCCCAGCTATTGACGGGCTTCGGCGCCCTGTGTCTCGTCGCGCTGGTCGCTGACATCCTTCGCGGTGGGACCATTAGCGATTGAAGGGGGGCGAACGTCACCGGAAGCAGCCGTGACCAGGGCAGGCACCGTCCCCGAACCGGGGTGACCGAGTACGAGCGACGCCGGGTGGTACCGCGAGCGTAGCGGCCGACTCGAGTCGCTGTCGGAGCTACGAATTCTGCCACGCATCGCAGCGGACGAATCGTCCGACAGGCGACTGGACAGAACCGTTTTGAAACCCCATGCGCAAATTCACCGTGTGAACCATTACCATGACATCCCAGACTACGGGGCCGCCGATAGACGACATCGCGTACCTCGCGCGGTCCGAACACCGGATCCCGACGCTCGTCGCGCTCACGGCCCGCCCTCGAAGTCGGTCTGAACTCTGGGAGATGGCGGGGGTGTCGTCGTCGACCATCCGCCGGACACTGACCGAATTCGAGAACCGCGACTGGATCCGCAAGGAGGAGTACAAGTACGAGGCGACGCCGCTGGGTGCGTTCGTCGCCACAGCGATGGTGGACGTCGTCGAACGGGTCGAAACCGAACAGAAGCTACGCGACGTCTGGGAGTACCTCCCCGACGAGGAGAGCGGGTTCACGGTCGACCTGTGCGCCGAGGCGACGGTGACAGTCGCCGACGCAGACGACCCGTATCGACCGGTGAATCGGTTCATTTCCCTGCTCGAGGAGACGAGCGAGTTTCGCTTCGCCGGGTTCGACGTGGCGATGCTCGAACCCTGCAAGGACGAACTCTGTGCGCAGATCATCGACGGGATGCACGCGGAACTCATCAATCCGCCGCGAGTCACGGAGTACATCCGCTCGACGTGTCCGGAACTGTTCTCCGAGACACTGGAAAGCGGCGAACTCACGATCCGATTGCACGACGAGTTGCCGTCCTACGGCGTCAGTATCCTGGACGAACGGGTCGCGATCAGTGGCTACGACCCCGACGGCGTGACGGTCCGCGTGCTGGTCGATACCGACGCACCGGGGGCACGCGACTGGGCGGAATCGGTCTACGACACGTACGAGCGCGAGACGCCGACGGTACCGGTCGAATCGACCGACGAGTGAGTGGGAACGCCCGCTGTCGACATCGGCTGTCTCTCCCAGACACAGAGTTTGATTGCGATCCGACGTGTCCCTCTCTCGCGGTTATTCGACGGTCGGGTGCGCATCGATATCGACGAATCGGTCGGTGGCCTGTTGCCACAGGAATGGAAATCGCCGAATCAGCGCGAGCCCGATCCTGGTTTGCCAGTCGGTGTAAATGACTGGGTCCGTCGACTCGATCTGTGCTGCCAGCTTTCGTCCCACATCGGCACCGTCGGCGAGCATCGAGTCTGGCCAGTCGAGGTCCGTCGTCATGCCGGTGTCCGTCATTGGCGGGTGCATCAGGGTACAGACGACGTTCTCGTCCCGGAGTTCCTGCCTGAGTGAGCGTGTGAACGCTTCGATCGCTCCCTTCGTCGACGCGTAGCCCGTCAGTCCGGGATGGCCACCGAGGGCGACTCCCGAACTCACGTTGTGGATGATGCCACTCCCGCGCGAGCGCATGTGGGGCAGCACAGCCCGGATCGTCCGTCGACAGCCGAAGTAGTTCACCTCGAACTCACGGCGGGTTTCCTCGATAGGCAGTTCGGTGAACGGACCGAAATTGGCGATTGCGGCGTTGTTGACGAGAATATCGATCCGGTCCCACGCATCGATCACCCCCGAAACGGCGTCCCGTACACTGTCGGAGTCGGTGACGTCACATTCGTCGTACCGGACGCGGTCAGGGTCGGCTCGCTGGCGTGGTTCGAGATTCTCTCCGTGGACGTCCACGCCAGCGCATCGATACCCGTCCTCGACCAGTGTCGTGAGCATCTGATAGCCGATGCCTTCGTTCGCACCGGTAATGAGGACGACTCGATCCTTGGTACGGGATGGCATACGTTAGAATAGCGACTGTGTCGACTAGTAGCTCAGGGGTGGTGGCTCGGTTCCGACCGAGGGGACTCCTGGATCGGCCAGCGGGTCCCGGCCAGCAGGTCCCGGCCAGCGGGTCCCGGCCAACTCGTCCCGCCCAGCGGGTGCGTCCGCTTCGGCGCGGTTGGGGGGCGAACGGTTCGCCCACCGATTGAGCCTCGCTCAGACGGTGTGAGTGGCCCCAACCCCTGCAACCACGTCACACCCTGCATCGACTGCACAGGCCGCGGAAATGTCATCAAATAACTACCTAAGCCCGGCCAACGAACCTGATCTCGCCGGGAGGCGACACACAGCTATGACCGACGACCAGCACGTCACCCACGGTGTAGACCTCGAAACACTCGAAGGGTTCGCCGACCACGCTGCGGAGAATCCGGCCGAGGTGCAGTTGGGACTGGGGGCTCGCTCGACCTACGAGGGGACCTGTGCCCACAGTCTGGCGAAGATAGACAGCTACGAACTCGGCGGCGAGACGATTGCCCGGGAGACCCGCGAATACACGATTCCCTACGGCGGATGGAAGGAGGTGTTGGACGCTGGCGGATGGGTCGGCCCCACCGACCGGATGGAACCGATCGAAGTCGCGCTGTCGGCGCTCGCGTCGTGCATCAACGTCGGCATCACCATCAACGCCGTCGCGAACGGTGTCGACGTCGACCACCTGGAGACGCGCGTTCGGACCGACTTCGACCCGTCGGTCCTCTTCAACCTCGCCGACCTCAAGGAGGCCGACTCGGTGTTCGAGAACCTCACCGCCGAAATCGAGATAGAGGGCGAGGACATCGAGAAAGACCAGATCGACGAGTGGGCACGCCGAGCGCCCGTGTTGACCCTCGTTTCGCTCGCACAGGACCTCGAGATGACTGTCAACACCCCAGCACAGGTGGCCAGTGATGATTAGCGTGGTGAGGAGCCATGACTAACGCGCTCGACGTCGATAAACTCGAACAGGAAGTGAAACACGTCTATCAGACGGTCGCGCAGTCGCCCGACGAGGAGTTCCACTTCGAGATGGGCCGGGATCTGGCGGCCAAACTGGGCTATCCGAGCACAGTCCTCGACGGTGTTCCCGACGAGGCGCTCGAATCGTTCGCCGGTGTCGGATACCACTTCGATTTCGTCGACCTGGACGAGGCTGTCGACGTGCTCGACCTCGGCAGCGGGTCGGGAACGGACGTCTTCGTCGCGGCGCTCCAGGGCGACGACGCCGGAAGCGTGACCGGCGTGGACATGACCGACGAGCAACTGGCGAAAGCCAGACAGTTGGCCGACGACGCGGGATTCGAGACCGTCTCCTTCGAGAAGGGGTACATCGAAGACCTGCCGTTCGACGACGACACGTTCGACGTCGTGGTCTCGAACGGCGTCATCAACCTCTCCTCGGAGAAAGACCGGGTCTTCGCAGAGGCGAGTCGCGTCCTGCGCGACGGGGGCTACCTCGCCGTGTCGGACATCATCAGCGAGAAAGCGATGCCGGCGAGCATCAAGACCGACGCCGACCTCTGGGCCGCCTGTATCGGCGGTGCCATGCAGATCGACCGGTACACGGACGTCGTCGAAACGGCCGGCTTCACGGTCTCGGAGGTCAGGGAGAACACCGAGTACGAGTTCATCTCGGACCAGGCGGCCAACGCCTGCCAGAAGTACGGCGTGAAGAGCATCTCGCTCAGCGCGCGGGCCGAGTAGCGAACTGACGCAGATCACGAGCACAGCTACGCACACGAAACAGGTTCCGGGCGCCATCGTGGTTCCCCCGGGACACCAGCGAACGACAGCGAACGGAGCACACGCATGGCAGAAGCGACTTCCGCAGAGATGGGCGGATCGATCGAACACGAGTCCGCGCTCCAGCGAGGGTCCGTGTTGATGGCATTCGCAGGGATCGCGTTCGTCGGCTACGGCGTCGCGTTCCTGGTCCTGAACTTCGTCGGCAGCGGATTCGAAATCGGCGTATCGCACCTCGACGGGCTGGCACCCGGAGAGCTGAACCCCACGGTCGCCTACTACATCAGTCACCTGCACGTCGCGACGGCGGCGTTCATCGTCTCGACGGGAATCGCCGTCGCAGGACTGTCGTGGTACGGCGTGCGCCAGCGATTGACGTGGGCCTGGGCCACCGCTATCGCGTCGGCTGTCATCGGCCTGGCGCTCGCGTTGCCGATGCACTGGACCGGAAACGCCTTCGGCCACGACTGGCTGACGCACCTCGGACCGATCTATCTGGCGACGGTCGTCTTCGTCGTCGGGGCCGTCCTCTCGTACCGAGGGTTGCGAGCGACGTAGGTGCGACGAGCGAGCGGAACCGTCGGTGATTCCAGGGCAGCCCGCACGACAGCAGACCAGTCGGGCCGATAGTCCGACGGAACCGGCCGACGGGCCCGACGGCCCCAGGCGGTGAGTCAAACGGAGACGGCGCCACTGCACGTCGGCCAGCAGCGGTCACCCCTGAATCGCTGACTCGATTCACACGGCCCAGCGGTCCGTCGATTCCAGAGACTATCGCAGACTCACTCCGTCAGGGACCGCTCGCACGAATACCGAACGGGGGCTGCGAAGCGGGGCTGCCCGCAGCCGATGCTTGGCTATTCGAGGTCGGTACCGAACTGTTTAGCCACCACGTTATTACATTTACATATCGAATTGTGTTATATCGGCAACAATTGATTGCCGAATCGGTAGCCACCAATGAACGAGCCAATCACCTGGGAGGCCGACGCCCAGGAGTACAGCCTCGAACTCCCGACAGGCGGCTGTTCCGAACCCAGCGTCACAGTCATCGAGACAGTCGCACGAATCGACGAGACACCGGTGGAGCGACTCGCGCCCCTCTCCGAGAGCGTCGACCCAGATGCCCTCGACGACATGTTCAGCGACGACAGTCCCGACTGTCGCGTCCAGTTCCGGTACGAAGACTACCGGATCACACTCATCGACGGTGAAGAACTGCGAGTGGCACCCATCGAAGCACACGTCGAGACGAAACTAGCCGAGCGCCCGTTCACCCACCACTGACGGGCGCCAGCGCTGTGATACCATCGACGGCCCAACGGCCGTTCCAGCACACCCAATTATCGCCGCGAACTTCGATGGCCTGACAGCGTCCGACCGTCGGGTCCGCAAGCGGGTGCAACGTGAAGCAAATCCTCATGCATCTGGCACCGTGAAGGCACGTATGGAACGCCGGCGAATCGGACTGGTCCTCGCCGTGGCGATGCTCGCACTCGTGGGTGGCTGTGCGAGCGTTAGCGTCGACCTGGGCGAGGCCGGCGGCGACGGACAGCCGACCGCGACACTCGACGTGGCGAACGGGACGAGTGCGACCGTCGTCGAGGTGGTCGATGGCGATACGATCGACGTGCGGTTTTCCGATGGGTCGACGGACACCGTTCGCTTGCTCGGTGTGGATACGCCGGAGGTCCACGCCGACAACGACCCCGCGGAGTACGAGGGCGTCCCCGACGACGACGCGGGCGCTACGTGTCTCGAAACCGCGGGCGAGGACGCCAGTTCGTTCGCCGAACGCTGGCTCGCCGGTGCAGAAGTGACGCTCGTGACCGACCCCGCGGCAGATAAACGGGGCAGCTACGGTCGATTGCTCGCCTACGTGCACGTCGCTGGGAATACAACGGCGACGGCCGGGACTGCGACCGCGGGCAACCGCACCGATTTCAACGCCCGACTGCTCGAGACCGGCCACGCTCGCGTCTACGACAGCACGTTCTCGCGCTCGGAGGCCTACTACGACGCAGAGGCGACGGCCCAGAGCGAGGGGGTGGGGGTCTGGCAGTGTCGAACGCCGGATACGTACGAATCGGACAGTACTGACGCCGAAGCGGGTACGCTCGCCACCTCCGACGCGGGCCTCACGCTCGAAGCGGTTCACGCCGACGCCGCCGGCAACGACAACGAGAATCTGAACGACGAGTACGTCGTCTTCGGGACCGACGCCGACGCGCCGCTCCCGTTGGGCGGGTGGACGGTGAGCGATGACGCGGGCCACACCTACACGATACCGGCGGAGTTCGCGCTCCAGCCCGGGGAGACGGTCACGCTCAAGACTGGGTCGGGCGCAGACACCGACGACACGCTGTTCTGGGGACGGAACGGGGCGGTCTGGAACAACGGCGGCGACACGGTCGTGGTCGAGCGCGACGGCGAAACCGTGTTGCGATACACCTACGGCTGAGGGGCGCTCCGATTCGTGGGGTGGACGGTCGCCCGGTCGTTCCAGTCCTGTCCCTCGATTGGGAGGCAAAAGACGGATAGGGCCTCCAGTCGATTGGCCAACACGAATGGCCCTCTCGGACGTGTTTCTCACGCCGCTCGGTCTGGCAGCCGCGCTGGTCGTGATTCCCATCGTCCTCCTGTATCTCATCCGCCCCGACCCCGAACGAGTCGAGCTTCCGACCTTTCGATTCGTCGTCGACGAACAGCGCCAGCGCTCGACCACCCCGTTGCTAGAGCAGATAGCGCGGAGTCTCCTCCTGTTGATTCAGATCCTCGCAATCCTGTTGCTCGCCGGGTCGCTGGCCGCGCCGTACGTCCCGGTCCAGGAGCGCGAAGTCGTCCAGGAGACAGTGCTCGTCGTCGATACGAGTGCGAGCATGGCGACGACCGACGACGGACGAACCCGACTGGATCGCGCTCTCGACGCCGCTGATCAGGAGGTGACGACGCGAACCTCGCTCGTGACCACGAGTGGTGGCGGGCAGGTGATCCGGCGACGTGCACCGCCCAGCGCCGCCCGCGAGAGCCTCCAGCGACTCGAACCGACGGGCGCACCGGGCGACCTCCGCGGTGCCATCGCACAGGCGCGCGCCCTCTCGAGCGAGGACGTGCGCGTGGTCGTCCTCAGTGACTTCACCGGCGAGGAGTGGGTGGACGGGGTGCGCGCGCTTCGCGCCCGCGGAACGAGCGTGCGCCTGCGCCAGTTCGCTGGCGGCGGCGAGGCCAACGTCGGGTTCGTCGACCGGCGATTCCGCCAGTCGGAAGTGACCCTGTCGATCAAGAACTTCGGTGCAGAGACGGTGTCGCGGACGGTCACGCTCGGCGACCAGCGACGGGAAGTCGAACTCGGTGCCGAGGACGTGACGACAGTCACACTCCGGGTCCCAGCCGGCGCGACGGAAGCCAGGCTCGCCCCCAACGACGAGTTCACACTCGACGATAGAGTCCCGATCGTCGCACCTGATGACCCGACCATCGACGTGCTCGTGTTGACCAACGACCGGAACCGGTACCTGACGACCGCGCTATCCCTGCTCGACCAGGTCGACCTGACCGTGGACAATCCCCCGACCACGGTCGAGGACGACTACGACGTGATCATTTACAGCAACGTCGACGGCAACTCGCTGCTGCCGGGGAACGTCGAGGCCGGACGCGAACTCGTCGCGGAGGGTGGCGGCGTGGCGGTGCAGGCCCAGGAAGACATCCCCGACCGTCTCGGTGACCTCCTGTTGATCGACCCGGGACCCATCAGTGCGTCGCCGACGATTCAGCGGACCGCCGACGCCCGGTTGACTGAGGGCATCGACTTCCAGCCACCGGACGAGTACGTCGTCGGGTCGCTGACGTCGGGTCAGATGCTCGTCGAGCTACGGGATGGGTCGCCGTTGCTCGCGACCGAACAGCGCGACGGCGGTCGACTCCTCTACTACGGCTACATCGAGGAGCGGTCGAGTTTCAAGTTCAACTACCAGTATCCGGTCTTCTGGAAACGCGCCGTCTTCTACCTCGCCGGACGGGAACCGCTCCCGTCGCTGAACCAGCGGACGGGCGATACCGTTCAGTTCGACGCCGAGCAGGTCGACGGGCCCGCTGGCCAACTGCGTGGGCCGACGGTCACGCTCGAGGAAATCGGCGTCTACGCCTCGAACGGCAAGACCAGGGGAGCGGCGCTGCTCTCCGAGCGCGAATCGGCCGTCGACGCCGCGGCACTGACCGAACGGCGGGGTCCGACCGGCAACGTCACCCGGCAGGAACAGCGGACCGTCCCGCGCAGGGTCACCGAGTACGGCGCGCTCGCGGCCCTGCTCGTGGTCGTCCTCGAAATCGGCTATCTCCGTCGGCGGGGTGAGCTCTGATGGACGTCTCCTACGCCATGGAGGGGTTGACCGTCGGCGTCGAGCACCTCTGGCCGCTCGCCGCGTTGCCCGTCGCGTTCGCCCTCCTGCTCTACCTCATCTATCGGGGTGATCCGGGACCGCGGTCGGCCTCGGCACGCAGCAGGAACCTCCTGTTCGCGAGTCGGCTGCTTATCGTCGTCCTGCTCGTCGTCGGTGCGATGGGCCCCTACAGCGTCCAGACGAGAGAGACGCCGGGCGAACCGCGCGTGACGCTCCTGGCCGACGAGTCGGCGAGCATGGCGGTGTACCCGAACACGACCGACCAACTCGTCGAGGACATCGAGAACGAGGGCGTGCCCGTCACGACTGCGACCATCGCGAGCGGGAGCGAGTCACGCCTCGGCGACGGTATCGCCGCGAACCTCCGTGCGAACGGCACTGTCGTGGTCGTCTCGGACGGCCAGGTAACCGGCGGGCGAAGTCTCTCGGCCGCAGCCGAGGACGCCCAGTCGCTCAACGCCACCGTGAGCGCGGTCGAGGTCTCCCCGGACAAGACCGAGCGAGCCGTCTCCATCGCCGGCCCGACTTCCGCGAGCGTCGGCCTCGAAACGAAGTTCAGCGTCTCCCTCGCCGGTGTCGAGGCCGAGGACCCGGTCAGGCTGACCGTCGAGATAGACGGCGAGACCGTCGAGGAATCACCGATCGCCGACCGCGAGACCGTGACGGTCGAACACACCTTCGAATCGGTCGGTCCCCACCGCGTCACGGCCACTGTCGAGGGTGCGGACACCTTCGAGCGCAACGACGTGTTCTACCACGACGTCCGCGTCGTCGAGAAACCGAACCTCCTCTACGTATCGAGCGGCGACTATCCGTTCCAGGGCTATCTCGGGTCGCTGTACAACGTCACCAACGCGACTGCAGTCCCCTCGGACCTCGACGACTACGCCGCCGTCGTCGTCCAGGACGTTCCGGCGGGCGGACTCGGCAACGTCAGCGCCTTGCAGGAACACGTCATCGACGGTGGCGGCCTGGTGAGCGTCGGCGGCGACAACTCCTACCAGCAGGGCAACTACGGGGAGTCCGCCATCGCGTCGATGCTCCCCGTCCGGATGGGCAACGCCACTGGCGGGCAGTCGAACATCGTCTTGCTCGTGGACATCTCTGGCAGCGCCGAAGAAGGCCTCGCGACGCAGAAGGGCATCGCCGTCGACGTGCTGGACCAGTTGGGCGACCGGAACCAGGTCGGCGTCGTCGCGTTCGGTGGCCAGGCATACCGGATCGCCGACCGCCAGCACCTCGGTGACGCGCGCCAGCGGATCGGCGAGCGGATCCGGCGCCTGGAGACGACCCGCGGCGGCACGGACATCGCGAACGGACTCCTCGGCGCACGGGACATGCTCGGCGGGAATCCCGGGACGGTCATCCTCCTGAGTGACGGTGCGGACGAAGTCGAGCGACCCGCGGCGGTCGCCAACCAGCTTCGCCGCGAGGGCGTCCGCGTCATCACGGTCGGGGCCGGTGACCGGGTCAGGGAGGACACCCTCCAGACCATCGCCTCGGAGTCCGGCGGGACCTATTTCAGCGCCGACGAGACCAGCCGGCTCCGCCTCCTCTTCGGTGGCTCCTCCCGGCAGTTCCGCGGCCAGAACCTCACTATCGTCACGCAGAACTCCTTCATCACGTCGGGAGTCACCCTGACCGCGAACCCCTCGAAGGCCAACGAAGTGGCCGTCAAATCCGGTGCCGACTACCAGGTCTCGACCGCCGACGGGACGCCCGCTATCACGTCCTGGCGCTTCGGCCTCGGTCGCGTCGTCTCGGTCACTGCCTACGGCGAGGACGGCAGTCTCGACGGCCTGCTCGACCAGCCCGATTCGCTCGTCCTCACCAAGTCCGTCAACTACGCCATCGGCGACCCGGGCCGGACCCGGACCGGCGTGACCGCCGTCAGCGACGCCCGCGTCGGGAGCCAGGCGACGTTCACGTACCGGGGCGACGAGCGGCCGACCGTCGAGAACGGCAGCGTCCGCCAGATCGGCGACCGGACCTTCCGCGGGGAGTTCACGCCCCGGGAGGCCGGCTATCACGACGTCCTCGACGCGACCTACGCCGCCAACTACCCGGTCGAGTACGGCCGCCTCGGCGTCGACCCGAGCCTGGAACGGCTGGTCGACCTGACCGACGGTCGAGAGTTCGGCCCCGACGAGGGGGCTTCGATCGCACGGCTCGCCCGCGAGCAGTCCACGCGCGTCCGAACTGTGCGTGACAGGTGGGACTGGCTCGCGCTGCTCGGCGCGTTCGTCCTGTTCTCGACAGAGGTAATCGTCCGGCGCGTTCAAGTGTACCGCGGTCGGACCTCATTGACGAGTGGTCTCCCATGAGCGCAGTCGGGCGTAACATCAGCCTCGGACTGGTCGCACTCGTCGTCCTCTCGGTCACCGGCGCCGCCGGCGCGACGGTGTTCTATCAGGACTCGGCCGAGCAACTCCAGTCCCAGAACGACGCCCTCCAATCCGAGAACGGAGAGCTCACTGCCGAGCTCAACGAGACGCGGACGCAACTCGCCCAGACGCGAGCGAAGCTGAACGAGACGCGTGCCAAGCTGAACACGCGCACGCAAGACGTCGACCAGGTCGCCGCCGAACTCAATCGCACCGAACAGGAACTGAACCAGACCCAGTCGGCGCTGCTCCGAACCCGAAACCTGCTCCGCGGCGCCCGCGAGAACATCACCCGTCTCGAGGAGACGGTCGAAACGCTCGAGGACCAGCGCTCGGCGCTCCAGACGAAGGTCTCGAACCTCCAGGGCCGACAGGACGAACTCGAAGGCATCGTCTCGGACCTTCGGGGCCGGGTCGACACCCTCGAATCGGACCTCTCGGAGGCAGAATCGACGATCGACGACCTCGAAATCCAGGTCGCGGAACGCGACCAGCGGATCGACGACCTCGAGGCGAACGTTTCGAGTCTCCAGACCGAACTCGAGCGGAAGAACTCGCAAATCGACACCCTCGAAGCCGACATCGAGGAGCTCGAACAGACCCTCAGCGAGCGCAATGACCGTATCGACGACCTCGAATCAGAACTCGACTCGAAGAACCAGACCATCAGCGAACTGGAGTCCGACCTGGATACGCTCTGTAACCAGGAGGAAAACCAGGACAAACCCGCCTGCGAGGGCCACGGATGACCGACGACCGGCCCGAGGATTCGGAGTCGGACACCGACGTGAGCGGCCCCTCGCGGTCGGACCCAGCCCCGACAACGACGGGGGACGACTCCCGGGAGCAGATGGCCGACGCAATCGCCGAGATTCGCCGCGAAGGCTGGAAAGCAGCTATCACGACCGGCATCGTCGATGCCGCCGTGGCCTTTTTGCTCGCGAATCTCGTGGTCGTGATCCTCGAACCTGGCTGGATGCCCGCTCGGGTGGCGGTCCCCGCCAGCGTCACCGGGCCGCTGGGCGATGCTGTCGGTGCTGATCTGAGCGCCGCGGCCGTCCCCGGGTCAGCGACGGCCGCCGTCGTCGTCGCCGCGGCCACGTTCGCCACCGTGGTCTGGTGGCACGTGCGGAAACCGCTCGTCGAGCAGTTCGAGTCGGTCAATCCGGCACTCTCCGAGAAACTCCGCACCGCACGCGACGCCGTCGAAGCCGACGCGGACTCGCGGATGGCTCGCCGCCTGTACGAGGACGTGCTGGCCGACCTCCGCGAGAGTTCGGCGTTCGCACTGGTCAACGTCGGCCGACTCGGCGCGATGACCATCGTCATCGTCGCCCTGAGTCTCGCGACCCTCCAGGTTGCCGTGCTGGACCTCGCGTTGCTCGAACAGCCGAACGCGACCACCGACGTCGACGGAGAGGAGCGCCGGCAGAACTACACCGGCCTCCTCGACGGCGAAGAGGTCCTCGGAGACCGCGAGGAAGTCTCGGCCGGTGAGGAGAACAAGACCGCAGAGATCGAGTCGACCGGCGGCGGTCGGGACGTCGACGAAGACCGCACCTTCCCCGAGCGGGAACAGACCGGCGGATCGAGCGGCGGGGGAAGCGGCGTCGACAGCCAGCAAGCAGAGTTCGCCGCACCGGATCAGGTCGAAGACGCCGAACTCGTCCGGGAGTACAACCAGCAGATTCGCGACCAGGACCAGGCCGGCGGAACCGGTGGCACTGACGGAGACGGCGACTCGAACGGCGGGAACTGAACACAGCGAGACGACACCAATCCATGCAAGACGAACCCGACATCGCAGACGACGTGGAAGCGCTCCAGGCAAAAGTCGCGACCGCCCGCGAGGAGGTGGGCAAACGTATCGTCGGCCAGAAAGACGTGCTCGAACAGCTATTCGTGTGCATCCTCGCCGACGGCAACGCCCTGCTCGAATCGAACCCCGGCCTCGGCAAGACGACGATGGTCCGAACGGTCGCCGAAGTGACCGACCTCTCCTTTTCCCGCGTCCAGAACACGCCGGATCTCATGCCCTCCGACATCACCGGCACCGAGATCATTCGCGAGACCGAAGACAGCCGGGAGTTCGTCTTCGAGAAGGGCCCCATCTTCGCCAACGTCGTCCTCGCCGACGAGATCAATCGCGCGACGCCGAAGACCCAGGCCGCCCTCCTGGAGGCGATGCAGGAACGCCAGGTCACCGCCGGTGGCGAGACCTACGACCTGCCCGAGCCCTTCTTCGTGCTCGCCACGCAGAACCCCATCGACCAGGGCGGAACCTACGCCCTCCCCGAGGCCCAGACCGACCGCTTCATGCTCAAACTCGTCGTCGACTACCCCGGCGGCGACGAAGAGCGCGACATCGTCGACCTGTACACCAGCGGGAGTCGTACCGTTCCGGTCGAGCGCGTGCTCACCACCGCGGAAATTCAGGAAGTGCAGGACCTCGTCCGCGAGATACCCATCGCCGAGGACCTGCGGGACCGCGCCATCGAACTCGTCCGCGCCACCCGCGAGAACGAAGCGATCGAGTTCGGCGCCAGCCCCCGCGCGAGCATGGCGCTCGTCGTCGCCTCGAAGGCCCGCGCGTTCCTCCACGGCCGGAACCACGTCTCCGAGGACGACATCGAGGCGCTCGCCGCACCGGTGCTCAGACATCGCATCATCCTCGACTTCCGCGCCGAACGGGACGGCCAGACGCCCGACGACGTCATCGAGACGCTCCTGGAGTGACCCGTGCCCATCGATCCGAGCTTCCTCGACGAACTCGACCGCTTCGAGGCGGCACTCGACCGCGAGACCGCCGCACTCCGCCAGGGCGAGCAGCAGTCGCCCCGCGTCGGCGAAGGCCTCACCTTCAGTGACTACCGCCGGTACTCCCCCGGCGACGACACCCGCCTCGTCGACTGGAAACTGTTCGCCCGCACCGAGGAGTACTACATAAAGCAGTTCGAGGAAGAGCGCAATCTGACCGTCCACGTCCTCGTCGACGCCAGCGCGTCGATGGACTACGGCGAGGGCCCGGCCCACAAGTTCGAGTACGCCGCGAAGATCGGACTGGGCTTTTGCTATCTCACCGCCGAGGAGCACAACGACTTCCGCTTTTCCACGATGACCGAGCGCTCGAATCGTCTTGACACCGGCCGGTCGAATCGCGGTGAGGTACTGGGACTGATCGACCAGGTGAACGACCTGGATATCCAGGGCGAGACAGCGTTCGAACGAGTGCTCGAAGCCTACGCGGACCGGATTCGGTCTCGGTCGCTGGTCGTCATCGCGACCGACTGTCTGGCCGATCCCGAAAAGATAGAGACGGGCGTCTCGGCACTGGCCCGTGAGGACGTCGACGTGTTGCTCGTTCGCGTGGTCGCGCCGGAAGAGCGCGACCCGGACGTGGTCGGGGACGCGCTGTTTGCCGATCCGGAGTCGGAGACGACCCGACGCTCGTATTTCAGCCAGTCGCTGGTGAATTCGTACCAGTCACGGCTTGACGCGCACGTCGACGAGGTGAAAAACCGGGTGACTGCGTTAGGGGCTGATCACGTGCTGGTCGACACCGGCGACGAGTATTTCGACTCGTTTGCGAGCGTGTGGTTGGGGTAACTAATATTCTGATTCCACATGATTTGCTACCAGCCAGAGACCGATCCGATAGCCGTCTGGAACTATAACCGCAAAAATCCCCAATGGCACCACAAAAAACGAGGTCCAGCCCTCCATCGCCCGATTCCACGCGCAGGCAAATTTAACATTTTCTAGATTCCGAATTTTATGAGGGTTGGGATATATTAATACCTCAACAGCGACTCGACGAAGGGTAGTGACAATCGTAATCAGAGCACCAATAAAACTAGTGACAAGCGGGATAACTGGGAGAAAGAAAGTGAGAGCGCCAAAAATGCCCAAGATGAGGCCGACCTTTTCCAGCTTGGAGCTTTTAGCTCGTCTAGCTGCCTGAAGCGCTTCGTGCTGTAGTTTTTGTTTATCGTCCTGCCATTTTTGGAACTTTTCCATCTTTTCAAATACAATCACCTTCAAGTCTTCCCGAAATTGTCGAATATTTTCAGCACCGAATATCTTATCAATAAATAAAAGTGTGTAGCTAGTATTAGAAGATTCAATGGACATATGATATATTGTAGCTCGAAGGACGAATTTCTTTCTCTCAAAATTCGATTTTTACATCTTTGCAACACTCGGCCAATATTCTTGAACTATAAACTTAAAATTCCTGAGTGAATTAGCAAAGGTTGGCTAATTCGCTGCAGAAGTATGGGGTCGGAGGAGATTTTTACTCGATGCGAGACGGTCGCTCACTTCGTTCGCGCTGCGACTCGCGTGGTTCAAATCCCTCCGATTGCGATTTCAACTACTCACAGGACGCGAGCACACGCTATGCGGTGCTCGCGGGACATCGTTCGTTGAGGAAATGGGGTCGGAGGAATTGTGAACCACGGGAAGACGGTCGCTCGCTTCGCTCGCGCTGCGACTTCCCTGGTTCAAATCCCACCGAGACATCCGTCGCGGCTCACGATTGGCGAGCACACAAGGTGCTCGCCGTGGTAGTTCGCCGCAGAAGTATGGGGTCGGAGGGATTTGAACCCCCGATCGACTGATATCTCCGGATGCGCCTCGGAACTCCAGAGGGTCATCACAGGGTCAGTGATCAGCCGACCCGTTCAGTATATCAGCTGGAGTTTCGTCCCAGGCGCGTAGCCTCTGGAGTCAGTCGCCATCCCGGACTTGGCCACGACCCCGCCTGCATCCATCGATAAGCCCAATCCCACTAAAGGGGTTTCGGTCTCCTGCGATCAGTCGTCGTCCTCGACCTCGGCCCAGTCACACTCCTGGCACTTGTAGCCAGTCACGAACGACGTGACGCCGGGCATGTACCCCACCGAGAGCACGTTCTCGCCGCAGTCGGGACACTCCCGGTCGGCGTCTTCGATAGCTTCGGCGTCCATGACCGATTCGCCCTCGATGAGTTCCGCGAGGCTCTTGGGCGTGACCATCCGCCCCTGCACGACGCGATTGTCTGCCATACCGGTTCATTGCCGTGCCCGCCCGTAAGCCCTTCCACTCTGGATCAGGTGGGGTCTCTGGTGAGAAATGTGGAATACTGAACTACAGGACCGCAAACAACCTGAAAGCCCCCGTCTTCTGCGGTCCCACGGCTCGTTGCGCGCTTCAGTCGCTTCGCTCCTTCAGTGCTTACTTCGCCGGGGTTCCCGCAGAAGACGGCCCCTTTCAGTCCCACCCGAGTCGGCTGTTCACCTGTCTATGCAGGCGGGAATGAAAGGGGCGGCCTGTTCGACGACGGAAGGCGACGTACGCACTGGAGCGTCTGAAAGGAGCGAAGCGCGCAGCGAGCCTCCCGAGTCAAGCGAGGTGTGACCGGAGGGAACACCTCGATGATGAACGGCGAGTGGAACGAGCCGTGAGTCGAACAGGCGGGGGCTTTCAGGCTGTTCTCGTCAGAGCGTTCAACTCTGGAAGAATCAAGAATCGAATTCCGTCGAACTCACAACCAGGGTGCGCGTTCGTTGTCGGCGGTGACGTAGTTGGAGACGCGGCCGGGGACGGACTCTGGTTCGTCGTCCTCTGCTTCCTCGTCGTCCTCGTCGACGCTCTCCAGGTCGCCGCCGTCGGCGACGGGCGCCTCGTCGGGCCCCTCGGAGGGCTCACTGCCGTACTCCATCTCGGCCTCGGGGTTGAACGCGAACAGCGCGGTCACGCCGAGGACGGCCAGCGCGATGGGTGCGTCCCCTGGGATCAGGCCGAATATCGAGAGGGGGAGGACGCCCAGCGCGACCGCACTGCCGAAGCGGAAGCGGTCGATGTCGACGACGGCGCGAAGCCACGGACCCAGCAAGGCGACCAGGAGGGCGAAGCCGACGCCGACGCTCGCTGCGGCCACCGCGCGGAGGATGAGTCCGGTATCCGTGGTTACCGTAAGCGCGAGGCCGCTGGGCTGGAAACTCGCGACGAGTCCCAGGCCGATGATGACTGCGGGTCGGGGGAGGTACTCGCCGATGCGGGCGCTCGCGGTCTTGGCGGCGACGGCGAGGATGACCAGACCGGCGAAGCGCTTGAAGACGACCATCGAGAGCATGTCGCGGATGGTCGGCGCGAGCGCCGCCTCGACGGCAGCGACGGGGATGAGGACGGCGCCGACGGCGAGGATGGCCGTCGCCTGTTCGCGACGGGTGCCGTCCATCTCGGCGAGGATGACGGCCACGGTTGCACTGCCGCCGAAGATGAGGAGACCGACTTCGAGGATGCCAACTGGGTCGTCGAGCGCGCCCGCGAGGACGAGCGCTGGGAAGATGCCGTCGACCAGCGGGAGACACATGATGGTCGCGAGGAGTTTCGTCGCACCGCCGACGCGTCGCTCGACGGTGAGTGCGACCGGGTGTTGGGAGCTACTCATCTACGCACTCAGGCGAGGCCGTCTCCCGTGGCCCGTGGGTGTCCCGACGCTCGATGCGGTATGCGACTGGCGCCGTTCTGCCAGTTCGTGCGCATATTCGAGGTCGGTTTGTCCGCGAAGTCCCATGTAAAGAATCCGGCAGAAGCTTTGAACGCGACGCTCGCTGCGTCGCGGGAAGTCTTCTGGCCGATGCCAGCGATGGTGGGACTGGCGGAGTCCATATCCATAATGATTATCCAGCAGAGTATAAGAATTGCGTGAGACGCGGCCACATGCAACGCAGGCCGCTTCGAATCGCGCTCCACCTCTGTCGAACCGAGAGTCGGCCCATTCGAACGGGACATTCGAGCGATTGAACAGGCCCGTCGCGGCGTGAGTGTGACCATGTCTCGCAGTGTCGAACGGGCGGGCAATCGGGTTCCAAGAGTCCAGGTAGACTGGTGTGTCCCGGATCCGGTCTCGGCAACGGCTCGCACGGAGCGACCGTCTCGCAACGTTTTTGAGTCGGCGGCGGCGACGGTTTACATGGCGAACGAACCCGAACATTTCTCGGAGAAACTGCGGGTACCTGAGGCGCTGACGTTCGACGACGTGCTCCTCCGACCCAAGGAGAGCCGGGTCGAACCGGACGACGCTGATACGACGACACGCGTCTCGAAGAACGTGCAGCTACAGGTCCCGGTCCTCACGGCGGCGATGGACACCGTCACCGAGAGCGACATGGCGATCGCGATGGCTCGCGAGGGCGGCCTCGGTGTCATGCACCGCAACATGGACGTCGACCAGATGGTCGCCGAGATCGAGCGCGTCAAGCGCGCGGACGAACTCATCATCCGCGACGTCGTGACGGCCTCGCCCGACCAGACCGTCAACGAAGTCGACGAGGTGATGGCCGCCGCCGGTGTCTCCGGCGCACCCGTCGTCGACGACGACGACGCGGTCCTCGGCATCATCTCCGGCACCGACATCCGCCCGTACATCGAGGTCGGCGAATCCGACGAGGTCCGCGAGGCGATGACCGACGAGGTCATCACCGCACCGGAGGACGTCACCCCGCGCGAAGCGCTCGAACTCATGTACGAGCACAAGATAGAGCGCGTCCCCATCGTCGACGAGGACGACCGGCTCATCGGGCTCATCACGATGCAGGGCATCCTCCAGCGCCGCGAGTACGACGCGGCCGCACGCGACGAAAGTGGGTCCCTCCGCGTGGGCGTCGCCGTCGGCCCGTTCGAGGCCGAGCGCGCCGCCGCGGCCGACGAGGCCGGCGCCGACGTCCTGTTCATCGACTGTGCGCACGCGCACAACCTGAACGTCATCGAGAGCGCCCAGGAAATCGCGGCCGAAGTCGAGGCCGACGTCGTCGTCGGCAACGTCGGCACTCGGGAAGCCGCCGAGGCCGTCGTCGACTTCGCCGACGGCATCAAGGTCGGTATCGGCCCCGGCTCGATCTGTACGACTCGCGTCGTCACCGGCGCCGGGATGCCCCAGATCACCGCCGTCGCACAGGTCGCAGACGTCGCCAGCCAGCAGAACGTCCCCGTCATCGCCGACGGTGGCATTCGCTACTCCGGTGACGCAATCAAGGCTATCGCGGCCGGCGCGGACGCGGTCATGCTCGGATCCTACTTCGCGGGGACCGACGAGGCACCGGGCCGCGTCGTCACCATGAACGGCAAGAAGTACAAGCAGTACCGCGGCATGGGCTCGGTCGGCGCCATGCAATCGGGCGGCGGCGACCGCTATCTCAAGGACGTCGACGAGGACGAGGAAGAGGAGATGATCCCCGAGGGCGTCGAAGCGGCCACCCCCTACAAGGGGACGCTCGCGAGCGAACTCCACCAGCTGGTCGGCGGGATGAAGTCGGGCATGGGCTACGTCGGTGCCGAGACCATCCCCGAGTTCAAGAAACGCGCCGAGTTCGTGAAGGTGTCCCAGGCGGGCCAGCAGGAGGGCCACCCCCACGACGTCGTCATCACCGACGAAGCGCCGAACTACAGCCCCGACGGCTCGTAACCTCGACCCATCGCGACGGGGCCCTCCGTTCTCATGCCAGTCCGTTTCCGATCGAGACACACTGCGGACTACAGTACGGGTCGCTCGCGGCCCGCGCGCTCGGATGTGCCACGAACGAGTTGCTACACTGTTCGCACTCGTAAGTTTCGAAGTCCGCCATAGCGTTCGATAGATCCGGTCGTGCGTCAGAAAAACTTCACGCCGACTGCACGTGAGCAGCCGCGGGCCCCAGAGTAACCGCAATTCTGAGGGGCGTCGGTCCCCACGGTTCGGATATGAGTCTCGACGTGCGGGTCGCCGACGACGCGGCCGACCGCGAGGACGCCTTCGCCGTCCGTCGCGAGGTCTTCATCGAAGAACAGGGGGTCCCCGAGGACATCGAGATGGACGGCAAGGACGACGAGGCAATCCATTTCGTGGCATCCGCCGGAGGTGACCCCATCGGCGCCGCTCGACTCAGAGAAGTCGAATCGGGTGTCGGGAAGGTCGAACGGGTCGCTGTCGTGGCCGACCGTCGTGAGGAGGGTATCGGTCGTGCGATCATGGAGGCGCTGGAGAAAGAAGCGACCGACCGCGGCATCGACCGCCTCGTCATGCACGCCCAGACGCACGTCGAGGAGTTCTACCAGCGGTTGGACTACGAGACGACCAGCGACGTGTTCCAGGAGGCCGGCATCGACCACGTCGAGATGGAAAAAGAGCTCTGAGGGTAGCGGATTCGGACACCCGACCCCACCACTCGGGTAGTCAAGACGACGTCTGCGTTTCGGGTCGATCGGTCGCTGTTCGCTCCGCACGGCTACAATCGGGTTCGTCGTACGGGCCCGGATCTGAATGATTCGGCGAGACAAAGACGGCATCTTCCTCGTCGTTGAGTTCGATCAGGATCCCATACTGGGGCGGGTTTCTCGCGACACTCGTCACGTCAGTGGTGGCTGCCCAACCGTTGTCGACCTCTGCAGTCGCCGTGTACTCGCCCTCGCTCCGCTCGCGTTCGAAAATCACCTGCGTTTCCGGTGTTCGATCTGGCGATACCGGGTAGGTCTGTTCGAACACGACCGTGTCTGTCTGCCCAGTGGTCTTCGTAATCGTGACCTCGACAGTTCGAGTGGCGGACAGACTGGTACTGAACGAGAGGTCCGGGATATTCGCCCACTCCGAGCACGGAATGGTGGTATGGGTAGCTGTCGTCGGCTGCGACTCTGACTCCGTCTGGTCGGTCGTCGACAGCGGCTTCGAATCTGTTTGGTCGCTCGTCGGTGACCGCCCAGATTCCAACTTCTCAGGTGTTGCCGACGCCGAAGATTCTGTAGAACAGCCGCTAAGAGAGCCAATGCTCGCGAGACCGAGCAATGAGACGAATGCTCGACGTGACGGGGTCATACCCGATTCCGCTCTGCGTTCGGTAAATGCTTTCTCTGAACTGGGTGGACCTGCGTGGGTCTTGGAGCCAGGGAGCTCCTTCGGTGAATAAGGAACCGAATTTCCCGATTGCGGGGGCTCACTACTGATTGTGCCTCTCAGTTCGAAAAGACCAGACAGTAGGAGTGGTCGTAGCCGTATCCGAACTGGCCGACTCTGTCGTCGGGACTCTCCTCACCCTGCCAGTGGACGACGACTTCGCCGTCGAAGTGAAACACGTTCGAGACGCGCTCGGCGACGTCCCACGCCAGGGTCGTGACCCGCCCTTCGTACTTCATATTGGAGACGTCGATAATCACGTGGCCGTCCGAGGCGACGAGCGATTCGAGCCCAGCAAACGCGGTTTCGACGTCGTCCAGATACTCCTCGTAGGTACTCTCGCCGGCGTAGTTTTCGAACGGATTCCGGGTGTCGGACTGTTCCATGAACGGCGGCGAGGTGAAACAACACTCGACCGAGGGGAACCACGACGGTTCCAGGTCTAGGACGTCACCGTGGCGGACGTTGTCCGCGTTCGAAATGGACTCGCGAATGTGTTCGACCAGTTCCCCCTCGTATTCGATGCCGTACGGAACACGATCCATTCGCTCGGCGACGCTGAGGGTCGTTCCGTAGCCCGCGAAGATGTCGAGCACCGCGTCACCAGGTTCGGTGTACTCGTCGAGGAATCGTTCGACGAGCGCATCCGGCGTCCGAATCTCGTCCGTGTGGCCCGGCGGTAACTCGGTCTCGTGCGTATATTCCAGCGAGAGACTGGTTTTCATGGGGATACCAACCATCGACGGGTAGTTGAAATTTCGCCCCTCCGAGTCCCCGTTTCGCCAACATTCGCTGAAACCGTTTTCCGGGCCGACTGATCGAACGGTGCCTCGAATCGAACTCGGAAATAGTTCACAATGATAGTATTCCTACATTTCTTATAGTATGACGGTCCAGATAGGGACAAGTGCTTGTTGTGTGGTTGTTTCTGGTGGATGAGTTGTGAATGGAAGTGGATCGAGAACGACCGCTCCTGACAGCAAGCGTTGAAAGCCCTC
>ENA-ORCR01000326-ORCR01000326.1-marine-metagenome-genome-assembly--contig:-NODE-326-length-33297-cov-8.484889_pt1 | contig 33297 bp, 33 predicted proteins | sample MGYA00237782_ERZ508514 | MGnify/ENA primary metagenome ERZ508514 (study PRJEB26185, sample SAMN06268960) | marine metagenome | isolation source: Eden Landing Ponds, San Francisco, CA, USA | place...
CACTACAACCACGAACGGCCGAACCAAGCTCTTGACGGAAAAACGCCAGCTGAAGAGATTCAGAACTAGACAGTGCCAGAACAGGAGAACTACCATCCTGAATTAGTAAAATTTGCAGTAATAGTACGCCGATATCTTAGCATATTTGTAGGATGACCGGCGTAGGATGTCAAAGGCATGGGGAGACCGACTAGCGTTGCGGTAATTGACGACGACAAGGACTACAGACAGCTCTACAAACTTTGGCTTCCGGAAGAGTACGATATTATAGAGGCCGGTGACGGCCGTAGGGGGTTACAGCGAATCGACGACTCAATCGATGCGGTACTGCTGGATCGGCAGATGCCGAAGCTGAGCGGCGAAACGATCGCCTCGAAACTCCGACAGCGGTCGGTTAGCCCTTCGGTCGTAATGATCAGCAGTGTCAAGCCGGACGTGGATATTCTGGATATTCCCGTCGATTCGTATCTCAGAAAGCCCGCCGACCGGGACACACTGTTGTCGGTCCTCTCGACAGTTCACTCCCGCCGCGAGTACGAGACGAAACGCCGGGAACTCCTGGGACTTGCCGACCGACTGGAGACAGTCGACGACACTGTCCGGGCGACAGCACTCGCGGAGAGCGACGCGTACCAGCGGGCCTTCGAACGGCTGGAACAACACGACGTGTCACTCGCCGACGCAGCGTCCGAACCGTAGCGCGCAGTGCGTTCCAGTTCAGACACAGAGGGGCGTCAGACCGCGGATTCGATGCAAGACAATAGGTTTTAGCGGGCGCGGGACACCGTAGCGGGTATGGAACACGTAGACGTCGCCATTGTGGGTGGTGGCCCGGCCGGGTCGTCGGCGGCCGAGGCTGCAGCCGACCACGGGGCCGACGCCGTCCTCCTCGAAAAGGGGGTCCCCAGGGCCGACCGCGAGGGGACGGGACCGGACTCGACGGACGCCGCCGGGCTGCTTGATTACTGGTTCGACATCATGGGCATTCCCCGGTCTGAGTTCCCCGAGGACGTGGTGCTAAGCGAACTCGACGGGGCGAAGTTCTACGGCCCCTCGACGGAGATGACGCTCACGGAGACCGGTATCAGTTCCAGTTCCGATGGCTTCGGCATCACGTTCCACCGGGCGCGGTTCGACGACTGGCTCCGCGAGCGGGCGACGGAAGCGGGCGCAGACTACCGCGTCGGCGTCAGCGTCACCGGCGTCGAGACCGACCTGGGGAGTTCGCCGCGACACACCGTCCGACTGGCCAACGGCGAGGACATCGCCGCCGAGTACGTGATTCTCGCCGACGGCCCACAGCGGACGATCACCGGCGGCACGCTCGATCAGTTCCTCCCGGCCGGACAGACGATGGCCGACATCATGCCCTCGAACAAGGCGAACCACATCGCCTATCAGGAGCACCGCCGGATGCCCGAGGAACTGTTCACGCCGGAGTTCATCGAGTTCTGGTGGGGCATCATGCCCGGCCACACGGCGTATCCGTGGATTTTCCCGAACGACGCCCCCGTCGCCCGCATCGGTCTAACGATGCCCATCGGGTTGGACATCGACGCCTACGACCGCAGCGAGTGGGACCTGCTCAGAGAGAGCGACGAGAGCATCCCGCAAGGCCGGAAGTACATCGAGCGACTGCTCGAACGGGAGTTCCAGGCGTACGACCTCGACGACTTCCCGCTCGTCGAGGACCGCGGGAAATCGAAAGGGACGGAGACGTACCCGATCTCCTCGACCCGACCGATAGAATCCCCGGTGGGTGCCGGCATCGCCGTGGCCGGCGGGGCAATGGGGACCACCTCGGCGTTCCACGAGGGCGGCGACCACGTCGCCGTTCGCACCGGAAAGATAGCCGGTCGCCTCGCCGCGAACGACCGCCTCGAACGGTACAACGACGCCTGGCACGACGCTATCGGCGACGAGATCCTCCGGAACGTCACCTTCGCCGACATGGTTCGGGACTGGCGGCCCAGCGACTGGGACCGGGCCTTTACCACCGCCAACGACCTGATGGACGCCCGCGGAATCAAGGCCGACGCAGCGCTCCGTGGCGGACTCAACGGCCTCAGGATGGTGTTCTCTTACAAGTGGGGGAAGTTCTCCTATCGCAACGGCAAGTACGTCCAACTGCGAGAGGACGACTACGCAGTCTGAGCGTCAGCCTTAGGTGTGCCACCGGCGAACTACGGATGCGTGCCTTCAATCCCCGGCTGAGACCCGTCACCGGGACGATGACGACCCGGAGAACCCGGGCACGCGACATGACCGCGGTTCACACCGCATCCGGTCGCCATCACCGGCGACCCGCCAGACGGTTGCACCGTCTGGGCGTTCGGTGATTACGTCGTAATCACCCGCGCTCGCGGCTGACGCCGCTCGCGCATGTGGTCGTCCTTCGACGACCCGCCCGGCACGAGGGTTTGCCGGCTAACATGGCACACCGCCGAGGATGATGCCGGACGTTAGTGTTCCGGGCGTACATTTCGAGTATGCTATTAGAATTATTAATAAATAATATGAATAGCGTCTACTACAGCCTATTATTGAAACCGGATTTCTCGCGGAGAGCCCCTTCATCGCTATATTTTAAGCGAAACAATCAATGATAACGGCCCTGGAATGATGTCTGTCGGGAGCACTACGTTTCCTATCAGGTGTGGATGTGTGTACTGCATACAGAGCGCGTATCGGGCATCAAAATATTCCAGTTAGGGCCTACTCAGAGATTTATACAGAAATTCACTCCCACCGGTCTTGAAGCACATAGTACGATTTTTTCAGCCGCTCAGTATATGAAGGCTGATCCCATCTCTCCCACTCATATGCAATCGTCTCAAGTGTCCCATCAACTATGCTGGGGGTCGCATGTACGAGATTGGTAGCGCCATCAATTGCCTGTGCTCGTCCGTCTGCTGTTGGACGGTACGTCGCGGCTCCGACGGTCACGGACTCGAATGAGACGGTATCAAGTCCGTCTGACCAGGCTGAAGCGATTCGCTGTTTCGTTGATGGGTCGGCCACATTAAGCAGGATCCACGGTATTCTGATTTCGATGGTACGACTTGCTGTATCAACATGGACATCGGTAAGTGAATTATATTCTGATGATGACGGGGTACCAACCCCATATGTCAGCACCCCAGTTTCGACGGCTTCGAAGGGCACCTCTTCACCAGTCGGTGGAACCGTATAGCCGCGGTTGATTGGTTCACGGACTGGGACGAAACCAGCAGACCCATCGCGGTATTCACTCATCGGTAGGTCAGCTCCCGTTCCGAACTCTCGGGCAAACGCGTCGTAGGACGAATGTACCAAGAGTCGTGAATCCGAGGGTCCACCTAGACGGGCCACGAAGTCGGCATCAGCCATCGCCTCGGTGCCAAGCGGTAGTGTTGTCTCCGTTCCGCGTAACCCAATTGCCAACAACACATTCATTTGCTCCCAGTCTATCAGCTCTGACATTTCTCCGAGCGTTACCCGTATCTCCAGCCCTTCTAAACTGTGAGAAATACGGAGTTCTGAGACCTGATGAGTTGAGGCGACATCGGTCGTAGCCGGTTCGGCAACAGTTGCATCAGCCCACTCAGAACTCTCGCCAGACAATGAAACCGCGTTGTCAGGTTCAAATGCTAGTAGGCCGAACCGCTGTTCCGGGGTTTCGATATTCGACCAGTACGGTCGTCGACCCGGGACCGAGCGGGCATCGAGATTCCACGTTCGCTTGAACCACTCGTTTTGCCACGCAAAGGCGATACCACCAGCTGTGTCCGCCTCGACGATATCCTCGTACATCGCTGCGACGATTTCCCCTTGGGTCTGCTCGGAGTGTTGCCCTTGGTCGCGGCCGTGCACGTCTCGGTGGGCGATGCCCCGTGAACTCGGAACCCCAAACTCCGCGACTATCATCGGGTGGTTCGTCTGGCCCACGAGGTCATTCAGGTATCCGGCATAGCTGTTGGGCTCACCGCGGTGATCGATATAGTCGACGTACTCCGGGGTTTCGTTGAGCAGGTCGGGATAGTACGGATAAACGTGATACGCGGCGAACGTGCCGGGATCGAACTGGTCAGTCGTGACGACGGCATCGGGATCTATGCCGACTAGATCTTCGTTTGCGAACGGCTCGTAGGGGTGTTCAAGTGGGTCGGTCGTCACCCAGTTGACAAAGCCAACGGGGGCCTGCGCATCGTAATTAACCGTCTCGTAGTCGACGGCTCTGTCCAACCGTTCGGCGAGCCACCGTTCGAAGGCGTTCCCATCACTTTGTACATATGACCCGCTGTAGGTGCCAGTACCAATAGCTTGATTCGTCGCCTCGACAACGTCCGGCGGCCACTCGATTCCGAATAGATATCCCAACAACCACTCGTGAACATCTACGTCGTACACACCGCTCGCGTGTCCCGGTCGCTCTGGCAGCGTCGTGGCACCGTGGACGACATCAACGGTACGCTGTAGCTCTTTATCGACCGTCTCCGAGACACCAGTAGCATCGTCCGCTGAGACCAGTGGGTCGTGTGGCACCCACGTCCCCTGCAAGAGATACAACGGTTCGGCCGCGTCGGCATTATATGCTGCCAGTGCGCGATAGAACGCTGGCGGGTGAATCGTGTAGTTCCGGATGACATTGGCGATATCACCGATAGCTGCGATCCAGCGGTCGTATTCATCCCGAGTGATCGCTGCGGAGCCGGGGAAGTATCCCGGTTTCGCCATTCCGATGTTCAAGCCTCGGATTATCATCGATTCGTACCCGTCGTCGGTGCGCCGCTCAAACCCGTCGGCTCCGACCCGCGCTACAGGCTGCGTACTGTCTTGGCCGAGACAGCCAGCTGTGCTAACTGCACCCGTGACACCGACTGTACGCAAAAACCGACGCCGATCCATAGCCAGTGTACTGCTTCACTGGTAATGACTCTGATGTCCCGTCTTTAGCCGCGTTGGTAAGAACGTCCTACTGTAGTGGATGCACTTTTTACCACGTACGTATTATCATCCGCAAACAATGGGTGGCGAGATTCTCGTCGTCGACGACGACGAAGTCATTCGACAGTTACTGACACATCGTCTAGAGGGGGCAGGGTACACCGTCCGGACGTGTGAAGATGGCCGTGAGGCAGCCGACCTACTGGAAACGGATTACGAACCGACGCTGGTCATCTGTGACGTGATGATGCCACGGCTTGACGGAACTCGCCTACTCCGGATGGTCCGTAACGACGAGTTGGCTGTCCGTGCTGACCTACCGATCGTGATGCTCACATCTCGCGGGCAGGAAGATCACGTCTTAGAAGGGTTCGACTCCGGGGCTGATGACTACGTCACCAAACCGTTCAGGGCACAAGAGTTGCTCGCGCGCGTTCGGAGATATGCGAACGCGTGATCTGGAGTCCCTCTGATGCAGGGGAGCGTGACGATGGGGAGTTACATCGTCCCGATAACGACAATCCTCATCGTCATCGGATTGCTCGTTGGTATCGGGCTTCTTGTCTCGTTTGCACTCACTATGGGGTTGTCAGTGTATTATAAAGAGGGGGCCACACAGCGAGACAAAGTTCGGTCAGACGTACAAAATACGCTGCTTAGTCGGGCCTTTTCACCCGAACCGGAGTGGAACGACTGGGTAACTGAACTGTCCGATACAGAACGAACTGTTGCGATCGATTCTCTTGCCGAGTATCTCCGCGAACTGGATGGCAGTGAAGCTGACTCGCTCAAAATGCTCGGGAAGGAACTTGATGTTCCGGAGCGTGCAAAAAAAGCGTTAGAGCGGGGCCATACCTATGAGCGGCTACAGGCACTGACGTGGCTCATCAGGTTGGAAACTCCAGAACCGTACTACGCTGCGTCGTACGAACCGACAACGCAAGCCGAACGCGCAGCAGTTGCACGCTTGCTTTTTCAAACCGGACAGTTGGAACGGGCTGAGAATGGAATCGAATTGATGCTTGAGGGAGCAACAGGAGAGTTCAGTGTCTTCGGGCAGGACACATTGTATCGACTGGCTAGAGAAGCGCCAGATGCGATGTTCGCTATCGGAGCAGATTGGTATCAAAATTGGTCGGCACCGCTGCTAGCGCAGGTGTTGCTCATCTGTGGGCAACTCGGGACCGGTGTGCGAACAGCAGATATCTCATGGTTAACGGCCAGTCTAGAAGCCGATGACGAAGGGGTTCGAGCGGCCGCGGCGCGGGCGCTGGGTAGCTTTGGCTGGCGTCCCGAACTGCGCGATTCGATGTTTCTCGCCCGCGCGACAGACGACCCATCACCCCGCGTTCGCGGTGCTGTTTACGAAATGCTTGGCTCTTGGGGTGATAACGAAGGTGCGACTGTACTCCTGTATGCGCTCATCTCAGAGGATGATCCGCGCGCGCTGGTGCGTGGAACAAATGCCCTCGTCCAGCGACAGGAGCACGTTGGCGAAAGCGGCCCGGCCATACTCGGTGCTGCTTGGGACTGGAGTGCTGAACACGCCTCATACGATAGTGTCGCCAGGGGACGTACCCGCTCTACAGGAACATAACCGATGCATACGACTGCACACCTCGTCGTCCAACTGTTCGCTGCGACTGGGATATTCGTCCTCGCGTACTATCTCATCGTCAACGGCTACTACCTCTGTCTCCACATTCTGGCGCTGTTCGAACTCCGTGATAACGTGCGTGAAGCGAGCTGGGACCAACCATTCAGGCGGTTTTCCAGCCCATTCTATCCAGGTATTGCGCTTGTCGTTCCAGCTTACAACGAAGCCGCGACGATTGAAGAGAGCGTCCAATCGATGCTCTCGCTGAACTACCCGGAGTTGGAAGTTGTCGTGGTCAACGATGGATCGACAGACGAAACACTTGAGAAGCTCATTGAACGGTTCAGCCTCAAAGCACTGGAAGCCGAAGTTCCGTTCGAAGTTCCGAGCGAAGAAATTCAAGGGACGTATCGCTCGACAAAATACGAGGAACTGCTCGTCGTCGATAAGAAGAATGGTGGCAAGAGTGACGCACTCAACGCCGGAATCTGGCTCACCGAGATGCCGCTGTTCTGTGCGGTTGATTCGGACACGATTATCGATCGTGACGCACTGTTACAGATCGTCAAACCGTTCCTCGAACGGCCCGGGACAACTGTAGCGACCGGCGGCGTCATCCGCGTCGCAAACGAGTGTACTGTTGAGGACGGCATTGTCAAAGAGGTGAACCTGCCGAAGACCGGGCTTCCGGGACTACAGGTGATGGAGTATCTTCGTGCGTTTTACTCCGGACGACTCGGCCTCAATCGGATTAACGGCCTGATACTCATCTCCGGGGCCTTCGGTCTCTTTCGAACCGACGTGGTTCGAGAGATCGGCGGCTACCGTCACGACACGATAACGGAAGATTTCGATATAATCGTCCGTCTCCACCGGTATTTAACCGACGAGGAACGGGAGTACTCAGTTGATTTCGTTCCCGAGCCGGTCGCATGGACCGAAGTACCGTCCAGTTGGCGTGTGCTTGGACGGCAGCGACGACGGTGGTACCGTGGGATGGTTGAAACTGTTGTCACGAACCGCGGGATGCTGTTTAACCCCTCGTACGGCCGTGTCGGCACGATTATTTTCCCCTTCTTTGTCGCTGCTGAGATGTTCGGGCCACTCATCGAAGGACTCGGATATATCATCCTACCACTGGCGTGGTATTTCGGGGTGTTGAACATCGAGTTCTTCGTCGTGTTCTTCCTGTTGACAACCGGGTTCGGTATCTTCCTCTCGTGGTTCGGTGTGTTCAGTGAGGTATGGAGTTTTAACCGATACAACGACCCGAAGCAGATACTGCGGCTGTTATGGTACGGCATCTTGGAAAACTTCGGATACCGACAGTGGAAGACACTCGTCGCCTGGCAGGGATTGTTCGAGTACTTCCGGGGCGTAGATAGTTGGGGGGTCATGGAGCGTGGCGGTTTCAGTAGTGCAAACGATGAAGACGACTGAGAACTGAAGACAGTATATGGCGATAGAGGCGGAAAGTGGCGATTACTTCCGGGACCTCTATGAGCTCGGATCAAACCGTTCGCTCTCCATAGATGAGAAGATTGAGGAGGCAATCACTATCGGTCGTGACAGATTAGGACTCTCCTACGGCGTCCTGTCCTATACCGCAGACGGCAAGTATGAGGTTGTCGGGTCGACGATTGAGACGGGCGACTACAGCGCTGGGTCGGTGCACGAACTCGATGAAACGTGGTGTCGTCACGTCGTAGATGACCGGGAAATGCTTGTCGTATCTGATGCGGGCGATTCTAAATATGCTGAAGACATTGCCCGGGATGCCACAGGATTGCAGTGCTATATTGGCGCACCGATACTGGTTGATGGCGAAGCCTACGGCACACTCTGTTACTCCGATAATAGCCCACGGGAAACTGGGTTCGGAGAGCAGGAACAGCAGTTCGTGGATTTGTTAACCCAGTGGATTAGCTACGAAATTGAACGTCAAAAACACTATCAAACCGTCGAAGCGCAAAACGAGCGGCTAAACGAGTTCGCCGGGGTCCTCGCACACGACATCCGGAATCCGCTGACCGCTGCAATCGGGTTTACAGAATACGCTATTGATACTGCTCCGGAATCCCTTGCGACTCACCTACAAACTGTCTTGGATTCCTTGGATCGAATCGAGACGCTCATCACGAACACCCTCTCGCTGGCCCGTGAGGGGGCCGATGTTGGCGAGCGGGAACCAGTCGCCCTCGATAGTGTAGCAAACGACGCCTGGAAAGTCGTATCACCAGATAACGCCACTCTCTCAGTGATTGGTTCGCGGACAATCATGGCCGACAAATCTCGGCTCCAACAACTGTTCGAGAACTTGTTCCGGAATGTAAAAGAGCACTGCGGTGAAGATGTGACAGTCACTGTTCGGCCGACGGATACAGGGTTTGAGGTCAGCAACGACGGGCCCGAAATGCCAGCATCAGTAGCTGAGTCACTGTTCAAGGACTCTTTTGGAGCAGATCGAGTTGGTCTTGGTCTACTGATTATTGAGCGAGTTGTCTCCGGCCACGGCTGGGAAGGAAATCTCGAAACGACACCGGAACAAACTACGTTCCGTTTCTCAGATGTTGGAACGGCGACAAAAGCCAGCAATACAGTCTAAATAATCATTACGTGAATAGAGCCAGTTGGCCTGCGCCCACCGTGTGCGCAGAGGAAAGTTCCGAGTCAGTCACGTCTGGACTACCCATAGACCCCACAATATGCTGTTTCACTTTTACTAAGCCTACTAGTGGATTCTCGCCCGGTAGTGTTCCGGGCGTACATTTCGAGTATGCCATTAGAATAGTCTAAGACTAACATAAATCACTTCAGTCAGAGACTACCGTTGAATGGGATTCACCCGTAGTAGCCACTCTTTCTTGGCTGGTATCAGAAAATGCCGATGATAACGATCCAGGACTGAGGTCTGCCGGGATTACTGACATCTGTCAGCTTTCGATGACCGTGCAAGATACAAGGCGCATATCTTGCACTGAGACATCTCGAAATATCCGCTGTTCGGATCGGTCAATACAGAGCCAAAACAGGGTAGCCGGAGAGGGGGATGATGAGAGTGAAGTAGAAAGAGACCACTAAGCACTTATCGCTCTATTGAGACTCTGTGCTATGGATCGTCGCCGATTTCTTGCGCTATCTGGACTTTGTCTCACCGGGGTAGCAGGTTGCACCGCCGAAAACGATCAACAACAGACGACCGCTGTTCCGACTACTTCACCAGAATATGATCTGGATATTGAGTTTAGTGGGCTTCAATCGGGTGTCGTAGAACTCTTCGAAGACGCCTATGAGCTAAGTTCAAACCCTGGCTCTCAATATCTCTTTTTGAACGTTTCAGTAACTTCGGGTATCAGACCAGCAGTAGAAGACATCATTTTCCGCTTCGATGGTGAGGCATATTCACCGAAGACAGAGTGGGATTATCCACCACTTCATCGAGGCGAAGATTCGGTCGGAGAGTTTCCTGATTCGGTCGGTGATGAGCGATATAGAAGCGACGATGATCGTGATGGGTGGCTCGTGTTTGAGTTGCCAGAACGGGGCGACGCGAGTGAGGCGGCCCTCTCCTGGCCGGGTGGGAAGTGGAAACCGGACGAGTCGGTTCGAGGTCGACTTGCTAACCCACTCCCAGATTTCAGCCTCGAAGCATGGACTGTCCCGGAGACCATCTCCTCCACAGCGCGTCCCGAATTTGAGATATCCGCCCGAAATGAAGGAGCTGAACCCGGGCAATTCTGGGGGGCTATTGATGGTGATGGGTGGACAACCGATCGCACAGTCACACTCGTGACACAGCGGATTCCACCGGGAGAAACCGAGTCATGGCGAGTTACGGGCAGAAGTTCCCAAATCCCGCCCGAAGATATGAGTGGTGAGAACGAAGAGGTGACGATCAGCTACACCTTGCTCTGGGAGGGGGAAAATCAGTCGCAGTCTACTCGTGTGACGTATGAATGACAGTACGGATTTCGTTCCCCACGATTGCCACACGAATCGTGGACGCAGTGCTAAGATTAGAAATGTATATGAATAATATGTACTTCAGCCAACAGCTATCGTTGAGGTCGGTCCTTCCGTAGTAGACGCGCATCCTACCGAGTTTCGGGAACAGTCGATGGTGACGAGCGTTGAGTGGGATCTGCCGGGAGTACTGACATGTTCCAGCTTTCGATGACCCTGCTGAATACAGAGTGCGTATCTCGCACGGAGTCATTTTCAGGCAGACAAAGTACGCAGTATAGACCAACAGCTGAATGTTCAACGCAACCACAGACGTATTAGGTAAGTGCCGCAGATTGGTTTCGATAACAAAAATCCGCTTGCTTTTCAGACGCAGACCTCTCATATAAACTATAATCAGAAATGTATCTGCTCACCGCCACGCGAGGTTGGATACCTCTACGACTGCTTGTTTCTCCTAATTTAGACGCCGGGGTGCAGTAGTACAGCTATGCGTGGGCTCTCGAAACGGTGGATTCAGCACAATCAGGTTGCGTTGTACGCCGTCGCCGTCTTGTTCGCTATCGGTCTCGGGCTCGGCGTCCCAGGTGTGAGTTCGGTCTTGGAACCGCTGATCAACCCTGTTCTTGCAGTCTTATTGTATGTAACGTTCTTAGAGATCCCGTTCGTTCGCATACGCAGAGCGTTCCGGAACGGGCGGTTCATGGGGGCGGCTCTCGGGATGAACTTCGTCGTCGTCCCGGTTGTCGTGTTCGGTCTCACGCGGTTCCTGCCGCAGGAACCAGCGCTCCTCGTCGGGGCGTTCATGGTATTGTTGACGCCGTGTATAGACTACGTTATCACATTTACAGAACTCGGTGGGGGCGACTCCGAACAGATCACCGCCGCGACACCCGCGCTAATGCTGATTCAACTCGTATTGCTACCGCTGTATCTCTGGCTGTTCATGGGTCAGCAGGTCGCCGAATTCATCGAAGCCGGCCCATTCATCGAGGCGTTCGTCGTGATCATTGCAATCCCCCTCTCACTCGCGTGGGCGACGGAATACTTCGCAGAGCGTTCTACCCGCGGCGAAATGTGGCAAGATGCGATGGGGTGGCTCCCGGTACCGATGATGGGCGTAACGCTGTTCGTTATCATCGCCTCGCAGCTCCCTCGGGTACAGGATTCAATCGGGCAGGTCGCGTCTGTCGTCCCGATATACGTGGCATTTCTGATCATCATGCCGCTCCTTGGACGGCTCGCGGCTGGAATCCTCGGAATGGACGTTGGAGAAAGCCGCTCGCTGGTGTTCACATCGGTGACACGGAATTCGCTTGTGGTCCTTCCCCTGGCACTCGCGCTGCCATCGGGCTACTCGCTTGCTCCAGCAGTCGTCGTAACCCAAACAATCGTCGAACTGTCGGGCATGGTGATACTCACGCGGGTCGTGCCGAGTAAGCTTGTGCCCGATACCGCTGGTCAATCTCTCAGTTTGGACGGCGTGCAAGACGGTTAAATCAGTCTACTGCTCTCCTTCACGATAGTCATCAAGTGTTCGCTACCGACACCTACCGAACGGGTGTTTCAGAACCAAGGATGTAAACAGAATAGCGACTGCTTGCTTAAAACAACCTCTGTAGTCCGCTCGTCTCATTTGCTGTGGATGTCCAATAGAGCCACCTCACTATGTGCCGATTTCACTTTCACCGAGCCTACTAGTAGATACTAGCCAGATAGTGTTCCGGGCGCACATTTAAATATGCTATTAGAATTATCCCAAAATAATATCGCCCACAGCAAACCCATGTTCTCATTGAGATGGGTTATCCAGCAGTAAGCCGCTTTCTCGCCGTATGTATCGGGAAGCAGTCGATGGTGCCGAGCCTGGCATGGGGGGTGCCGGGAGCGTCGATATCTGTCAGGTTGGATGTCCGTGCTGGATGCAGCGCGCGAATACAGCACGCCCTGCCCTCTCAATTTACCATCATACGTCTTGGTCTATCTTCGTGGGTCATGCGGGCTCTCCGTCTTGATGTGCTCGGACGAACGCCCGTCTAAGGACTGTCAACAGCACGTACGTCTCGTATTTTTGGGTTCGACAGTGCTCACAGGGTTGCATCGCAGGAAGACGGCTTTGGTGGCCTCGCCGCCGGTTACGGTAATCGACAGAACATGCTGACGTTCGATGCGTTCGACCCCGACAGTGCTGACCCGACGTTCCGGTTCCGCCGGGACGACACTGACGAAACCGCCGAGGTGACCTACCACGTCGGCGACGTTCCGGATGGCGGGCCAGCTCTGGGTAATCTCCAGCAGCTCATCGACGGGACGGCCAGCGAGAAAGACCGCGAGCGGTTCGCAGAAGTCTGGCACGGCCGCGTCCGAGCCGTCCTGTCGGATGCTTCTCTCTTCACCGTGACGACCGTCAAATAGTACATTCGGATAAAGCGATTCGGGTACAGAGTCTCTCTATTCAGCAGGCTGATCTACTGACGACTTGAGATGCGGCTTGTATCCTTCTCGAACCGGACTCTGCCACTCTCGACGGATGGTACGGTTTTATCCGCAGCGTTCAGAACCCGCCGATACTGAGAGCGCCCGCAGCGGACGAAAGCTCGCTGCTGTATTTCACGCTGACGTACAGGCCGGTAAACAGCGTCGCGTTGTACGCGCCGTGGATGAGTGACGGGACGACGATGTTGTCCGTGTACTCGTAGGTTGCACCGAGGATGAGGGCCGGGATGAGGAGGGCGCTCACCGAGACGAGCTTTCCGGTGACCGACCCCCCGCTAAGTGCGGGGTAGTGGATGCCGGCGAAGATGACGCTCGCGATGGCGACGCCCGCGATCGGACCGAAGTAGTCCCGGATGCGGCCCTGAACGACACCGCGGAACAGCAGTTCCTCGCCCGGACCGATAAGGAGGAACGAGGCGGGGATCAGCAGGAGGAGGACCTCGGGGTTCTCCATCCCGATCTCCGCCGCCTGGTTCGCCGCCGGTTCGATCCCGAACATCGAGACGAGCATCGTGATTATGACGGCCACTACCACGAGCCCACCCATTGCGCTGGCGTACCCCAGCACGACGATACCGACTTCCCGGAGACTCGGCACAGAAATGCCGATAGTGAACGCACCGGTGTCTGGCGTATAGGAGAACAGGTCACGGAGTTTCGCTCTGATTACCGGCCTGAGTTTGATGTACGTGAATGCGATGAGCGGGCAGCCGATTCCCTGGACCGTTATCAGCCCCAGAACGAGCGTCTGTACTGTCGTTATCTGGATTCCTGCACCGAAAGACAGGGCACCAGCAACGATGAGCAGCAGTATCGAGCCAAACCCGAGCCCTATCACACCCAACAGAAGCGCCGAGAAAAGCGTGAACCCGTACTGGAAGGCCTGCAGGACCGGACGGTCGCGGGTCGCCGTAGCCATACACCGCTTTGGTCGTGGCGATGTGTAAACAATTCGTTTGGTACCGTGACTGCCGACGACTGCGTCTCAGTCGATCCGTTCCCCGGCGGTCACTGCGGTATCGAGCCAGTTCGACTCCGGCGGGAGCGGACAGGAGAAGGTGTCGCTGTAGGCACAGAACGGCGAGTACGCGAGGTTGAAATCCAGCGTGATCTCGTCGCCGTCGGCCAGGTCGCGGTCGGGTTCCAGTTCCATGTATCGACCGCCGTCGTAGCTCTGCTGGCCGGTGGTCTTGTCCCGGAACGGAACAAAGAGCGTCCGGGACTCGTCCGCAGCCTGCCGGAACGCGTGCAGTTCGCGGGACTCGCCGTCGAGGTCGAACGACAGCGTCGCGACGTGGAGGTAGCGCACCGTTCGGTCGTCGCTCGTCTCCAGGTCGACCGACTCCGGCGACTCGTGGACAGTAACAGTCGCTTCGACCCGGTACTCGGGGTCCGGGTCGAAGTAGCTGAGTCCGTCGAAGTCGTCGCGGTCTTCCGGCGGAATCGGGGATTGGCGGTGCTCCGCGAAGAACCGGTCTTTCTCGTCCCGATTCGCTTGCAACTGTGTCTCCCAGTCTTCGGTGTCTTCGTCCATACAGAGACGGTGGCGGCCACGCAGTTTCAGTCCGGCGACTCGGTGACGGCTGAGCGATATCGCGGCGTGAGGGAGTGAATACTTTATTATACACCTAGTTCGACTGGATAAATACACAGGGGTGTGTATGGAAGCGACGTTCTACGGTATTCTGGGGGTGGACCCAGATGCCACCGAAGAGACGATAGTCCGCGCCTACCGGGAACAGACGAAAGCGCATCACCCGGACGTGAGTGACGACCCCGCCGCGGGAGAACGGTTCAAGCGACTCACGCGGGCGAAAGACGTGCTCACGGACGAGGCCGAGCGAGAGCGATATGACCGGCTCGGCCACGCCGCATACGTCAACAGATACGTCGGCGCGGACGGAGGGACAGCCACAGGCGATGTCAGTGACATCGCACAGCAGTACGTCGACCAACGGGCTGACACAGGTACCGCGGGCGAGGCGACAGCGGAAGCGACACGGCGGCACACCCAGACCCGCGGGGGACGCACGGGCTACGGGACTGCCGCGGAGTACTACAAGCCCGGCCAGCGAGTCCGGCCGACACAGTCGTCGGGGGTCGAGACGCTGCTCGATTCACTCCGCCGTGTCGGACCGTGGCTGTTCGTCCATCTGGCACTGCTGGTCTGTACTATCATTGCCGCTGTACTGCTCGCAGTCGGTGGCCTCACTGGGGACCTCTCTCCGGTCGTCGCCGGTGTCATGGCTGTCTCGATGGTGACGATCTCGCTGGTCGTCTCAGCGACCCACGTCCTCACGCGGGTTTCGGGCTGATCGACGAGGAGTGGTTCGAGCGGGAGCAATATCGGACAGCCAGCGAACAAGCGACTGGCAGAACACCACAGCCTCACGCTAGCGGTCGGAACCAGACGGCGGTAACGAGGACGGCCAGCAGGAGATACGATCCGCGAATTAGCAGCATCGTCGCGGTTTCGGGGTCGCCTCGCTGAGCGATGGCCGCAACCGTCCCGAAGACGAGCGCAGCCGCCGCGGCGCTCGGCGGGATGCCGGGCAAGGCCACCGATAGCCCGACAATTCCGAGAAGGCCCGCGCCGAACAGGCCGAGCGCGAGCCGCCGGGCGCGTTGGTGGCCCAGTACGACGGCGACAGTCCGTTTCTGTATCGACCGGTCGTAGTCATAGTCCTGCTCGTCGTCGATGATCTTGATGCCGGTCAGCAACAGGAGGAACACCGCCGCGAGACCGACCGCTCGTGGCGTTAGCGTCGTCACCTGGGCGTAGTAGCCGCCCAGTAGCGCCAGCGCGATACCCGTCGGATAGCCCATCGTCGCGCCGACGGGATTCATATCCAGTTGCGGCGCGTGGGTGTAGCCGATGACCCAGGTCGGAATCGTCAGCAGCGCCGCGCCGGGACCGACCAGTAGCCAGATGGCCGCCGTACAGAGCGCGAAGCCGACCCCGGCACCGATCAGCGCCATGCGACAGCCCGAACCAGTGAGCGGGTGGTCGTCGTCCTCGCCGCGGACGTGGAAATCGACGTAACCGTCCTTGACGTGAGCCGTGTAGACGGCGAAAAACATCGCACCCGCGTGGAGCGCGGCCACCGGCGGCCAGAACCCGCCGGAGAGCAACCCACCGAACAGCGAGGTCGCGAGCGGCGGCAGCATAAACACCGGATGGACCTGCGAAGCGAGGGCACTCACGGCCGCGAACGGACCGGTTTCGTGTCGGGCGACTGCCATACGAACTCAAGGCACGGCTGTGGGAAAAATCCCCATCCGCGTTGTTTCGGTACTATCGCCAGTTCGACCGGTCCAGCACGAACCCCGAGATGTGCGAGGCCAGTTCTCTGGCAGCCCGTTCGGTGCCCGCGTGGAGTTCGCCGGACACCGGACCGGCCTCGCCGCCGACGCCCTCAGTCTCGGAAATCGGGTCCGTCGTCGTCGGGTACGGTCGGCGGGACCGGACCCGGTCCCGAAGCGACTGAACGGTGGCGTCCGAGAGCTCATAGGACAAGTGTTGAAGATCGTACCGGACGATGAATCCCCGGGTCGCGTCCCGAACAGCGAGGACTGGGTGCCCCCGGTCCAGACAGCGCTCCCAGATCTCGCGCTGGTGTTCCCGCGTGGCGTACACCGGCACGTTCGACGGGGCGAGGTGTTCCATTGCTCGCTCGTAGGGACTGGAGGTGTATTATCTTTCGGCAGTGGCCAGCCAGCCGTTCTGTCCGCGGTATCTCTGCGTCACGCTGATACCCGTGTTCGGCATTCATGATCTGAAGTGCCACGCAGGAAACGTTTAGAGGGAGGGCTGTGACCACAACACTGCTATGGCAGATATCGAAGTCGAAAGCACTTGCGAGGAAGGATACACAGTAGAGAGCATCATCAACGGCGAATGGGAGCTCATCGTCGACGCGCTGAGCGAGAACGGACCGTCGCCGAACGAAGTGCTGGCCGCCGACTACGCCTCCTGTTACATCCCGGCGCTGCGCGTCGCCGCAGACAAGTACGGGCACGAGGACATCGGCACCGTCGACGTCGAGGTCGCCGCAGGGCTCGATGAGGACGACGACCTGGAATACATCGATTTCCACGTCGAGGTCGAGGAATCACTTGCCGACGAGGAGCAGGACATCGTGGAACTCGCCGAGGACATCTGTCACGTCCACTCGGCGCTGCAAGACGAACTTCACGCCGAGATCACCATCGAATCCGGCGTCTAGACGCAGTAGCGCGGCAGTCTCACTCGCTTTTCGCGGCCCACGGGCTAATAGCGGTCACTCCGGGAACAGCAGAATGACCGACGCCGTGTTGTGGTAGCCGGTGTAGTCATCGTCGGCGGAACAGACCTCGCCGTAGGTCTCGAAGCCGGCGAAGGGCGCGTCGACCGTGTCCTGAATCGCGTCGACCGCCTCGTCGAAGTCGTCGCCGAGAATCATCGCGCGGCAGGCACAGTCGTAGACGAACCCACCGGCAGCGCCGCCGTCGAGTTCACTTGTGGCGTTCTCGGCAGCAGTTCGGACCGCGGACACCTGATCGGGCTTGTTGCTGTGGGTCACCCGCAGTTCCGTCCCCTCGGAGACGGTGACGGCGAAATCTAGCGTCCCCTGGGTGTCGGTGGTCTGGCCCGGCCACCGGATGTTGTATCCCTTCGTCGAGATGAGTTTGCGCTCGATGAAGCTCTTGATGCGGGAGGTGAGGCCGCCTGACTCCGTTTCCGGTTCCGATTCGATACCGAGTTCGTAGCGGCCGAGCAACATTACGAGGTCGTCCGACCCCGCTTCCAGTTCGTCTACGTCGATACCGTAGGTCTCCATCGCGTCCTCCCGTATCGCGTCCTGCCAGGCCTCGAAGGCCGGTCGGCCGTCGAGTTCGTACACGGTGCTGCCGTCGGCGCGAGTCACTGTCATCGCCTCGGAAATCGGTTCGTGGCCGTGGTTGACCGTCACCGGGAGCGGCTTCTCGGAGGCGATGAGTGCGAGCACGACGGCGTCCGTCTCGACGCGGCCGTTCCGGAAGACGTGGGTCTGCTGTAACTGGAGGTCGTCACCCGCGGAGCCACCGACAACGGTCGTGTCCTCGCCGTCGAGATACTGCTCGGTTAGCTTCGTGACTTTGTTGCCGATTCCGGCCATGCCGTCGTGGAGGTTGATGACTGTCCGGTGTGGATACCCGTCGACGGCGGGGTCTGTGTCTGAGGGGAGGTCGTGGACGGCCTCGAACAGACAGCGTTCGGGATCGGCGCTCAACTTCGTCGAGATACTGGAAAAGAACTGTAATGAGTCCGACGAGACGACGCCGACCGTGACGGTGCCGTCTCCAGCACCGGCTTCGGTGAACTCACCGGAGGACGAACAGCCCACGATTTCCGCCTCCGAGCCGATAACGCTCCGAGCGCCCCACAGCACTGCCTCGTAGTCGTACGCAGGCGAGCAGAAAACCTGGCAGAAATCCGGCTCATCGGCCGAAATGGCGGCCATCGCCTCGCGTGTGGCGTCCATCGCCACGGCATCACCGGCATCCCCCGTAGCTTGCCCGGTTCCAAACTCTGTACTCATTGGAACAGGAGTTGACTGGGAACCGACTTAACGTATTGGAACCGCTCGGAATCCGAGGATGGTTCACGGTGTCGTCGACTGGGAACCCGAGAGTCGGGTCAGTGTCACCTTCTCACGGAAGGGACCACGCTCGAAGCGGGAAACGCTCATACCGCCGGCCCGCAAATACCTGTCTATGAGTAACTCAGACTGGACCGACCGCATCGCCGGCGAACGGATGGCGGTCGACCAACGGTTCAACGAACAGGTCAAAGCGTCGTCGTTCTCCAGCCAGCAGTGGGGGCTGGTGATGACTGCCGTCGAGTTCGAAATCGAGAACCCGGGCGACCCCGACGCCGCTCGGATCGTCGCCGATACGTCGAAGCTCTCCAGCGTCATGCCGGAGATGGAACGGGTCGCTAACCAGAGTCCGATGGGCGGACCGGGCGGGGACAGCGGTGGCTCCGGGGGCGGCCTCCTCTCGGGAGTCAAGGACGCGCTTGGACTCGGTGGATCCGGTGGCGGTAGCAAACAACAGGAGGAAGAAGCGGCACGCCTCGCTCAGGCGTATGCGGAACAACTCCAGGAGAAACTGGAATCAAACGGGCGCTGGAAGTCCGTCTGTGAGCAGGCCCAGGGTTAGTACTCGTCGCCGCTGTGGAACAGTGTTAGCTCCTCGGCCTCGTAGATGTTGATGAGTTCCGTCACGATGTCGTCGTACGATTCGTCCTCGACGCGGAGGTCGTCGAGTCGCTCTACTGTTTCGGCGTCCAGTTCCACGGATGGCATACCCGAACCTTTCACTGGAACACACTTAATTCCCGCCCTCGCTCAAAAACGAACGCGAACAGTAGTAACAAATCAGAACCGAAAACGGTTAATGGTCGTTCTCGGTAGAAACACGACACATGCGACCACTGGGTGACTCACCGCTCGTACGGAACGACAAGACGCTCGTGCTGGCCCACGACCACGGGCTGGAACACGGTCCCAAGCAGTTCAGCGGCGTCGAGGAGCGCCTCGACCCCCGCGAAGTGTTCGAGATGGCGACCCACGACGCCGTGACGGCGCTGGCCGTCGGCAAGGGACTCGCCGAGACGTACTACCCGAGCTACGAGGACGACGTGAACCTGCTGGCGAAGCTCAACGGCGGCTCGGACCTCTGGATGGGCGACCCGTACTCGCCCCAGAACTGGTCGGTCGAGTACGCCGCCGAACTCGGTGCCGACGCCGTCGGCTACACCATCTATCCGGGCGTCAACCGCGAGACCGACATGTTCGAGGACTTCCGCCCGGTGCAGGAGAACGCCCGCGACCACGACCTCCCGATTGCGATGTGGTCGTACCCGCGCGGACAGGCCATCAAGGAGCACCGCAGTCCTTCGACCATCGCCTACGCGGCCCGCATCGGTCTCGAACTGGGTGCGGACTTCACGAAGGTCAAGTACCCCCGGGACAAGGAGGCGATGGCCCACGCCGTCCGCTCGGCGGCCGACAACCGCGTCCTGCTCTCCGGCGGGTCGAAGACTTCCGACCGAGACTTCCTCGAACTCGTCGAGGACTGCATGGACGTCGGCGTCGCCGGCCTCGCCGTCGGCCGCAACGTCTGGCAGCGCGATGACCCCTACGACATCCTCGACAAGCTCGAAGGCGTCGTCTTCGAGGGCGCGACAACGGACGACGTCCTGTAGGCCATGGACGAGGAGACGCGCCGAGCCGTCGCCGCGGCGGACGAGGCGTTGCCACCCAGCGACGCGCTTCCCGACGCTATCGACGGCGGCCGGGTCGTCTTCGGCTTCGACGGCTACCTCGACCGCGTCCGGGAGGTCGTCGCGGACCGCATCGACCCCGACAGCCACGAGCGCCTCGCCACGCTGGAGGGGTTCGGCGACCGCATCGACCGCTCCGTGGCCGCCGACAGCTCGCTCTCCTTCGAGTGGCTCCAGCGGGGGAGCCGGACCGGCGGCCACACCAGCCACCTCGCGCGGGCCTTCGGCGGCTGGTCGTTCGATCCGGTGATGGTCGGGATGTACGGCGACCCGGTCCACGACGCCTTCGAATCGGAGTTCGGCGACTACGAACTCCACTCGCTGGGCGAGCCCGGAGTCACCGACGCCGTCGAGTTCGACGACGGGAAGCTCATGCTCACGGAAATCGGCGACACGATGACGCTGGACTGGGCCGAACTCGACGCGGCCTTCGGGCACGACCGACTTGCGGAGGCGCTCGACGGCGCGAGCCTGTTAGGGACTGGCTACTGGTCCGAGACGCCGGACCTGCCGACGGTCTTCGACGGGCTCCGTGACCTGTGGGGCGACATCGACACCCCGCCAGAGACGGTGCTGGTCGACCCCGGCGACGTGCGAAAGCTCGACGCCGACCGCCTGCGCGCTGGTCGGGAGGCCATCGGCCGACTAGACGGGGTAACGGACGTGGTGGTCACCTCGAACCGCGCCGAAACGGGAGTCCTCGCGGACGCCTACGCCGACGAGGCCGAGCGCTCGTTCGCTGACGACGCCGAGGCGGTGTTCGAGGCGCTGGAACCGACCTGGTTCGTCGGCCACGGCGTCGAGCGGTCGGTCGTCGTCACCGCGGACGGCACCGACAGCGTGGCTGTCCCCGCCGTCTCGGACCCGGAACTGACGACCAGCTCCGGCGACCACTTCAACGCCGGGCTCGGTCTCGCCCGCATCGCCGGCCTCCCGCCCGCCGCCGCCGTCGTCGTCGGCAACGCCGTCGCCGGCTACTTCGTCCGGACCGCGGACCAGCCGTCGCTGGCCGACGTGCGCGCGTTCGTCGACGCCTACCTCGAAAAGTTCTGAATGGCCCGAGTCGTCGCTGATTTTCCACTCCCGCGAGAACTAGTCCCTAGTCGCTACAGCCGCCGCACCGTCACGCCGTCCCGGAGCGAGTCGATGTCGTCCAGGTCGGGGACGGCCGTGCCGGCCCGCTGGACGACCTGCGCGGAGACGGCGACGCCGGTCCGGAGCGCCGTCTCGTCGTCAGCGCCGGCCTCCCAGGCGCTCAGGACCCCCGAGAGGAGCGCGTCGCCGGCGCCGACGGTGTCGACGACGTCGATGTCCAACGCCTCGGCGTAGAGCCGGCCCGCCTCGCCGACGAGGACCGCGCCGTCCGCGCCGAGAGAGGCCAGCACGCGGTCGAAGCCCCGCTCTCGGAACTTCTCCGCCGCGTCCGCACACCCCTCGACCGTGGAGACGTCGGCCCCGGTCGCGTCGCCGAGTTCGGCGCGGTTCGGCTTACAGAGGCCGTACTGGGCGTCGAGTTCCCGGAGGACGTCGCCGCCGGTGTCGACGATGGTCTCCCAGTCGCCGCCGGCCGCGATGCGGTCGATGGCGTCGGGGGACAGCCCCGGCGGCAGGCTCCCACCGACGAGCACGCGGTCGGGGGCCTGGGCGCGCACCCGTTCGAGCAGCGAGTCGACGACCGACTCGTCGACGGTCGGTCCGGCCTGGTTCAGTTTGTACTCCTCCGAAGCGGCGATAGCGGTGGTGTTGAGGCGGGTCGTCCCGTCCACGCCGACGAAGGCCGTCTCGACGCCGTCCCCCTGTAGCGTCTCCCGGATGAACGAGCCGGTGAATCCGCCCAGCAGTCCCGTGGCGACGCACGGTCTGTCCATGGCGGTGAGCAGTTGCGCGGCGTTGATGCCCTTCCCGCCCGCGTCGAACTGCGCGCTGTCGGCCCGCATGACCCGGTCGGGGGCCATCTGTTCCTCGAACTGGACTGTCTGGTCGACTGCGGGGTTGTAGGTGACGGTGACAATCATGTGCTGACCTCCTCGACGGCCACGTCGGCGTCCGCGAGAGCCGTGGCGAGCGCCCCCGACGGGCTGGCGTCGGTGACGAGCAAATCGACCTGGTCCAGGTCGGCGAAACTGACGAAGCTCCGGTCGCCGAACTTCGACGCGTCGGCGACCAGCACGACCCTGCGGGCGCGTTCGGCCATCAGTTCCTTGATGGCCGCCTCGTCCTCGTTTGGCGTCGACAGTCCGGCGGCGCTGTCGAGCGCGTTCGTTCCCAGAAACAGCAGGTCGAAGTTCATCCGTTCGACGGCCCGCTCGGCAGTCGGGCCGACGAGTGCACGGGTCCGTGACCGGAGGCTGCCACCGGTGAGTTTGGCGTCGACATCCCGTTCGGCCAGTTCAGTGGCCAGGTCCGGCATGTTCGTCGCCGCGACGTAGTCGGTGTCCGGGATCGCACGCGCAACCTCCATCGTGGTCGAGCCCGCGTCGAAGCAGACCACCTGTCCCTCCCGGACTTCCTGTGCGGCCCGCTCCGCAATCGCCTGCTTCTCGGCGTAGTGTTCGACCTCGCGCTGGCCGTACGGGCGTTCGGTCCCGACGGAGGACGCCGGCACCGCGCCGCCGTGGGACCGCTCGATCCGGCCTTCCGACTCCAGATCCCGGAGATCACGGCGGATCGTCGCCTTCGAAAACTCCAGTTCCGCGGCCAGTTCCGACACTGAACAGCCGTCTCGCTCTGTCACCAACTGGACGATTGTGCGCTTTCGCTCGGCCGGGAGCATTCTCTCATTCGTGATTGTTTCGCTTCGGTTTTACCACTTTCTATTGGGATATGCTTGTTTCTGACCAGATAGAACGGGAGAAAAGCGTCTACAGCTCGTCGATGACCGCGGCGGTCACGTCCTCAGTGGATGCGTCGCCGCCCAGGTCCGGCGTTCGGGGACCCGAGTCGAGCACGGACTCGACAGCCGACCGGACTGCATCGCCCTGGTCGTCGTACCCGAGGTGGTCGAGCAACATCGCGGCGGAGAGAATCATCGCCGAGGGGTTGGCGACGCCCTCGCCGGCAATGTCCGGCGCTGAACCGTGGACCGGCTCGAACAGTGCGTTCTCCTCGCCGATATTGGCCGAGGGCAGCAGGCCGAGGCCGCCGACGAGGCCCGCGGCGAGGTCCGACAGCATGTCGCCGGCGAGGTTCGGACAGATGACGACGCCGTAGTCCTGCGGGTTCATGACCAGATGCATCGCGAGCGCGTCCATCAGCGCCGTGTCGTAGGAGGCGTCCCGGTCCTCACCGACAGCCGACGCCGCATCGAGGAACAGCCCGTCAGTGGTTCGCATGACGTTGGCCTTGTGGGCGATCGTCACGTCGTCGTAGCCGTTTCGCTTCGCGTAGCTGAACCCGTACTCGGCGATCTTCTCGGAGGCGTCTTCGGTGATGACCCGCGTGCAGGTCGTGACGCCGTCGGCTATCTCGCTCTCGATGCCCTTGTAGACGCCCTCGGTGTTCTCCCGGATGAACACGATGTCAGTGTCGGGCTGGACGGCGTCGAGTCCAGGATACGAGCGGGCCGGGCGGACGTTGGCGAAGGAGCCGACGACCTGCCGGAGGGGCAGAATGACGTCGGCCGCCGTCTCGCCGGCCGCGCCGAACAGGGTCGCGTCGGCGTCGGCTGCAAGCTTCCGCGTCTCTTTGGGCAGCGCCTCGCCGGTTTCCGCCTTCACCGCGTCGCCGGCCTCACCCTCGACGAAGTCGAAGTCGACGGCGTCGATTGCCTCCAGTACCTCGACCGCGGCGGGTGTGACCTCCTGTCCGATGCCATCGCCAGGGATGACGGCTATCTCGTGTGTCATGGGGGATGAGACGGAGGCGGCTGGTGAAAGTGGTTCGGTTCCGGCGTCCCGGGCACGCATGTATTCGTCAGGCTGGCGGCGCTCCGGATGTGAGTGAGCGGCTCGTTCCCGCGGATCGAAAACTCGGAAAACAGCGTTCGGAGGCGGAAACCGAACACGTTCAGGGGAGTGGCACGGGTAACCAGCGGACGACGTGAGCCTGTGGAGGGCCGAAGCGAATTGGGGGTGATCGCTGGCGACCCGTGCGCAACCGATTGTAGCGATGGCTACTATGTAGGTTCTATCTCAATACTATCTATACAGTTGATACCGTGCATACTATTGATACAGTAGTTACCACAGCGACAGGACTAGCGATTTGAAGCGGTTCATAGATGCTATACACACGTCCCCGGGCTATCGGTACAGCATCGCCTGAGCAACCTTTTCGCCGCGGTAGTAGCCGGGTGCGGTGGCAATCGTCGCTGTCTTCACTCTGCCCTCGACGGTCACCACGCGGTACTCCTCTTCCGGAACAGAGATGTCCTCACGCATCAGACGCTGAAACCGTTCTCTGGCCGTATCGAGTTCGTCAGGGTGGAGAAATTCACTCGCCTTCTTCCCGGAGATTTCGGCGAAGGAGTCGGCATCAAGGAACGTTACGGCGGCCTCGTTAGCATACAGAGCTTCCCAGTTACGGTCGAAGAGGAGGATCGGAATCGGTGCAGTGTCGACGAGATTGTGGTACCTGTCCTCCGTCCGCTGGACCGCGTTTTCAGCCCGGTTGGTCCGGACCGCGTTCTTGATTCGGTTCGCCAGAACGGTGTACTGCTCCGTCCCGGCCTCCTTCTGGAGATAGTCGGTGACGCCGGTCGAGATGGCCCGACTCGCGATTTCCTCTGACCCCTTGCCGGTGAACAGAATAAACGGCAGGTCCGGGTAGTCGTCCCTGACCAGTTTCAGGAAATCCAGTCCGTCCCTGTCAGGCATATCATAGTCGCTGACGATGCAGTCTATCGGGTCATCGCGAAGCACTGTCAACGCATTATCGACGCATGTCGCGGTCACCACCGAGAATGCGGTATCTTCTCGCTCCAGGAACTCCGAGGCAATCTCGGCAAAGTGGGGGTCGTCATCGACGTGGAGCACCGTGATATCATCTATTGACAAGTGGTTCATGTGGTGGGCGTTACCAAAGCGTATACCGCTAGAGCTTGAAACGACAAAAGAGTTGGTTTCAGTTCATTCAGTGTTACGACAGTCCGAGTGACAGATACTGCGGATATCTCAGAGCCTGTGTCGGAACGCGTGGAGGACGTTCTCGCCGGTCTCGGTCATCTCCACTTGTTTCGTCCGGCCGACATCGCTGACACTGATGTAGCCGTCTTCGGCAAGCGGGTCGACGATGTTGGCGTTCAACAGCGCGAACTTCGCCTTCTCGTTGGCCGGATTTGCGTCGGCGATAAACGAGAGTCCGGTGTCCTCAGCGAACTCGATGAGGTCCGACTTCTTGGCGGTGTAGGTGTCCGTGTTGGTCCGCTTGAGGTAGTCCAGTACTGCAACCTGGTCGCGGGAGATCGCTTCGATGGGGTACGACGGCAGGACCTCCGCGCGCTCCATCCCGCGAGTGAGCGGTTCGGAAGAAACCGACGGGACGTGTTCCTCGGGGTGGACGTAGTAAGCTGTCGCCTCGGTCGCCATGCACGCGATGGCGCTCCCGATGGCCGCCACTTTCGGCCCGCTGGAGACGTTGACGCGCACGATGTCCTCAGGATGGTCGGCGGTCAGTGTCGTCACGACTGCCAGTACGTCATAGAGGTCGTGCAACTCCGTTCGGTGCAGTTCGACGGTGACGCCGTTGGCGTCGAGGTCTTCGACGAGCGCCTGCTGGTACGGTGTCAGCCGCGACGGCTCCGCCGTCGCTGTGAGAAGGTACACGTCGTCGGCGTTGTGCTGGTGAATCGGCTCGGCGATCCGGTCGCGCTCGTGCCCCAGCGGCGCGATGTGTATCTCGCGGATCTGGTCCATATCGAAAAACCGCCGCACGAAGCTATTGTTCTTGCCATCTCCGAGACAGAAAATCCGTTCGCGCGAACCGAGGTCGCGGGGCGACCTCGCGTCAATCGTCCCCCTCTGCGAACCGGACGCTCACGCCACCGCCACGAGAGGCCGTGTCGTTAATCGTCCGCTTCGAGGTCCGACCGCGTCTGATCGAGGTACGGCAACTGCGAGGCCGTCTCCTCGATAGCGTTCCGGTTGGCCTTCATCAGCGCCGTCGTGTCCCAGTTGCCCTCGACGAGAGCTTCGCGCTGGGCGCGGTCGACGCTGACGTTGATCTCGTTGTCGCCGTAGGTGACCGTCTCCGCCCGCACGTCGACTTCGATCTTGCCGTCGGGGTTGTCGTCGACCCACTGCTGGAGCGCGTTGATCGTCTCGTGGTCGGCGGTGACCGTCGGGATGCCGAGGGCCAGGCAGTTCCCGGCGAAGATTTCGGCGAAGGACTCGCCGATGATGGCGTCGATACCCCAGCGCATGAGCGCCTGTGGCGCGTGCTCACGCGAGGAGCCACAGCCGAAGTTGGCGTTGACGACCATCACGTTCGAGTCCTGGAACCGCTCCTCGTTGAACGGGTGGTCCTTCTCGTTGTCCTCGTCGTCGAACCGCAGGTCGAAGAAGGCGAACTCGCCAAGGCCGTCGAAGGTGACGACCTTCATGAACCGCGCGGGGATTATCTGGTCCGTGTCGATGTCGTTCCCGCGAATCGGGATGCCAGACCCCTCGACGTAGTCGACCGACGGGATGTCCTCGGTGGGGTCCGTCATGCGACCCCCTCCAGCGCTTCGCGCTGGGGATGTCGAACGGTCCGCTCACGGACTTCGTCCGTTCGCGTTTTCGAGACGCACGGCGTCTCGCTATTCATTGCAGCGCCACCTCCTTCAGGTCGCGCACGTCAGAGACCTCGCCGGTGATCGCCGCCGCGGCGACCATCCGTGGGTTCATCAGGACGGTCCGGCCGTCCTTGCTGCCCTGCCGGCCGACGAAGTTCCGGTTGGAGGAGGAGGCACAGGCCTCGTCGCCCTCCAGCTGGTCCTCGTTCATGCCCAGACACATCGAACAGCCGGCGTTTCGCCACTCGAAGCCGGCGTCCTCGAAGATGTCTTTCAGGCCTTCCTCCTCGGCGGCACGCTGGACGCGCTGGCTGCCGGGGACGACGAACGCTCGCACGTCGTCGGCGACCTCGCGGCCCTTGACGATGCGGGCCGCGCGGCGCAGGTCAGGCAGTCGGGCGTTGGTACACGAGCCCAGGAAGGCGACGTCGATGTCGTAGCCCTCCATCGTCTCGCCGGGCTCGACGCGCATGTGCTCCTGGGCACGACGGGCGGTGTCGACCTTGTCGTCGGCCAGCGACTCGGGTTCCGGGATCGGATCGTCGATACCGATACCCTGGCCGGGCGTGGTCCCCCAGGTGACGACGGGATCCAGTTCGCCGGCGTCGATCTCGACCACGTCGTCGTACTCGGCGTCGTCGTCCGAGCGGATGGACTCCCAGTACGGTTTGAGTTCCTCGAACTTCTCGGGGTGTTCCTGGAAGTAGTCCGTGTCCTCCAGCCACTCGTAGGTGGTCTCGTCGGGGTTGACGTAGCCCGCGCGAGCGCCGCCCTCGATTGACATGTTACAGATGGACATTCGGCCTTCCATGTCGAGGTTCTCGATGGTCTCGCCGGCGTACTCGTACACGTAGCCGACGCCGCCCTCGGTCCCGAGTCGGCGGATGATCTCAAGGATGATGTCCTTGGCTTCGACGCCCTCGTCGAGTTCGCCGGTGACCTCGATCTTGCGGACCTTCTGTTTCTCCATCGCGATGGTCTGGGTCGCCAGCACGTCCCGAATCTGGCTGGTCCCGATACCGAACGCGAGCGCGCCGAACGCGCCGTGGGTGGAGGTGTGGCTGTCGCCACAGACGATGGTCTTGCCGGGCTGGGTGATGCCCTGCTCCGGGCCGATGACGTGGACGATACCCTGGTCACCCGTCGTCGGGTCCGAGAACTGGATGCCGGCGTCACGGACGTTCTCTTCGAGTTCGGCCATCATCGTCTCGGCCGCGTCGTCACTGTAAGGCCGGTCCTGGTTCGCAGTCGGCACGATGTGGTCGACCGTCGCGTGGGTGAGGTCCGGGCGCGCGACGTCGAGGCCGCGCTCTTTGAGCATGCCGAAAGCCTGCGGGCTGGTGACCTCGTGGATGAGGTGCAGTCCGACGAACAGCTGGTCCTGACCGTTCGGCAGGGTCGTGACTTTATGCCGGTCCCACACTTTGTCGTACAGCGTTCCTGAACTCATACTGTCTCGTCCCGTCCTTCCGTCCCGCGCTCGTATGCGCGAGTGACGCCCTCGCCGGGCGCTTCGTGGTCGATGTCTTCCATCGTCTCGTCAGCGTCCTCCCCGTCGCGCTCGCCGCCGTCGGCGGCCACGACCGGGCCGCGGCGGAACACCGCGCCGAAGGTCGAACTCGTCTTCGGGTGGGTGTGCTGGACGCTGCGCATCGTCTCGCGCGAGTCCGTCGATTCGCTCGTGTCTGTTGCTGGTGTGTCGTCAGTCATCTGCAGGAGCTTCTTCCTTCTGGGCGTCGGCGTCCTCGCCCCACGCGAACAGTTCGCGCAGGCGGCCGCCGACTTCCTCGATCTGGTGGTTCTGTTCGGCGTCGCGGTACTGCTTGTAGGCGGGCCGGTTGGCCTGGTTCTCGTTGATCCACTCGCGAGCGAACTCGCCGTTCTGGACCTCTTCGAGGATCTTGTCCATCCCCTCGCGGTCGATGACGTCCTCACCGCGGGTCAGGCCGCCGTACTCGGCGGTGTCGGAGACGGAGTTCCACATCTCCATGTGGCCGCCCTCGTACATCAGGTCGACGATGAGCTTGAGTTCGTTCAGACACTCGAAGTAGGCCATCTCCGGCGCGTAGCCGGCGTCGACCAGCGTCTCGAATCCGGCCTTGACCATCTCGGTGACGCCGCCACAGAGGACGGCCTGCTCGCCGAAGAGGTCCGTCTCGACCTCCTCCTGGAAGGTCGTCTCGATGACGCCGGCGCGGGTGCAGCCGATGCCCTTCGCGTAGGCCAGGGACTCCTCTTTCGCGTCGCCGGTGGCGTCCTGGTAGACCGCGATGAGGCCGGGCGTCCCCTCGCCGCGCTCGTAGGTCCGGCGCACGAGGTGGCCGGGCGACTTCGGCGCGACCATCGTCACGTCCACGTCTTCCGGCGGCTCGATCTGGCCGTAGTGGATGTTGAAGCCGTGGGCGAACTGGAGCGTGTCGCCGGCGTCGAGTTCGTCCTCGATGGCCTCGTACACCGCGGGCTGGACCGTGTCGGGGACGAGCATGACGACGCGGTCGGCCTCGCGGGCTGCCACGTCGGGCGTCTCGACGCGCAGACCGGCCTCTTCCGCGGCGTCGCGCGAGGAGGAGTCCTCACGGAGTCCGACGACCACGTCCACGCCGGATTCGTGGAGGTTCAGCGAGTGGGCGTGGCCCTGTGAGCCATAGCCCAGCACGGCTACGGTCTCGTCGTCGAGTGTCGATACGTCAGCGTCGTCGTCGTAGTAGACGGTGGTGGTGAATTCGTCAGACATCTTTATCGAGTGTCGTGGGGCCGCGTTCCAGTGCGGCGGCCCCGGTTCGCACGATCTCCTGCACGTCGAACTGCTCGAACGCTTCGACGGCAGCGTCGATCTTCTGTTTGCTGCCCGTGATCTCGACGGTGACGGAGTCGGTCGACGCGTCGACGGCCTGACCGTCGTACATGTCGGCGACGGCGTTGACGTCGTCGGGCTTCTCGCCGCTGACTTTCACCAGCGCGAGTTCGCGTCGCACCGACTCGCCCTCGAGTTCGGTGACCGAGATGACGGGCACGAGCTTTCGCAGTTGTTTCTTCGCCTGGTCGATTCCCGGTTCCGGTTCCTCGATGAGGATCGTCATCCGGGCTATGTCCTCGTCGACAGTCGGGCCGACGGTGAGGCTTTCGATGTTGAACTGCCGGCGACTGAACAGCGCCGACACCTCCGAGAGGACCCCGGGTCGGTGCTTGACCAGCGCAGAGAGCACCGCCTGTCGGGGTTCGTGAGTCACTTCGGCCTCGGGGTCGACGCGGATACCCTGCGTGTTGCGTCGGCCCGCGGGGCGCATCCGTTCGTCCGGCGCGGGGCCTGGCATTCCTCCTGTCATATTAGATCATGTCCAGATGGTCTTCTTCGAGCGCGAACAGGCCGTTGTCGCCGCCGCTGGGAACCATCGGGAAGACGTTCTCCCCGGGGTCGATGTGGGCGTCGATGACGCTCGGGCCGTCGTAGTCGCGCGCTTCCTGAATCGTCTCTTCGACGTTCTCGTAGGACTCCAGCGTGAATCCGCGCGCACCGAAGGCCTCGGCGAGCTTGTCGAACTGCGGGATCCATGGGTACTCCGAGGCCATCCGGCGGCCCTCGTAGAAGCCGTCCTGCCACTGGCGGACCATCCCGACGGCCTCGTTGTTGAGGACGACGTAGGTGATGTCCAGTTGCTCGCGGACGGCGACCGAGAGGCCCTGGACGGTCATCAGGAAGGAGCCGTCGCCGTCGAAGCAGACGACCTCCTGGTCCGGGGCGGCGAGCTTCGCGCCGATGGCCGCGGGCACGCCGTAGCCCATGGTCCCCAGGCCGTGGGAGGAGACCCACGTCCGGGGCTCGGTGAACTCCCAGAACTGGGAGGCCCACATCTGGTGCTGGCCGACGCCGGTACAGACGATGGTGTCGTCCGGCGTCATGTCCGAGAACGTCTCGACGACGTACTGGGGCTTCAGCGGTTCGTCGTCGGGCGTGTCGTAGGTCATCGGGTACTCCGACTTCCACTCCTGGCACTGGTCGCGCCACTCGTCGGCGTCGGGCGCGCCCGGCATCGCGTCGAACAGCTGTCGGAGCACTTCGCGGGCGTCACCGACCAGCGGGTAGTCGGCGTAGATGTTCTTGCTGATCTCCGCGGGGTCGATGTCGACGTGGATGACCTCCGCGTCCGGCGCGAAGGAGTCGACGCCGCCGGTCAGGCGGTCGTCGAAGCGCGTCCCGACCGCCAGCAGGCAGTCGGTGTTCGTGATGGCCATGTTGGCGTAGCCCGTGCCGTGCATCCCCGCCCACTCAAGCGAGAGCTCGTGGTCCTCGGGGAAGCTCCCGATGCCGGGCATCGTCGTGACGACCGGGACCTCGTACTCCATCGCGAACTCGCGCAGCGCGTTCGAGGCGTTGGCCTTGATGACGCCGCCGCCGGCGAGGACGACCGGGCGGTCCGCCGCGGCCAGCGCGTCTGCGGCCTCCTGGACGGCCGCGTCGTCGGCCTCCTCGGGCACGTCGTACGTGTCCGGCGTCTGGGGCGCCTTCGGTTCGACCTCGGTGTCGCCCTGCGTCACGTCCTTGGGCAGGTCGACGAGCGTCGGCCCCTGCCGGCCGGCGTTGGCCAGCGCGAAGGCCTCGCTCACGTCGTCGCCGACCGTGTCGGAGTCGGCGGCGAAGTAGCTCTCCTTCGTGATGGGCTGGGTGATGCCCACCGTGTCGGTCTCCTGGAAGGCGTCGTTGCCGACGAACTCGGTCGGGACCTGGCCGGTCAGCGCGATGACCGGATCGGAGTCCATGTTGGCGTCGGCGATGCCGGTCACGAGGTTCGTCGCGCCCGGACCGGAGGTGGCGAAACAGACGCCGGGGTCACCGGTGACGATGCCGTAGGCGTCCGCCGCGTGCGAGGCCCCCTGCTCGTGGGCCATCGTCACGTGCGTGATGTCGGAGTCGTACAGCGCGTCGTAGACGGGCATGATGGCCCCGCCCTGGACGCCGAAGACGTAGTCCGCGCCGGCGTTTTCGAGCGCTCGGATGACCGACTGTGCCCCCGTCGTGACGGGGGACTGCTCGTCGGTCAACTCGGTCGATTCTTCGTCTTCTTTCGGAACGGACGCGCGCTCGCTCATGCGTTCGTTCCTCCCTGCGTTCGCGTTCGATACGTCGGTGCGGTGTGTGCTGTGTGCATGACTCGTGACTCTGTGGTGTTGTTGCGAAACGGTTCGACCGGGGATGAAAATGGGAAGTGAGGGGCTAGGCGGCCCCTACAATACCCGCGCCGAGAATAGCGGTCGCGACGCTGGCCGGGCTGCGAACCGCCGTTCCAGCGCTCGCGGTCATCACGTCCGATAGCTGTTCGTCCCCGATAATAAACGTTCTGTGATAGCTGCTGACGGGCGACGCGGACGGAGTCCGTGCTCACCCGCCGCTGGCGGCTCACGGTGACGACCGGAGACGAGGTCATCGGCCTACGCGCGGACCTCCTCGGTCTCCTCGGTCACGCCGACCTCCTCGGCGAACCGTTCCAGCACGCTCATGGTGACCTGCTCCTCCGCGCCGTACTCCTTGACGCGGCGGGTCACCTCCCGGACCTCGGCGTCGGTCGGGTCGTAGCCCGCGTCGACGAGTCGCTCGCGGACCGAGTGCGCGCCGGTGTGTTTGCCGAGCACCAGTTCGCGCTCGGCGCCCACCATCTCCGGCGTCATGACGCCCGGTTCGAACGTGTCGGAGTTCTCGATGACGCCCGCGGCGTGGATGCCGCTCTCGTGGGAGAAGGCGTTGCGCCCGACGACGGGCTTGTTCGCCGGCACCGGGATGTCGGACTTCTCCTCGACGATGCGGGAGAGTTCCGTAATCCGGGTCGTGTCGATGCCGGTGTCGACGTCGTAGAGCGACTCCAGCGCCATCACGACCTCCTCGTAGGCCGCGTTGCCGGCCCGCTCGCCGATGCCGTTGACAGACACCTGCGCCTGACTGGCCCCGGCTTCGAACCCGGAGATTGCGTTGGCCGCCGCCAGCCCGAAGTCGTCGTGCGCGTGCACGTCGATGTAGGCGTCGGTGCTGTCGTCCACGATCTCGATGAGGTCGTAGAATCGCCGCGGCGTCGCAACCCCGCAGGTGTCCGGGATGTTGATCCAGTCCGCACCCGCCTCGGACGTGGCCTCGATGACCTCGACGAGGAAGTCCTCGTCGGTCCGGGTCGCGTCCATCGGCGAGAACATGCACTCGACGCCCGCGTCTTTGATCATCTCGACGCACTCGACGGCGGTGTCGAGCGCCTCCTGGCGGGTCGCGTGCATGGAATCCTGCAACTGTACGTCCGACGTCGAGACGAA